>Ga0007825_1000383_pt1 | contig 12622 bp, 10 predicted proteins | sample CryBogCBE13Jul09_FD_71229 | JGI IMG/M metagenome (GOLD analysis project Ga0007825, IMG submission 71229) | Freshwater microbial communities from Crystal Bog, Wisconsin, USA - CBE13Jul09 | ecosystem: Environmental > Aquatic > Freshwater > Lake | place: Crystal Bog, Wisconsin, USA | collected... | reverse complement strand
GACTCCCCTACCCGCACCACCGTCGAGACGGTGCCGTCGCAGGTGCCGCCATCCACCACGCCGGCCACCCCGTCGTCGAACAGAACCCTGGCCTCTTCGGCCGTGGTGCACGGGGGCTCCCCGTGGCGGTTCGCGCTCGTAACGGCCAGCGGACCGGTGGCCTCGAGCAGCGCGCGCAGCGCCGGTTGGGCCGGCAGGCGAAAGCCGACGGAGTCAGTCGCCCCCGTCAATGCGGCCAATGCGGGCGAGACGGGCATCACGATGGTCAAGGCACCGGGCCAGAAGGCGTCCATCAGGGCTCGGGCCTCAAGAGAGATCTCGACACCCAGTTCGCGCAGCTGGGCCTCGCTGGCCACCATGACCGGCAACGCGACGTCTCGGGGCCGACGCTTGGCGACGAAAATGTTGGCCACCGCGGTGGGGTTCGTCACTAACGCGCCCAGTCCGTAGACGGTGTCCGTTGGCACAACGACGACCCCGCCACCGCGCACGACGTCAGCGGCCGCCTCAATGGTGATGACGCCAATCATGGTCGCCGCCCCACAAACATGCGCGCCCGTCCGCTCAGGTCGTCGAGGTCCTCGCACTCGACCCAGCCGACCTCACGGGCGTGGCGCAACGTCGCGTCACGCTGGTCGGCACCGTGTTCCATCACCAGGGCGCCACCGGGCGTCAACCACGACAGTGCTTCGTCGAGGATATGGGCGATGTCCGCAAACCCTTGCGTGCCACCCTTGTCGGGAGCCACGAGTGCACCAAGTGGTTCAAAGGAGAGAACTGGATCAAGCGTCGCGAACTCCTCTTCGCCGATGTAGGGCGGGTTGGTAACGATGAGATCGATGTGGCCTCGCAGTGAGGGGTCGAGGGAGTCGAACCATGACGAGTGCACAAATGACGCGGAGAGCAACCGGTGCTTGAGGGCATTGCGCTTGGCAACCGCCAGCGCCTCGGGTGACTCATCGACCGCCACGAGCGTGGCCACGACACCACGCGCCGCCAGTTCCGCGAGGAGTGACAGACCAATGGCGCCTGATCCGCAGCCCAAGTCAACGATGAGGGGAGCCGGGGAGCCGTGCGCCAAGGTCGACAACGCGACGTCGACGAGCTCCTCGGTTTCGGGGCGGGGAATTAAGACGCGGGGATCCACGTCTAAGTCGAGCGAGCGAAAGGGCCAGTGGCCAATGATGTACTGCAGCGGCTCGCCGTTGAGTCGACGCTGTGCCGCCGCGCGGACCACGGGCATCTCGTCGACGAGACCACCGGGCAAGAACTCCTCGATCAGCCAGCGCGCTTCGCGCCGCTCAATGCCGAGCGCCACGAGCTCGGCGACCGGGTCGAAACTAGTTTCCGCCACTCTCGGCCAGTTGTCGGGCGCGTTGGTCGGCCAGCAGCGCATCGATATAGGTGTCGAGGTCACCGGCCAGCACGGCGTCGAGCGTGTAGGTCGTCAAGTTGATGCGGTGGTCAGTGACGCGATTCTCTTTGAAGTTGTAAGTGCGAATCTTCTCGCTGCGCCCACCAGCGCCAATCTGGGAGCGCTTGAGGTCGCCGAGTTCGGTGGCCTGCGCATCTTGGGCGGCCTTGAGCAAGCGCGAGCGCAACACCACGAGCGCCTTGACGCGGTTTTGGATCTGACTCTTCTCGTCCTGCATCGACACCACGATGCCCGTGGGCAAGTGCGTGATGCGCACGGCGGAGTCCGTCGTGTTCACGCTCTGGCCACCGGGGCCCGAGGATCGATACACGTCAATCTTCAACTCGTTCATGTCAATGGCGACATCAACTTCTTCGGCCTCGGGGAGAATTGACACCGTGGCCGACGACGTGTGGACACGGCCCTTGGCTTCGGTGGCGGGCACGCGTTGCACGCGGTGCACACCGGCTTCGTGGGCCATGCGCGTCCAGGCGTCATCGCCCTTAATCAAATAGGTTGCTTCGTCGAGGCCGCCGTGGTCAGAGGGGCGTTCTTCCACGACTTCGAGCTTCCAGCCACGAATGGCGGCGTACCGGCGGTACATTTCGGCCAGGTCCGAGGCGAAGAGGTTCGCCTCTTCGCCACCTTCGGCGCCACGGATCTCCAACAAGACGTTGCGACCTTCGTTAGGGTCGCGGGGCAGCAGGAGCGTCTCGAGCGTCATCTCGAGTTCGGGAATCTTGGCTTCGGCCTCGTTGACTTCGTCGCGCCAGAGTTCGCGGTCGTCACCACTGGACTCGTTGAACATGTCGCGCGCCGTCGCGAGGTCGGACTGCACGCCCTTGAGTTCGTTCCAGGCGACGTTGATTTCCGCCAACTGCTTGTGGCGGCGTGACAGGTCCCGCAGCCGAGCGAGGTCGGAGGCTACGTCAGGTTGGGCGAGGGCCGTCTCGACGGAACGAAGTTCCTCTTCGAGTGCGGCCAGCGTTTCGTCGAGTGAGCGCACGGCGGGCTGTCCGTCGGCCTAGGCCTTAGGAGCGCGCGCCTTGTCGGTCTTCTGGGCGTAACGGCGCTGGAAGCGCTCGACGCGACCACCGGTGTCGACGAGCTTCTGCTTGCCGGTGAAGAACGGGTGGCACTCGTTGCAAAGTTCAATTGACAACGACGACTTCGTCGACTTGGTCACGAAGGTGTTGCCACACGAGCAGGTCACCGTGGCTTCGCCGTAGTGAGGGTGGATGTCAGCTTTCATTGTCGCTCCTTAGTGCGAAGGAAGAGTTTACTGCAAAATCAACTGGTCGGGGCCGGGCCCTTGGCAATCTCGGCTAAGAACACGTCATTTGACGGCGTGGTACGGAGTTTGTCGATCAACAACTCGAGGCCCGCGGCCTCGCGGCCGTCGGCGACGAGGCCGTTCAAGACGCGGCGCAGACGCCAGACCTGCGGCAGAACTTCCTTCTTGAACAGGAGTTCTTCGTGACGAGTCGACGAGGCATTGACGTCAATGGCCGGGTAGAGACGACGCTCAGCGAGACGACGGTCGAGCTTGAGCTCCATGTTGCCGGTTCCCTTGAACTCTTCGAAAATGACTTCGTCCATCTTCGATCCGGTCTCGACCAGTGCCGTGGCCAGAATCGTCAGGGAGCCACCTTCTTCGATGTTGCGCGCCGCACCAAAGAACTTCTTTGGTGGGTAGAGGGCACCGGAGTCGACACCACCGGACATGATGCGCCCCGTGGCTGGTGCGGCCAAGTTGTAAGCGCGCGCCAGACGGGTAATACCGTCCAGGATGATGACCACGTCTCGACCCTGCTCCACCAAGCGCTTGGCGCGCTCGAGGCAGAGTTCAGCGATGTGCGTGTGCTCATCGGCCGGACGGTCGAACGTCGAGGCAATCACTTCACCACTCACGCTGCGACGCATGTCCGTGACTTCTTCGGGACGCTCGTCAACGAGCAGGACCATCAAGTGCACCTCGGGGTTGTTGGCCTCGATTGACTGGGCGATCTGCTTCATGATCGTCGTCTTACCGGCCTTGGGTGGCGACACGATGAGTCCGCGCTGTCCCTTACCAATTGGCGCCAACAAGTCAACGATGCGCGGGGTCAAGTCGCTCTTGCCGTCGAGTGTCTCGAGCTTGAGCTTCTCGTCCGGGAACAGTGGAGTGAGGTCTTCGAAGCGAGGGCGCAACTTGGCGACTTCGGGGTCGAAGCCCGCCACGGTGTCAACACGCAACAGTGCGGGATACTTCTCGTTCGACGCGGCGGGACGGAAGCCACCCGTGACGACGTCGCCCTTGCGCAAGTTGTAGCGACGCACCTGGTTGATGGCGACGTAGACGTCGGTCGGCGCAGGGCTAAAACCGCGGGTTCGCAAGAAGCCGTAGCCGTCGTCGCGCAGGTCCAAGATGCCCTGGATGTCGACGAGTTCGCCGTTGTACGGCTGGTCGGTGTTGGGCAGCGAGTCACCAAAGCGCTCGCGGCCATTGCGATTGCGACGGTTGCGACGGTTGTTGTTGTTGTTACGAGCGTTACTGTCATTGCCAAAGTCACGGGGCTGACGCTCACCTTGGTTGTTCTGACGCTGGCCTTGGTTTCCCTGGCCGCCCTGACGCTCTTCACGAGCGGGGCGAGCAGGACGCTCTGCGGGAGCCTCGCTAGAGGTCGATGACGCTGCTGGGGTCGAAGGTGCCGCACTGGCAGCTGGTTCGGCGGCGTAGTCATTGAGGATTGATTCAAAGTCATCATCCGGCGTCGCCACCGTGCGTCGCGAACGAATGGCGCCCTTGGGTCGGGACTCGCTCGGGCCATCTGCAGCGGGGGCGCTGGTGCCACCGGCCAGGGCCGCGATGATTGAAGACTTAGTGGCGCGTGGGCCAACGTCGACACCGGCCGCCTTGGCAAGCGTCACGAGGTCGTCTTTGGACTTCGCTTCGAGATTTTGTCGCGAAGGGTTGCTGGGCTTTTCAGCCATATAAGGATCCTTTCTCGCCACGAGTCGAAAAGAAGGTCGTGGGAAGAACGAGAACTGTCGAAAGTGGAAGAGTTCCGCACATCGCCGCAAAGGCCTGATGTGAACGACGTTTGAAGTGTAGCGCAGCGCTGTCACCCGCGCGCAAGTGGGCGCTGGCCTACTGCAGCTCGCGCAGCAGGGCCCCCAAGTCGGCATCCACCACGGTTGGCATTGCCGAATTGGAAATAGCGACGTCCGGGTCCTTGAGGCCGTTTCCGGTCAGCACACAGACGACCGTCGAGCCCTTTTCTACCCCGTACTTCAAAATGCCCGCGACGGAGGCCGCCGAGGCCGGTTCGCAGAAAATCGACTCGTAGCGAGCAACGTAACGGTAGGCGTCGAGAATCTCTTCGTCCGTCACCGCACGAATGTCACCGTGCGATTCGGCGATCACCTCGAGCGCGGGTACCCAGCTCGCGGGGTTGCCAATACGAATGGCCGTGGCGATGGTCTCGGGATTCTCCACGGGGTGGCCAAGGACAATAGGTGCGGCGCCCGCCGCCTGGAATCCATACATCTTGGGGAGCTTGGTGGCCTTGCCCGCGAAGTGGAACTGGTGAAAGCCTCGCCAGTAGGCGGTGATGTTGCCGGCGTTGCCAACAGGAATCGCGAGGTAGTCCGGTGCGTCACCGAGGACGTCAATAAGTTCGAAGGCGCCGGTCTTTTGCCCCTCGATGCGCTCGGGGTTAATCGAGTTCACGATGGTGATTGGCAAGTGCTGCGTGAGCTCACGCGCGAGATTCAATGCCTGGTCGAAGTTGCCTCGCAACTGCAGCACCTTGGCGCCGTAGACGATGGCCTGCGCCAACTTGCCCATCGCGATCTTTCCCTCAGGAACCAACACGACACAGTCCATACCGGCCTTGGCGGCATAGGCGGCGGCGGCGGCCGAGGTATTGCCGGTCGAGCCACAAATCACGGTCTGCGCGCCCTGCGCCTTGGCCTTGGTGATGGCCATGGTCATACCGCGGTCCTTGAACGAACCCGATGGGTTCAGGCCGTCGAACTTCAGGTAGACCTTCGCTTCGACGCGCTCGGAGAGGCGCTCGGCGTAGATCAGAGGCGTGTTGCCTTCTTGCAGAGTGACGATGCTGTCCACCCCGCGCAGGTCGAGCCATTCGGCGTACTCGTGTAGCAGTCCGTTCCAACCGGTCATTCGCCGCCTCCAATTACGCGGATACAGGCCCCGACCGACTTCACGGTGGGGATTTCAGCAAGTTCTGCCAACGTCGCAGTGACATCACTCGTGCGCACGCGGTGCGTCATGAAGGCCAAGCGTGCGTCGTGGTCGTCACCCGACTGCTCCATTGAGCGAATGGAAACGTTGTGGCGAGCGAACACCGAAGCCACCTGGGCCAACACGCCCGGCTCGTCGGCCACTTCGAGCGAAATGTAAAACAGATTAGAAATTTCGGACTGATCAACGTCGACCAAACGGTCATCGACGGTGAAGGGGACATCATGGCGTCCCGCGCGACGATTCCGTGCTGCGTGCAATACGTCACCCATGACGGCAGTCGCGGTCGGTTCGCCGCCCGCACCCTGCCCAAGCCACATGAGCGGACCCGACTTGTCGCCTTCGACAAAAACGGCGTTCATGGCACCGTGCACTGAGGCCAACGGGTGGTCCTGGCGCACGAGGGCGGGATACGTACTCCGGGCAATGCCGTGCTCGCCCACGCGCTCGACCACGCCAATGAGCTTCACCACGTAGCCCGAGCGTCGGGCAAATTCCACGTCTTCGGCACGAATTGAGGTAATGCCCTCACGGGAAATCTCTTGACCGACCAGGGCAGTGCCAATAGCGAGTGAAGAGAGAATCTGCACCTTGGCTGCGGCGTCAAAGGCTTCGACGTCCGCCGTGGGGTCTGCTTCGGCATACCCGAGTGCTTGCGCTTGGGCCAGGGCTGACTCGTAGGCCAGGCCTTCGTTGGCCATCTTGGTCAAGATGAAGTTGGTGGTGCCGTTGACGATGCCCAACACGCGTGAGATCTTCTCCCCCGCCAGTGAGGTGCGCAAGGCACGCAAGATCGGAATGCCGCCGGCCACCGAGGCCTCGTAGAGCAAGTCAGCGCCGTTCTCGTTCGCCAAGGCCGCCAGAGCCGTGCCGTGCGCCGCCATCAGGGCCTTGTTGGCCGTGACCACTGACGCACCTCGGCGAAGTGCCGTTTCGATGTACGTCTTCGCGGGCTCGATGCCACCGGCAAGTTCAACGAGGATGTCGACATCGGCTCGCTCGGCCAGGGCCTGGGCATCATCAGTCAACAGGTGGGAAGGAATGCCAGCGCGAGGCTTGGAGGTGTCACGAACGGCAACGCCCACGAGCTCGAGTGCACTAGTCGCGGCGTCCACCAGCGCAATCTGACGTTCAGCGTCGAGCAACATCTGGGCAAAGGCGCTACCCACAAAACCGGCACCAATGACACCGATGCGAACCGTGGGGGTGGACATAGCTTCAAGGCTACCGGTTGTCATTGGGCCACCTCGTCGACTTCCAAGTGCGCGAGGTCGTCAAAAGTCTCGCGGCGCAGCACGAGTCGAGCCAGTCCGTCACGAACAAACACCACCGCCGGACGGGGAACGCGGTTGTAGGTCGAGGCCATGGCATAGCCGTAGGCGCCGGTAACGGGGGTCGCAATGATGTCGCCCACTGCCGTCTCTTCCGGCAGCCACGCCTCATCAATAAGGACGTCTCCGCTCTCGCAGTGCTTTCCGACGAGCCGTACTGCCCGCGACCGCTCGGCGAGTGGCCGCGTGACATCGAAGGCCTCATATCCCGATCCGTAGAGAACAGGGCGAGGGTTATCACTCATGCCACCGTCTACCGCCATGTAGGTGCGCTGGGTTACCTCTTTAATGGCGCCCACCTCGTAGAGCGTGATGCCGGCCTGGGCAACGATTGCGCGGCCGGGTTCGGCCAACACACGAATGTCGCCCAGCGATGAGGCCCGCACGGCGTCACGAACCTGGCGACCCCATTCGCGAATGCTCATCGCTTCTTCACCTGAGACGTAGGCCACGCCAAGTCCGCCGCCGATGCAGATCTCGTCAAAGCCGTCCACCTTGGTGAACTCGGCCAAAATAGCCACCGCCTCGACGAAGCCCTCGGTGCCGAATATCTGTGAGCCAATGTGGGCGTGGACTCCGTGCAAGGTGACGCCTTCGAGCGCGCGCAACCGATTAATACCGTCTCGCGCTGCCCCCGTGGCAATCGCGAAGCCGAACTTGGAGTCTTCGTGTCCCGTGCGCACGAACTCGTGCGTGTGAGCCTCGACTCCCGGCGTCACGCGAATAAGACAGTCAACTGACCGGCCACCGCTGACGAGCGCAGCCAATCGATCGATTTCATCGAAGTTGTCCACCACGATGCGGTGGACGCCCGCGTCAATGGCCCTCGTCAACTCCGCCAGCGATTTGTTGTTGCCGTGCAAAATGACGCGGTTGGCGGGCACGCCACTACGTAGGACGAGATCCAGTTCGCCGCCCGTTGCCACGTCAATGCAGAGGCCTTCTTCAGCGGCCAAGCGAGCCATCGCTCCGCACAGGAATGATTTGGAGGCAAACGCCACACCGTCATCAAATACTTCAGCCGCCGCACGTGCTCGGTCGCGAAGCGTGGCCTCGTCGTACACGAAGAGTGGCGTGCCGTACGTCCTCGCGAGTGCAGCCAGCGAGACGCCACCTATGCGAACGTCAGTCGCGGTGATGTCAGTTGCGTCTGGCAGTAGGTTCGGGCTGATGGGTTGCAAAACGTCTCCTCAACGGCGTGAAATGGCGGTCACTTCACGCTCCTGCTCGACGTTGAGGCAGTGAACGAACGATGTTCTGCTCCCCATCGTAGTTCTGATGCCGCCAATACCTTGGAGTGGTAGCCGGACTTCAGATTCTTAAGTACGCGCTGGTTCGCGCGCCCTAAACTAGAAACACCACGCTCGCGCCTCTAAGACACGGTCGTGGCGCCGCCCTCGAAGTGGCAGTGAACTAGTTTGCGTACCGTGACCCGTCAAGGTGCGCCCCACGAAATTGAGAACCGCCGTGACCAGTCGACAAGAAGCCAAGCGCATCGCCAACCAGGAGCGTCTACTCGCACTCGGTGAGGCTGTTGACCGTCGGGCCGGCGAAACCTCTGGCCGTGCTCGTCGCAGCGCATCCCCCTCGAAGCGGGCCAAGCGCGCCGCTCCCTCGTCACGGACGGCAACTCGCCGATGGAGCACCCGCGTGGGCATTGGCGTGCTGTCTCTCGCGCTCGTTGTTGTTGTCGGTGCAGTCGCTGACTACTACTACCTCGGATCACTGATTCACCACAAGCACGTCAGTCACCTCCAGAGCGGTAGTGGACCGGAAAATATTCTCCTGATCGGTTCAACGGACCGCTGCGCGCTCAAGGTCCAAAAGGTTGCCTACGGCATTTGCCAAAACGGTGTCACCGGCATCAACTCCGACATCGTGATGGTGCTGCACCTCAACCCCGCGACTGGCGCGGCGTCACTACTCTCAATTCCACGTGACACCTTCATCCCGAACGCTCGCACCATCTACGGCAATGCCAACAAGATCGACGCCGCGCTCGTCCAGGGCCCCAGCCAGCTCGTCAACGCCATCGAAGAAGACTTCGCGATTCCAATTAATCACTACGTCGAGCTCAACTTCGAAACCTTCGCCAATGTCGTTGACGCACTCGGTGGCGTCAAGATGTACTTCCCCACCCCCGTCTTTGACGCGGAATCGGGACTGCACATCTCGTTCCCTGGGTGCTACGAACTCAACGGCTATCACGCCCTTCAGGTCGTTCGCGCTCGCCATCTCCAAATCCAGACGACCCCTGGCAACTTCAACTTCCGTTCTTGGCGTCAGGAAGGCCAGAGCGACATTGCTCGCATTCGCCGCACTCACGAATTCCTGCGCGTTCTTGCGTCGAAGATTTCGGCCAATGGTCTCTCGAATCCAGTGACTGACCAGAGTCTCGCCTCTTCAGTCGTTGGTTCACTGATCGTCGACCAGAACTTCTCCGAATCGCACATGGTCGGCCTCGCGGAGACCTTCGCCCACGTCAACATCGGGAACATCAACCAGTTGACCTACCCCGTCGCCAGCGTCGTGGGCGGCACCTACTTGTACAAGGGCTACTACTACGGCGATGTCGAGTTCCCGATTAACCCCACTGGTTCGTCAGTACTCCAGACAATTTTTGGCGCCGCAGCCAACCAGGACACCTTCACTTATAAGCCACTGCCCGCCCACGCCTCCTTCCCCATCACTGTGGAAAATGGATCGGGCACCTCGGGCCAGGCCGGCGTCATTGCTGCGGGACTGCGCGCGCAGGGCTTTGACGTGGTCGGCGACGGCTCGCGCACCCCAACGGGTCACTACACAGAAACCATCGTCTGGTACGGCGGTGGCGCTCCTCCCGCCAGTGGTAACTGGGTAAACCCAGGTCTCCAGGCCGCTGAAACGGTTGCTCGTCGCCTGGGTGGCCCGGTCACTCTTGGCTACGACCCCGCCATGGTGACTCCTGGCGCGCTCGTCACGGTGCAGACCGGTGACGCCGCCTCCGTGGTGCCGGTGCCGGTCGCAACCGCGAGCACGAGCACGACGACCCCGGCCTCTACAACTTCCCAGGCGACGTCAATCTCGCCCGTACTCGAACCCACGACCCCGACGAACCAAGGCCTGCAGCCCTGGGACCCACGGCCGTGCGCACCTGGTGAACGCCAGTACGTCGACAAGTCGCCGTAACCGCGCGAGTCTTCTGTCGGTTATTTTGAGCCGGTAGTAGGCTCGGTGTGTCGCTCCCGTAGCTCAGGGGATAGAGCATTGGCCTCCGAAGCCATGTGCGCAGGTTCGATTCCTGCCGGGGGCACCAATAACGCACGGACACCGTCCGCGCGCACCGCACAACCAGTACCGTTCTAGCGTCGTCCCATTTCTAGAAACGAGGACCCTCCGTCATGAGTAAGTGGCCACCCGACCCCTTTGTTGCTCCTACCGACCCCCTCACCACGCCCTCGAGTCGTTTTTTCCGCGAACTCCACTACAGCGTGATCAAGGGCTATCGCCCACTCACCATGGACGTGTGGACTCCCCTAGCGGAGAAGCCAATGGGCGTCGTGCTGTGGGTGCACGGCGGTGCCTTCTTTTATGGTGACCGCATCACCCTGCCGGGGACCCTTTTCCCCAATCAGCTCCGCGACACCGTGCTCGAGGCCGGCCTCGCTTTCGCGTCAATCGATTACCGCTTAAGTGGCGAATGCGTCTTCCCAGGCCAACTCCACGACGTCAAAGCCGCAATTCGCTACCTGCGCCACTGCGCCAGAGACCTCGGCATTAACGGTGATCGCATTGGACTCTGGGGCGAGTCGGCCGGCGGCCACTTGGTTGCCTTCGCCGCTCTCACCGGGGACGACCCCGCACACGAAGGAACGACGGGCGCACTCGGCGTGAGCTCGGCGGTGACCTGCTGCGTCGACTGGTACGGACCCGTTGACTTCGAGACTCTGCTGCAGGGTCCACCGAACCCCAACGCTGACGAACTTGGCCGCACCCCCGAAGAGCTGCTTATCGGCGCATTGGCCGACGAACGCCCTGATCTCCTCGCCGCAGCGAGCCCTATCAACTTTGTGTCGTCACGTGGTGCCCCCATGCTGCTGATGCACGGTGAGGACGACAGTTTGGTGCCCGTCTCGCAGTCACAGGACTTTGCCGCAGCGCTCACAAACGTCGGTGTCGAGGTTGAACTCGTGACGGTGCCGGGAGCGAACCACATCTTCATGGGATACCCCGATGTGACATCGCTTGTTCATCAGTCCGTGGCCTATCTGCGCTCGCGCCTCGCGGACTAACTCGAGACCACTCAGTCGGCAGTCGCCTCGCGACTCGCTGCCACGTCGTCATCGTGGCTCAGTACCGCGAAGACACCCACGGCGAAGACGGCCCCCAGAGCGGCGGGCAGCAACAGTGCGAGACGCAGCGACGACGCATCGGCGAGGTAGCCAATACTGGGTGGGCCAATGAGTCCTCCGGAGTAGGCCACGGCGGTGACCAGGGCCAGTGCCCCCGCGGGACTAATCGACGACGACGCCCTCGTACGTGCGGCCCGACCGGCCGCGCTGAAGAGCAGTGGCACCACGTTGGCACTGCCGGCGCCGAGGAAGGCCCACGCGAAGAGCACGCCGGCGATGGAATTAAGTGCCATGCCAATACCCAGTCCTACGGCAATGATGACACCGCTGGCCGACAGGATGGCTCGGGTCGAGAACTTCATAGCCAATCGGTCCCCAAACAAGCGGCAGACCACCATCACGACGGAGAAGACCACGTAGGGCATGGTCGACAACAGCGGACTGGCGTGGTAACTGTCACGCGACAAAATGGCGCCCCAGGTACCGGCCGCGCCTTCAGCTATCTGCTCACACAGACCCAGCAGTCCCAGCGCGATGAAGAAGATGGGCAGGTGTCGCCACGACAAGGAGCGCTTCGTTCTGTCAGCGCTCGAGGCAACGGCACGGCGGTCAACAGCGGCCGGCAGCAGCCATGATCGGGTCGCACCGACCGCGACCAGCACAATCGCCGACGCTCCCAGAAAGTTTGCAAACACCGAAACGTGCACCTGCGACAACACGCCGCCGATACCCACCGCCACCAGTCCACCGAAGGACCACGTGGCGTGCATCACCGTCATAATGCGGCGCCCGTAGAGGTGCTCGAGGGCCACGGCGTGGGAGTTCATCGCTACTTCCAAAATCGTCATCGCCACGCCAAACAAGATCAATGCCACCCATAGTGCGTGGGCCGACGAGACCAGTCCCAAGACGGGGAACACCGCACAGTAGGTGATGACACCAAGAAGGGTGCTGGGGGCACTGCCCCAGCGACTCACCAGGCGACTGGTGGGGGCCATCGAGGCAAAAGAGGCGATGGAGCAGAGCAGGAGGGCTGTGCCAAAACTACCGTCTGTGAGGTGCAGGTGGTGCTTGATGTCAGCCACGCGGGCGGTGAATGCGCCAGAAAGCGCGCCGTTGGCGAGGAAGACAATCGTCAGCGCACGTCGGGCGCGTTTGAGTTCATTCTCGGTATGTTCCACGCGCGCCCCCAAAACTCTTTCCAAAGTGCGGTGTACCGACACAGTGACTCAAAGCAAAGTTAGTCCAGCACGTACGCGCTCGCGCGGTCACACCACTCAAACAAAAAAGGGCCCCC
>Ga0007825_1000381_pt1 | contig 12664 bp, 12 predicted proteins | sample CryBogCBE13Jul09_FD_71229 | JGI IMG/M metagenome (GOLD analysis project Ga0007825, IMG submission 71229) | Freshwater microbial communities from Crystal Bog, Wisconsin, USA - CBE13Jul09 | ecosystem: Environmental > Aquatic > Freshwater > Lake | place: Crystal Bog, Wisconsin, USA | collected... | reverse complement strand
GTGCCGCGCTATTCCTCACCCTATTTCCTGCATCTCAATTCGGATGTGCTGATCGAGGCGCTGCCGAGCTGCGTGACGCCCGACCGCCCTGCCCGCTACCCACCGATCACCGCGCACGCCTATCTGATGGAGCGCCTGCGCGAGATTGGGCTGGTTTCCGGAACGGTCGATCATTGAGCATATAAAGGCGACGGGCATCCCAAAAAATGCGACGAACCGAGTCCCCCTATTCGTTGAGTCCACCCCCACGCCCCAAATACCACCCCTAGTAGCAGACTCTTTTCGTTCTCGTGCCGTTTACCAATTTGTTAACCATTGCTGTTAACCATCACTCTTGACGGCGGACTCCCAAGGACTCATGCGGGGTTCAGGGCCAATCATGGGGTGATTTATGGGTGTGTTGACGAAAGTTCGGAAGGCTGAAACCACCGCGCGCATGGCGGCGCTCGCGCCTGACCTCCCGCTCAACCAGATCATCATGGCCGACTGCATCGAGACGATGCGCGCCCTCCCCGATGCCTGCATCGACATGGTGTTCGCCGATCCGCCCTATAACCTCCAGCTGGGCGGCGATCTGTTCCGGCCCGAGGGTGGCCGCGTTGATGCCGTCGATAATGACTGGGACAAGTTTGACACGCTCGCCACTTACGACGCCTTCTCCAAAGCCTGGCTGCGCGAGGCGCGCCGCATCCTCAAGCCCAACGGCACACTCTGGGTGATCGGCAGCTACCACAACATCTTCCGCGTCGGCACCGCGCTGCAGGATGAGGGCTTCTGGATTCTCAACGATATCATCTGGCGCAAGGTTAACCCGATGCCCAATTTCAAGGGCACGCGCTTCACGAACGCGCACGAAACGCTCATCTGGGCAAGCACGAGCGAGGACGCGCGCTACACCTTCAATTATCGCGCGATGAAAACGCTCAACGATGAGTTGCAAATGCGCTCGGACTGGAGCTTCCCGATTTGCGGCGGGCAAGAGCGGATCAAGCGCGGCGGCACCAAGGCGCACCCCACGCAAAAGCCCGAGGCTTTGCTCTACCGCATCCTGCTCGCCTGCACCAAGCCGGGTGACGTGGTGCTCGACCCCTTCTTCGGCACGGGCACTACGGGCGCGGTGGCCAAGCGGCTGGGGCGGAACTTCATCGGCATCGAGCGCGAGCCGGCTTATGTTGACGTGGCGCAAGAGCGGATCGCCGCGGCTCTGCCTTTGGACGAGAGCGCGGTGACGACGATGCAATCCCCCACGGCTGCACCCCGGGTGGCGTTCGGCACTTTGGTGGAGATGGATTATATCAAGCCGGGGACGGTCGTGTGCGATGTCAAACGGCGCTGGAGCGCCACCGTGCGCGCGGATGGCTCGCTGGCGTGCGGGACAGACACGGGCTCGCTGCACAAGCTCGGCGCCACGCTCCAAGGCGCACCTTCATGTAACGGCTGGACCTTCTGGCATTATGAAGCCGCCGATGGCCGCCTGAAGCCGGTCGATGATTTAAGACAGACCTATTTGCTGGCGACGGTGGTTTAGTTTTTGTCTTTATCCGATGCCGACCGTTTTTTTGCTTCTTGCGCGCGCTCTTGTTGTGTCTTTACAGTGGGCATGCTGGCAGAACCCACAAATTGATTTTTTACTTTTCCTTTGGAAACATCAGTCATTAGATCATACTTTCCAATTGCCTATATTTTAAGAAAAAATTTCTAGGATATCTAAATTGTGTGGTAAAATGCTCGGGTCTTGGCCATAATCATTGTCTCCAACAGTGCCTCTCCAAATAATGAGAATTATTATTAAAATCGGCCCAAGTCCAATAGGATACAAAAGTAAACAAAATGCGGAAGCGTTCATATCATGCAATCGTCTAACTGAAACTGCAATGTAAGGGATGGCTGCCGATAAAAATATGATTGCCATTATCAGGAATGGCCAATTTCCGGTTTTATACCCCATCTTATCGAGATAATCAATTGAAATTAAAGGAAGAATAATTGCAAATATCAATGTATAAATTAAATAAAAAATGACAAACCAACCGAATTCTGATCTTGTTGCTCGTCCCTTAAAAACCGCATATTTTTTTGTAACATTTTTTATAGAACTTAATGGACCCATAATTCACCTTTTGGTCTGAGGTTTACGGTCGAGACACAGGCGCTTAATATCTCCACTTTCACCATCTTTCAACAATATAGAGGTGTGAGATTAGTCGGGATATTCGATGTTGCCGAAAGGGCTTAAGTCTCGACAAGGAATGCAATCTTTCCCCTCGAAGGAAACCAACATAATTTTTTGTGCTGATGATTTAACACTATACAAAGTTAAGCAATATTGAAAACGTATTCAACCTTATTCTAATACTGTTCCTGCCCCAATTCCATCCCCTCATCCCAAACTCCGGCCTTCGCCGGGGCAGGCTTGATTTGGGGTCCAGCCGACATTGGACGCGGTAGTGCCCCCTCCATCGCTCGAATATGCCTTGCGGCATGATGCTTTCGCATCAGTCATAGGCTGGATACTGAAACAAGTTCAGGATGACGAGGTGCGTTGGGTTGACGCGAGGTCGCAAATCAAGTTTGGGATGACGCGTTGTTTTGATAGACGAACAAAATGCGCGACATCAACCCTGTGACCTACATCATGGCGAGCCAACGCAATGGCACGATTTATACCGGCGTTACATCCAATCTGGTGCAACGCATCGGGCAACATCGTGAGGGCGTCATCGCGGGATTCACGCAGGATTATGGCGTGAAGCTGCTTGTTTGGTATGAGCAGCACGCCACTATGGAAAATGCCATCGCGCGCGAAAAGCAGATCAAGGCGTGGAAACGCGACTGGAAGCTCGCGCTGATTGAGGTGGACAATCCGGAGTGGCGGGATTTGGCTGAGGATTTAGGTTTTGAGGCTTTGGTGAGGTGAGTGGAGGACGCTGCCGCGTCTGATGTTGGCTGGATCCTGAATCGAGTTCAGGATGACGAAAACTTGTGATAGGCGGCTGTGATGACTCACCAAATCTCCCCCACCGCCCGCCTGTATTTCCGGCCGACCGCCTTCATCGACGCGCCATTTGGCTATGATGGCCAGTTTCAGCGGCTCGCGGGCGGCCTGTGTTTCTTCTCGGCGTATGAAGTGATTGCGGTTGAGGGTGGCCAGAACGGGAATCGGCGCGTTTCGCAGCAGCTTATCCCCATCAGCGCGCTCGACGCGTTCCTCGACACTCTCTCCGCGCCGCAAGCCGACGCCGCTCGCGCCACAATCGCCCACATCACCGCGCCGCGCGCGCCGCTCCAGCTTGGCGCACGCACCATCCGCCTCGATCAGCCGCAGGTGATGGCGATCCTCAACATGACGCCCGACAGCTTCTCCGATGGCGGCAAGCACCTGAATGACCCCGAGGCGGCGGCGGGCGCGGGGGTGAGCATGGCGGCGGCGGGGGCGGCGCTGATCGATGTCGGCGGCGAGTCCACGCGCCCCGGCGCGGCGGCCGTCTGGGCGCAGGATGAAATTGCGCGCACCGTGCCCGTTATCGAGCGGCTGGCGCGTGCTGGCACGGCGGTGAGCATCGACACGCGGCAGGCGGAGGTGATGAGCGCGGCGCTCGCGGCGGGCGCGCATCTCGTTAATGATGTGTCGGGGCTGTGCCATGACAAGGCTGCGCTCGGCGTGGTCGCGGCGGCGGGCTGCCCCGTGGTGCTGATGCACTCGCCCGACCCCAAACACTCGCTTCATGGTGACGGGAAGACGGGCGGCGACGCGCTTCTGTCAGTCTATAATTGGCTGGAGGCGCGGGTAGAGGCGGTCGTGGCTGGCGGCGTGGCGCGGAGCAAGATCATCGTCGATCCCGGAATCGGCTTTGGCAAGGGGGTGGGCGACAACCTCGCACTGCTCAACGGGTTGAGCCTGTTCCACGGGCTCGGCTGCCCCGTGTTGCTTGGCGCGAGCCGCAAGCGGATCATCGGCGCGCTGAGCAATGAAGCACCGGTCGATCAGCGGCTCGGTGGCTCGGTCGCGCTGGCGCTCGCAGGGGCAGCGCAGGGCGTGCAACTGCTCCGCGTGCACGATGTGCCCGAGACGGTGCAGGCCCTCCGCATCTGGCGCGGGATGCGCGATGCGGCATTGACGCCGGTGGGTTGATCAATGCTTGCATCGCTGACTCGCGCGCGCCTATACCCGCGCCATGTCTGATGATCTGTTCGCCGCGCCGCATATTGTAACCAACACCTATGATGCCTCATCGATTGAAGTGCTGGAGGGGCTTGAGCCGGTGCGCCGCCGCCCGGGAATGTATGTTGGCGGCACCGATGAGCGCGCGTTTCACCACCTCGCCGCCGAGGTGCTCGACAACAGCATGGACGAGGCGGTGGCGGGCCATGCCTCGCGCATCGAGATCACGCTGGAGGCTGGCAACCGGCTGACAATCACCGACAATGGGCGCGGCATTCCGGTCGATCCGCACCCTAAGTTCCCCGACAAGTCGGCGCTAGAGGTGATCATGTCGACGCTCCACTCAGGCGGCAAGTTTGAGGGCAAGGCCTATGCGACGAGCGGCGGGCTGCACGGCGTGGGCATCAGCGTGGTCAATGCGCTGTCGTCGGACACGGTCGTTGAGGTCGCGCTGAACAAGCAGTTGTATCGCCAGCGCTTTTCGCGCGGGATCACGCTCGGGCCGCTGGAGACATTGGGCGCGGTGAACAACCGGCGCGGGACGAGCGTGACCTTCGTGCCCGATACCGAGATCTTCGGCGCGCTCAACTTCAAGCCCAACCGGCTGTTCCGCCTCGCGCGCTCGAAGGCCTATCTCTTCGCGGGCGTTGAAATTCGTTGGAAATGCGCGCCCGAACTGATCTCCGATGACACCCCTGCCGAGGCCGTCTTCCAATTCCCCGGCGGCTTGGCCGATCATCTGCGCGAACAGGTGAATGGCCGCGAATGCGCCACCGCCGAGTTTTTCGCGGGGCGGCAGGACTTCAATGGTGATGGCCAAGGTCGTGTCGAATGGGCCGTGGCGTGGCCGCTCTGGTCCGACGGGTCGTACAGCTATTATTGCAACACGATCCCGACGCCCGATGGCGGCACGCATGAGGCCGGCTTGCGCGCGGCGATTGTGAAGGGCGTGCGCGCGTTCGGCGCGTTGGTCGGGCAGAAGAAGGCAGCGGACATTCAGGCCGAAGATGTGATGGTCGGCTGCGAGCTCATGCTCAGCGTGTTCATCCGCGATCCGCAGTTCCAGTCGCAAACCAAAGACCGGCTTACCTCACCCGAAGCCGCGCGGCTGGTGGAAAATGCGGTCAAAGACCATTTCGACCATTACCTCACCGACAATATGGAGCGCGGCAAAGCGCTGCTGTCCTATGTCATGGAGCGGATGGACGAACGGCTGGCGCGCAAGGCCGAGCGCGAGGTCAAGCGCAAGACTGCGACGTCGGGCCGCAAGGTGCGGCTGCCGGGCAAGCTCACCGATTGTTCGTCGGACGATCCGGCGGGCACCGAACTTTATATCGTTGAGGGCGACAGCGCGGGCGGATCGGCGAAGCAGGCGCGCGACCGCAAGACACAGGCGATCCTCCCCATTCGTGGTAAAATCCTCAACGTGGCAAGCGCGACCGCCGACAAAATCCGCGCGAATTCGGAAATCGCCGATCTCACGCTCGCGCTCGGCTGCGGCATTCGCAAGGACTGCAACGCCGATAATCTGCGCTATGAGCGCATCATCATCATGACCGATGCCGATGTCGATGGCGCGCACATCGCCACGCTGCTGATGACCTATTTCTTTCAAGAGATGCCCGATATCGTGCGGCGCGGCCACCTTTTCCTCGCGCAGCCGCCGCTGTACCGGCTCACCGTGGGCGCAAAATCGCTCTATGCGCGCGACGATGCGCACCGCGCCGAGATCGAGAATGGCCCGTTCAAGGGCAAGAATGTCGATGTCGGCCGCTTCAAAGGTCTGGGTGAAATGAACCCCAACCAATTGCGCGAAACCACGATGGACCCTAAAACACGGACATTGATTCGGGTGACCTTGCCGGCCGAATATGAGGAGCGCGCAGGTGTGCGCGATCTGGTCGAGCGGCTAATGGGCAAAAATCCTGAGCATCGTTTTGCGTTCATTCAGGAGAACGCGGCCAGAGTGAATGAAGAGGAGATTGACGCATGAAGATTTTGTTCGCCGCCGCCACCCTGATCGCTGTCGGCGCAGCCCCCATTTCCGTTCAGGCTGCCGCCCCCGCCTCTTTCGGACAATGCGCCGTGTGCCATGCCGTCACCAAAGGCGCAGCTAATGGCATCGGTCCTTCATTGTATGGCGTTGTCGGGCGCAAGTCGGGTTCGATCGCCGGGTTCAATTATTCCGCAGCGCTGAAGGCAGGCAGGGTGGTGTGGACACCCGCAACGCTCGACAAATGGATCACCAACCCCGCCGCCTTCATCCCCGGTAGCCGGATGCCGTATGCGGGGCAGGCCGATGCCAAGAAGCGCGCCGAGGTGATCGCGTATCTCAAAACGCTGAAGTAGGCTTTGACTTTTCGTACCAATTTGGTTATACAGTGCGCATGTTGCGTGTGCTGATCCTGTTGGTGTCGATGTTGATGGCGGGGCTGAGCGTATCGGCAGCAGAGGCGCAGGCTAACCCAAAACCAACCGCATACCCGACGCCGACCGAGATCGTGGTCGCTGCCCCTACGACGGACTGGGCGGACATATCGGTCAATGATCTGCTGGTGATGGACTTGGCGGCTGATGCCCGTGGCTCAAGCGGGGCCCAACCGCGCCGCGTCATCATCCAGCTCATGCCCGCGCCGTTTAGCCAGGGCTGGGTTGGCAATATCCGCAAGCTTGCCGCCGCGCATTGGTGGGATGGCACCAGCATCAACCGCGCGCAGGACAATTATGTCGTGCAATGGGGTGATCCCAACAGCGATAATCCGAAGCTGGCGAAGAAATTGCCCGATGGGTTGGTGAAGGTAACCCAGAGAAATTATGTTAGACGTCTACGCCGTACCGACTTTCCTTGCATCAAGCCACCAATTGGAAGGCCACCCGTCAAGTTGCGAGACGCTTATTCCTTTGATCAAGGATTTTATCAGAGTTTTCAGACAGCAACCGATGGTAGGTCAGATTGGCCCACCCATTGTTACGGCATGGTCGGCGTTGGGCGCAATCTCCCGCCCGATACCGGCACGGGCGCGGAACTCTATGTCGTCATCGGGCAAGCGCCGCGCCAGCTGGATCGCAACATCGCGCTCGTTGGCCGTGTGGTTGAGGGGATGGAGCATCTCTCGACGCTGCCGCGCGGCCATGGCCCGTTGGGCTTTTATATCCTCTCGAAAGGCGACGAGCGGGTACCGATCCTGTCGGTCCGGCTCGCGAGCGAACTCCCCGCCGCCGACCAGCCGCATCTGCAATACCTCTCCACCGAAAGCGGGTCATTCGCCAAATATGTTGAGGCCCGCGCGAACCGCCGCGATCCGTTTTACATTCAGCCCGCAGGCGGCGTTGACATTTGCAATGTCCCCGTGCCGGTGCGGCGACGACCTTAAGCCGTCAGCGCCTCCACCAGTGCCTTAACCTTTTTCTGCCGCCATTGCGGGAGGGGCGCGACGAGCCAATAAGTCTGCGCGCTGGGGAGCCTATCGGATACGGCCACCCGCCCTGCCGCAATATCCGTCGCCGCGAGCAATTCTGGCACCTGTGCCTGTCCGATCCCCTGCGCGGCTGCATCAAGCGCGAGGCCGGCATCGCCGAGGTGCATCAGCGGTGCATCGACCACCGGTCCGCCAGCCCAGGCGATCATCGCACCCTGCCCCACCGTCACCAACGCGCCCTCAGCGAGCGCGACGCCCTCATGTTCACTTGGGCCCTCGGCATAGATGATCGCCAGATCGAGGTTCGCCTGCGTGAAATCGACCTCACCATCGTGCGGCACAATGAGGAACTTCACATCCGGATTGGCGGCGCTAAAGGTCGCGAGCCGCGCATTGAGCCATTTGCTGGTAAAGTCGCGCGGCGCGGCAATCGCGAGGCGCTGCGACGTCTGCCCCGCCTGCATCGCGCGCACGGCCTCCTCAAATTGCAGAAAGCCGTTGCGCAAGGCCTCTAGCCCCGCCTCGCATTCATGCGTCAGTTCGAGCCCCTTGGGTGTGCGCCGGAACAGCACAACGCCGAGCGCATCCTCGAGCGCGCGGATCTGCTGGCCAACCGCGGCGGGCGTCACTGCCAATTCATCAGCCGCGCGGGTGAAGCTGAGGTGCCGCGCGGCGGCATCGAGGACGCGCAGGCCATTCAGCGGGAGGTGGGTGCGCTTCATGCGCGCCACACCGTCGCGTTCAAACGACTCTGCGGAAGGTGGGTGCGCTTCATTGCCGGACGACGGGGGCCGTCAGCGCGAAGGTCGGAACATAGGCATCGAAATGCATACCATCGGCGCTCACCATCTGGAAGCAGCCCTCCATGCTCCCCGTAGCCGTGTTCAGCGGGCAGCCCGAGACATAGTCATACGATCCACCGGGCGCGATCACCGGCTGGTCACCGACAACGCCCTCGCCATCGACAAGGTGCAGCGCGCCATTGCCGTCGGTAATCTCCCAGTGGCGCGTGATGAGTTGCACCGCGACCGGCCCCTCATTCTCGATCCGGATATGATACGCCCAGAACCAACGGCCGCGCGCGACCTCCGATTGCTCGGGCATGAAATTGACCGCGACGCGCACCGTGACACCGCGCGTGGTGGCGGCATAAGGGAAGAGCGCGCCGAAGTTCATAAGCCCACCTTGGTGAAGGCCTGATCAAGGTCGGCGATCAGATCGAGCGGGTCTTCGAGGCCGACATTGATGCGCAGCATCCCCTCGCTGATTCCCATCGCCTCGCGCGCTGGCGCGCCCATATTATGGTGCGTGGTCGAGGCCGGGTGCGTGAGCAGCGTCCGGCTGTCGCCAATATTGTTCGAGATGTCGATCAACTCAAGCGCGTTGAGGAAGGCAAACGACTGCGCACGGCCACCATCAAGTTCAAACGCGAAGATTGGGCCACAGGCCGCCATCTGGCTCATCGCAAGATTATGTTGCGGGTGCGACGCGAGGCCGGGGTGCATGATTTTTGGGACACGTGTCTCGACAAATTTGCCAACAACGAGCGCATTCTCCGACTGGCGTTTGGCACGCAGATCGAGCGTCTCCAGCCCCTTGAGCACCACCCAGGCGTTGAACGGCGAGAGGTTCGGCCCCGTGTTCCGCTGGAACGGCAGCAGCACATCATTGATGAACTTTGCTGAGCCTGCCACGGCCCCCGCGAGCACCCGCCCCTGCCCGTCCATCAGCTTGGTCGCGGAATAGGCCACCACATCCGCACCGAACTCAAGCGGGCGCTGGAGCGCCGAGGTGCAAAACGCATTGTCGACCACCGTGGTGATGCCGTGTGCGCGCGCCAGATCGCACACATAGCGCAGATCAACCACATCCATCGTGGGGTTGGCCGGCGTCTCGAAAAAGAACACCTTGGTGTTGGGCTTGATCGCGGCCTTCCACGCCTCATTGTCGCGCGCATCAATCGTCGTCGCTTCAATACCGAAGCGCGGCAGCAGCGAGTCGGTCAGCCAGCGGCACGAGCCAAACGCCGCGCGCGCCGCAACGATATGATCACCCTGACTGAGCTGGCACAGCAAGGCCGCGGTCATCGCCGCCATGCCGGTTGCTTGCACGCGGCAGGCCTCCGCGCCTTCCATCAGCGCAATGCGCTCTTCGAGCATCTGCACCGTGGGGTTTTGCAGACGGGCATAGGTCATGCCCTCCTGCTCGCCCGCAAAGCGCGCGGCGACATCTTCGGCACAATCATAGCTGAAGCCCGAGGTGAGGAAGAGCGCTTCGCTCGTTTCGCCCTGCTCCGAGCGCCACGTGCCGCCGCGCACGGCTTGGGTTGCGGGACGCCAATGGGTGGTGATCGAGCGGTTTTGTCCGGTGGTGCGTTTCATACCGCCCTCATGCCGTGGCGAGGGGGGCGGGGTCAAGCGCAGACGCGACTAAAGCGCGGCCAGAACCGCATCGCCCATCTGCGTGGTCGTCATGGTGCCACCCAGATCGGGCGAGCGGGCACCCTTGGCCAGCGCCGCCATCACGGCCGCCTCGATCCGGTCAGCCGCAGTAGCCTGCCCCAGCGAATAGCGCAGCATCATCGCTGCCGAGAGGATGGTCGCAAGCGGGTTGGCCTTGCCCTGCCCCGCAATGTCCGGCGCGCTCCCGTGGATGGGCTCGTACAGCCCCTTGCTCGCGCTATCGAGTGAGGCCGAGGGCAGCATCCCGATGCTCCCCACGCACATGCTCGCCTGATCGGACAGAATGTCGCCGAACAGATTGCCCGTGACGATCACATCGAACTGGCCGGGATTGCGGACGAGTTGCATCGCGGCATTATCGACATACATATGGCTGAGGCTGACCTCGGGATATTCCTGCGCCGTTTCAATCACCACATCGCGCCAAAGCTGGCTCGTTTCAAGCACATTGGCCTTATCGACCGAGCAGAGCTTCTTGCCGCGCGCCATGGCGGTCTCGAACCCGACACGCGCGATGCGGCGCACTTCGTCCTCGTTATAGGACATGACGTCATAGCCTTCGCGCAGGCCCGACGCGGTGGTGCGCATCCCCTTTTCGCCGAAATACACATCGCCATTGAGTTCGCGGACGATGACGAGATCAATCTGCGCGGCCACTTCGGGGCGCAATGCCGAGGCATCAGCCAGTTCCTTGAACAATTTGGCGGGGCGCAGATTGGCAAACAGCGTGAGTTCTTTGCGCAGGCCCAGAATCGCCTGCTCGGGCCGCAGGTGGCGCGCGAGCGCATCACATTCAGGATCACCCACCGCACCGAACAAGATCGCATCGGCGCGCTTCGCCAATGCCAAAGTTTCGGGCGGGAGTGGATGACCGTGCGATTTATAAGCGATCCCACCAACCGCTGCCTCCTCAAAGGCGAGCTCGGGCAAGGCCAGCGCTTCCAGTACCCGACGCGCTTGAGCGATCACTTCGGGGCCAATCCCGTCACCGGGGAGCAGGGCTATGAGCATATCTTGTCCTCTATTCGTTTGGCCGCGTCTTACCGCGAGACGCGCATTTAGCAAGCCGCGCGCAGCAACCGATCAACCAGCCGTCCGCGCACGCTGAACACATCGCGCCGGTCATCACTGAACAAGTGCCGCTCAAGGAAATGGCCCGTGAGTGCGAAGCCGGCGAGGATGTCCTCCCAATGGGGCGTCGTCGTCCCGTCGCGCAAAAAATGTGGTAGCGCGAGCAATCGGGCTGCATAGTCCGCGCCCGCAATGCCGCTCACCGCGCCACCAGACTTCGGGCTGACCCAACGCAGATCCTCGCGTGCGCCCGTGACCACGCATTGTGACAAGTCGAACCCGAAGCCCAGTTCGGTGAGCAGCGAAAGCTCAAACCGCACCACTGACGCTGCCCAGTCGCGCGCTGCAGGGGCGGCTTCAACCGCCCCCAGTACACCGCCGAGCATATCATAAAGGCGCGGATAGGGGTGCCCCTCGGGCAGCGTGTGTGTGGTCAGAGTGGTGAGCCAGGTGAGCGCCGCCGCCGCGAGCGGCTCCTGCATCAGCGGGCCATAGGAGTGCGTTAGCTCGATCGCGAGCGAGGGCAATTGGGTTTCGGTCCGCGCGCGCAGATCAACGGCCACCACATTCGCCGGAATCAGGATTGGCCGCTTGTCACGCGAATGGGCACCCTGCACATAACCGCCAACCAACCCATGATCGCGCGTGAGCACGCGCACCACCGCGCCATGCTCGCCATGCGGACGAACGGCGCAGATGATGGCAGCGGCGCGGATATGCATGCAGCAGCCATAGCCACGATCTGCCATTTGCGAAAGCCGAGCCGCGAGCTAAGCTCCTGAGCAGACCCCATCGGCAGAGGAACTCCGACATGCCATCCGTCAAAGACATTGACCACCAGCCCCACCCGCAAATCGCCCGCCGCAAGGCCAAGGGGGTGCACACCACCGCCGAAGAGCGCGCCGGCTTTAACGGCTGGCTCGCCGTGAAGATCACGAATGCGGTGGGGACGATGTGGTGCGCTTACGCGTTCGCTGCACTTGCGCTCATCAGTCTGCCCTCGGCGATCCAGCAAGGCACCTTCGCGCTGATCACATGGATATCGCAGACTTTCCTGCAACTGGTGCTGCTGTCGGTGATTATGGTCGGGCAGCAGGTGCTCGCACGCGCATCAGATAAGCAGGCGCTGCAAACGTATAACGATGCCGAGGCGCTGCTCGAGATCAGCAATGACGTGCACAAGTTGCTCAAGATCAACAATGAATTGACCGCGCAAATTCATGCGCTGGTGGTGAAAGACGCGGCCTAAGCCCTACGACGCGTGCGCCTGCCGCAGGATGAGCCCATTGCCGTCGGGATCGGTGAAGGTCGCAAACCGCCCCCAAGGCTGACTGCCGATGGCGCTCATCTCGACCCCCTTCGCAGTGAGCGCGGCATGGTCGCCATCGAGATCATCGCTGTTGAACATCAGCCCCTGCGCACCGCCGGGCTTCATCGCGTCAAACCATGTGACGAGCGCAATGGTGACGCTCTGCCCCTTGGGCGCGAGCTGAATCCACATCATCTCCGGCCCCATTGGCTCTTCGCGGATGAGGTCGAAGCCAAGCACA
>Ga0007825_1000379_pt1 | contig 12725 bp, 16 predicted proteins | sample CryBogCBE13Jul09_FD_71229 | JGI IMG/M metagenome (GOLD analysis project Ga0007825, IMG submission 71229) | Freshwater microbial communities from Crystal Bog, Wisconsin, USA - CBE13Jul09 | ecosystem: Environmental > Aquatic > Freshwater > Lake | place: Crystal Bog, Wisconsin, USA | collected... | reverse complement strand
CGCGCGGCTAAAATGGTCGGAATTTCCGCCCAAATAATCCTAACATCTGACCCAGATGTTATTCTCAGAGCTGAACGTATTGTTTTGCCTGGTGTTGGTGCTTTTGCTGATTGCAAAAATGGCCTTGAAGCAATTAACGGAATGATAGATGCCTTGCACGATCGTGTAATTAAACAAGCATATCCCTTTCTTGGTATTTGTGTAGGTATGCAATTATTGGCGTCTCGAGGTTTAGAACACATTGAAACCAAAGGTCTTGATTGGATTGAAGGTAGTGTTTTAGCGATTGAGCCTAAGAATTCCTCTCTCAAAATTCCTCATATGGGTTGGAATACGCTTAATCCACATTCCGAGCATTTCCTGTTCAGTGATATTCCTACGGGCGATGATGGACTACATGCATATTTTGTTCATTCTTATGAGTTTAAACCAAATAATTCCAAACATATTGCCGCCAGCACTGATTATGGTGGTTCCATAGTTTCAGTTGTCGCGCGTGACAATATTGTAGGCACACAGTTCCATCCTGAAAAAAGTCAAAAACTGGGACTGCAATTTATTTCAAATTTCCTGAGGTGGACACCGTGATTCTTTTTCCAGCTATCGATCTAAAAGATGGTGAATGCGTTCGTCTGATTCATGGTGATATGACGCAAGCAACAATATTTAATCACAATCCAACTCATCAGGCCCTAGAATTCGAACAACAGGGTTTTGAGTATTTGCATGTTGTTGATCTCGATGGTGCTTTTGCTGGTAAGCCGATAAATGGTGATGCTGTAAGTGATATTTTAAAAAATATCAAAATGCCTGTCCAACTTGGTGGCGGAATTCGCGATATGCGAACGATCGAATTTTGGATTGAAAAGGGTATTTCTCGTGTCATTATCGGCACAGCAGCGGTACGAGATCCGGAACTTGTAAAAGAAGCTGCGCGTCTTTTCCCTAACAAAATTGCTGTTGGCATTGACGCAAAACATGGTCTTGTTGCTGTTGAGGGCTGGGCAAAGCTCTCACAAATTACAGCTGTCGAATTAGCTAAAACCTTTGAAGCCGTCGGCGTTGCCGCCATAATTTACACTGACATTGCACGTGATGGTGTTTTAAAAGGCTTAAATATTGAAGCTACACTTGAATTAGCTAAATCTGTTTCTATACCGGTTATAGCATCAGGGGGATTAGCCTCTTTAGATGATATTAAACGTATACTTCAACCAGATTGTTCTGCTTTAGCAGGTGCAATTACTGGACGTGCTTTATATGATGGACGACTTAATCCATCTGAAGCACTTGCGCTCATTAAAAAGCATAGAGTACAAAATAATGCTTAAATGCCGTGTAATTCCCTGTCTTGATGTTAAAGATGGACGAGTTGTTAAGGGTGTTAATTTTGTTGATCTTAGAGATGCCGGTGATCCCGTTGAATCCGCTATAGCTTACGATCAAGCGGGTGCGGATGAATTATGCTATCTTGACATAACAGCAAGCCATGAAGATCGCGGTATTCTATTTGACGTTGTTCAACGTACTGCTGAAGCCTGCTTCATGCCGCTCACTGTAGGGGGGGGTGTTCGAACTACGGATGATATTCGAAAATTATTATTGGCGGGTGCTGATAAAGTATCAATTATGACCGCAGCTGTTTTCAATCGTGATTTTGTCCGAGAAGCCGCCGAAAAATTTGGTAGTCAATGCATTGTCGTAGCTATTGACGCCAAAAAAGTGGGAAGCGATCGTTGGGAAATTTTCACGCATGGTGGACGAAAACCGACTGGTATTAATGCGATTGATTATGCGCAAGAAGTTGTTAGCCTTGGTGCTGGTGAAATTTTACTGACATCTATGGATAACGATGGAACACTTAAAGGATTTGATCTGGACTTAACTCATCGAATTGCTGACTCAATAAATGTTCCTCTCATTGCATCAGGCGGTGTTGGTAATCTTGAACATTTAGTTGAGGGCATTCGCGATGGCCACGCAACAGCTGTTTTAGCAGCCTCTATTTTTCATTTTGGCCATTACACAATTCGCGAAGCTAAAAATTATATGGCAAAAGCTGGCCTATCTGTCAGACTAGATTAATAGGGAACATAATATGGGTGCCTTTGACTTATCAGATTTAGCCGAACTCATAAAGAACCGCGCCCAAGCAACCTCCGATAATTCATATACACGCTCTTTGCTTGATGCTGGTATTGATCAAATTTGCAAAAAGTTTGGAGAAGAAAGTATTGAACTGATTATCGCGGCACAAAATAAAAATAGTCGTCCCATCATTTCTGAAGCTGCCGATGTTATCTATCATATGCTTGTTTTACTTCAACACTCAAATGTTGCCTTATCAGATGTTTTAAGCGAACTTGAACGCCGTACAGCACAATCTGGACATGCTGAAAAAGCTTCACGACCAAAATAATATGTTTGGATTGCTCAAATGAAACGACGTTTAAGCTCTGACATCACGCAAACTAATTTGGAACCTTATCACTATTTTTTACGCCATGAATGGGCTGAACTTCGCGCGGATACGCCCCTCACTCTGACGATTGAAGATCTTAATAAACTTCAATCCGTAAATGATCCAATTTCAGTTGAAGAAGTAGTTGCAATTTATCTTCCATTATCACGCCTGTTGGCACTATATGTTGCAGCGACTCAAGGTCTTTTTAAGGCCACACAAAATTTTTTAGGGGCTACAGACGGAAAAGTTCCATATATTATTGGATTAGCTGGTTCTGTTTCAGCTGGAAAATCAACCACTGCGCGTGTTCTCAAAGCATTATTATCTCGCTGGCCAAACACACCAAAAGTTGACCTCATAACGACTGATGGTTTTTTATATCCTAATGCTCATTTAGTCGCCGAAAATTTAATGGACCGCAAAGGTTTTCCTGAAAGCTATGATAGCACATCTTTGCTCCGTTTCTTAAATGATGTGAAATCTGGAAAACGTAATGTTCAAGCACCCGTTTATTCTCATTTAATTTATGATGTCATTCCCAATGAATTTTTGACTATTGATCGTCCAGATATCTTGATAGTTGAAGGTTTAAATGTTTTGTTACCAAACCGACTAGGACGTGACATCCCTTTCGTTTCCGATTTTTTTGATTTTTCAATTTATCTACATGCTCAAGAGCAAGATCTTGAAAAATGGTATATTTCACGATTTATGCGCTTGCGTGAAACGGCATTTCGTGACCCACGTTCCTTTTTCAAAAAATATGCTGACCTAAGTGATGAGCAGGCAACTAAAACTGCTCAATCAATTTGGACCAGTATTAATTTAAAAAATTTACACGAAAATATACTTCCGTCAAAACCGCGTGCTGATCTTATTTTGACAAAAGGGACACATCATAAGATTGAAGCCGTCGCATTACGGAAGTTATAAATTTAATAGGCCATTTTCTTGCGCCATTGATTTTAAATCACGCTCAGGTCTGGCACCTATATGTTGAATAATTTCTGCTGCTGCTATTGATCCTAAACGAGCACAATCCCTGAGATCCATATCTTTAGTTAAGCCTGTTAAAAAGCCTGCGGCAAATAAATCACCAGCTCCAGTGGTGTCTATTAATTCATTAATTGGGAAAACAGGGCATTGTTCTATTGTCTCGCGTGTTACAATAATTGAGCCCTCAGCAGAACATGTAATAGCTGCTAGTGAAACAAGCGACTGAATTTCACTAAGTGCAATATTAATATTTTCAGTTGCGAAAAGTGATTTTAACTCATGTTCATTTGCAAAAAGGATATCAATTTTTTGGTCTTTCAAGAGATTACAAAATTCATCTCTATAACGATCAACACAAAACTGATCTGAAAGTGTAAAAGCTACTTGTCCATCTTGAGTATGGATACAATCAGCAGCTTTTAAGAACGCTTTTTTAGCTTGAGGGGGATCCCATAAATATCCTTCTAAATAAACAATTGATGTCTGTGAAATGAGATTTACATCAATATCATCTTCAGTAAGATTTTGTGATGCTCCCAAATATGTGTTCATTGTCCTTTCGCCATCAGGCGTAACAAGAACATAACAACACGCTGTTGCAGAACCTTGTTGTGCTAATGGTGTCTGATAATGGACACCAATTGAATTTAAATCATGAACAAAAATATGCCCGAGTTCATCATCCCTAACTTTGCCAATAAAACCTGTACGAGCACCCAGCATTGTTGCGCCAACTATTGTATTAGCCGCAGAACCACCTGATACAATCTTAGTTGAGCGCATTACCTTATAAATATGTTGAGCTCTTTGTTCATCAATCAATGACATTGAACCTTTAATTAGATTCTCTGTAGCAAGAAAGTCATCATCCGTACGTGCTAGAATATCAACAATAGCATTGCCAATACCAATTATATCAAATTTTTTGTTCATTGTTTTACCTTTACAAATTAGACTTATTTGCGCTTTGCAAGTATGCGAGCTTTTATTGTATTTTCAATAATCTGTATATCGTCGATTGTTAAATCTTTTATATTTTTTGCTAAGTTATTAGCCATAAAAGTTGCATTAGCACTTAGGCCGGACGTATCAACTACAATTCTTGGATTAGATAATTGAGCCAATTTCTCTAATTCTTCAGCTTCATCCCAAATTACATTAAAATAAGAAATAATACGCTGCACTAAATACCAAGCTGGAGATCCCCTGTGTCCATGTTCTAATGCAGATAGATATGCCGCTGAAACGCCAATATTTTCTGCCATATCTTTGAGTGACAATCCCCTCTCGGCACGAAGTTCTCGGATTTTTTGACCAAATGGGGTCATATATCAATATCCCGACGTTTTCTAATCCATACATATAATGCGCCAGAACCACCATGACTAACATGTGCGTTCTCAAAACCAATTATATAGGGCGCAAGATCATATGATTTTAACCACTGGGGAACAATTCGCTTCAAAATACCGCCGTAACCATCGGCTGACTTTCCTTTACCCGTAATTATAGTGACAAATCTTTTTTGATGATAATAACAATAATTTATAAATGCTTTTAATCGTGCATGTGCTTGATCTTGATTTAATCCATGTAAATCAAGACTAGCTTCAATTTCAATTTTACCTCGTAATAATGCGCGTCTTTTTTTTGGATCAATTTTAGTATTAATTTGATATTGATATGGCGCATCAATCTTTATTATATGATGTTCCATGAATTTCCCTGGAAATTGCCCTTTATTTATTTGCTTATGTACAATTGCGTTATTGCGTTGCTTTACGGGTAAAGGTTTAATGTCCTGAGCAATTTTCTGCCACAATGATAAATCATTTTCAGTTATAATTGGTTTAGATTTATTATTTTCAGATGACATCTTTATTAACCTGAAACACTATAATTTTAGCGTTATGCCTTATATTGCCAGCTACTTCACCTGCATAAGAACCAGATCCCATATATAAATCAAATCGACTTCGACCAACAATTGCTGTTCCCGTATCTTGATTTATAACTAATGAGGAAAATGCACTATCACTATAGTTATCTATAGGTTTGTGCATTTCAATCCAAAAAAAAGTTCCATAAGGCCAATATTTGCGATCAGCCGCAACAGATATAAGTGGATTTAATCCTAAACCAGACCCGCCAATAGGTCTTTTATCATTATTGTTGATTAATGATCGATTGAAGAAAATAAATGATCGATTCTGCCACATTATAGATCGGCCTTGATTATAATCATCTTGTCCATGATCACGCAGCCATTGCTTGAGAACTTTGAGGCTCATTATATTCTGATTAATATAACCACCTTCAATTAATAATTTTCCGATTGATGTGTAGGGATGCCCATTACGACCTGCATATGTCAATTTATATTCACTTCCGTCGTCTGTGCGTACTAATGCAGACCCCTGCACATGTAATAAAAAAGCCTCAACATAATCTTGAACCCACATTATTGCTTTAAATTTTCCTGATTTATCTAATTCAATATCTTGTCGAGTTTGATAAGGAATGAGATTTTGATTTTCATCATAACAACCTCCATAATAACCTTTCAAATTTTTATTTATGCCATTTTCAAAACTAATAAGATCTGAAGGACGAGCATAAATTGGACATGTAAAATCTTCTGTTTGAAACAAAGAGCCTCTTAACTCTGGCTGATAATATCCTGTTATAAATCCATCTTCACTTTGATTTTCATTATCAACCAATTCATAAGGCAAAAAATGATGTTTTATAAAATCACGAATTATTATTTCAGAAGAATTTTTTAATTGAACTGCTCGTTGAGCAATAATTCTAAATTGAGGAATCCATTCGTATCCAGGCCTCAGTGATTTTTTTTCATCTAAATAAAAATTACATTGTTCAACGAACGCACTCCATTGGCGGCTTAGTGGCTTATCATTAAATCCTCTAATTTCATCATATGAAGATAAACGGAGATTAGACATTATAAAGAAGCTTTTATTTGCGTTGCAATTAATAGCCAGTTTGGATTGTTATCATTGATATTTTTTGAAAATACCCAGATATCGTTCGTTTCAACAATTTGCTCATTTGGCTTATTTAAAGTCTCATTTTTATCATTCTTAATTATTTGATTAATGGACATATGAAAATATACTGAAATTTCAATTTGATTATCGGTCTTTTTTATATCAACGATTTCAATTTTCTCTTCACCTATAATTTTTAATTCTAATGTTTGTTTTTTATTCATTCTATCATCTATTGAAATTAAAAAATTATCAAAAACGGACTGAGAGACATATTGCTTTAAAGTTATCTTGTCTCCTTTAGCAAATGAAAGTAAAATTAGTTCATATGCTGATTTCGCCCCATTTATAAAATCTAGAGGGTCAAAGGATGGATATGATAACATCAAGTCTAATATTTTAGGTTTGAGTATAGATGGATTTTCAAGGACTGATGACCATTTATCGTTCCATTTAAAATCTCTTTGATCAACTTGAGAATTTAAAACCATATGTTTATTTAAAGAACGATCAATAAACCCATCATCAGATGTTCCAAGTATAGATCGTAATTTGTAGAGCACAAAAAGTGTTAAAATAGCAAAAATGATTGTAGGCAAATCTTGTAAGCCGTTCATTTGTTAACCTTTTTACACTTGCGCCGTTATCAAACTTCATTTGACAAAGCTATTTGACTTGTGATGCTGATTCAACCATGTTAAATTAATTATAATTATCATTTGATGAAATGTGGAGATATTATGAACGATTCTAATCTATCAAACCAAAATAATGTATCACCACAAATCAATGTTCTCGTTCAATATACAAAAGATCTTTCTTTTGAAAATCCTCATGCGCCAAGATCTTTAGCACCCCAGAGCACTCAACCTGAAATATCCATTCAGGTTAATGTTAATGCTCGTCCACTGTCATCAGAAGAATATGAAGTAGAATTAATTCTTGAGGGCTCAGCACAAAATACTGATTTGACTCTGTTTAAATTCGATTTGACATATTCAGGTCTATTCCGTCTTACAAATTTCCCTGAACAAGATATTCAACCTTTTGTTATGATTGAATGCCCCCGTTTACTTTTCCCATTTGCACGGCAAATTATTGCTGATTGTGTTAGAAATGGTGGTTTTCCGCCACTCTATCTTGATCCAATTGATTTTGTTGTACTGTATCAGCAGAGAATGTCCCAAAATTCTCAAAACAATATAAACTAATTTTCATTTATTATAATTATTCCATAGGGCCTTATCTCCAAGATCTGAGATAAGGCTCTCATGTTCTCTTAAAAGCTTAGCGCTGATATCTATGTTTATTGGCTCTTCTCTTTTAGCTAATCCTTTGGATTCATATTTAATAGTCTTTTGTTGTATATTTTGAGGCAGAAGCATTGAAGATTGACGGCCACCAATTAATTCACAATAAACCTCTGCCAAAATTTGAGAGTCAATCAACGCATTATGTTTGGTTCTTTTTGAATTATCTATCTTAAAACGAGAGCATAAGGCATCAAGAGAATTAGATGTTCCAGGAAATTTTTTACGGGCTAGTGATAAAGTATCAATAATTTGATTTTTTATAATCAAATTTTGATCAATGCGGCCTAACTCATAATTGAGGAATTTTAAATCAAATTCAGCATTATGAATTACTAGTGCTGTGTCTCCAATAAATTCTAAAAATTCTTTACTAATTGATGAAAATAAAGGCTTATCAGATAAAAACGCAGCGCTTAATCCATGAACTCGAAACGCTTCATCAGGCATATCACGTTCAGGATTTAAATAGACATGATAGATCTGACCAGTCTGAACCAAATTAAAGATCTCAACACATGCAATTTCAACAATCCTATGTCCATCGCGTGGATCCAAGCCAGTTGTCTCTGTATCCAATATAATTTCACGCATGTGACATATTACCTTTCAGCCTGTATATAAGCTAATGAGCGTAAAAATGATTTAATTTGCGCTCGTAAATTTTGAATATCTTTATAAGACAAAATAATAAAATGTGCTTTTTTCTTTTTACTAATATCATCCATTTGATGTGATATAATAAAATTAAATTTCTCAGCGGTCATATGAGTACGCGCGAGCACGCGATCTTTTTGAACACTAAATGGCGCTGTAATAACAATTCTGATTTGATAATCAGTTTCTTTTTTCTTTTCAAATAAAAGAGGAATGTCAAATATTGTATAGGTATTTGTACTATATTTATCGTTAAATTCATTCAGTTTCTTTGATACTTGAGGATGAATTATTTTTTCAAGCTCAACTAATAATTCTGGTTTTTGAACTAATTTTTCTGCTAGTGATTTTCGATCAATCTGGCCATCAATAATTACATCTGAAAATAAATCTTTAAAATCATTTAAATCAGGATTTTCATATATTGCATGAACGATTTTATCAGAATCAACTCCTGCAATTCCAAAAAATTTGAAAATCTCTAGGGCTGTTGATTTCCCCATACCAATTGAGCCCGTTAAAGCAATCTTTAACATTGGTAATCACTCACATATTATTTTTAAACGGCGTAATTCAGATAAAAGTGATAACATTGGTAATCCCATAATTGTTGTAAAATCACCAACAATATTTTCTATTAATAGCATACCATGTTTTTCAATTTGATATCCACCCACACTATCTAAATAAAACGGCTCAGATAATCTTAGATATTCATGTAAACATTGTTCTGAATAATTTCGCATTTTAATCTGCGCTGTCTCAACCCCAATGTAAGGGTTGTGGTGATAATGACCAATAGCAAAAGCGCTATGAAGATAATGATATTTATCTCGTAATGACCATAATTGATCAAATGCATCATCATAAGATTTTGGCTTATGAAGCAATCCTAAATTACTTTCAAGAATTTGATCAGCAGCAATAATGATATAATCACAATTCTTATCCGCGATAGATTTAAATTTTTCTTCAGCTAAAATTTTAGCAATGATATCTGTTTTTATACCTTGCTGTTGAGCATCATAACTGATTTTATGCTCATCAATATTCGGAACACATATTTCAAATTCCAACCCCACCGATCTAAGCAAATTTTGCCGAGTTCGGCTTGATGAGGCTAATATTATTTTCTTATTTTGTAACATGGGATTAGGCTTGCGCTATAAATTTCATGCGATGTGCTTTATATAAATCAATAATTGCAGCTGCAGTTTCCTCAATTGACCTTCTCGACACATCAATAATAGGCCATCCCTGCTCAGCAAAAAGTCTACGTGAATATGCTAATTCTTCCGCAACTGATGTTCGATCAACATAGGGAGTGTCTTGATCTGCTTTAAGTGTCAATAATCGATTCTGTCTTATTTGGACTATGCGATCTGCAGATGCGATTAGACCAACAATAAGAGGATTTTTTAATTTATAAACATCCTGAGATAAAGGTACATTTGGTATAAGTGGAATATTGGCTGTCTTAATTCCACGATTAGCCAAATAAATGCTCGTTGGTGTTTTTGATGTCCTACTTACACCCAATAGTAACACATCAGCATTTTCTAAATTTTCATATTGCTGGCCATCATCATGCATCATTGTAAAATTTAATGCATCTATTCGTTTAAAATAGTCAGCGTTCAGCATATGTTGCGCGCCAGGACGAGATAAAGACTCCGCGCCGAGATAAGATTGAAATAAATCAAATATTGGTCGAAGTACTGAGACACAGGGACAACCTATATCACGACATGCATCTTCAAGTACTTTAAATAATTCTGGATCAACTAATGTAAATAATACTATTCCAGGAGATGCTTCAATTTCAGTTATAGCTTTATCTAATTGAGCACGCGTTCTTATAAGCGGATATACATGCTCAATAGATGCCACGCCTTGATATTGAGCCGCTACAGCACGACTGACTGCAATAAGTGTTTCACCAGTTGCATCTGAAAGTAGATGAAGATGAAAATAATTTCTAATCACGAATAATCCTAAGCATTAAAGTGACTGTGGATAATATTTGATAATGGGGATTAATTCTATATTTTATATCACCTTGTGAATTGAGCAGTTTATTTTCAACAACTAAAATTTGGGTACAAAAATTGAGATCTATTCTCTAATAAATTGAATAACGGGGATAAATTTGAAAAATAATACCTCTTATTTAATTAAATAATTGAAATTAAATGATTATTTTTGTAAAAAGGCTATCCTTTATTAGACTGTGAAATATGTGATTAAGTCCTATAAATAATCTTTTTTGTATGAATTTGTTTTTATATGTCCTTTTGAGGTGTCATATAAAAAAATTAATTAGAGTCTTATCTTTTATATTTATTTAGTTATAAGGACTTTATGACAAAAACAGACAATAAATTTTTAAAAGCTTTAAATGGAGAAATATCAAATATTCCTCCTATTTGGTTTATGCGTCAGGCAGGTCGTTATTTGCCTGAATATAGAGAATTAAGAAATCAAGAAAAAGATTTTTTAAGCTTTTGTTACAATCCAAAATCTGTCTGTAAAGCAACTTTACAACCAATTAATCGTTTTAGCTTTGATGCCGCTATTTTATTTAGCGATATACTTGTTGTTCCAGATTTCCTTAACCAATATGTATCGTTTGAGTCAGGAAAAGGACCTGTTCTAAAACCAATAAAAAATTGGGACGATTTTAATAATTTAAGTTCAGACATAAATGAATCCAAAATTTCAGTCATTTATGAAGCTATAGATCTTATCAAATCAAAATTATCAAATGATACTGCTTTAATTGGTTTTTGTGGTGCTCCTTGGACAGTTGCCACTTACATGATTGCCGGTCATGGGACTTCTGATCAAGCGCCAGCACGATGTTTAGCTTATAATAATGTAGATTTGTTTTCTGCTTTAATAGATAGGCTTATTACAGTTTCTATTGAATATTTAACGGGTCAATTTAAAGCTGGAGTTGATGTTGTCCAAATTTTTGATTCATGGGCTGGTGTTTTACCACAACATGAATTCGAAAAATGGTCACTTATTCCAATTCAAAAAATTATTAATGGAGTTAAAAATAATATTCCAAATGCTAAATTTATTGTTTTTGCTAAAGGTGTAGGCAGTAAAATTAAATCAATTGCAGAAATCGATAGTGTTCGTGCTGTTGGGATTGATACTGCAACAGATTTAGTTTGGGCTCGTAGCCAAGTTTCATCAAACCTAGCCCTTCAAGGTAATCTTGATCCTCTTGTTTTACTCGAAGGTGGAAATGCTTTGAATGATGCTGTTCTCACCATCTTAAATGAGATGAAGGGACATCCTCATATTTTTAATCTTGGCCATGGAATTTTGCCACAAACTCCTATTGCCCATGTCGACAAAGTGCTTTCACTTATCCGAAATGGAATTTAATAATGTATAATTATATCAAAGCGTTACACATTATTTCTGTTATTTCTTGGATGGCTGGTCTACTTTATCTCCCACGTTTATTTGTTTATCATTCTGAAAATATGAATATTTTAGAAATATCTACACTTTTTAAAGTAATGGAGATCCGTTTATATAAGTATATTATGTATCCAGCCGCAATATTAACATGGTTTTCTGGGTTATATTTAGCTATTATCTCTCATTTTTATGCTGAAAATTGGTTTAATTTTAAATTTATACTTGTTTTATCTATGAGTATTTTTCATATTTATTTATATAAACATATTATCTCTTTTAGAAATAATAGTAATATTCATTCTTCACGTTTTTTTCGCTTAATTAACGAATTTCCAACGGTAGTGATGATTCTTATCGTTATCATTGTTGTTATTAAACCTAATTTCTCTTTTTAATAATTTACTGCTTCTGGGTCTTGCATAAAATTATGTTTCGCATTATTGCGTAGTCTCTCCTCTTTTTGGGTGCCATTCCCTTTCATGGGTCTTTTCGGCTTTCGCTTTTAGAGCGTCCCATTCTTCCTTTTCTTTGACCAAGGACTATCCCCATGCGGGAAATCAAACTTCAAGATCTCAAATTAAAATCTCCAACTGAGTTACTTGCTTTCGCTGAAGAGTTGGAAGTTGAGAATGCATCAATAATGCGCAAACAGGAATTAATGTTTGCAATTTTGAAGGAATTGGCAAGCCGCGATACCGAAATCATAGGTCAGGGCGTTGTCGAAGTTTTACAAGATGGTTTTGGTTTTTTGAGATCATCTGACGCAAATTATCTTGCTGGTCCGGATGATATCTATGTTTCGCCATCTCAAATTCGACGATTTGGTTTGCGTACAGGCGATACAGTTGA
>Ga0007825_1000376_pt1 | contig 12822 bp, 12 predicted proteins | sample CryBogCBE13Jul09_FD_71229 | JGI IMG/M metagenome (GOLD analysis project Ga0007825, IMG submission 71229) | Freshwater microbial communities from Crystal Bog, Wisconsin, USA - CBE13Jul09 | ecosystem: Environmental > Aquatic > Freshwater > Lake | place: Crystal Bog, Wisconsin, USA | collected... | reverse complement strand
CGATCAAGAGGCGAAGTTGGAATAGATCGCTAAATTGAGAAGGAGTTAATAAATCGGTCGTGGTGTACCCCTTTAATGCAACTTTGACGATCAAGCCATCTGATTCAAGTCTTGCTAGAGCTTCACGGACGGGGGTCTGGGATACGGCGAGCTGCACTGCAAGCGCATCTATATTTACTTTGGCCCCAGGAGCGATTTGGTGGTCAAGGATTAGATTCCGAATCATCTCGTAAGTTTCATCGGATAGGACTGATCTGCGGGGAGTAGGAGATTTACTTCCTAAAACAGCCATGTAAAAATTCTCATTTCATTTTAGAAGGTGATTACTTGGGAAGTCGTAATCCTTGCATACCTCCATCGACCGCCAAAACTGTGCCAGTTGTTGAACTTTGACGTGGACTAGCGAGGTAGAGAATTGCACTGGCTACTTCAGCTGAGGAGACCAATCTACCCATGGGCTGCCGTGCTTCTAGAGCTGCCCGCTCTGCCTCTGGATCTTTAGCTGCGGCGAGCAAGCCCTTGACCCAAGGTGTGTCTGCTGTGCCAGGTGCTACGCAATTAACACGGATATTTTCTTTCACATAGTCGGCAGCCATAGCCAAAGTCAGAGAGAGGACTGCTCCCTTGCTCGCGCTGTAGATGGCGCGCTTTGGCAAACCAGCCGTAGCAGCTATTGAGCATGTATTCACAATGGCAGGCGATTTACTTCGTCGTAGAGATGGCATCGCCGCCGCTGCAACCCTACCCATTCCAGCGACATTGATGTTTAGGACTCGAGACCATTGCTCATCCGTTGCTTCTTCTACGGTACCTACGGCAGCCACCCCAGCATTGTTAAGGACGATGTCGATTACTTCGGCCTTCTTCGCGATTTCTCCAAATGCTTGTGTCACGCTCATGCTGTCACCAACATCGCACTTAATCCAGCTGCCATCATTACCTAGAGCACCTTCGTTAACATCAAGGCCAAAAACATGAGCTCCATATTGGGTCAGCTGCTGGCAAAGTTCTAACCCGATTCCAGAGCCTGAACCAGTGACGACGACGTTTAAACCCCTAAATTCTTCACTCATTTTTGCACGCTCCAATACTCTCCATGTGGATATAGAAATTCTTGGATACTCGAATCAAACATTTCGCCACCTCCGCCAGGAAGAAGTGGTGCGGTATAGAAGCCGTCCTTTATTGAGACTGGGGTTAAGAAGTGCTCGTGTAAGTGGTCTACAAATTCAACTACGCGACGCTCATGATGACCTGTAACGGCAACTGCGTCAAACATGGCAAGGTGTTGAACCATTTCACAAAGCCCAACGCCACCGGCGTGAGGGCAGACAGGAATCTTGTATTTTGCAGCCATCAATATATTTGCCAAGTTTTCATTAACGCCGGCGACTCGACTTGCATCAATCTGCATGATGGAGATTGCGTTTGATTGTAGGAGCTGTTTAAAGATGATGCGGTTATTTGCCATCTCGCCAGTGGCCACCTTGATTGGCGCAATTTCTCGGGCAATTCGGGCATGACCAAGAACATCCTCAGGATGAGTAGGTTCTTCAATCCAGTATAGGTCGAATTCTTTCAATTCTTTCAGCCAATTAATAGCTTGGTCTACATCCCAGACCTGATTAGCATCGATTGCGATCTTAAACTCCCTACCAACCAAGTTTCTTACTAGCTTGAGACGTCTTTGATCGTCTTGAATTAAACCCCCACACTTATATTTGATGAGCTTAAAGCCATCCTCAATTGCTTGCTGGGTGAGCGCGAGCATTTTTTCGTCTGAGTAGCCAAGCCAGCCAGGTGATGTCGTATACGCGGGAACGCCACGCTCTAGAAGAATACTTTGATTCTTCTCCTTGCTCGCTTCGGCAGATTTCAATATTTCTAAAGCCTCATGCGGAGTCAGCACATCAGTTATGTATCTAAAATCTATTGCCGCCACGACTTGTTCTGGGGTTAAATCTGAGAGAAGCTTCCAGAGAGGCTTCTTTTTCGCCTTGGCGAAAAGATCCCAAAGCGCGTTTAATACTGCGCCTGCAGCCATGTGGAAGACCCCGACGTCTGGGCCAAGCCAACGTATATGACTATTTCTTGAGAGCTTTCTCGCAATCTCGCCAATGTTGTTGAATGCATCATCAACATCTAAATCAGATATTTGATCAACTAGCATTCGAATCGCTTCAATTTGTACGTCATTTCCGCGGCCCGTAGTAAATACCAACGCATTTCCATAGAGAGCGGGATCAGTAGTATTAATCTTTATATATGCCGCTGAATAATCAGGATCTTGGTTCATCGCATCTGAACCATCAAGCATTTTTGACGTAGGGAATCGGACGTCGAAAAGATTGCTACTTGTTATGCGAGTGCCCATAACCGTCCTCTCATAACTAACTATTGACCTTGTGCAAAAATACTATAGGCAATAGTATTTTAACAACTAGATAGAGATTATTTTTTTTGGGAAGGTTGGGCCATGGCGCACGACTCGATTGTGACTCTTCGAGGAGGAGCTCAGATCTCAAAATTTGGAGTCGGCACCGCCACTTTTGGAGGCCTATACGAATCCATGAGTGATGAAGATTCACATGAAGTAGTTCAAACTGCCATCGATCTTGGAGTTCGCTATTTCGATACGGCACCGCATTACGGAAAAGGCCAGTCAGAACGTCGACTTGGGAAACTTCTAACTGAATATCCCCGAAACTCGTATGTCTTGTCGACAAAAGTGGGCCGCCTCCTAGTTCCAAAGGCAAAAATGAATGAGGTTGATCAAGATTTTGCTGACTCAGATCCACTGGTAGAGCGCCTATTTGATTTCAGCGAAGAGGGCATCATTAGATCCTTCCAAGAGAGCTTGGAAAGACTGGGCTTGGAGAGGGTCGATATTGTCTTCATCCACGACCCAGATGACCACGCAGATCAAGCAATCAACGTTGGATATCGAGCCCTTGAGCGGCTGCGGACAATGGGTTTGATCAAGTCAATTGGAGTAGGGATGAATCAAGTTGAAATCCCAACGCGCTTTGTGCGCGAAACGGATATCGACGTGGTCTTGATAGCCGGTCGCTACACCTTGCTCGATCAATCGGCAGGGATCGAACTACTTCCTCTCGCTGAGAAGAAGGGCGTTTCTATCATCGCAGCAGGGATCCTCAATTCTGGAATCCTCGCTAATCCAGGACCAGGGGCTCACTACGACTACATGCCTGCTTCTAAACAGATGATCGAGCGGGCCATCACTTTGAAGAAAATTTTCGAGGGACACAGAAGCGACCTCTCACAAGCTGCGATGCAATTCCCACTAAGAAATTCTGTAGTATCTGGGATTCTTGTTGGATGTCGTACCGCAAAAGAGGTATCTGAAAACATTGCAAAATTTGATGATCCCGTAGCGCAGTCGGCCTGGGATGAGTTTGATGCCTTTATTTCCTCTGCTGGTAAGAAGTAGAAAAAGATGAAATCTGGAAGAGCATTCCCTTCACTCGTCGAAGGAGTGCGCTCTGCCTTAATTTCTGACTCTCTTGACGCAACGGGAATTTTTGACATGGTGATGCAAAGAGAAATTTTACCGATTGATCAGCGAAGTAGCGTCTGTGGAATCGCAAGAACAATCGAATTTATTCCAAGTGAAGAGTATGACATAGCAGATCCATATGGTGACGCGATAAATTTTCTTGATAATCTTCAAGAGGGCGATGTTGCGATTGTGGCTACGGCAAACTCCATTCGAAGCGCCTTTTGGGGAGAACTTTTCTCGGCAGCAGCCAAGGGTCGAGGTGCCCACGGAGTAATCTGTGATGGACCTGTCAGAGATACGGCAGAGATTCTCAAACTAAATTTTCCAGTCTTTGCAAATGGAACTCTACCTCTGGATTACAAAGGTCGGATGAAAGTAACTTCAACACATCAGCCAGTTAATTGTGGCGGTGTCACAGTTCGAAGCGGTGATTTTGTTTTTGGAGATAGAGATGGAATTGCAGTTATCCCATTCGAGAAAATAGATGAAGTTTTGAGTAAGGCAAATTTGCGAGCTTCAATTGAAAGCAACGTCTTAAGTGATTTACTTGCCGGAAACAGCGTAAGAAAGGTCTGGGATAAATATCGTGTCCTCTAAATCAGAATACCTCATTGATGCTCACCAGCACGTCTGGAGCACAAGCGAACGCGAATATAGCTGGATAACCGATGATGTTAAGTCCTATTTTGATAAAGATTTTACCCATGATCAAGTAAGTGGTTCAATAAATAAGTTTGGAATCACTGGCACTATCTATGTTCAAGCGGCTGATACTTATGACGATACATTTGCGATGTTTGAGAGTGCTTCGCGCTTCCCAAATATTGTTGGCATTGTTGGCTGGGTCCCTCTTGATAAACCAAAAGAGACTCAAATCGCATTAGATATCTTCACGCAGTCAGTTCCATCAAGAGATCTCTATAAAGGTGTAAGAAATTTAACTCACGATTATAGCAATCCAAAATATCAATCTGATGATGCATGGATCTTGCGAGAAAACGTAATTGCATCAATTCGCGAAGTGGTAGCGAGAGATCTCTCTATAGACTACGTAGCGATCAAACCGGAGCACACTAAAAGCATTACTTCGCTGGCACATTTATTCCCAACTCTTCGAATTATTGTTGATCATTTTGCCAAGCCAGATATTAAGAATCATCAATGGGGCGATTGGGCAAGCGCGATGAAAGAATTGTCACTCTGTCCTAATGTCTTTACAAAATTTTCAGGGCTTAATGTCCTCTCTGATTGGCAAACTTGGACTGTTGCAGATTGGAAGCCCTATCTGGACGAGTGCATGAGCCTTTTTGGAAGTGAACGGATCATGATGGGGAGTGATTGGCCGTTCTGCACTATGGCGAACGGTTTCGAGGAAGTTTGGAATGCCCAATTAGAGGCTATATCGCAATTTTCAAAGAGCGAGCAGGAGAATCTTCGATTTAGGACGGCTACTCGAGCTTACGATTTATAAATTTTTGTTACTAAAACGTCGAGAGAGGAAAATAATGCGCCGCATAGGTTCGGTTATCGGTTTAGCTGAAGGTGCTCAAGAGGAGTACGAGAGACTACACAGGGCGGTATGGCCCGAAGTTTTAGCCCAGATTAAGCGCAGCAAGATTCAGAATTATTCGATCTATCGCTATGGAGATCTCCTTTTTTCTTACTTCGAGTATGTAGGCAGCGACTTTGAGTCGGATATGGCTGCGATGGGAGAAGATTCAAAGACGAAGGAGTGGTGGGCGCTAACTATCCCTCTGCAATCTCCCATGGATGAGAGAAAGCCCGGCGAATGGTGGATGGAGCTCCCAGAGCTCTTCCATATGGACTGAGAAGGGCCAAAAAATTTTGAGAAAATTATCAAATATCCTATAGACAATTGCATTTTTTCTGATTATGTTTCTTTCAGTCGTGACAGAGATTCATGACGGTTCGTTGAATGAAAGAAATGGAGTCGAATATGCAAAAAATATTCGGTATCACACGAAAGCGAATTGCTGGGATTTCTGCACTTTCGCTTATAGGAGGAATGCTTGTAGTTGCTGGCTACCAAACCAGCGCTAAAGCAGACGCTCTAAGTACCGGACCAGTGACAATCACTGTTCAGTATGAAACAAGCGCAACTGGTGACAAGGAATGGCATGCAGTTGCAGCAGCATTTGAAAAGTTGCATCCAAATGTAACCATCGCTTACTCGCCAATCACTAACGACGCTAAGGGTGGTTCAAACCTACAAGTACTTACTTCGGATGGCTCTCCAGATATTGGATTGATTCCTCTCAATTCAAACGTCTATACCCAGATGGTTGCTGCAAAGCAATTAGTTCCACTCGATGGAATCTTTGCTGCGGATAAGACTGTCAAGCGCATTGGTCCTCCTGCTGCGGCCCTCAAGACCGACGATGGTCACTACTACGCGACTCCTCATACCGTAGTTTGGTATAACATCCTTTGGGCAAATCCAGTGGCTATCAAAGCATCTGGTGTGCAGTTGCCAGCTTCTCAGCGCTTCAATTCCGTCGCTGATTTGATTGCCTTTGCTAAGGGATGTCAGAAGCACGGCTATGCAGGTCTTGCAATCGGTGGAAACACCAATTACCAGGCATCTTGGATGCTCGATTCAATGCTTCCAACTGCTGTAAGCGCAGATGCATTCCATAACTACCTCAACAATTACAAGCCATCAGTACCTGTAACAGCTCACTACACAGATGCAGGCTTCGTAAATACACTCGCCGCCCTTGGTCAACTTGCTAAGGCAGGCGTTTATCAAAAGGGTTATCTCGGCATGAACGTTGATCAATCAACAGCACTCTTTACCTCAGGTAAGTCGTGTCTACTACTTGGAGGAAGTTGGATGCCAGGCGGTGCCTTTGCTGACGCAACTAAGGCTGGAACTATGAAGTTCAAGCCAACATTTGCGACATTGCCAGGTGTAACCGCTGGAAAGCCAGCTAGCTTCAATCCGTATTACGGTGATGCTTTCGGTATTCCTACCCAGTCCAAAAATCAAGCTTGGGCTCTTGAATTCCTTCGTTACTTCATCAGTGATGAAGGACAAACAATCGGTGCGCTCAACGCTGCTGGAAACGTCCCTGCTGTAACAACTATTCCAAAATCTGCTCTCGGCGTCTTGCCAGATGCCGTTAAGGAAGTCATGGCCTTTGTTAACAAGGTCGGAGCACAGTCAGGTTGGACTTCAGAGACACCAGGCGCATTTAGCCAAACATTCATTAATCCGCTGATTCAACAGATTCAGTCCGGATCATTGACGCCGGCTCAAGTCGCTAAAAAACAAGAGGACAAAATGAATGATGTCAGAAAGAATGGCCTATAACCGTTCGAGTCCTCGCTAGTTAATCAATCACTAAGAGTCGAGAGTGGAGAAAAATGAGAGTCGTTGGTAAAACAGATGACCCTTCAATTGATTCACTCTCGATTTCTTTAGCTTCAAAGAAGCGCAAAAAGGCGAACAAGAATGTCGGCCTGAATCGGACTAATGCTCGAACAGCTTGGGTCTTTCTACTTCCACTCTTTGTAGTTCTATTTGTCTTCCTAGCTCTACCCATCTTTAATTCTTTAAGATTGAGCGTTTCAAAATGGCCCGGCGTTGGACCTGTTAAATATGTGGGCGCAGCCAATTACCATCGACTTGTTGAACAAGGGAACTTTTTTTACTCTGCCCGAATTACCGTGATCTTCGCGTTCTCGGTGGCATTTCTGATTATTGCTCTGGCCGTAATTTTAGCTGCGGCAGTCTCTTCTGGCATTCGTGGTGGAAAATTTATGAAAGTTGTGTGGTTCTTTCCAGGTATTGCACCACCCACGGCAGTGGCGATTTTCTGGAGCAGTTCACTTCAACCAGATTCAGGAATAGTTAACATATTTTTGCGAAATATTGGGTTAGGTGGAAATCACGCTCTGTTGGGAAGTGAGCGCACCGCCCTCTATCCAATAATTTTTGTAGCAGTTTGGGCATCAGTCGGTTTTGCATTTCTTGTCATTTTAGGAGCAACAGAGTCAGTGCCGGTCTCTATACGTGAAGCTGCAATTATTGATGGCGCAAATGTTCGGCAACAGTTTACAAAAATAACTCTTCCTTTGATTCGCCCGGTGGTCTTAACGATCTTTACTCTGGAGATTATCTGGAATTTCAATGGATTTACGATGGTCTGGGCGATGACTCGAGGTGGCCCAGGGGTCTCGACCGAGATTCTCCCAATTTACGCCTACAAGGAAGCATTCTTCTTTGGCAGATTTGGAACTGCCGCCCTCATCGCTGTTGTTGCGGGTGCATTTTTAATCTTGATAGGTGCAATCGGAACTCGTTTGAGTAGATCGGCACAGGTTGAGTAATGAGAATACTTTATAAGGCGCTCTCCAATATTGGAGTTTGGCTTTGGACAGTTCTGGTCTTTATTCCCTTCATATTCATCATGCTATTTGGCGTTAAGAGCACGAATGATATTGTCGCGAAGCCTTTAGCTCTCTTTTTCCATCCAGCATGGAAAAATTTCTCGTTGGCTTGGCACGCGGGACCCGGAAGCGCAGGCATGGGAATTTGGTTTTTCAATACCTTTGTCTTGGTGGGAGTAGCGCTATTGGTCTCCCTTGTAGCAGCGATACCTCCAGCCTATTTTGCGATATTTCTTCCTCAAAAGGTCAATCAACGTGTGCGAGTGATGATCTTGATGGGTACTACCGTTCCAATCATCCTTTTGGTAATTCCATATTTTAAAACTTTCGATGCTCTGGGTTTGATCAACGTGCCGGCAGCAACAGGTGTTGTCTACGGAGTACTCGCAATACCTACAACTTTTCTCTTGATGAACCGATTCTTTGTAGATTTCCCTCGCGAAGTATTGGAAGCTGGCCTTGTTGACGGATTAACCAATGTTCGAATATTTACAAAATTGGTGTTGCCGCTCTCAGTTGGTCAAATTGTCTCTGTCGGAATCTTGACTCTAATCTGGGCCTGGGGCGATAGCCAGATTGCCATTGTGCTACTCAATCGACAGACCGCGCAACCAATTTCTGTAGGAATGCTCAGTTTCGTAGGCGACTTCACTGTAAACCTCGGTGCAACATTCGCTGGTCTCACTCTGGCGGCAATACCCCCAATCATTATCTACATCGTTCTCAGCAAGTTTGTCACCAAGGGGATCGCTCTTGGTGGTATCTCAAAGTAGCCCTGGCTGGAGGATGATTAAATGACCACTCAAGAGATCAATGAGGGTTCAAAAAACCCTCTGCCGGCGGAAGATTTTTTGCGCACTCGACATAATGATGCATTTCCTTTGAACCCCAAGAGCGTAGAGCGCACATCAGATTGGTTTCGGGGAGCGGGTTTAGGGTTATTTATCCATTGGGATCACACATCTCAACAAGGAATTGAAATTTCCTGGCCCATGGTTGGCGGCGTCTTCGCTCTACCGGGTGGGAAAGATGTCACGGTCTCTCAATACCATTCAACAGCCTCCACCTTTAATCCCGAAAAGTGGAATCCAACCGAAATTATGCGCCAAGCAAAAGAAGCGGGATGCCAATATGTGGTCTTTACCGCTAAGCACCACAACGGCTGGGCTTCGTGGCCGTCAAAGTACGGCACTAGAAATATAACAAGCTCGCCATTTGGAAAAAATGGTGGAGATATCCTTAAATCTTACGTTGACGCAGTGCGCTCTTCGGGAATGAAAGTGGGAGTCTATTACTCACTCTCAGACTGGGGCTATCCAGATTATTTGGAGTGGAAAGATGAGTACCGCCCCTATGTATTTGGTGTGAGTTCACCTAGAGGCACGGATGAGCAGTGGGATAGGTATCGTACTTACCTGAAGAACCAACTTACTGAAATTTTAACTGAGTATGGAGAAATTGATCTCCTCTGGTTTGATGGAGCTTGGGAGAGAAGTAATGAAGATTGGAATTCGAAAGATATCGGAGACCACATTCGATCTCTTTCGCCTAAGACACTAATAAATGATCGGCTTTTCACACAGGGTGATTACAGAACTCCAGAACAATCGATTCCGCCCCTTCCACTGAGTGAGCCTTGGGAGTGCTGTATGACCATGAATTACTCATGGGCATATGTTCCTTCCGATACGGCTTTTAAAACTCCACATGAAATCTTGCGAACTTTGATTGAAGTTGTTTCACGGGGAGGAAATCTTCTTCTCAATATTGGTCCTCGAGAGGACGGTTCGCTTGTTCCAGAAGAGAGTGAGCTGCTAGGTGAATTGGGCAAATGGATGGCGCTTCATAGGCAGACGGTTGTGGGAGTTACTCCCGGTCTAGAACCATGGCAGTTCTATGGCCCTTCAACTCGAAGAGGGGATTTGGTCTACTTGCATCAGTTGGCCATACCTACCGAGTCAATAATTGTTCGGGGAATCAAAGTTAAAAGAGTGCGATCGGTGGTTAATCTTTCAACCGGTCAAAAATTGGATTTTATACGCAGAACTGCAATTAATGATGTTATGCAAAGTGACCCAGATGGCGAGATCATTATTGATACTTCAGGGGGTAAGGTCTCTGGCCTAATTCCAGTGATTGCTGTTGACTTCGGCGCCGATCCAGACGATATTGAATTGCGTAATTGGTAATGGTCCGATGGAGCGCCTTTGAGCGCGAAATTCCAAGTTGGTATAGTGATGCAAAATTTGGATTGATGGTCTCATGGGGTGCATTCTCAGTGCCAGCATGGGGCGAACCTATTGGGGAGCTTGGAACTGTTGAAGACTGGGAGTATTGGTTTGCTCATAATCCATATGCAGAGTGGTATTTCAACACTATTAGAATTCCAGGATCAGGTGCGGCTCAATATCATTTAGAGAATTTTGGCGGTTGCCAATATGACGATCTGCTCGACATGTGGAAGGCAAGCAGGTTTGATCCTGATGATTGGGCTAAGCAATTTGCCTATGCAGGGGCTCGCTATATCGTTCCACTTTCTAAGCATCATGATGGAATTACTTTGTGGGATGCACCTGGTACTGGAACTAGAAATACTGTTCATAGGGGTCCCAAAAGGGATTTGATCGGCGAGATCGCAGAGGCCGTTGAAAAGGCAGGAATGAGATCAGCTGTTTACTATTCAGGTGGACTTGACTGGGGTTTAGAAACTTTCCCCCCTCATTGCCAAGAGAGCGATGTTCGAAATTTTAGGCCAAATGATGCTGCTTACTCTATGTATGCCTACAACCAGGTTAAAGATCTCATTGATAGATATAAGCCTGGGGTTCTATGGAATGATATTGAGTGGCCTGATTTTTCCAAGAGTCATGAAGGTCCCTACTCTCTCTCATCGCTTTTCAAATATTATTATTCGGTCGTTCCAGATGGGGTTATAAATGATCGGTGGGGTGAAACCCATAGTGATTTTAAAACAAGTGAATACCAACATTTTGCCCAGAACGAAGGTGCGAAAGCGTGGGAAAACTGCCGCGGGATTGGACTCTCATTTGGCTATAACAAGTTGGAATCTGAAGCGCATTCCTTAACTTCTACGACCGCCATCAAACATCTTATCGATGTAGTTTCTAGAGGAGGAAATCTCCTACTTAATGTTGGTCCAACTGCTGATGGCGAAATTCCTGAGATTCAAGCAAAAGTGTTACGTGGCATCGGTGACTGGATGTCGATCAACTCTGAATCGATCTACGGAACACGCGTATTTACAGAGGAGCGTGAAGATTCGTCGGCTTGGAGTCGATGGACAACAAAAGGTAGAGATGTGTATCTATTTGTAGATCATCTTCCTGAAAATGATTCGTTAGAAATCAGATTACCGCAGTCAGTAAAAGGTAGCTCTGCAAAATATTTAGAAAATGAGCAATCATTAAGCATCACCGGTGACTTTATAACAATCGAATTGTCGCAAAGCAAGATTCCAGGACCGCAAGTAATTAAGTTTTCATCTTAATAATCGACACCTAACATCACTACCAAAATGAGGGAGTAAAAAATGATTAACGATGGTTTTGAGCGATTCGAACGTGACGTTCCAAAATGGTTCAAGGATGCAAAATTTGGCATATTCATCCACTGGGGCGCATATTCCGTTCCAGCTTGGGCTGAACCGACTGGTGAATTGGGAGCAGTGGATGACAGCGCTTGGATGGCGCACAATCCCTACGCCGAGTGGTACTACAACACGATCAGAATTGAAGGCTCACCTGCCCAGAAACATCATCAAGAAGTTCACGGTGGCGCACCATATGATGATTTTCTTGACCAATGGAAGGCCAGCAAATTTGATCCCGATGATTGGGCAAAGCTATTTGCAAAGGCTGGTGCACAATATGTAATTCCAACAACCAAGCATCATGATGGAATTACCTTGTGGGATGCTCCAGGTACCGGCACTCGAAATACAGTTGCGCGAGGACCGAAGCGAGATCTTGTTGGTGCTATTGAAGCCGCAGTTCGCAAAGTCGGCATCAGATTTGGAGTCTATTACTCGGGCGGCTTGGATTGGAGCGTAGATAATTTTCCTCCGATGACAATTGGGGAGCATGTTCGAGCCTTTAGACCAAAAGATGCAGCGTATGCCATGTATTGCTACGAGCATATTATTGATCTCATAAACCTATACAAGCCTGATGTGCTTTGGGATGATATCGAGTATCCAGACTTTGCAAAGCGTGAAGGTGAACACTCCCTCGCCGCAATATTTGATCACTTCTACAGAGTAGTTCCTGATGGAGTGACAAATGATCGCTGGGGAGTTTCTCACTCAGACTATAAGACAAGCGAGTATCAACATTCATTAGATAATGAGAGTGGCCCAGCTTGGGAGAATTGCCGCGGAATAGGCCTCTCCTTTGGTTATAACCAAGTTGAGGACGAGAAAAACTATATGAGCATCAATGCTGCTCAGCATCACCTGATTGACATAGTTTCCCGTGGTGGGAATCTTCTACTCAATGTTGGGCCAACTGCTGATGGCGAAATTCCTGCATTCCAGAGAAAAGTTCTCGAAGGAATTGGGAATTGGCTAGAAGTAAACAAAGAGGCAATCTATGGATCTACAGTCGCCGAGGATCTTAAGCACTCAGATGCGCCTTGGGTTCGCTGGACGGCAAATGCAAGTAAGAGATATGCAATCATCGATGCCACTGGCACTGTTGAGTTTGATGCACCCTCAGGAGCAATCGACGAAAAGAGCGCACGCCTTCTCGGCGGAGAATCAATCTCTGTATCTAGAAATGGCGAGAAGCTGAAAGTCACAATCCCAGCTCCCAAAATTGAGGGCCCATCTGTAATTTCCTTCAACTAAATGGCATTCGAAATGAGAGATCGTG
>Ga0007825_1000373_pt1 | contig 12850 bp, 10 predicted proteins | sample CryBogCBE13Jul09_FD_71229 | JGI IMG/M metagenome (GOLD analysis project Ga0007825, IMG submission 71229) | Freshwater microbial communities from Crystal Bog, Wisconsin, USA - CBE13Jul09 | ecosystem: Environmental > Aquatic > Freshwater > Lake | place: Crystal Bog, Wisconsin, USA | collected... | reverse complement strand
AGTCACTTTGGTTGGTATCGTATCAAAATAAACTAATTCACAAACGCCTAATCTTAACAATATCATATCAATTACTGCGATACGCTCTGGATCCCAATTCTTTAATTTTGGCTTGATAATGTCTTCCGATATTGTTTTTTTATCAATCGCAGTTTGCAATAAATCATTTGCAAATTTCATCTTCTCATCTCCTACTAAATCCAAGAAATTAACTGACCCTGGCTTTTGAATATAATTTAAAACAAAACCAATCATCATATCCCCTTCATCCTCCCAATTGGTAAAATGTTCATCGATATAATCCAACGCATTTTCGGAACCCAAAATGATGGTACCAAATATGAACTTTAAGATTTCTTTTTCCTTTGCCTTATCTCTGCTATCCTCCGCTATGTATGCTTTATATTCATTAGACTCGGACAATTGTCTGAACAAATTTTTAACCAAATCCCCTTCTAACCATTGATGAGGTTTGACAATTTCAACTGCTTTTTTGAAAGCTTCCGACTCAATTGTTTGCCAAACAATGGTGTTGCCAGCAATTTTAATATTTACAGACAAATCGGCTTGATCAGGAAGGTTTTTTGATGCTCTTTGTTGAGACTCCACTTCGGCAAATAAGGCTACTTGGTGGATTAAATGAACCAGGAAAACGAATAAATTTCGTGTTTTATCAAATTCTTTGTTGAGTAATGAGTTAGAAGTACCTTGAATATTGGATTCAAGCATATATAAAACTTGCATTACTTTAATTCGGATGTTGCGGCGGTTCATCATAATAATAAGAGCTATAAGGGGTGCAAATCTATCTAAATAAATCCAAAAAAACTGACATTTTTTACATTATTAAGCCCAAAACATACAAATTTAAGCATAGATTTGCCTCCCTTGTCCCCTTTTAGTTCTTGCCACTGCAATTTTGACTCATTAAACAAGTAAATAAGTCATTGGCAAGGTTCTTGAAGATATAAGTGTAAATCAATTTAATTTAAAACCAAAAACGATAAGTATGGCTAAGAGTACTGCTAAAAAACTAAACATTACGCCTTTACACGACAGAGTAATTGTAATGCCTGCTGCTGCTGAAGAAAAAACAGCTGGTGGAATCATTATCCCAGACACAGCAAAAGAAAAACCACAACGCGGTGTGATAGTAGCTGCTGGTCCTGGTAAAAAAGACGAACCTGTAACTGTTAAAGTGGGTGATACCGTTTTATATGGTAAATACGCTGGAACAGAAATTCAAATTGAAGGTCAAGATTTATTGATCATGCGTGAAAGTGATATTTTGGCAATTGTTTAATTACAACCAACCTATCCTATTAAAAATTAATTAACGATTAAAAATAAGTTTATATGTCAAAAATGATTTTTTTCGACTTAGAAGCGAGAAATAAAATGAAAAAAGGTGTTGACACTTTAGCCAACGCTGTAAAAGTTACTTTAGGACCAAAAGGTCGTAACGTAGTAATTGAGAAAAAATTTGGATCTCCATCAGTAACAAAGGATGGTGTATCTGTAGCAAAAGAAATTGATTTAGAAGATGCTATTGAGAACATTGGTGCTCAAATGGTAAAAGAAGTTGCTTCAAAAACTGCTGATCAAGCAGGTGATGGTACAACTACTGCTACTGTATTAGCGCAAGCAATTATTAGCGAAGGTTTAAGAAACGTTACTGCTGGTGCAAATCCAATGGATTTAAAGCGTGGTATTGACAAAGCAGTTGAAAAAGTGGTTGCTAGCTTAAAAGCACAATCTCAAACTGTAGGTAACGATACTAAAAAAATTGAACAAGTTGCTTCCATCTCTGCAAACAACGACAATGAAATTGGCAAGTTAATTGCAATGGCAATGTCTAAAGTTGGTAAAGAAGGTGTAATCACTGTTGAAGAAGCAAAAGGTACTGATACAACTGTTGATGTTGTTGAAGGTATGCAATTTGATCGTGGTTATGTATCTCCATATTTCGTTACAAACAGCGAAAAAATGGAAGCTGAAATGCAAAATCCTTATATCTTAATTTATGATAAGAAGATTTCAGCAATGAAAGACATCTTACATATTTTAGAGAAAGTTGCTCAAACAAATCGTCCATTAGTAATCATCGCTGAAGATTTAGAAGGTGAAGCAATGGCAACATTGGTAGTAAACAAATTACGTGGTACTATTAAAGTAGCTGCTGTTAAAGCTCCAGGATTTGGTGATAGAAGAAAAGAAATGTTAACTGACATTGCTATTTTAACTGCTGGTACTGTAATTAGCGAAGAGCAAGGATTTAAATTAGAAAATGCAGACTTATCTTATTTAGGTCAAGCATCTTCTATCACTATCGATAAAGACAATACGGTGATTGTTGGTGGTAAAGGTAAAAAAGCAGATATCACAAGTCGTGTAAATCAAATCAAGGCTCAAATTGAAAACACAACTTCAGAATACGATAAAGAAAAATTACAAGAGCGTTTAGCTAAATTAAGTGGTGGTGTAGCTGTACTTTATGTAGGTGCTGCAACTGAAACTGAAATGAAAGAAAAGAAAGATCGTGTTGACGATGCTTTACACGCTACTCGTGCTGCAGTAGAAGAAGGTATTGTACCAGGTGGTGGTGTTGCTTATATCCGTGCGGTTGCAAGCTTAGATAAATTAAAAGGTGCTAACGATGATGAAAATACTGGTATTCAAATTGTACGTCGTGCAATTGAAGAACCACTTCGTCAAATTGTTAAGAATAGCGGTATCGAAGGTTCAATTGTTGTACAAAAAATCAAAGAAGGTAAAGACGACTATGGTTTTAATGCAAGAACTGAAGTTTTCGAAAACTTATTCAAAGCAGGTGTTATCGACCCAACTAAAGTATCAAGAGTTGCATTAGAAAATGCTGCATCAATTGCATCTATGTTGTTAACAACAGAATGTGTTATTGCAGACAAGCCAGCTCCAGCAGCTGCTCCACAAGGTGGTGGTGCTCCTGATATGGGTGGCATGGGTTACTAAGATTCAATTGCGATTCACGCGCATACAAATAAAAAAAGGCTCCTCCATCGAGGGGCCTTTTTTATAGTATTATATTTTTTAGAATGCTATTCATTTGCTGCAACTTGTTGTTTAAAATAAAGTTGAAATCCTTTTACTAATAAAAGTTGCGCAATACCATAAGTAAGCATGATTACTAATCCAATATTTTGAATATGTAAGCCTGATTTTTCCCAGCTAAATTTATTGAATGCCAACACCGTATCAGAACTAATAAAAAATAACATTCCTGGGAACCAAAATAATTTTGAAATTAAACTTGCTTTCAAATTTCCGCCAGCATGAATGGCCATTAATGCAGCACTACAAATTAATGCCATGTATACTAGAATCGGATAAATCATTCCGCCCATAGCAGCTTTTAATTGAAAGAAAATTAAAACACAAAATGCCAATAAAAAAACAGCAAAGCCTTTAAACTTATTCGACTTCGCCTGTCCTATAGCATTTTGCTTATTAAAATAAATAATATTAAAAATATGAGTAGACATAAAGGCAACCATGCCTAAAATAAAATTGTCAACTTCTTTTGAAAGTAATACATCTCCTAAAAAAGATCCAAACAAAGCAATAATTAACAACCATTTTGTATTAGGTAGTTTGTTAAAACTTTCTTCTGCTAATAAAAAACAAATCAATAAAGGCAACAATACAATTTTTGTAACAAATTGAAGTGTGCTATAATTAGTGCCCAATATTTGAGCGTACAAATGCAAAGACAACAGCAAAACATAAATAGTAACTCCCCACTTTTGAATAATTGATCTCATATGATGTAGTATAAATTGTTATTAAAAGTACATTAACGAAGCTATATTATGTGCTGCTTTCCATAAATTTGCCTAATGATTACCCCTGAAGAAGAAAAGTTTTTTGCCCAATGGGAAAAAGAAAGACTTCAACCTCAATATAAAAGAAGAACTTTTTTACGAGGTTTAAGCGCCGGACTTAGTTTGGGGGTATTGGTTATGGTTTTTTCAGAGGTCAATTGGTATGAACGAGCAAACATGCAAGCCAATAGCTGGGGAAATGAAATATGGATATTAATTGCCATTATTGTAATTTCAGTCGGATTTGCATGGATCTATCAACAATTTACAGCTGAAATGAATGAACAAAGATTTCAAGAATTAAAACATTTAAAAAACAAAAAATGATGATTTTTACTCAAAAAACGCTTAAAAAGGCCAATTTTTCTTCAATTTTAGCCATTTTCACCCTATTTTTAGCTATTTTCTCTATTTCAGCATGTAGCAAGTCTGGTGCCAGTGAACAGGACCAAATGGTTTCTTTTGCGAAATCTCATAGTATCAACTACACAACGGACCCTAGTGGATTATTATATGAAATTATAACTCCAGGAAACACAACACATCCAACAATAACTAACACAGTTACAGTAACTTATACCGGTTTATTAATGAATGGAAGTCAATTTGACGCAGGGACAATCTCTTATCCATTGAATCAATTGATTGCTGGCTGGGGAATAGCGGTACCTAAAATTGGAGTTGGTGGAGAAATTAAAGTCTTAATCCCCTCTTCTTTAGGCTATGGATCAGCTGGTGCTGGCTCCATTCCAGGCAATGCTCCATTGTATTTTGACATCAAATTGTCAGGGGTAAAATAATGCCTTTTTAGGCCTATTTTTCCCTTGTTTTCTATTATATTTGCCGACTAAAAATCAGTTAACCAAACTTTTATGAAACTTAAAGGATTAGTGTTCGTTTTCGCTTTTTTGCTTGTTACAATTTGTCTTTACCAATTGTCTTTTACTTTATTCGTTAGAAATCACGAAAAAGCAATGGACGCTAAGGCAGCGGCTTGGGTAAAAAAATTCCCAAAAGCTGATCAGGTATACCCTTCTAACAAAGAAGAGCAATTATTGTATAATGACAGTGTGAGCGATTTACAAAAAGCGTATTACAAACATTTATTAGACAGCACAAAGGATACCAAATTAGCATTTGGTTTTACTACTTATGGTGCTGCCAAAGAAAAAGAATTAATGCTAGGTCTTGATTTACAAGGCGGTATGAGTGTAACCATGGAAGTGGGCTTAGACGGCTTAATTAAATCATTAGCAAACTACAGTAAAGACCCTGCTTTTAATACAGCGTTAAATAATGCAGTTGCTAAAAAGGCAAACAGTCGTGCAGATTTAATCTCTTTATTTAGAGAAGAATATGCACGTGTAAATCCTACTGGCAAATTAGCCCCATTATTTGCAACAAGAAGTAATGGCAAGTTAAAGTTTGATGCATCTGATGATGTAGTTGCTAGCTACTTAAAAGATCAATCAACAATTGCATTTAACAATACTTACAAAATTTTAAGAACACGTATTGATAAATTTGGATTGGCTTCTCCTAATATCAACCCAGATGCTGCTAAAGGAATTATTAATATCGAATTAGCTGGTATCACTGATAAAGAAAGAGTTCGTTCTTTTTTACAATCAACTGCAAACTTGCAATTCTTCGAAGTATATACTTTAGAAAACAAAGATGTACAAAGTGGAATTACAGCTGCTGATAAAGCAATTGAAGCAAACTTAGCTGGCATTAAAGACAGCACAGGAAATGCTAAATTGGATACTTCTAAATTAAATCCTAATAAGAATCCTTTATTAAGATTGGTTCAATTCACTCAACCCTATCAAGGTAAAAATGGCACTGCTGTATTCCCTGGCGAAATTGGTTATACTTTAAAAAAGGATACTGCTAAATTAAATGCATGGTTAGCATTACCTGAAGTAAAATCTAAATTCCCATCGAACTTAGTATTCATGTATGGTAAAGTTGAATCTGAAGATGCAAAAGCTAAAGAAGTAATTCCTATTTATGCAATCAAAACTTTAGACAACGGTCAAGCTGAATTAGAAGGTGACCATGTTGCGAATGCTGCACAAGACTTTGATCAAAACGGAAAAGTAGCGATCAAAATGAATATGGATAAAGTTGGTACTTCATTGTGGGCAAAAATGACCTCTAAAAATGTAGGTAAGCCTTTAGCGATTGTACTTGATAATATCGTTTACTCAGCTCCAAATGTGAATGAAGCTATTACTACAGGTAATTCTTCTATCTCTGGAAACTATACTTTAAAAACTGCACAAGATTTAGCTGAAATTTTAGAGAGTGGTAAATTACCAGCTCCTGCTAAAATTGTACAAGAGCAACAAGTTGGACCAACATTAGGTAAAGCATCAATTCAAGGTGGTTTAATGTCTTTCGGCATTGCATTCATCGTAATTTTTGCTTTAATGTTAATCTACTTTAATACAGGTGGATGGGTTGCAAACATTGCTTTAGTATTAAACTTATTATTTACAATCGGAATCTTAAGTTCTTTAGGATTTACTTTAACTGCCCCTGGTATCGCTGGTTTAGTATTAACCATTGGTATGGCGGTGGATACAAACGTAATTATATTCGAAAGAATTAAAGAGGAATTAACTAAAGGAAAGAGCTATCAAATGGCGGTTACTGACGGTTACAAACGTTCAATGTCTCCTGTATTGGATGCACACGTTACTACCCTTTTAACTGCTTGTATCTTAGCTTACTTTGGTTTAGGTCCAGTACTTGGATTCGCTACAACACAAATCATTGGTATTTTATTATCATTATTCTGTGGAATCTTAGTTTCTCGTTTAATCACTGATATCTATACAAGTAAGAATAGACACTTTGAATACTTCACAAAAGTTTCAAAATCTATCTTCAAGCATGCAACTTTCAAATTCATTGAATTCAGAAAGTATGCTTATGTATTATCTGCTATCGTATTGGTAATGGGTATCGGTTCATTCTTTAACGGATTTGATCAAGGTGTTGAATTTGCAGGTGGTAGAAGCTACACTGTTAAATTTAATAGCGCTGTAAATATTGAATCAGTTCGTGAAGATTTAAAGAAGGTATTTGGTGAAGCACCAATTATCAAAACAGTAGATACTAAAAATCAAATCAACATCACTACTTCTTATAAAATTAAGGAGCAAGGAAATAATATTGATCAAGAAGTAGAAGGCTTATTATTCAAAGGTTTAGCAAAACAATTACCAGCAGGCATTACTTATAAAGAGTTTGATACTCAATATAAGCAAAGCTCTCAAACGGTATTGCCAACTATCTCTGATGACTTAAAAGCAGGTGCAACGAAAGCAACCATCTTTGCTTTGATTGCAATTTGTTTATACATCTTTATCCGTTTCCGTGACTGGAGATATTCTTTAGGAACCATCTTCTCATTGTTACACGACGTATTCGTAACATTGATTGTATTTAGTTTCTTAAGAAAAGTAGTTCCATTCCCGTTAGAAATTGATCAGCACTTTATTGCTGCGGTATTAACGGTTATTGGTTTCTCTATGAATGACACAGTGATTGTATATGACCGTATCCGTGAAGATTCAAAATTAATGAAGGGTTCTGATAACGCAAGCATCATTAACCGAGCAATTAACGAAACATTAAGTCGTACAGTTATGACTTCATTAACTGTTTTCTTAGTAATCTTAATATTGTTCATCTTTGGTGGTGAAGTAACAAGAGGATTTGCATTTGCAATGTTAATTGGTATCATCACTGGTACTTACTCTTCTATCTTCGTGGCTGCTCCAGTATTGGTTGACTTTGCAAAAAACAAACCATTAGGACGCGCTGAAAGCAAAAAGAAATAGCATTCAAAATTTCTATATTAAAAAGGCCTCACAATTTGTGAGGCCTTTTTTTATTTAAAGAGATCTTAATAATAAACAAAAGCTGCGCGCGCGTTTATGGGGTGCGTAGCAAAAATCTTTTTATTATACAGCGAAGCTTGTACCACAACCACAGGTGCTAGATGCATTTGGATTGTTAAAAGTAAATCCACGGCTATTTAAACCACCCTGCCAATCAATATTCATTCCGTATAAATAGATTTGATGAGCAGCTTCCATACAACAAGGGATGCCCTCAATAACGAATTGTAAGTCCCCCTCTTTTGGTACATCAAAACCTAATACATAGGTCATGCCAGAGCAACCTCCTCCTTTTACCCCAACCCTTAATTTTTGTTGGTGGTCAAAATCAGGCTCTCCCATTAATCTTGTCAATTCAGCTACCGCTGTTGCCGTAAAACTGACTGGTGTTTTTAATATTGTATCTGTAGACATAGTATTTATATTGATACACAAATTTACAACAAGTATTGGAAATGCCCTTTGCCTAAAATTTCGAAAATAGGAATAATAACCGGGGCGGGAAGTAATAGAATTTTCGTAAATTTAATTATGCAAGACAAAGTGAAAAAGACAGATAGTGGTATTGCCATCAACAAGGTATATACCAAGGCGGATTTACCCGAAAATTTGAATGACAATCAAATGCCAGGTGAATTTCCTTACACCCGTGGCGTTCAAAAAGATATGTATCGTGGCAAGTTATGGACCATGAGACAGTATGCCGGTTTTTCAACTGCAGAGGAAAGCAATCAACGATACCATTTTTTATTATCTCAGGGCGTAATGGGTTTGAGTGTGGCTTTTGATTTACCTACTCAAATTGGGTACGATCCAGACCATAGTTTGTCGGAAGGTGAAGTAGGAAAAGTGGGTGTTTCTATTAGTAGTTTAGCTGATATGGAAATTTTATTCAAGGACATTCCTTTGGATAAGATTAGCACTTCTATGACTATCAATTCTACTAGCTTTATATTATTGGCATTGTATGTTGCATTAGCTAAAAAAAGAGGCATTGATATAAAAGAATTATCAGGGACGATTCAAAATGATATTTTAAAAGAATACGCAGCAAGAGGAACCTATATTTATCCTCCTAAACATTCCATGCGTATCATTACCGACATCTTTGAATGGTGTAGTAATCATTTGCCAAAATGGAATAGCATAAGCATTTCAGGATATCATATTAGAGAAGCCGGAAGTACTGCGGTGCAAGAAGTTGCATTTACATTGAGTAACGGAAAAGCATATGTAAAAGCTGCTCAAGAAAAAGGATTAGATATCAATGTATTTGGCAAAAGACTTTCTTTCTTTTTTAATGCACACAATAATTTATTTGAAGAAGTTGCCAAATTTAGAGCAGCACGAAAAATGTGGGCACAAATCATGAAGGACTTAGGAGCAACGGACGAGAAAGCAATGATGCTTCGTTTTCATACCCAAACTGGAGGTGCTACTTTAACGGCGCAACAACCTTTAAACAATATTAGTAGAGTTACTGTACAAACATTAGCTGCTGTATTAGGTGGCACACAAAGCTTACACACCAATGGTTTTGATGAAGCTTTAGGATTACCAACACAGGAAGCAGCGAGTATTGCATTAAGAACACAACAAATTGTCGCTTTTGAAAGTGGTGTTACTGACACAGTGGATCCATTAGCAGGAAGTTATTTTGTAGAAAACCTAACACATCAAATTGAAAAAGAGGCCTTGGCTTTAATTAAAACTATTGATGATATGGGTGGCAGTGTAACTGCAATTGAAAATGGATTTATGCAAAATAAAATTGCTGACAGTGCTTACGCCTATCAAAAAAATATCGAGTCTAAGGAAAAGATTATTGTAGGCGTGAATGAATTTATTTCTGAGTCAAGCACTCCTATTCCTATTTTAAAAATAGATGAAAAAATTAGACAGGAACAAATTGATAAACTAAAATTAATCAAAGAAAATAGAGATGCTGATGAAGTAGCTGCTTGTTTAGCTGCAATTAAGACAGCTGCATTAGGAACAGATAATTTAATGCCAAAGGTTATTGAGGCTGTTGAGCAACATTGTACCCTAGGTGAAATTTCAGATACATTAAGATCTGTATTTGGAGAATACCAAGCATAAATAAATTCGTTAGTTAATCAATAAAAGAAGGTGAGAAAATGAGAAAGTAAGTAATTAAAAAATTAGTAAGATAGATTCAATTATAGAAAAACATTCATCATCAATAAACAAAAATCAATGCGCAAATTATTAGTAGCCATTTTAGTTGCAAGTGCATCATTAAGCCAAGCACAGGATTTACCCAAAAATTACAATGCTTTACTTAAAGATGTGGAGCCTCAATTAATTCAATGGAGAAGACATTTTCATGAAAATCCAGAATTATCTAATAGAGAGTTTAATACTGGAAAATACATTGCAGAATTTTTAAAAACTTTGCCAAATGTAGAAGTTAGATACCCTGTTGCAAAAACAGGTGTAGTAGCGGTATTGAAAGGTGGTAAACCGGGCCCTGTTGTTGCCTTAAGAGCTGATATTGATGCATTACCTGTATTCGAACGTACCCCAGTTCCTTTTGCATCTAAAGTAACCACTGAATACAATGGTCAAAAAGTGAGCGTAAGTCATGCTTGTGGTCACGACTCTCATACTGCAATGTTAATGGGTACTGCTAAAATATTAAGTGAATTACAAAAAGACGTACCGGGTACAGTGGTGTTTTTATTTCAACCAGCTGAGGAAGGAACTCCAGGTACTGAGGAAGGTGGAGCACCTTTAATGATCAAGGAAGGTGCCTTAGACAATCCAAAAGTGGAAGCAGTTTATGGTATTCATATTTCATCCCAAACACCAGTGGGAACTATTAAATATAAATCAGGTGCATTCATGGCATCTTCTGATTGGTTCACTATTAAAGTAAATGGTAAAGGAAGTCATGGTTCACAACCTTGGGGTGGCGTTGATCCTATTGCAGCTTCCGCTCAAATCATTGAAGGGTTACAACATATCGTTAGCCGTCAAATGGATTTAACTAATGCGCCTGTGGTAATTACCGTTGGAACAATTAATAGTGGTGTTCGTTCAAATATCATTCCTGAAACTGCAGAGATGTCTGGTACTATTAGAACTTTAGATAGTAAAATGCAGGAAGAAGTACATGAAAGAATTAAACACACTGCTAAAATAATTGCCGAAAGTTCAGGAGCAACTGCTGATGTAAATATCGAAACAAAAACATTGGTTACTTATAATGACCCTGCCTTAGTAAAGAAAACATTACCATCATTAATTAAAGCTGCTGGAGAAGAGAATGTATCTGAGTCAACTTGGACAACAGGTGCTGAAGATTTTTCATTTTATGCAGCTAAAGCACCAAGTTTCTTTTTTAATGTGGGTGCTTTACCAAAAGGAACTGATCCTAAAAAAGCAGGGCCACACCATACACCTGATTTCTATTTAGATGAATCAGGATTTATTGTTGGCGTTAAAGCATTTACTCAATTGGTATTCGATAATGCTCCGACTAAAAAGGGGAAATAATTTAATATAACCATAGCTATTAAAAAGGCAGACTTCGAAGTCTGCCTTTTTAATTATATCCTTTGTATACGAAAAGATTATTTTGTATAATTTCTAGCTCCAAATAGCAAGCTACCAATACGAACCATATTGCTTCCTAATGAAATGGCTAATTTATAATCTGAACTCATGCCCATACTTAATGTATCAAATTGACCATTAGGAAATGCCTTTGATGCATTATCAAAATAAGATTTAAGCATAGTGAATTCCTTAGTCAACAATGTTTGATCCTCTGAAAAACTTGCCATACCCATTAAACCACGAATACGCACATTAGCATAATTAGCAACGCTACCACTTGTTAAAAACTCATGTAATGCAGGTCCATCAAAACCAAACTTAGTTTCTTCCGAAGCGATATGCACTTGCAATAAGCAATCAATAATGCGGTTATGTTTTAGCCCTTGTTTATTTATTTCTTGCAATAATTTTTCCGAATCAACCCCATGAATCATGTATACAAATGGAGCGATATACTTTACTTTATTAGATTGTAAATGACCAATAAAATGCCATTGAATATCTTTTGGCAAACTAGCTTCCTTGTCAACTAATTCTTGTACATAGTTTTCTCCAAAAGCTCTTTGACCTAAATCATATAAAGCTTGAAGATCCTCATTCGGCTTCGTTTTACTTACAGCAATTAAATGAACATTATTTTCTGCTAATTCTTGAGTAACTGATTTATAAAATTCAATATTAACGGCCATGATCAAAAACTATTTTTAAGTTGAGTTGCAAATTTAGTAATAAAACAATTACTTAGTGATATTACGGCCTATTACCATCTTCTGAATTTCACTGGTACCCTCATATATTTGAGTAATTTTTGCATCTCGCATTAATCTTTCTACATGAAACTCTTTCACAAATCCATATCCACCATGAATTTGAACGGCTTCCGTAGTTACCCACATAGCGGTATCACTGGCATGTAATTTAGCCATAGCAGCCGATGTAGTGTAATCTAAATGATTGTCTTTTTCCCAAGCGGCTTTATAACATAATAATCTAGCTGTCTCAATTTTAGTAGCCATCTCTGCTAATTTAAATTGAATCGCTTGGTGTTCATGTATAGGCTTTCCAAAAGTTTTTCTTTCTTTACTATAAGCCAATGCTAATTCATATGCACCGCTTGCAATGCCCAAAGCTTGTGCAGCAATTCCAATACGTCCCCCATTCAAAGTTTTCATCGCAAAATTAAAACCAAATCCTTCCTCACCTATCCTATTTTCTTTTGGCACTTTTACATCGGAAAAGGAAATGGCATGAGTATCACTTCCACGAATACCCATTTTATTTTCCTTTGGACCAACCGAAACACCAGGCGTATTTTTCTCTACGATAAAGGCATTAATTCCTTTATGGCCTTTGGTATAATCCGTTTGCGCAATCACTAAATATACACTTGCAGTAGAACCATTCGTAATCCAATTTTTTACACCATTAATTACATAATGATCACCCATGTCAACTGCATTGGTATGTTGATGCGTTGCATCGCTACCTGCTTCT
>Ga0007825_1000371_pt1 | contig 12884 bp, 11 predicted proteins | sample CryBogCBE13Jul09_FD_71229 | JGI IMG/M metagenome (GOLD analysis project Ga0007825, IMG submission 71229) | Freshwater microbial communities from Crystal Bog, Wisconsin, USA - CBE13Jul09 | ecosystem: Environmental > Aquatic > Freshwater > Lake | place: Crystal Bog, Wisconsin, USA | collected... | reverse complement strand
TCTGGCCGTCGGTGATCGAGATCACGTTGGTCGGGATGTAAGCCGACACGTCGCCAGCCTGCGTTTCGATGATCGGCAGTGCGGTGAGCGAACCACCGCCATTGGCATCGGACATCTTCGCCGCACGCTCCAGCAAGCGTGAGTGGAGATAGAAAACGTCACCCGGATAGGCTTCGCGGCCCGGCGGACGACGCAGCAACAGCGACATCTGGCGATAGGCCACCGCCTGCTTCGAGAGATCGTCATACACGATCACGGCGTGCATGCCATTGTCGCGGAAATATTCGCCCATCGCGCAGCCGGTGTACGGTGCCAGGAACTGCAATGGGGCAGGCTCGGAAGCGGTCGCCGCGACGACGATGGTGTATTCCATCGCGCCATTCTCTTCGAGCTGGCGGACGATCTGCGCGACGGTCGAGCGCTTCTGGCCGATGGCGACATAGATGCAATAGAGCTTCTTGCTCTCGTCGGTGCCCTTGTTCGCTTCGCGCTGGTTGATGAAGGTGTCGATCGCGACGGCGGTCTTGCCGGTCTGACGGTCACCAATGATCAGCTCGCGCTGGCCACGACCAACGGGGACGAGCGCATCAAGCGCTTTGAGGCCGGTCTGCACGGGCTCATGCACCGATTGACGCGGGATAATGCCCGGCGCCTTGACCTCAACGCGGCTGCGCTTTTCAGCCACAATCGGACCCTTGCCATCGATGGGGTTGCCGAGGCCATCCACGACGCGGCCGAGCAAGCCCTTGCCGACGGGAACGTCAACAATGGTGCCGGTGCGCTTTACAACGTCACCCTCTTTGATCTCGGCGTCCGAGCCGAAGATCACGATACCGACGTTATCGGCTTCGAGGTTGAGCGCCATGCCCTGAATGCCGTTGGCGAACGCGACCATTTCACCGGCCTGCACATTGTCGAGGCCGTGAACACGGGCGATACCGTCACCGACCGAGAGCACTTGGCCGACTTCCGAGACTTGGGCCTCGGTGCCGAAATTGGCGATCTGGCCTTTAATGACGCGTGAGATTTCTGCGGCGCGAATGTCCATGGTCAGCCTTTCATGGCGAGTGCTAGAGTGTTGAGTTTGGTGGCAATGCTGCCATCGATCATCTGGCTGCCGATCTTCACGATCAGGCCCCCAAGGATGTCGGGGTTGGTGGTAGAGTCGATGGTCACGTCGCTGCCGACGCGCGCCTTGAGCTTGGCTTTCAGCGCGCCGAGTTGTGTATCGTTCAGCGGGTGAGCGGTTGTCACCTGCGCGGTCACTTCGCCGCGATGCGCCGCAGTCATCGCGCGAAACGCAGCGATAATGGCGGGGAGCTGGCTGAGGCGTGCGTTGCCCGCAAGAACCGCAAGGAAATTGGCGGTCAGCGAATCGAGCGACAACGTCTTAGCAACGGCTTCAACCGCTGCAGCGGCAGGCGCGCGTGCGATAATCGGGTTCGAGATGAGGTCTTGCAGGTCAGCGGAGGCGGTGAGCGCCTGCGACACCGTTGTTAGGCTTGCCTCAACCGAATCGAGCGCCCCACGATCCGATGCCAAATCAAAAAGCGCACGCGCATAGCGCCCTGCGAGACTAGCCTGAATGCCGCCGGAATTCTCCACGCGTGTTGTTCCCCCGAAACCGGATTGATGTTGCTGAGACAGTGCAGCGATGCGCCATGCCCTAACTTTGAGGCGCGGCTAGCACCGGACGCAATCGGATGCAAGATACTAATGGTCGGGTACAACTGATCGTGTGGAAGGCGAGATCAGCCGCGCAGGCGCGAGACCCGTTTGCGAATTTGTCCGGGGGCCCAGCGCGCAAAAAAGGCGACCTGTCGGGCCGTCTTGCCGACGAGAGCGTGCACCTTGTCACCGTGCACCGCGTCCCATGCGGTTTGGGCCACCACTTCGACCGGCGTGAATTCGAGGCCCGAACGCACGACCTCTTCACGCGTGCTTCGGTTTGATCCGGCAACGGGTGCATTCAACAGGGGCGTGTCGATAAAGCTTGGCATGATCGAGCGGACCTTGATGCCCAGCGGTGCCCATTCCGCATCGAGCGCCTCGGTCAGTCCCCGCACGCCGAACTTGGTGGCCGAGTAAACCGCCGCGCGCGGCGTGCCATACAGCCCGGCCGCTGAGCAGGTGTTGAGCAGGCATGAGCCGGGCGTCCGTGACAGGTATTGAAAGCCCGCCTGCGCGCCATAGACGACGCCTTTGAAATTGACATCCATCGTGATGTCGATGTCGGCATCGCTCAAATCGGCGAACAGACCGCCCCGCGCAACGCCCGCATTGTTGAACAGCACGTCGAGCCGTTCACCCGCGAGCTGCCAAAAGTCAGCAAGGACGAGCGCCCATTGTTCGCGCTGCGTGACGTCGATGAGATGCGTTGATGATTGTCCGGCAGGCAGCAGCGCCGCCGTTTCGGCGAGTCCCGCCGCATGAATATCGCCAAGACCGACGAACCAGCCCTTCGCCGCAAAATGGATCGCCACCGCGCGCCCGATGCCCGAACCGCCACCCGTGATGAAAATTGCCTTGCGCTCGCTCATTACTTTCTCTCCTGTCAATAACGCAGCTTCGGACACCTTTCATCGTAATGCAATCCCAGTTCATCACCATCTCACGCTCACATTCAACTGGTATTCATCGCCCGAGCGCAATTTGACTCACATTGAGAGCGGGGGTGCTCGGTTCTCAATCGCACGAACAGGGGCTGGAAACCGGCCTCGGGTTGAGGCCTTCACATTGGAGGTTATGATGAAACACGATTTGCTCAAAACATCAGTCATTGGTTTGGTGGCCGCGCTGGCATTTTCAAATGGCGCAATCGCTCAGATGAGTTCACAGCCTACGACGCCCCCCACGCCAGACGCAATGCCGTCCACGCCGACAACACCAGATCCGTCCGCCGATCCCGCGCCCCAGATGGCGGCACCAACATCGACCGAGGCAGCGCCGCCCCCGCCAGCGAGCTACCCGCCCTGCTCGAAAACAGTGAAGGACGAGTGCACGACCAAATCAGGTAAAGTGCGGCATCATCACCCGAAATGATGTCGACGCTCGACCGTGCGTCAGCTCAATAGGTGCCAATGTAGCCGCCGCCACTCGGGCTTTCGCTGGGATGGCGGCGGTTAACGCGCGGCTGAATTCTAGGGCTATTCTGGCAAAAAGTCGGGCACACTCAGATAGCGCTCACCGGTATCATAATTAAAGCCAAGCACCTTGGCACCCTTGCCAAGTTCGGGGAGCTTTTGCGCGATTGCCGCGAGCGTCGCGCCCGAGGAAATGCCAACGAGCATCCCTTCTTCTTTGGCCGCGCGCCGCGCCATGACCTTGGCATCGGCGGGATCGACCTGGATCACCCCGTCGAGCAATTGCGTGTGCAGATTGGCGGGGATGAAGCCCGCGCCAATGCCCTGAATGGCGTGTGGCCCCGGCGCACCGCCCGAAATGACGGGGGAGAGCGTCGGCTCGACCGCGAAAACTTTGAGGTGCGGCCACGCTTTTTTGAGCACTTCCGCGCAACCTGTGATGTGCCCGCCGGTGCCGACACCCGTGATGAGGACATCGAATGGCGCATCGGCGAAATCGGCGAGAATCTCTTGCGCGGTGGTGCGCACATGCACCGCAACGTTGGCGGGGTTTTCGAACTGCTGCGGCATCCACGCGCCGGGTGTCGATTCAACCAGTTCGAGCGCGCGCTCGATAGCGCCTTTCATGCCCTTTTCGCGCGGGGTGAGGTCAAAGGTCGCGCCATATGCCAGCATCAGGCGGCGGCGTTCTATCGACATGCTCTCGGGCATCACCAGCACCAGCGTGTAGCCCTTAACCGCCGCCACCATCGCGAGGCCGATACCGGTGTTGCCCGACGTTGGCTCGATGATCGTGCCGCCCGGCTTGAGCTTTCCGCTCGCCTCGGCATCTTCGATCATCGCTAGCGCGATCCGGTCCTTGATCGAGCCACCGGGGTTGCTGCGCTCCGATTTGATCCACACATCAGCGCCCGGAAACAGGCGTTGCATGCGGATGTGTGGCGTATTCCCGATTGTCGCGAGGATATTATCTGCTTTCATTTTCGACACTCCTAAGCTCAGGTTTGTGGAATAGGCTCAACGTCTAAATGCGGGGCGGCAAACGTCCGCGCCGCCGGTAGTTCAGGGAACACGCGCGACCAGAGAAAGGTCAGCCCGATCGCCGCGATCCCACCACCTACGACTGCGATCATCGGCCCAGTGACGGCCGCAAGCAAGCCCGATTCCGCCTCGCCGAGTTCATTCGACGCCGAAATGAAAAGGCCAGAGATCGCGCTCACGCGGCCACGCATATGGTCCGGCGTGTGAAGTTGAACCAGCGACCCACGGATATAGACCGAAACCATATCCGCGACACCCAGCAGGAAGAGCATCGCGAGCGAAAGCCAAAGCATATGCGAGAGCCCGAAGATCACCGTCACAAGGCCGTAAAACCCCACCGCGATCAGCATCTTGTTACCCACATCGCGGCTGATGGGCCGCGCAGACAGCAACAACGCGGTCAGTGCCGCACCCGCGCCGGGCGCCGCGCGCATCAATCCAAAGCCGCTCGACCCGACGTGCAGAATATCGCGCGCATAGGCAGGGATGAGTGCGGTTGCGCCGCCAAAAAGCACAGCAAACAAATCGAGTGAGATGCACCCGAGCAGCACGCGATGCCGCCTCACATAAGTGAAGCCCTCCGCCATTTGGCGCAGCGGATGCGCGGTGCTGGTTTGCGCCGCCTGATTAACGGGGCGCATCAGCATGAGGCCGATGATCGCGATGCCGAACATGACCGCCGACACCCAATAGGGGAGGGGCGCACTCGCCATATACAGGAAGCCGCTGATCGTGGGCCCTGCGATGCTGCCCGTCTGCCAGGCAATCGAATTTATCGCGATGGCGCGTGGCAAAATCTCTTTGGGCACAATATTCGCGGCCATCGCAGACAGGGAGGGGCCAATGAACGCCCGCACCACGCCGTGCAGCGCTGCCACAGTAAATAACATGGGGAGAGTGACAACACCCCTTGCCGACAGCCAGCCAAGGAGCAGCGCGTTCAGAAGGTCGAGCCCCAATGCCGTACAGGCCACCAGCCGCCGATTGACGTGGTCCGCGACCCAACCCGCAACCGGTGTCAGCAGCATCAGCGGCAAAAACTGCGCAAGGCCGATCAGCCCAAGCTGAAAGGACGCTGATTTGACATCCATCTGATAGGTGGTGCGCGCGCTGACATAGGCCTGCCAGCCGATCACGATCACCATCGCATTCTGTGCAAGGACCGCGCAAAAGCGTGTGACCCAGAAAATCCTGAAGTCGCGATAGGCGAGGGGGTGACTCGGTTGGTTCACGCTGATTGTCTAGGCAAGGCTGACGAAACTGTCGAGCACACGTTTTCTTCCTGCCTGCTCAAAATCAATTTCAAGCCGGTTGCCGTCAATCTCGGCGACGCTGCCATATCCGAATTTGGTATGGAACACCCGCTGGCCACACATAATGTCGGAGCGCGCGGGTTGCGACCATTCAACGGGCTTGAGGGCAGGGCGCGCCTGCACCAGAGTCCGCTGCTCGTTTCGGGCGGAAGGCTGCCAGGCATTGACCGGCTGGAGCGTCGAATCCTGCTCGATATGCTCAGGCGGAAGCTCGGCGATGAAGCGCGAGGGAATGCTGCTCGTCCATTGGCCATAAATGCGGCGATTGGCGGCATGGAGGATGGTGCAGTGCGCCCGTGCCCGCGTGATCGCAACATAGGCAAGCCGCCGTTCTTCTTCGAGACTGGCGAGCCCGCCCTCGTCGAGTGCGCGCTGCGACGGGAACACGCCTTCCTCCCAGCCGACCAGGAACGTCTGCACAAATTCGAGCCCCTTGGCGCCATGGATCGTCATGATCGTGACCTTGTCAGCATCCTCGGTCGCGTCATTGTCCATGACCAGACTGACATGCTCGAGGAACGCCCCGAGCGTCTCATACTCCTCCATCGCGCGCGCGAGTTCGTTGAGATTCTCGAGCCGCCCCGCGCTCTCTGGCGAGCGATCAGCCTGCAGCATTGCTGTATAGCCGCTCTCGTCAAGGACGACCCGCGCCAGTTCGGCATGGCTGATCTGACCGGCAAGATCTCGCCAGCGCGCGATATCGCCGACCAGATTGCCAAGCGCGCGCCTAGCTTGTGGCGTGAGTTCGTCGCTGTCCAGAATAAGCGCGGCGGCGTGGAGCAAGGGCGCCTGTCGCGCCCGCGAGAGCATATGCACCTTCTGCACCGCCTTGTCACCAAGGCCACGCTTGGGCGTGTTGACGATCCGCTCGAACGCCAGGTCGTCAGCGGGCTGATAAATGATCCGCAGATAGGCGAGCGCATCGCGGATTTCGGCGCGCTCATAAAAGCGGAAGCCGCCGACGATCCGGTAGGGCAGACCGATGGCGATGAAGCGATCCTCAAACTCGCGCGTCTGGAATTGTGCGCGCACGAGGATGGCGCAATCACTCGCGCGCCCGCCGCGCCGCTGGCGGCTCTCGATGGCATCGCTGACGGTGCGCGCCTCCTCTGGCCCATCCCAAACGCCAATCACTTTGACCTTCTCGCCTTGGTCAACCTCGGTCCAGAGCGATTTGCCGAGCCGGTTGCCATTGTGCGCAATCACGCCACCCGCTGCGGCAAGGATGTGCGGCGTTGAGCGATAATTCTGCTCAAGCCGAATAATCGAAGCTTCGGGAAAATCACGCTCGAAGCGAAGAATATTCGTCACCTCAGCGCCGCGCCATGAGTAGATTGACTGGTCATCATCCCCCACACAGCAAATATTCTTCCGCGCTTGTGCCAGCAGCCTGAGCCACAGATATTGGCTCGCATTGGTGTCTTGATACTCATCGACCAAGATATATTTGAAGCGCGCCTGATAGCTCTCCAGCACCTCGCGATGCGTCTTGAGAATGCTCAGCATGTGCAAGAGCAGGTCGCCAAAGTCGCAAGCGTTCAATGCGCGCAGCCGCGCCTGATAGGCGGCATAGAGCGGCTGACCCTTATTGTTGGCAAACAAGGCGCTCTCGCCCGCGTCGACCTCGCTTGGTGTCAGGCCGCGGTTCTTCCAGCGATCGATGAGCCCGCCGAGCGCGCGCGCGGTGAAGCGCTTTTCATCGAGCCCCTCGGCCTGAATGAGTTGCTTGAGCAGCCGGAGCTGGTCATCAGTATCAAGGATCGTGAAATTACTCTGCAGGCCAACCAATTCGGCGTGCCGACGGAGCATTTTTGCACCAATCGCGTGAAATGTGCCGAGCCACGGCATACCTTCGACCGCGTCGCCGACCAATCCACGGACGCGCTCGCGCATCTCTCGCGCGGCCTTGTTCGTGAAGGTGACCGCAAGGATTTCGGACGGCCACGCCTTGCGGCTATGGATGAGGTGCGCGAGCCGCGCGGTGAGCGCCGCCGTTTTGCCGGTGCCTGCGCCCGCGAGCATCAGCACCGGGCCTTCGGTCGTCAACACCGCCTGGCGCTGCGGCGCATTCAGGCTGGCGAGATAGGGTGGTTCGGGTGATTGCGCGACAGAATGACTCATCCCGCGCGGTTAGAACAAAAAAGGGGCGGAGGGAATGCCCGCCGCCCCTAATTCTGCGTTGATGCAGGAGTTTAGAACGCCTTACGTACCGTGAAACCGAACGTACGTGGCTCATTCGGATAGGCCGAATAGCTACCCGTCTGAATGGTCGTCTGGAACGCCGCCAGGTAGCTGTGATCCTTGGTCAGGTTGCGCACCCAGAAGGTCAGATCAAGCTTGTATGGCGTCGTGATGCCAAGACTTGCGTTGATCGAGTCGACACTTGTCGTGCTGTATTGCGCGGGCACCGTGTTGCTGGCGAGGAATGAACTCGCATAGTCATATTCGCCGCGGATAAAGGCAGCATAACCATTGTGGAAGTCCGCATTATAGGTTGCCGACCCCGTGACCGACCATGGCGGCGAGTCACCCGGTGCCGAACCGGATACATCGTGCGATTGCTGCGCTCCCGTACAGGCGTTGGTCGTCGGCAAAGTCGCGCAGGGGGCACCGACAAAGCTGTCATATTTTGGTGAGATGTAGGTCGCATTCAGACCGAACGTCAATGCGCGGATCGGTGCAATGCTGGAGTCGAATTCGAAGCCCTTCACAGACTCCGAACCGGCATTCGCCAATTGGAAGGCCGTGCCGACAAATGCGTTGTTCTGGAGATTCGTGATCTTCTCATAAAAGCCCGTCAGCGTCGCATAACCCAGACGGAAGCGCGTTTTGATGCCGACTTCATACACCGAAGTGCTCTCGGGGAATGCAAAACGGCCATAGCCTAGCGCATTGACTGGACGGCTCGCGTTTGAGAGGTTTGCCGCAGCACCCTTCCAGCCGGTTGAGTAGCTGGCATAGAGGTTGACGTGGCGGTTAAACTCGTAAGCCAAACGGGCAGTGTACGTCAGCTTGTCGTCCGAGCGCGAGCAATCCGTGCTGCTGCTCGTGCAATTCACGGGACCGTGATTGGCCGTGTCACCATAGAAGAACTGGACTGCATTTAACCCAGCGAACGTGTTGGTCGGGATTTTAATCGTGGCAGGCAGCGAACTATAGGGGACGCCGAAGAACGGCGCACCTGCAGGCGTATTGCCCGGGAGAATATTCAGCGGCAGCACGCCGAGGAGCGGTACGTTGGAGAAGTTACTCCCCGATACAGTATCGTTAAGCACAACTGCGGACGTCAGCTGCTTTTTATCATGGAGATATGCCAGACCTCCGGTAAGTGTCAGTTTCGGCAGTATCTTATAGTCGGCTTGACCAAAAATCGAGAACGACTGGTCGATCATATCCCAATTGTCATCGATTCCTTGGCCCTTTTGAAAATAATATTTGCCCGGGAAAATTGTTGGAGGACCACCAGCACCGGCGCCAAACAATGCGCCTTGAGCTGCATATTGCAGCGTTTCCAACTGCCCAATTGCACCACTCGTTGCCGCATTAAAATAGTTATAAGCATCGCCGCCATAGGTAATCTTGTTGTCGGTCGCGATGTCCTCATGCGAATAGAAAGCGCCGAGCAGCCAAGTGAACGGGCCCTTTCCCGTTGAAGTCAGGCGGAATTCCTGCGTGAACGTCTTGTATCGGTCAGCCGAATTCTGGTTCGCGAGGTCGGCGCCCGTAAAGTCGATATCCTGCGACACATTATATTTTTGATCGCGATACGCTGTAATCGACGTCAGCTTGGCAAAGCTGAGTTGTAAATCGGCCTGTGCCGAAATACCGCCACCATCAAGAACGTTGGTCGGGGCTTGGTTGTAGGTTGTCTGATAAGGATTGGCGACGCTTGATATTTGCTTGCCAAGAAGTCCGGCAATGACACCCGCAGTAGCGGGGCCGGAGAAGGCCGAAATCGCCGTGCAGCACACCTCGTTGATGTGGCTGTAATCGCCAATCACGCGCAGCTGGAAATTCGATGTGGGCTTCCACAGCACATCGCCGCGCAGCGAATAGCGGTTCTTGTTATTGACGCTCGCCGGAACACCGGCGGTGATGTTGGTCGTGTAGCCGTCACGCTGATCAACGCTGCCATAAATCCGAACTGCAACCGTGTCGCTGAGCGGCGCATTGATTGCGCCCTTGGCGATGATTTCGCCATAATTGCCCAGCGTCGCCTCGCCATAGCCACCCCATTTGAAGTTGGGGGCCTTGGTCACAATGCTGACCGCACCCACCGACACGTTTTTACCGAACAGCGTCGATTGCGGACCGCGTAGCACTTCAACGCGCTCCAGATCGGGCAAATCGGCAAGCGATGACGATGAGCGCGAACGGTACACACCATCGACAAACACGCCGACCGATGCCTCGATGCCCGGGTTGCCCGTGCCATTACCGAAACCACGAATCGAGAACCCAGTCTGCCCCGTATTTTGAAGCTGATAAACCTTGAGCGATGGGACGACCGATTGCAGGTCAATCAAATCGACAATCTGCGCCTTTTGGATCGTGTCGCTGCTTGTCACCGAGACCGAAATTGGCACATCCTGCAGCGATTGCGCGCGCTTGGTGGCGGTCACAACAATATCGCCATTTGATGGCTGTTCCGCTGACTGTGCAAACGTCGGCATGGCAGCAAAAAGCGCCAACGTACTTGCACCGATAAGATGGATATTTTTCATATGTAGTTCCTCGATCCATTTTCATAGTTTATAGGCGAAAAGCTGATTAGGCTGATCTGCCGCGTTAGTCCCAAGCTAACCGATGATTCGCCGCTCCACAAGGGCTTGCGCGCCCGCCGCTGATTTTTCATTTGCTGGTGTGTTCAGTTCTGCGCTACGACTGAGTCATGGCAGATTATGATGACGCGTCGGTGAGAGAGCCCGGCAAGCCGCATGTCCCGCAGCACGTGGAAGAGGCGATCCAGACACTCATCCGCTGGGCGGGCGATGATCCGACGCGCGAAGGCTTGGTCGATACCCCGAAGCGCGTCGCGCGGGCGTGGCTGGAATATTGCGCGGGCTATTTGGAGGATCCGGCAGATTTTCTCGCGCGCACCTTTGAAGAGGTGGGCGGCTATGAAAATCTGGTGTTGCTGAAGGATATTCCGTTCCAGTCGCACTGCGAACATCACATGGCCCCGATCATCGGCAAGGCGCACATCGCCTATATGCCCAAAGATCGCGTTGTCGGTATCTCGAAGCTCGCGCGCGTGCTCAATGGGTATGCGCGCCGCCTGCAGGTGCAGGAGCGGCTGACCGCGCAGGTCGCGAATTGCATTTGGGACAATCTACAGCCGCACGGTGTGGCAATCGTGATCGAGGCCACGCATGGCTGCATGACGGGGCGCGGCGTGCGGACTCCCGGCGTTGTGATGAAAACGTCGCACCTGCTCGGCTGTTTCCTTGACGATCACCGCAGCCGCAAGGAAGTCCTTGGCCTGATGGGCTATTGAGCGAACGGACAAGGCAATAAAAAAGCCCGCCGTTTTAAGGGCGGGCTCTCTTATTTCAGTGCAGCGAAAAAGGCTTAGGCAGCAGCTTCCGGTGCAGCCTCACGCTCGTTCATGATCTCGCCGGGCTCGGCATTGGGATCATAGTCTTCGGTGAAGCCCGCTTCATCACGCTCGAACATCGATGCCGTGACATCAACACCCTGCGCCTGCAGTTCGGCTTCCTCGGGTGAGCGGGCGACATTGACCTTCACGGTCACAATCACTTCCGCATGCAGCGCAACCTTGACCTCATACAGGCCAATCGCCTTGATCGGCTTGTTGAGCACGATCTGCGTCTTCAGTACATGTGCGCCATCAGCAACGAGCGCCTCGACAATGTCACGCACCGCAACCGAACCATAAAGCTGGCCGGTGTTCGACGACTGACGGATCAGCGTGACGGACTTGCCTTCAAGCGACTTTGATTCAGTCTCAGCAGCCGTCTTCTTCGCAGCGTTGTCCGCGACGATGGCCGCCTTGTTCGCCTCAAAGATTTTCAGGTTCGCGGCGTTTGAGCGCAGCGCCTTTTTGCGTGGCAACAGAAAGTTGCGGGCAAAGCCATTCTTCACGGTGACAACATCACCAATATGGCCAAGCTTCTCAACGCGTTCGAGCAGGATCACTTCCATCTCAGCACTCCTTACTTAACGATGTACGGCAGCAGGCCAACATGGCGTGCGCGCTTGATGGCTTGGGCGAGTTCGCGCTGCTTCTTCCCAGAAACGGCGGTGATCCGCGACGGAACGATCTTGCCGCGCTCAGAGACAAAGCCCTGCAGCAAACGGACATCTTTATAATCAATTTTCGGGGCATCCTTGGCCATAAATGGGCAAGACTTGCGACGACGGAAAAACGGACGGGCCATATTCTAAACTCCTTATTCCGCAGCTTCGGCAAAATCACGACGCGGGCGATCCTCGCGCGGACCACGGTCATCGCGGTCACGACGTTGTCCGCTGTCGCCGTCGCGACGGGGGCGATCCTCACGGTCACCACGCGGACGATCTTCACGATCCGAACGCTCACCACGGCGCATCATCGCCGATGGGCCAGCTTCATGCGCATCAACCTTGATCGTCATGTAGCGGATCACGTCTTCGTTGATCTGCGTCTGGCGCTCAAGCTCGGCCACCACATCGCCGGGGGCTTCAAACTCAAGCATCACATAATGCGCCTTGCGGTTCTTCGCGATCTTGTACGCGAGGGTGCGCAGACCCCAGGTTTCGGTCTTGATGACCTTACCATGATTGGCTTCGATAATTTCTGTCGCGGTGGCCGCGAGCGCATCAACCTGAGCCTGGGCCAGATCCTGACGCGCAAGAAACACATGCTCGTAAAGAGCCATAAGTCTTACCTTTCCTACCGATCGCTGACGCGGCCCCATGCCAACGCCCCTCCGGCTTTCTTCGATTCGCGTAAGGCTGGTGCCAGAGCGAAGCGCGGCCCTTAGCGGGGTTGGGGGGAGATGGCAAGGGGGAGAGACTCCGGCGGGTATCGACCCTTGTGTGCCATTCGCACTCGAAATTAGGATGACCGCTATTGGTGGGAAAGCAGTCAATCAGCCCCGTCCGGTGCGGACTCCCCTGTCTGCGGCTGCTCGGTCGCCGCCGAGCTTCGGGCCAATGCGACGAGCGCGATGATTGGAAACATCGTCTTGACCGCCAATTCTCGTGTCTGCATAAAAAAACATGACTTGGAAAACAGGTATTTGAATACCGAATTCAAAGACAATATCGTTAGGGTTGGTCCAGTTAATTCCAAGCCCCAAGAACCCGAATAACGATCCAATTATCCATAAGGGTTTGTATTTAAGGGCCGGCGATCGGACGATCGCAACGATAGCGTACACGTCAACCCCAACTGCGATGAGACTGAACAAAAGCATGATAATCTGGAGGCCATTCATCGCAT
>Ga0007825_1000368_pt1 | contig 12964 bp, 20 predicted proteins | sample CryBogCBE13Jul09_FD_71229 | JGI IMG/M metagenome (GOLD analysis project Ga0007825, IMG submission 71229) | Freshwater microbial communities from Crystal Bog, Wisconsin, USA - CBE13Jul09 | ecosystem: Environmental > Aquatic > Freshwater > Lake | place: Crystal Bog, Wisconsin, USA | collected... | reverse complement strand
ACAACGTGTCGATCACTGTGAAGTTGATCCACCCGATTGCGATGGAAGAGGGCTTGCGTTTTGCGATCCGTGAGGGTGGCAAGACTGTGGGCGCGGGTGTTGTTGCCAAGATCATGGAGTAAGCCATGTCTGCAAAACAAAAAATTCGCATTCGCCTCAAAGCTTTCGATTACAAGTTGATCGACCAATCTGCTGCTGAAATTGTAGACACCGCAAAAAGAACCGGTGCCATTGTGAAGGGTCCAGTGCCATTGCCAACACGCATGAAGCGTTTTGACATTTTGCGCTCACCTCACGTGAACAAGTCCAGCCGCGATCAATTTGAGATTCGCACACACCAGCGTTTGATGGACATCGTTGACCCCACTGATAAAACAGTGGACGCATTGATGAAACTAGACTTGCCAGCTGGCGTTGACGTCGAAATCAAGTTGCAATAAAAACACACCTTGACCGCCCTCTTTAAACGGGGTGGTCAAGGATGGGCAATTAGAGATTGCTTTTTGAAAACAAAAAGCGCTATAATCTCAGGCTCTGACAAAAGTTAGAGAAATTATCAACCGTCTCTCACACAAAAGACACAGTTGCCAATTGAAGTGGCTGTGGTGGGGGTTTAGGAGAAAAAAATGAGTCAAAGCACCCGTCTGGGTTTGCTTGGACGCAAGGTGGGCATGATGCGCCTATTCACCGACGAAGGCGACGCAGTGCCTGTCACGGTGGTGGATGTATCCAACAACCGAGTGTCACAAGTTAAAACCCAAGAAAACGATGGTTACGTAGCCCTTCAAGTCACCTTTGGTGAAAAGAAGGCGTCTAGAGTCACCAAGCCAGTTGCTGGTCACCTTGCCAAGGCAGGCGTGCAAGCGGGCGAAATCATCCAAGAATTCCGCGTCACACCCGACACTGCAGCGAAATACACTGCTGGTGCAAACGTGGTTGTGACAGACGTTTTTTCAGTGGGCCAAAAAGTGGACGTGCAAGGCACCTCCATTGGTAAGGGTTTTGCTGGCACGATCAAGCGCCACAACTTCCACTCACAAAGAGCGTCACACGGTAACAGCCGTTCACACAATGTACCTGGCTCCATTTCAATGGCGCAAGATCCTGGCCGCGTGTTTCCTGGTAAACGCATGTCAGGTCACATGGGTGACGAGACCGTGACCACACAAAATTTACATGTGATTCGCATTGATGAAGCCAGACAACTGTTGCTCATCAAAGGCGCAATCCCTGGTTCCGCTGGTGGCTTTGTCACTGTGCGTCCAGCTGTCAAAACCATTGATAAAGGAGCGAACTGATGCAGCTCGAACTCCTAAATGATCAAGGTCAAGCGGCATCAAAATTTGATGCTCCTGAGACTGTATTTGGTCGTGAATACAACGAAGACTTGGTGCACCAAATCGTGGTGGCTTATCAAGCCAACGCACGCCAAGGCACACGCGCTCAAAAAGACAGAGAGCAAGTTCACCACTCAACCAAGAAGCCTTTCAAGCAAAAAGGTACGGGTCGTGCACGTGCTGGTATGACTTCATCTCCCATTTGGCGTGGAGGTGGTCGCACCTTCCCGAACATGCCCAATGAGAACTTCACTCAAAAAATCAACAAAAAGATGTACCGTGCAGGCATGGCATCCATCTTTTCACAGTTGGCTCGTGAAGGCCGTTTGGCTGTCGTCGACACTTTGACTGTTGAAGCTCCTAAAACTAAGCTTTTGGCTGCCAAATTCAAAGCAATGAATCTTCATTCCGTGTTGGTCATTTCTGACCAAGTGGATGACAACTTGTACTTGGCTTCACGCAACTTGCCCAATGTGTTGGTGGTTGAGCCCCGTTACGCAGATCCATTGTCTTTGGTTCATTACAAAAAGGTTTTGGTGACCAAGGCCGCCATTGACCAGTTGAAGGAGATGTTCGCATGAACGCACATAAATTTGACGAAGGTCGATTGATGCAAGTTCTCGTGGCTCCCATCGTGTCTGAGAAGGCAACAATGGTCTCCGAAAAAAGCAACGCAGTCACTTTCAAAGTATTGCAAGACGCAACGAAGCCTGAAATCAAGGCTGCTGTTGAACTGATGTTCAAAGTCAGCGTCAAAGGGGTATCTGTGGTCAACACCAAGGGCAAAACCAAGCGTTTTGGCCGTTCAATTGGACGCAGAGACCATGTCAGAAAAGCTTACGTGACGCTCATGCCTGGTCAAGAGCTGAACCTTTCTGGGGAGGTCGCTTAATCATGGCAGTCATTAAAATGAAACCCACATCACCAGGCCAACGTGGCGTGGTGAAGGTGACACGTGACCATTTGCACAAAGGTGAAGGTTATGCGCCTTTGCTGGAACCACAATTCCAAAAAGCAGGTCGCAACAACAACGGTCACATCACCACTCGTCACAAAGGTGGTGGTCACAAGCATCACTACCGTGTGGTGGACTTCAAGCGCAACAAGGACGGCATTCCAGCCAAAGTTGAGCGCATTGAATACGATCCCAACCGCACAGCACACATTGCTTTGATTTGCTACGCCGATGGCGAGCGCCGCTACATCATTGCCCCTCGTGGCCTTGAAGTCGGTGCAGCGATCATGAGCGGATCAGAGGCTCCTATTCGTGCGGGTAACACGCTTCCCATTCGCAACATTCCAGTGGGTTCAACCATTCACTGCATCGAGTTGCAAATTGGAAAAGGTGCGCAAATTGCACGTTCTGCAGGTACATCTGCAACGCTTTTGGCTCGCGAAGGTACATACGCTCAAGTTCGCATGCGCTCTGGTGAGGTTCGCAAGATCCACATCGAATGCCGTGCAACGATTGGCGAAGTGGCCAACGAAGAGCACAGCCTTCGTCAACTGGGTAAAGCCGGTGTCAAGCGTTGGATGGGTATTCGCCCAACCGTTCGCGGTGTTGCCATGAACCCAATTGATCACCCCCACGGTGGTGGTGAAGGTCGTACCGGCGAAGGCCGAGTACCTGTCGATCCTTGGGGCAACATGACCAAGGGTTATCGCACCCGTAACAATAAGCGCACACAGGTCATGATTGTGTCGCGTCGCAAGAAGTAAGGGGTAGCCAATGACACGCTCACTAAAAAAAGGACCCTTTGTTGATCATCATTTGATGAACAAAGTGGAAAAGGCCGTCGCCATCAAAGACAAAAAACCCATCAAGACATGGTCACGTCGCTCAATGATTCTTCCTGAATTCATTGGGTTGACCATTGCCGTTCACAACGGCAAGCAACATGTTCCCGTTTACATCACGGACCAAATGGTCGGGCACAAACTTGGCGAATTCGCCTTGACCCGCACATTCAAAGGTCACCCAGCGGACAAGAAAGTCCAAAAGAAATAAGGAGAGACATATGGAAACACGTGCAGTCCTCCGCGGCGTTCGTTTGTCAGTTGACAAAGGTCGCTTGGTTGCTGATTTGATCCGTGGTAAAAAAGTGGATCAAGCCCTAAACATTCTGACATTTACGCAAAAGAAAGCTGCTGGTATTGTTAAAAAAGTACTAGAGTCCGCCATTGCCAATGCAGAACACAATGATGGAGCAGACATTGATGAACTCAAGGTCAAGACCATCTACGTTGAGCAAGGTGCAACGCTCAAGCGCTTTACAGCCCGCGCCAAAGGCCGTGGTAATCGAATTAGTAAACCCACGTGCCATGTGTACGTGACGGTGGGCAACTGAAAGGCCTAAGAAATGGGACAAAAAATCCATCCAACCGGTTTCCGTTTATCGGTTAGTCGCAATTGGGCAAGTCGTTGGTATGCAAGCAACAAAGAGTTTGCAGGCATGCTGGCCGAAGACATTCAAGTGCGTGAGTACTTGAAGGCAAAGTTGAAAAATGCAGCTGTTTCACGCGTTTTGATTGAAAGACCCGCGAAGAATGCACGCATCACCATTTTTTCCGCACGTCCTGGTGTCGTGATTGGTAAAAAAGGCGAGGACATTGAGAACTTGAAAAAAGAGTTGTCAACCCGTTTGGGCGTGCCCGTTGCAGTGAACATCGAAGAGGTGCGCAAGCCCGAAATCGATGCTCAATTGATCGCTGACAGCATCACACAACAGCTTGAAAAACGCATCATGTTCCGTCGCGCGATGAAGCGTGCGATGCAAAACGCCATGCGCTTGGGTGCACAAGGCATCAAGATCATGTCCTCAGGTCGTTTGAACGGCATTGAGATTGCTCGTACAGAATGGTATCGCGAAGGTCGTGTGCCACTTCACACATTGCGTGCTGACATTGACTACGGAACTTCAGAAGCCAAGACCACCTATGGTGTGATTGGTGTCAAAGTTTGGGTCTACAAGGGTGACACATTGGGTCGCAATGACTTGCCTGTCGCACCTGAGAGCAAAGTAGAAGACGACAAGCGCCCACGTGGTCCTCGTCGTGATAACCGTCCCCAAGGTGATCGTGCGGGCAAGCCCACAGCACGCCGCACTGGCGGGACCAATGCCGCACCTGTTGATGGAAGCGATAAACCCGCTGAAGCCACAGATGCCCCTAAAACCACCGTCAAGCGCGTGAGAAAAGTCACCGCGCCCGCCTCCACTGGCACGGTTGCGGACGGTCAAGGAGAATAAGCATGCTGCAACCAGCACGCCGTAAATATCGCAAAGAACAAAAAGGCCGCAACACCGGCATTGCAACTCGTGGAAACTCAGTTGCATTCGGTGACTTCGGCTTGAAGTCGACTGATCGTGGACGCTTAACGGCGCGTCAAATCGAGTCAGCCCGACGTGCCATCTCTCGTCACGTCAAGCGTGGCGGTCGCATTTGGATTCGTGTGTTTCCTGACAAGCCCATTTCTCAAAAGCCTGCAGAGGTCCGCATGGGTAATGGTAAAGGAAATCCAGAGTACTACGTGGCCGAGATTCAGCCAGGCAAAGTTCTGTATGAAATCGTTGGTGTTCCTGAGGAATTGGCTCGTGAAGCATTTCGTCTGGCTGCTGCCAAGTTGCCTTTGCGCACCACCTTTGTGACCCGCATGTTGGGTCAATGATCAGGAGAAACAGCCCATGAAAACTGCTGAATTACGCGAAAAAGACATCCCTGCTTTAGAAGCAGAGGTCAAGGCTTTGCAAAAAGCACATTTTGGTTTGCGCATGCAAAAGGCAACCCAAAACTTGAACAACACAGCTCAGTTGCGTCTGACCAGACGCAGCGTTGCACGTGCCAAAACCATCCTTGCTCAAAAGCAAGTCACTAAATAAAGAGAGGGCATCATGACAGAAGCTAAAAAATCTCTCAAGCGCACCTTGATTGGTAAAGTGGTGAGCGACAAGCGAGCAAAAACGGTAACGGTTTTGGTTGAGCGTCGTGTCAAGCACGCTTTGTACGGCAAGATTGTCGGCAAATCAAGCAAGTACCACGCGCACGACGAAAAAGGTGAATTTCATTTGGGTGACACCATTGAAATCACTGAGAGTCGTCCCATTTCTAAAACCAAAAACTGGGTTGCAACCCGCTTGGTTGAGAAAGCGATCACAGCCTAAAAACCTTTCAATTTGAAATGTTTGTTTGGTTCAAAACGGCCCCTTAGAGGGCCGTTTGTTATTATGGGTGTTGAATTTTTATCCAACCCAACATGAAGGAGTATTGAGATGATCAAAGTCGGAGACCCATTGCCCCACGCAGCATTGAGTGAGTTCATTGAGGTGGAAACAGAAGGCTGCTCCCTGGGCCCCAATCCTGTGGATCCGCTCAAGGCCAGCGAAAACAAAACCATCGCATTGTTCGCTGTTCCTGGCGCTTTTACCCCAACGTGCTCAGCCAAGCACGTCCCTGGATACATTGCACATCACGATGCATTCAAAGCCGCTGGTGTCGATGAGATTTGGTGTTTGAGCGTGAACGATCCTTTTGTGATGGGCGCGTGGTCCAAGGATCAAGGAGCACACGGCAAAGTTCGCTTCATTGCGGATGGAAGTGCCGAGTTTGCCAAAGCAACTGGCTTGACCTTGGACTTGACGGCTCGTGGCCTGGGTTTGAGGAGCAACCGATATTCAATGTTGGTCAAAAACGGTGTTGTGCAAACCTTGAACGTTGAAGGTCCCGGCGAGTTTTTGGTGAGTGACGCCGAGACCTTGCTCAAGCAAGTGTCAGGACACTGAGCGTTTTGTTGATGGTTAGCGAACCGCTTGGCTTTAAAAACGCCAGAGTTCGCAGCCATTGAGTGCTGACTTTTGTGGCCACAAGCGTCAGCGCAACTCCAGCATGAGCAGGTGGCTTGGGCTGGGGTTGGTGTGGGAGAGGGGTGGGATTTCTTCAAAACCGAATTTTGAATAAATGCTCCTCAAGCTCTCCGACTCACCCAGTGGATTGAAGATCAGGTGGCTGTGGTTGAGCTCTTGAGCCCAAAGCAAGGCTTGCTCAATGAGCTGATGGCCAAAACCTTGACCACGAAATTGGGGTTTGACGTACAAGCAGTGCATTTCACACGCATTGGGATAACTGTCATTGTGCAATTCTGAGAGCGCCACACAGCCCACGCTTTCATGGTCTTTTTTGGCCAAAGCGAAACGGTGTTGGGGCAGCAAGAACCCATTCAATTGATGTAAAAAAAAGTGAGCATCTGGAGTTGCTTTGATCTCATTTGTCTCTGGGGCAAGGTGAGCTTGGGCAAAGAGCCAAAACTCGCTGAGCAGCTCAAGGGCTGAATCGATGTGCACGCCTTGCGCGTCATGCATGGAGATGATGGGTGGCACAGACATGAGAAAAAAGAAAAGATCGGTTTCGAGTTCGCTGTGCTGGTCTAAAGGTTCACAGAGCCAAACACCAAGAGGACAATGAGGACAAACATGACCAAAGCCAAGATGCGGTCTTTGAATTCATCTTGACTGCTGGGAGGTGCAGCTTCAGGGCTGGCGATGGAAAGTTCCTTGTCTCCGGTGATCATGGGCGTCACGAGATCGTGCCCATAGCGTTTGCGGTACCAAAAAATCATGAGCACGTGCACACTCACGACGGCCACGATGAGCCACACGCCTACTTCGGTGTGGTACCAAGTGGCTCGCTCCACCCAAGCCTCAGAGAGGTACTGCGTGAGAGGGCCTGAAAACGCCACTTCGTCATCGCTGCAAAGCCCAGCGAGCACTTGAAGCAGCAGTAGACCCATCATCAACAGCACGGACCAGCCTCCAATGGGATTGTGTCCGGTGGTGAAGGTGGTGCGGCCCTTCAAAGTCTCTTTCAAAGCTTCTAGAGCAACGCTTGGGGAGGTCACAAAACTTTGAAAACGCGACCAGTGTCCCCCACAAAACCCCCAAAGCAAGCGAAAGATCAGAAGGCTCAAAAAGAAAAGTCCTATGCGAGCGTGCCACAAGACCAAATCATCAGAGAGATAGATGGTTGCAAAAGAGCCAAACAGCGCCAAGATCAGCAAGAAGTGGAAGACTCGTGTGGGTAGATCCCAGATGCGAAGTTTCATGATGCGGGCAGAACAATCAAATGGAATGGGTTTGGGGGCAATTCAAAGCCTTGCTGAGCAAGGTCAAAAAGGGGGATGGTCAATCAATAACCCCATTTTGGAATTAAAACATGAAAAAGTCGTTAAAAGCAGTTAGGATTCGCAAATCAAACCGTTAAAACCCCTCTAATCCAAGGATTTCAAGATGAAAAACAGTCGCATCGTTCGCGTTTTGGCGCTCATGACCCTCATGGTTGCCGTCTCCGCCCAAGCTCAATTTGCCAAGCCTGAGGCCGCCATCAAGTACCGTCAAGCGTCTTTGACCTTGATGGGCACACATTTCGGGCGTTTGGCCGAAATGGCACAAGGCAAAGTGCCTTTTGATGCCAAAGTGGCGCAAGACAATGAGGCTGTTTTTGCCGTGGTCTCCAAACTGCCTTGGGCAGCCTTTGGTGAGGGCACGGACAAAGGCGAGACCAAAGCCAAAGCAGAAATTTGGAGCGAAAGCGCCAAATTCAAAGAAGCGCAAGACAAATTGATGGCTGAGACCGTGAAATTGAGTGCAGCCGTCAAAACTGGCAAAGTCGAGGACTTGAAAGTCGCTGTGGGTGCTGTGGGCGGTACGTGCAAGAACTGCCACGACCAATTCAGGGCCAAATAAGACGAGCCAAGGGGTCTCGCTCCTCCTTGATCAACAGGCATCTCCAAGGGGATGCCTTTTTTAATGGAACTTTCATGAACCGCAATCCATCTAGGGTGGCCCAAGCGATTGGGGTTGGCATTTTTCTCATGGGACTGGTCTCTTGTGCACCCAGCTTCAATTGGAGAGAGGTGCGAGTCGAAGGCGATGAGTTGACCTATCTTTTGCCTTGTAAGCCAGGGATGGTTCAAAAGGATGTCGATTGGGGTGCAGGTGCTCAGGCATTGACCCTTCAAGGGTGCGAGGTGCAAGGGGTTCAATTCACCTTGGCATGGCTCACTTTGCCACCCAAGAGCGACCCTCAGGTGATCGAGCGTTTGTGGCAGCGTGCCTCTTGGGCGTCGCTCAATGGCTCAAAGCAGGCTTTGAGCGAGTCGGCCTTGTCCCCAACTCAAGAAGCGCCAGGCGTGAAGATCGCTGCCACCTTGGGCTCTGCAGCCTATTTTGAGGGCAAGGGTGAGAGTGGGTTGCAAGTGCATTGGGCTTGGTTCACCAAAGGCGACAAGCTCTATCAAGCAGGGGTTTATCACGCGCCCCAAGAGAGCACCAAAGCGGCTCAAAACGGTGGCCTGTCGCAGGCACAAAAGGACGCTTTGGAGACCTATTTTGAGAGTTTCCATTAAAGCTCAAGCACCCAGGTCTAGGCAAACTTGAAGGGTTGGCGTGAAATTGCTTGTTGTGACCATGCTAAAAGACGCCCATTTTGTGTTTCAAAAGGCATAATTAGCACCCTAACCCAAGGCATCCATGACTAACCGAATAATGATCATTGCCCACGCGCCGCTTGCCAAGGCGCTCAAGGACTGTGCTTTGCATGTGTATCCCGATTGTGGTCAATTCGTCACCGCCATTGATATTCATGCACAAACGTCTCCAGAGGAGTCTTTGTCCACCGCTCGAGTTGCTTTGGATCAGTTGAGCGGTGAGGGTGTTTTGGTGCTCACCGACATCTTTGGTGCAACCCCCTCCAACGTCGCGCAACAATTGATCACGGGCTCAAGCGCCAAGCTGGTTGCAGGCGTTAATTTGCCCATGCTTCTCAGAACGGTTTGTTATTGTCATGAAACCTTGGAGATGTTGGTCAGTCGCGCGTTGGCTGGTGGCTCACAAGGCGTGATGCAAGTGGCCACCTCAGCACCTCAAAATCAAATCAAAAAACACCATGATTCAAGCTCACACCACCATCAGCAATAAACTCGGACTGCACGCCAGGGCTTCAGCAAAACTCACCAAGCTTGCGAGCAGCTTTCCGTGCGAAGTGTGGATCACCAAAGGCGAGAGGCGCGTGAACGCCAAGAGCATCATGGGCGTCATGATGCTCGCTGCTGGCATTGGCAGTGAGGTGACGTTGGAGGCCGAGGGCGAGCGTGAGCAAGAGGCGGTGGATGCGATCGTTCAATTGATGGCCGACAAGTTCGACGAAGGCGAATGAGATGACTTTTTCCATCCACGGCTTGGCGGTTGCCAGAGGCATTGCCATAGGGCGTGCGGTGCTGGTTGCGTCAAGCCGCGTGGATGTGGCTCACTATTTCATCACACCCGAGCAAGTCTCCTCTGAGATTCGCCGCGTGGCTCAAGCCAGGGATGCGGTGGTCAAGGAAGTGAGAGCCTTGCAACAAAGCATGAGCAAAGATGCGCCCGCAGAAATTGCGGCGGTCTTGGAAGTGCACATCATGCTCTTGGAAGATGAGTTGCTGGCCGAAGGCATCAAACACTGGATCGGTGAGAGGCTCTACAACGCGGAGTGGGCGCTCACCTCGCAGCTTGAGGTCGTGGCTCGACAATTCGACGAGATGGAAGACCCTTATCTGAGGGAGAGAAAGGCCGATTTGGAGCAAGTGGTGGAGCGTGTGCTGCGCCACATGAAGGGCTTGCCCAGCACGTTGCCCACCAACAAGGCCGCCAAGCCAGGCAGTGCTAGGCAACAAGATTTGCTCTTGGAGGACCAAGTCGATGTGCCCTTGGTCTTGGTGGCACACGATTTATCGCCTGCAGACATGATCCAATTCAAGCAAAGTGTGTTTGCTGGTTTTGTGACCGATGTTGGGGGAAAGACCTCACACACGGCGATCGTGGCTCGCAGCTTGGACATTCCTGCGGTGGTGGGTGCTCGCAGCGCCAGCCAGTGGGTGCGCCAAGACGACTGGGTGATCATCGACGGCGACCAAGGTGTGATGATCGTGGACCCTTCGGCCATCATCTTGGCCGAATACGAGTTCAAACGCCGCCAAGCCGATGTCGAGCGTGAGCGCCTCACGCGGCTACGCCACACCCCAGCCATGAGTTTGGATGGCCAAAAGGTTGAGCTTTTGGCCAACATTGAGTTGCCCGAAGACAGCAACCAAGCCTTGGCCGTTGGAGCCGTGGGCGTGGGTTTGTTCAGGAGTGAATTTTTGTTCATGGGCCACGATGGCAAACTGCCCAATGAGGAGGAACAGTACAACGCTTATTTGGCGGCCGTTCATGGCATGAAGGGCTTACCTGTGACCATCAGGACGGTGGACATTGGTGCCGATAAGCCACTGGATCGCTCACAAAAGGAGGATCATTACTTGAATCCCGCTTTGGGACTAAGAGCGATTCGCTGGAGCTTGGCTGACCCAGAAATGTTTTTGACTCAGCTCAGGGCGATTTTGCGTGCCTCTGCTCACGGGCAAGTGCACTTGCTCATCCCCATGTTGGCGCATTTCAAGGAGATACGCCAAACGCTCTCGCTTTTGGAGCAGGCCAAAAGGGATTTGGACAACCGCGGACAAGCCTACGGGCCCTTGAAGCTAGGGGCCATGATTGAGATACCAGCGGCGGCTCTCAGCATGCCTTTGTTTTTGAAGTATTTTGATTTTGTCTCCATTGGCACCAACGACTTGATTCAATACACCTTGGCCATTGACCGAGCCGATGAGTCGGTGGCCCATCTCTACGACCCCTTGCACCCTGCGGTGCTGCGTCTCATTGCCGATGCCATAGAGGCCTGTAACCGAGCGGGCAAAGGTGTGAGCGTGTGTGGTGAGATGGCGGGAGACCCCAGCCTCACCAAGCTCTTGCTGGGTTTGGGCTTGAGGAGTTTTTCAATGCACCCCACCCAAATCTTGTCGGTCAAGCAAGAGATTTTGCGCGCCGACATCAGCAAGTTATCCGATTGGGCTCACCGCGTGATGGATGCGGAAGAACCCGCCAAGGTGATCGATGGCCATTAGAGCGAGTCACTGCGGCTTATTTTGCGATTGAGGAAGAGGGATGCCAAAATTCTGTGCCAATTTATCCATGCTCTACACGGAGTATCCCTATTTGGAGCGCTTTGAGCACGCGCGGGCCGATGGCTTTGAGGCGGTTGAGAGCTTGTTTCCATATGAACACGATTTGCCCACGCAGGTGAGAGCGCTTGAGCGCTTGGGTCTTGAGCAAGTGCTCATCAACACGCCACCGGGTGGTTTTAAAGCCCAAGACGTGACTCAGGCATGGGCAGATGGGGACAGGGGTGTGGCGTGTGATCCTTTGCGAGTGAGCGAGTTCAAGGCGGGTTTTGAGCTGGCCTTGAGTTATGCGAAGGCTTTGGGAACACAAAGAATTCATGTCATGGCTGGCTGCATTCCTGTGGATCACAGGGCTGCTTTTATGGATGATGCCAAGGGGTTTTTGCAAACCAGCTCAGACGCAGCGCACACCCATGGACCGCTCTTAGAGACCTATTTGGAAAATTTGGCCTGGAGTGCAAAGCTTGCCAAGCCAGAGGGCATCGAGATCCTCATTGAGCCCATCAACACGCGAGACATCCCTCACTATTTTCTCAACCGCCAAGCCCAAGCGCATGCGGTCGTTGACGCACTGGGCCAAGACAATGTGAAGGTCCAAATGGATTTGTACCATTGCCAAATCGTGGAAGGCGATTTGTCGCGCAAAATTGCGCACCACCTGCCCAGAGGTGGCATTGGGCACTTTCAAATCGCTGGCGTGCCCGATCGCCACGAACCCGATGGGGGGGAAGTGTTTTATGGTGCTTTGTTTGATTTGATCGATCAAATCTCAAGCGACACGGGCTGGAGCGGTTGGGTGGGGTGTGAATACCGCCCTAGAGGAGGAGCCGTGCCGGGTGCGACATCTCAGGGCCTGGGTTGGTTCAAGTCCTGGAAGAAAAGCCACTGACTGGACTCAGAGGGGAGTGGTCTTTTCTTGGGTGGCCAGCATCAGTCCCATGAGGGCTGCGGTCTCCGCTCTCAAGATGCGAGGACCCAAAGTGAGTGCTTGAAAGCCTGCATCCAGCGCAAAACTCACCTCATCGCTGTGCAAGCCGCCTTCAGGTCCAGTGAGGATTTGAACCCACGCCTTCTCGCTCTCATTCTCATCGCTTGGGGGTTGGCTTTTGTGCCCTAAGGGTTGGGTTGAGAAGACCCAGCGCTCAGCCTGTGAGTAGGGGAGCAAGCTTTGAAAGGCAGACTGCAAACTTTGTGGCACATCGATGAGGGGGACCGTGTTGCGACCACATTGCTCGCAAGCGGCTTGTGCAACGGAGATCCAGTGAGCGGTTTTTTTCTCGGCGCGCTCCCCACTCAGTCTGAGCACCGCGTGTTGGGTCATGATGGGTGTGATGCGCGCAACACCCAATTCGGTGGCTTTTTCCACCAACCAGTCCATGCGTTCATTGGCGGGCATGCCAACCAAGAGTTGCACTTTGCGTGGTGCTTCACGCTCGATGTTTAAGTGCGTGAGGATGCGAACACTCACACTGTGCTTGCCCATTTTGAGAATCTCTGCCTCGTATTCACCACCCTCTCCATTGAAGAGGGTCAACACCTGAGAGGGTTGAAGTCTGAGCACTTGCACATGCTTGGCAGCGTGTGCGGGAAGGTCAAGCTC
>Ga0007825_1000365_pt1 | contig 13067 bp, 14 predicted proteins | sample CryBogCBE13Jul09_FD_71229 | JGI IMG/M metagenome (GOLD analysis project Ga0007825, IMG submission 71229) | Freshwater microbial communities from Crystal Bog, Wisconsin, USA - CBE13Jul09 | ecosystem: Environmental > Aquatic > Freshwater > Lake | place: Crystal Bog, Wisconsin, USA | collected... | reverse complement strand
GTGTCGACGCTAATTGCTTTACCTGCGGGAGGAAGATTCGTTGAGTGCATCTGACGGACGTTACCGAAAGACTGCGCCCAAGTTGCGAGACCCTTACGCGAAAAGTCAAGGTCGATGATTTGGTCATCGAGGTCAACCATGTCGCTTGTGCAAAGACCCGAGACAATGACGCTACCGTCAGCCTGCTCTTCAGCCTTAGTGATTGGGACGCCAAATGCTGTGTCTCCACCAAGTTCTACAACCGCTTCATCTAGAATGCGAGCCAGAATATCTCCGTGTTAGTGAATTCTAAAAACTACGTGGCATCGTTTTATGAGGAACGAATACCTAAGCACTTATAATACTAAAAGTGCGCACATCATTGTGATGCGTCTTTTATCGCTTCAAATTGAATGCCGTGGTCGCCGTGAATAGGAACGTTATGCAATACGTTTCCCACAAAGATGTGCATTGGAATTTCATTAGGGAACGCAGCGCACGTTGCCCAATTGTCTTTGCCCGTGTTGCGATGCACACAATTAACGCATTGGCCCGAGACCACAAACTGCTGCTCTTCTTCTTGTTTTTGACGCGTCTTTGCATTTTTTCTTAAAATGACTTCAGTAATTTCCATTGATTAGATGCCTTTAATTTGTGGAAGTGGTGGTGTAGTTGTCTCTGGTATGACTGTGATGTGAACGAGAAGACTCTTGCCCGCTACCGTATCGATTTCTTCCATTCTAGTAACGACTGTCTTCAAGCCTCGGCCTAACAAAATTTCGTGTTCGTCATCGTATTCAGATATGTCATTAACGTACGCAGCAGGTGTGCCTGGCGGCGATGCTATAGAGAAGCCAATTTTTGCGTATGAATTTACGTCCACGGTCGAAACATCGCGTCGGTTAGGGAATATTTGCGTATTATTGTAAGGCGTACCAACCATAGTGGTAAGCTCTGGCGCAACAGACGTTGACATAAACGCTTTGTCTACTAGTGTAGTGCCAATACTAAGAGACTCTGTCACTTCTTTCTCATTTTCGTCAAACATGTGAACGTCATAATCCCGGTGCGTGATTGTGCGGTAGGACCACATTGTTTCTGTAAGACGATGACGCTCTAATGCGCTATCTATACGCGCGACATGACCCAAGTAATTCCCGTTCATCTGAGAACCTGTGCGTAGCATTCTATTTACGCCGTAGAAAAGATTGTTTGTGTATCTCACAACGCTGTCTTCTTCTTCGGCTGAGAGTTGACGTATATTGCAAACACGTGCCGCAAGCGCAACGCGTTGGTCAGCGGCCATTGCGCAAATTTTGTTTGCTTCATCTGTGTGAGTAGCGAGATACGTCGAACCTCCACCCACTTTTTCTTCGTTTACAGGCGCGGGCGCGGGAGCAGGCGCATTTGCAGGCTTGTACGTGTTTGACTCGGCGTTAATGACGTTCTTACGCGTCATACACACAGTTCGCACTGTGTTCGAACCGTCAAGTTGCTTTAACTTCAACTTCACATATGAGTCAGGTTGCTTAGTGTCAGGCTTGGTGCTAACGACTTCGCATCGCCCATACGTTTTGTGTTGAAAGATGACGCCTTCGTGCAAGTCGTGGCCTGTGATTTTTGTTGTTTCAGCGGGACTCTGCTTTGCGTCACCCTCTAACGCAAAACGTCCATGCGAATCTCGCTCTTCGTCTGAAACGTCGTGCCCAACTTTGCCAACAAACAACTTGCTCACTGCTGCGTTACGCGATGTGATTGTGAGCACGTCTCCTAAGTTGAAACTGTCAATGTCATTCTTATCGACGTCATCGATTTCAATGCCAGGCATAAGAATGTTTGAGCCTGTGAACGCAATGCGCAAGTTGCTTTCATCTGAATAAACGCTAAGCACCGCGTCATAAAACGCAGACGCAATCGAAGGAGGATTATTTAACGACGTAGCAAGCGAAGGAAGAGGCGGCATAACGCCAATTGGAGAAACTAGTGTTTTGTCGAAAATTGCGAATTGCATTGCGTCATTGACGCGTGGGTCATCGCAAAAAAATTCGTTGTCAGTCGTGAGAAGAGCTTCAAATTCGTAGTCACTAAAAAACACTTCAGCTTTCCAACGAGTAGGCGACCCATAGTCTTCGATCATTAGCTTTACTTCCTACCTGCGAGCAATAGCGTGCCAACCATAAAGTTACGATATTGAGGGTCATCTAGCGTAAGTGTTGACCTTTCAGTAATGCCAGCGTACAGCGATTCCATGCCCATTGTCATGATTTCATAGTTACCTCCGCCGTACCATCGACCTGCGTACTTAATCTTAAAGTCGTCAGGGTCGCCTCTGCCTCCAACTACGTCTTGCGATGTACGTTGCTTAGGGCATCGCACACGCCAGAATGACGCTTCAGTGGATTGGACGCCAGACGCACTTTCTAAGTAATGCATAATTTCATGCAATGTTGTAGAGATTTTTGCGCTATCTCCTTTCTTGTGTTCACTTCCAAGTGTAAGATGAACGCAGTCACGTTGATGATAGCTTCGTCCTGCTTCTGAAAATGTGTACTCGACACGTATGCCATTCGGCATCTTTGAATTGACGTCGTCAATCCAATCTTTAGGAAACATTTGCGTCGCTGATGCGACAATCTCTTTCATTTTTTCGTCGTCTGACGCTGACATTGCGCCAATTCTTGAGAGAGTGTATGTTAAGTCGTTGCCGCTGCTCATTTCACGCATTTGACCAATTGTTTCAAACGTCACAGCACTTGTGATAGCAAGCACTTTATCGACGTCATTACGCGACTTTTCTCGTAGCGCATTATACGCATCAATCATTGCTTTATTTTGAGCGCCGTATTTTGCGTTGTATTCATTCATTGCGAGTTCAATGCGAGGCGAAGGTGAATACGCATCTATCATTCTCCCAGGCCTCATCACTACGTTTGTGTGCTCTTGCGATATGTAACGACCACGCAATCGATCAAGAATAGTTTCATCGCTGTCAGTTGATGACATCATCCAACCAGACGTTAGCGTGCCGTCGCTAAAACCTGCGCGTATCTCAGCGAGCATATCTTTGCAAATTGCGTCACGTTCTTTAACTAATTCTGGTGTTTGCGCTGCATCTTCAATTTTACGAGCTTCTTCTTTTAGCATTTCAACGCGTTGGTCTGGCGTCATACGCGTTATGCCTTGCGCATCGATTCTTTGCTGTACTTCAGCGTCAATGTACGCGTTTACGCTTCCACCAAGTGTCGTCATGGTGTCAATCAGTTTTGCGTCTGCTTTTGCGAGATCGTTCTTTGCGACTTTGTAATCTTTTTTGCTTTGTTTTATTTCGTCTTCAGTCTTCCAACCGTTTGGCCCAATTTCACGTTCTGCTTCAAACTCAGCAGCGTTAACTTTAAGTTTTAAGTCGTTAACTTCTGCGAGCGCTGCAGCGTACGCAGGAAGCGCGTCAGCAACTGCTTGTTTAAGCTCTGAGATATCAGTAGGCGTTTGTAATGGCTTACCTTCGTCTGGCTTTTGAGTGCCCGCAGGAGTGATTGAAGGCTTCTGTTCGCCTTCTGCGGTGTCTCCTGAGACGACAATTGGGTATTGACCTTTAAGACTAATGTAAAACGTAGTGGGCTTGCCTTCAGACGTTGTGCCACGAATACGTTTGTAGTTTGGCTGCTTTGGATTGTCATCAATTGACGTAATTTTTACGTTGCCATGACGACCCCACACAATTGTGTCGCCAACGTTCATCTTGTCCCACGTGCGAGGTTCAGTGCCTGGAGGCGGTGGGGCTTGAATGATTTCGTTGTCGTTACTTGCGAACTCTCCATTCCAAGCGCGCTCTTGTCCAGGCGCGTACTTTGAAATGATGTTAGGTTCCCACGTGCTTCGAGCCACAATGGGCGTCCATTTTGAGCGCGTGTCTGAGAAGATGCTCACTAGAGAATCTCCAGCACAACCTCGTTATCGCTCACACTCGTGACAATGAGTTCTTGTCCTGGGAGGAGACGACCAGTTGGCAGATACTTCACCACTGCAACATACGCACTCTCTGGGCGAGTTGATGAGAACGTCACAGGCTCATCATCGCTGATGATGTCGCCAACTTGAATCACTGACATTGCGTCTGCGCTTAACGACTTGTATGCCATGAATGCGCTCATCTCAATGACGCTCTTTGCGATTTCAACATTAGCAAACTTTTTGAGTTGATTATTCTGCATCATTGTCGCCCAGGGGCCAGCGTCGCCTACGCCCGTTGCGATGTACGCTGTTGTCGTCTTAATGCCAACGTTACGCATTGCTGTGACACGGTGATTACCATCAGCGACGTCGTATCCTTCAGACGTCTTTACGAGAACGATAGGCGCAATCGGTTCACCTTGACGAATCTCATCTTCGATTTGCGCAACTTTGTCTTGGTCAATCGTGTTCGTTGGACGCATAAGAATGAGGTCATCAATTGGCATGTCAGGATTGAACGTCCACGTTGCTTCCTTCGCCCATCGAATTGCGCTCTTCTTATAGTGCTGCTTAAGGTAGTTCCAAACGACGTCAGTGAGATTGTTCTCGCTCTTAGTGATGACTGCTTCTGCGCCTGCGCGATACGACTGACGCGTGTTAGGCACACCGTAAAGCATATCATTCATTTGCATACGTGCTGCTGCGTCTGGGCTCGTCAATGCGACATTTGCGATGTCAGCGGCGCGAGCGTCAATTGCGGCTTGGTCATACGCATTTTCTTCAGCGAGACGTTGCGCATAAAAGTCGACAGAGTCCGAACTGAATGGGTTGTCTGCGAGCGTGCTGTCATCACCATTAACGTACTCAAGCGTGCAACGACAATTTGCTGCGCCGTCGCAGAATTCGCCAAAGCCGCCATCACCAGGCCAACATGGGAGAGTGTCAAGCGTGTACTCTTCGCCATCTCGGTCAGCGCACAAGTCGCACGCTTCATCGTCAGTCGCGTGCCAGATGATGACTTGCGCTGGCGGAGAATCGTAGTTCCCATCTTCAGGCGCAGTCATTACGCCGTTTTCATCAGTCTGGTCAGCGCCAATCGCGCCAGCGAGAAGACCAATTCCAACCATGCCTGCGAAAGCAAGAAGTGATGACATCCCATCGCCACTTCCATCAGTGATGTTGGACGAGTCCATGCCAGCGCTTTCGTCGTACATTGGCGAAAGTTCGCTATAGTCGTTTACGCCTGTGCCAGCGGGAAGGTAGTCACTCGAGAACGCGGGTCCAGCGTGCATGTCGATGTACTTGTTGTCATTCGAGTTTGTCGAATTTCCAAGTGCTTGGCCTGAGAGCACTGCAAGGCCATGACCTTCTTCATACGCAGGTTGCAATGAACGTGCGTAAAGAGCAATGCGTTGCTTCTTCTTTGCGTTTGACACATTTGACTTAATGTCTTGCGCAAAACCTGTGAGGAAGTCACGTTGCTTTTCTGCGCGTTGCGCAGCGAGAATTGCAACGTCTTGCGGAATCACTCGAGATACGTTGTCGTAATTTGCAGCAGCGTCTCGAGTTGCCGCGTTGTAAATTGCATGATAGCCTTGCTGAAGAATCTTCGTACCGCGATCGACGAAACCAATCATTCCAACGTTAGGGTCATTGATTTGAGACGCAAGATCGTTCAAGTCTCCTTCAACAGAAGACGACACTGAAGCGATTGCTGCATCACGTCGCGCGACATGTGCTTGCACTTTTGCGTTGTTCTTTGCTTTAGTGATTGCAGCGCCAAGTTCGACGCCTTGCGACAATGACTTCTTCAATGAAGTGAACGTTGATGAAGGAATGAACTCAGGCGTCCATTTGTCGATTGAACGGCCTTTCTTCAAAAAGCGACGTAGTGATTCGAATTCTGATTGAATCGCTTTGTCGACTGCTTTTTGTTGCGTCTTCTTTCCACTTGCGCCATGAAGAGGCGTGCTCGTTCCTGCGGCAGGTTGCGTGATTTGAGGCGCGCCACCTCCACCTCCACGTGGACGTCCGCCAACGCCTGGCGTACCTGCGGATGTTGCAGGTTGAGGCGTCGTAGGAGCAGACGTAGGTGCAGCGGGAGGTGCGCCTGCTGCGCCACCAATTGAAGTGGGCGCAGTTTGCAATGCGTTGTTATCCGCGATTGGGTCATTCAAGTCAGAGTCTGCGATGTTAGGCGCAATCGCACCCAACGTCGATACGCCCGTCGCTGACATGTAAATTGGGTCACTCGTAAGTGGCAAGCCCCAAGGACTCATGCCCATTTGTGCGCGTGCTTCGTCAATTGACATAAGACCAGAACTGATGAGCGTCTTAAAGTTGTTCGCCATCGTTTCTTCGTCTTGCGTGTCTTCAAGTCCAATCCATACGAATTGCATGTCGTCTTGCGAACACACGTCTTGAAGAATGTGGTCGAAGATTGCACCTTTCAACCACGAAAGCATCGGCTTTAGCGCTTTGCGCTGATTGATTTCTTGACTCGCCTTCGCCATTTGTGATGCAGCGCCAGAAGACTGAGACGCTGACACTGAAGGCGACATGCCGAGTTCCATTGGCATAACGTCATACGCCATGCATATCATATTGAGAAGAATCTCGTCAATCTTGCCTGCGAGATCGATTGGCTTTTGCGGTTGCGCAGACGAGCCTCGTGGAAGAACGATAATCTTGTGCTTGTACGCTTGGTCACCTGCGAGTGCGTTCAGCGTGTCTTGCAACTGACGAATTTGTTGCGGCGTGCTAATGTCATCGCCCGGGACAACGAATTGTCCTGGGATAGAACCTTCGCTGAAGAAGTCGAGTTGAAACTGTTGACGACGCAAACCTGTCATCACAGGAATGATTGCGCGCTCGATACCTGGGAAACCGTAAGGCGTCCACGAACGACGCGTGTACGGTAAGTACAAAAGTTGGTCAGCGCGATATTCATCAACTGGCTCGCCCATCTCTTCGATGTCAGCCTCGAGAATGATGTCCATCAAGTCAGTTCGTGGTACACCCCAGAGGTATTGCTGATAAGCCACTGAGGGAGGCCTAGGTGTTCCTCCACGTACATCGAGCAATGGGCGAATAGTTGTACCATCAAGCACTTCAATTGCGGCCAAGTCGGACTTGAAGAGGCCTTTGCCCGGGAGACGTGATGGGTGCAAATAAAGAGCCAATGCGTCAACAACAAACACGTCTTCAAGAACTGCGCTCAACCAACCCTGAAAGTCGTGGTAGTTAGGGTCAGGACGCTTGAAGAATTTGAGCGCTTCAGCGCGACGTTCTTGAAAGTCTGAGTGCGCGTCTTCATCGCCACGCATTGCGCGCGCTGCTTCGTCCGTGGGCACAATGTCCCAGTCGAGTCCCATGATTTCTTCTTTGCGCACTTGAATGCATGCGCGAACAACAGAATACATGTCAGCGTACGCGCGAAGGTTCGCAAATGAGACGAGCTTAAGACCTTCAGAGCCTGGCTGACCCATCGGCATGTTCCAGCCGACTGGGTACTGCATTCGACGAGGCTCAGGACGTCCCGACTCAGTTTGAGGTGTGTCAATGCCAAGCGGTTGAATTGGCGCGAGAGGTCCGAACGCGCCTGAGAGGAAGTCGCTCCAAGGACGGTCAAGCCCGGTCCCATAAGAGATGCCAAAGCTCCACTCATTGTATTGCGATGCTACACCACCTTGACCAAAGTTGGTGCCAAACGTTTGCGGTCCTGGGCCAGACGATGCGCCTCCGCCCCCACGACCTTGTGCGCTACGCGCTTGCGCACGTGCTTTGAGTCCTTTTGCAATCGAGTCTTCGCTCAAAACGCCTCGACTATTCTGACTTTACGGAAGTGGTGCGATTCTTTTTCGTTGCGATGGGTGCGACATCTGCGACGTCTTCTTCTTCTTTGACGTCTTCTTCGACTGCCGCGACAGAAGCGTCAACAGCAGCGATGACAGGAGCAGGAACGTCAGTCTCAATGATTTCTTTTGCATCATCCCCCAGAACCTTACGAATTTCTTCTTTAAGAGCATGCGCCAATGGGAGAACTTGCGCAGAAATGAGTCTGCCGTCGCTGAGACGCTCGATAAGAGCGTCAATCTTCTCGTGAATCTTTTGTACTTCACTCATTTGCTTCTCCTGATTCGATTACGGACTCAGGCCACAACACGTTTGTCGTATCCCATTGCCCGTCCTGCCAAAATTCTATTTCGTTCAATGAGCCCGATGCGTGGAAGAGCATTCTTTTCACTCTCGGACACGCACGTAAATGTGCGCCTCCGCAATGCGAACACTTCAACTTTTCGAACTCTTCGAAACTTATTGTTGATTCTACACTTTGTTGTTTTACTTTTTTGTTGCGCACTAAACGACTCATTGTTAGTCAATCTTCTTTCCACAATATGGGCATGAATTACGCGACTCTGATAAGAAGCCACGATTACATCCAACGCATAGCGTAATGCCATACGCTGCGTTCCAGTCTTGGTCCGCAGGCGCTGCAAACGCCATGACTAATGCGTCAGCGAGGTCAGGAGATTGAAGTCCTCGCTTTTTCATTTCTTCTTTACTTTCAACGAGGATGCGTCCACGAGCGTCAATCTTGAATTGCATTCCTGCCAATTCAGAAATGAGGTCTTCGTCTTCTTCGTCTAAGTCAACTTCACCACGCTCGAGAGCTTCGCGAAAGTTCCAATACCACTCAGCACGATTGTTTGCGTATGTTGCGTAGTCTTTTGCGCGTCCTGATGCAACCATTTCGAAAACTGATTCATTCTCTTCATAAAGTCGGTCATACACACCACCGCCCACACCTACGGTGTCAATACCTGTGATGTCTGCTTTGTACGCTTTAATGAAGCGTCGTACGTTGCTTGCAGTTTCCATCGTGTCATTTCCATTCACGTTGTGAATGATACGACCTCGCCCGCCTTGACGCACTGCGACAACAGTGCGGTCATTACCAAAGCGCGCGACGTCAACGCCGAGCGCAACTTTCGAATCTTCATCTGGAGGCAAGTCGCGTCGTGTTGCTTCGAGAAGCCAATTTAATGGGAGCAACGCAGTTGAACTCTGCGATGGGAATAAGCCGAGCACCTTTGATTGCCAGAATGGGTGCGACTCTCCCCACTTCCTACGCTTTTCTTCGACCCACGTTTCAGAGACGAGTACTTCGCGCACTGCTTCAGGAATCTCTTCACCCGTAAGATTGGGTGAGTCAAATGCGTTAATGCGAATCTTGTTCCAGTCAGTGCCTTCACGACAGATTTTCTGAAATTCACTCGTTGGGTCGTCAGGGTTACCAATTGCGAGAATGCGTGATGAGTCGTTAGTGATGAGTGTGTCTGCTGCGTCCCACAACGATTCGGGGATGCCGCACGCTTCGTCGAGAACGACTAAAACGTAACGCGCGTGAATACCTTGAAACGCAGTTGGTGAGTAGTCACTTGGCTTACGTCCAAAGCCAACAAGTTCTTTTCCAATTTTCCACTCAACTTCATTAGTGTGACCAATGAGGTTGCCTTTCGTATGCGCTTTTCCGATTTCACGCCAAAGAATTGCGCGCACCTGTTGGAACGTAGGTGCTGACGTTACGACGAACGCTTCTCCTGGCGGGTGAGCACTAATCCACCACGCAACGAGCCGTGAAGCAATGTACGATTTTCCAACGTCGTGGCACGATTGCACTGCAGTGCGTCGGTTATCGCGCACTGAATACGCAATTTCACGTTGCTTACTCCAAGGCGTTTCGCCGAGCACTTCGTGAATCCATTGCACAGGGTCACGCGCAATTTCGAGTTGCTTACGATCGTGCTCAATCTTGTCTGCGGCTAAGTCAAACGCAGACTTGCGCGTTCGAATCTTTGTGCTATCAGCCACGTTCCAACGCTCGTAGTTCTCGTATCGCTGTGTCCTCTGCGATTTTACGTTGCTCTTCAGTGAGTTCCGCAGACATCAACGAACGACGAATGACTTCAATAATTGCAGTTGCTTTCGCTTCTTCAATGCGCATGAGTCGTTCGTCAATGTTGAGGCGTGACCACTCAATCAAAAGCTTACCAACGCGATCGAGGCTGCGTTCGTACAATGCAACTTCAGCGCGAAGTTGTTCGCCAGCGCGTCCTTCGTAACGATGCTCGCCTCGAAGTTTAGCGACTTGTTCGGCGCAATAATCTTTATACAGAACAACTTCACTAACTAACGCAGCGAGTTCTTCGAGTGGGTTGTCAATGATGGGCCCACTCATCTTGTCGAACGCTAAGTCTTTGCCACGCACAAGCGCAATCTCTTGCACTGATGCGTTACTCAAGTGCGTATGACAAAGCGGATAGCCTTCAATTGCGCGAGTTGTGCACTTTTTCCCACGTGCGCTAACGTGTGCGCAAATGTTGGGAAGAATTGTGACGTCTTTGATTTCGTCAGACATACAACAATCTTACACGTGAACTGCGTAACGAACGCATTGGCTTATCGTGTTGACACCGACTTAGCGTTGTGATGATGTCACATCGACGCTCAGCGTTGCGTCAAGCGCACGAGAGATGCGTTCGAGATTACGCCACGTAGGAATGTGCGTTCCTTTTTCAATGCGACTAATGATTGGCTGACGAACGCCGATGATGTTCGCAATCTCCGCTTGTGAAAGTCCTCGTTGCATACGAATTTCTCGTAGCTTTCGTCCGACGTCCTGCACGGCTGCGGTGAGTTCGTCTGAAATGTTAGGCATCTTTGTTTCATCCTCCATAATGCGTTCAATGACGCGTGATGAAGTAATCATAACAAGTTAATGCGTTGCGAAAACAAATTAGTGCACATCACACAGGCCACACATATTCGAGGTCGTCTGGAACGTCATCACCAAAGATGGGACGGTAAAACTCAGGCAACTTGCGAATGAGATTGCTCTGATGACTTAAGTGCAGTGCTGGGTTGCGAAGCCAGTCGGGAGTGTGAAAATTGTCAGTGTCGTAAAGTGGACGAACAGCCTCGCGTGACTTCTCGAGGCACGTGTCCTTGTAGCCGCGTGATGTCCATTCATTGCAAATTGCTTCTTGATAAGCAAAAAGCGTTGGGCCGTAACCGCGCCACATTTTTACGGCTGGGTGATTACGCCAACCGTAGTTAGGGTCACTGAGCGCCTTGATTACTTGCAACGTTTCAACGCGCTGCTTGCCAAGACGTTTCATGTCGAGCACCTGCGCGACACGAGTGAAATTCTCGTATGGGAGAAATGTTTGCATGTTTGTCCTTTCGTCGGGTCTTTATCTTATCAACCGAGGTCAACGTTGTACATCGAAAATGCGTTATAGAGCTCGAGATATTTTTCGACGCCTAACGCCAATGACGTGAGCACAAGAAACTCGCGCACCCACGCGCCTGAGTGCTTTGCGTTCGGAGGTGCGACGCAATGCGCCACTTCATGGAGCACAGTTCGCTCATTCATTCCCTCAGGCGTCAAAGCGATGATGCCGTAATGCTCATCGAGATGTTGTCGCGCAACAGAGCACACGCGTGAAGGACTTGCCGTCGCTTCGATACGCGTGATGTCCGGGTAACGAGACGCCCACCAATTCGATGAACTAAGTGAATCGAGCCACGTTTGAATTTCATCCAACGTGTCAAATTGACGCCAAGGTCTAATGGCCTCTTGGGCTTCATACACCTTCCGCTGATTGTCGCCAAGGTTACCAACTAGCGCCATCAGTTGCCTCCTCTCCCAAGTGCACCTATGCCTCCTACGCCCTTTTGTCCGATGTCAGCACGACCGCCTGCGGTACTACCAGCATTGAAGCCGCCAGTTGATGTGCGGTTGTACCCACCTCGTCCAGTCGACAAGCTTCCAGCCCACATTCGTTCGTACTCTGCTTCGACTTGCTTGAGACGAGACTTAAGAATGGGGAGCATGTCGTGGCCGTTTTCACGCGCTTCATCGATGAGCTCTTTTTCGCTGATGCCTTTTGCCTTTGCGAGACGTACGCGCACAGTCGTAGCGAAACCTTGAATGAAGTGACTCATGAATGTGCCACGATTAACGTACGCAGGAATGTCTTCTTTCGCAAGCGTTGCGTTGATTTGAATGAGCATTGACGTGTACAGCATTGTCACTGCGTCAATGTCTCGAGTGAAACCTGTGAGCCACGCTGTGCGATAGTTGACTGACTTGTTGTCAGAGCTAAGAATTCGCATTGGCTCTTTAGTGCGCCAGTCAGTCGGCACTGCATTCTTTGATGAACGCTTTTGGTATTGACCTCGCACAACTTTGACGTTGTTAGCTCGAGCAACTGCGCCAATGAGTTGAAGTTTCGCAGGAGCGCAAGGTTCGCTAATGAGAACTGCAATAGTCTTCACAGTGTCGTTCATCTGGCCGTCTTTGACGAGCTTTAGATCGAACTCGCTGAGTGAGTACTTTGCAAGGAGCTCCTGCGCTTTCGCCATGAACGCTTCTGCCTCTTCAGCGAATTCAGTCGACTCCGCTTTTGAGATGAGCCCTTGAATGCGCTCGAGTAATTTGATGTTTGCTTCAGTCATTAGTCATTCTCCTTTTATTGTCGTTTAACGGTACGATTTTTTCTTCACATGAAGAGCATGTGATTATGTCTCCCACTCGATACAATGCACCTTCGTAGTAGAAAGTGAGGTCTTCAGCGTCGTCCCAACTTACTTGCACACATTCGGCGCAGAGAATGCGATACGGTGAGTCAGAGTCGATGTAGAACATGACCGGGTTACGTTCTGCTCGAGCATCCTCCAATGCGTCGAGATAGTTGTCATTGTCAAAGCGGCTGTAGGTCGTCATTAGTTATTCTCCCTCGTTGTCGATGATGCGAAGAAACTGCGTGAGTGGCACACCTGCGAAGTCTTGCATGGCTTCGTCTACGCCGCATGGCGGGCAAATGGACGTCTTGTTGTTGAGTCGAGTCACTGCAGGAAAAGCCCTGTACGACGTCTTGCACCGTGGGCACCAGCGTCGCATTGTGGCGCTTGGAGTCGGCGAAGGGTTCGCAAGCTCTGCTTCGAGTTCTGCTCGAGCGTCGTCCAACGCATCGATGTAGTTGTCATCGTGGAAACGGTTGTATGTGGTCATTGGTATTCTCCTTAGTTGTTGTTGTTGTTGTCGTTGTCGATTGAGATGCTAGCAGCGT
>Ga0007825_1000350_pt1 | contig 13299 bp, 12 predicted proteins | sample CryBogCBE13Jul09_FD_71229 | JGI IMG/M metagenome (GOLD analysis project Ga0007825, IMG submission 71229) | Freshwater microbial communities from Crystal Bog, Wisconsin, USA - CBE13Jul09 | ecosystem: Environmental > Aquatic > Freshwater > Lake | place: Crystal Bog, Wisconsin, USA | collected... | reverse complement strand
TTATTGGCTTTAACAATATGCCATTTTCCGAGGACTTTAGCCCTTCGCTAACAACGGTGAGTGCTCCGCACTACGAAATGGGTGCTGAATCAGCGCGGCTTTTAATCAATCAAATTGAAGGCAAGACTTCGGGTCCAAGAAAAATTACGCTTCCGGTATCTCTTGTCATCAGAGAATCATCAGGTCCTGTTCCGAAAAAGTAGTGACTTTCGGTAGCTATCGCATTAATGTGGTGAGATGAGAGATGCGGATATTCAGTCAGCAATAGACCACTGGGCACCTCGGTTTACAACACAAGGCGTTGACCCGAATGATTTTGGTCGAGTTACCTCAAAACTCGAAAAATGGTCGGATTGGTTAGATGCATGGGTTGCGAATGGTGATATGCATGCAGAGCTAGCCGAGCGAGCAGAACAAGCAGGACATAAGATAAGTGCCGGTCACGCATGGAATAGAGCTGCGCTTAGCTATCACTTTGCTAAATTTGTTTGGGTTGTAGACATGAGCAAACATAAAATAGCGACTGAAAAATCAATCGCCGCCCTACTTCGCGCACACAAGAATTTAGATCCAACTGCAGAGCGCATCGAAATTCCATTTGAGGGATATCACTTGGTTGGAAATTTGCGCCGGCCTACAAATGTCATCAAACCCCCCGTTGTCATTTTGCTTCCTGGTTTAGACTCCACCAAGGAAGAGTTTCTCAATTGGGAGAATGTCTTCATCTCGCGAGGTTTAGCCACCTTCTCTCTAGATGGTCCCGGTCAGGGCGAATCAGGTTTCTACTTTCCGCTTCGGCCTGACTATGAAAGCGCGATAAAAGTGGCAATAGATGTCCTCGCTGCCCGCGAGGACATTGACGCGGACCGCCTGGGAGTTGTTGGCGTAAGCATGGGCGGGTACTACGCCGCACGAAGTGCAGCACACGATTCGCGCATTAAGGCCGCTGTAACCGTAGGCGGTTCTTATGACACTGGAAGTCGTTATGACGCGCGTCCACCAATAAGTCGAGCCGCTTTTAACGAATATTCTGGTGCGAAGAGCGAAGAGGAAGCCCGAGCAATCGCAGAGAGCATTACCTTAGAAGGTTGCTTACATAATCTAACTCAACCTTTGCTGGTTATCTTTGGAAAGAAGGATCGCCTAGTCCCTTACCAACATGCCGAACGAGTTGTTTCCGAGGCCCAGAATGCAACTCTAATAATGATCGAGGATGGCAATCACGTATGCAATAACTATCCTTATTTGTACCACCCCTTAGCTGGAGATTGGATGGTCGATCACCTCTAAGAATTAAGGGCGCTCGGGATTAGTCGGAATAATTGGTAATAGAATTGATGATGGGAAATTATTCCCCGTGTAAATCGTCACCAGGTTGTCAAAAATGTCACCAGGTCGATCTAAGGGATGATCGTGCCTAAATGGTCCGCTTCCCTTCATGATCCTTCCGCCCATTTCCACGGGCTCTAAACCATGATCAAAATCGCAGCCCTTGACGGTCAATCCCATTCGGTATCCGGAAGGAAAAACTAAGCAGGTTGCCCAAATTTCAATCTCTAACTCGTAAATTTCCCCTGGGGTGAGCGGCTCCAGACTTTTATGGCTGTGAAATGGCGCCCATGGCTTCGACTTATCCAAGTCGAGAGCGCGATGTGAAGCTCTCAACCAACCTTGCGACATAGGTGTCTTAGGATCGTTGGCACCTTCGAAGAGCACTTCTCGACCTTCTTCATCGAAGGCTCGTAATGTTAAAAATAAATCAGCATCTGTGGTCGAGGATGAAATCCACAACTTTGCGCTTACCGGTCCAGTTATTTCCGTTTCTACACTCAGTGGATCTGTGAAAAAAGTGACACCCTCTCCCATCGCTTCGTAGGTCAACTTTGTATCTTGCAGCGAGGGGGAATCATTAATTGATCGGTTCGAAAGCTCTAAAAAGCTTCGTTTCCACTGCGTGCGAGCGAGTGGCCATTCATTTTCCGAACGAAGTTTTACACTGCCATCTACTTTTCTAATGTTCAGAGATACGGGTGGTTGATTCTCCCAATCGCCTTCCCCTTTTAGAAAGTAATCGAAGAAACGTCTCTGAAGAGTCCGCCCATACTCTGTGTAGAAACCTGACCAATGCGTTCCATTATGAATTTCTAGCCACTTCTTTTCGTTGCGAATTTCATCCCATGCATAAAGGTTGCCACGTTGGTGATTACCCAGACCTCCCCAGTTCGCCGCAGAGAGGGTAGGAACCTTGATACCTTCTGGATTACTAGAGTGCTGCGAATGCCACTCATCATCAAAGGGGTGTTCCAATATTTCTCTCGCCAGATCACACCTATTGGCAATTAACTCTTCATCAGTTAAATCCGTATCCCCGCAGGCAAGCAGTCCGCTCTCTGGATTGCGGAAACCTCTGGAACCTAAACCATTCTGGATCGTTGACATTCGTTGATACCAGTCCGGCAGGAATGCGTTATGTATTCCTCCGTGGTGAGTCATATCCCGGTAGTAGTCATTTGCGCCCTCCCATGGGCAGATCGCCGCAAGATGTGGGGGGTTAAGTTCGGCAACTTGCCATTGGTTCTTTGCGTAATAGGAAATACCTGCAAGTCCAACCTTGCCATTTGACCACTCTTGAGAGGCCACCCATTCGATGCAGTCGTAATAATCCTTGGCTTCACGCTTGCTCCAAACATCAACAAAGCCTGGAGATCTACCCGCTCCTCTTGAATCCACCCGAACTAGTGCATAGCCGAATGCGGTCCAATGCTCGGGGTCAACAAGTTCCCATGCCGCATATCTACCTGAACTACCTTCTAAATCTTTGGCAAAACGTGCGTTAAGCCGCTCCCATTGTCTTGGATAACCTGCCGCGAATGTGAGCCCCTTTGCATAAGGACCATAGCTAGCAATGATGGGAAATTTTTCACCAGATAAAGGACGGTACACATCAGCCCGCAAAACGAGCCCATCATCCATCTTGATTGGAACATCCCAATCTATAAGCATCCCATCTCGTTCTTCAGATTTTAAAGCTCCGACTATGGGTTGCATTAGTTCCCTCTTTCATCGATTCGAATTGAATCTCCCGCCTTTTGCGGAAGCCGGATTGATCCAAGAAGTGCAAAGAAAACCAAGATAGCGAGAAGCGCAAATGAGAAGTTAAATTGATCTTTATTCCCAAAGAGGGCGGAACCTAACTTCATTGCCAAGACCGCCACTGCGACGGCAAAAACTTGGGTTAACTGCTGAATCATGGATGCCAAACTATTTGCTTGTTGCATCTTTGCTTGCTCGATATCTGCGAAAGTGATTGTGTTATAACAGGTGTAACCAAGAGATCGGACTGAACCACTAAAAAGTAAAAGAATCCAGATGAGATAGAGCGGAGTGGTAGTTTGAAGCATAGAAATTAACAAGATGCCGATACACGATAAACTCGTAGCTATCATCAATACGTATCGGAATGGTAAGTTTTTAAGGAGAGGTGTCGTAAACGGCTTGAAGAAGAAGTTGCCGAGAAAGAGAAAGAGAACAGTGCTACCAGCTCGAAGTGGTGACCAACCAAATTTATCTTGGAACATTAATGGAAGTAGAAAAGGTACTGCATTAATAGCCACCCTAAAGGCTGCCCCAGCTGTATTTGCAGATCTAAAAGTGCGAACCTGAAGGGCTTCGAGTTCAACAAGTGGGGCTGGGGTTTTAAGCATATGCCTAACCGCTGGAATTCCTATACCGATTCCAGTTGCTACCAAAAGCGTTGTAGCCCCGATATTTATATGGGGATTACCAAGCGCTGCAGCACCAAAAACCAGGCAAGCAAGTGAAACGCTCACCAGTGCAAATCCATTCCAGTCAAGTTTCTTGGCACCCAATATTTCGCCCTTCGGAATGAGCCGGATTGCAAAGAGAAGTTCAACTATCCCGATGGGAAGGTTGATCGCAAATATCCAAGGCCATGAGAGATGAGAAATGATCAGGCCAGAAAGGGCGGGAGCAATTATTGGAGCGGCTAGGGCTGGCCAAGTTAGATATGAGATCGCACGAATCATGTCTTTCTTATCCGTCGCTCGCAAAACTACCAATCGACCAACGGGAACCATCATCGCTCCTCCAGCACCTTGGAGCACTCGCATAAAAGTCAGTTCCACTAAGGTGGTGCTCGCTGCACATAAGAGCGATGCGCCTGTGAAGAGAAGAATGCTCGCAAACAAGACTGGTCTCGCTCCCCATTTTTCAACAAACCAAGCGCTCACTGGTATGAGAAGAACGACTGTCATCAAGTAAGCAGTAGCGCAGATTCCAACTTGCCCCGAAAGGATATGAAATTGTCGTGCAATCGTAGGTGCAGCTGTCGGAATAACGGCGGCATCTAAATTCTCCATGAAGAGTAAACCTGCAACTAGTAGGGCTATGGGTCCTACTTCCCAGCGTGCAGCTATTACTTTCACAATCCTGCCTGTGCTAACGCGCCTTGCAGCGAACGACTGTAAGCACTACTTGTAACACTCGCCCCCGTGACCCCTTGAATTGTCGCGGAATTTCTATGTATAGCTTCATTTCTCAAAATTGGTACAGACAAATGCGCAAGCTCAATTGATTTGGGATCAGAATTTGGAAGCACCAATGGGATGACATCGAGAATCCGCTTGTCTTTTATAACAACCTCGACTTGAAGGCTACTATAAATTGTCTTTATGACTGGGCCCTTAAAAATTTGAAATCCTGCTTTTGGAGATCTCGCCTTAGGAACTTGGCTCTCCCCAAGAAATGCAGCTCCAGCTATCGAGACTACGACCAGTAGAAAAAAAATGGAGATAGCAAATTTACGGCGCACTTAGACCGCCAATATGAATTTGCCTAGAGCAGAACGAGCTTCGAAAATTTCATGTGCTTTTGCAGCTTCTGCTAAAGGAAAAACTTCAGTTACTTCAATCTTGAGAGTTCCATCTTGTACAAGTTCAACGGAGCGACGCAAGGTTTCTGCAAGTATTTTAGGACTGTGTTCAGAGAGGGATCCATTCGAAATTCCAACAAAACCAATGCACTTGCTTCTCATCCACAAAGCCGATGGTAAATCTTGAGGAGCACGGGAAATGTTGCTGTATGAAACCAACCTTCCGAAAGGCGCAACAATCTCTAATGAGCGTCTCTGAACTTCTCCGCCCACGGGATCAAGAACTATATCAACGCCCCTTCTATGAGTCAGTTCCATAACGCGCTCTGGAAAATCGTTATAGCTTAGGATTTCGTCATAGCCGTTTGATCGTGCGTAATCTGCCTTGCTCATATCGCTGACTGTTCCAAAGAGATGAGTCCTGGAAATCTGTTTCACTAGTTGACCGATGACGGATCCAACACCGCCAGATGCTGCATGAAGTAGAACGCTCTCACCTTCGCGAACTTTTGCAGCTCTTTCAACAACATTAAGCGCCAACGGAACCGTGACGAGGACACCGGCAGACTCTGGTCTTTGTGCAAAATCTTCAGAAATTTTCTCGGTGAACTGCTCGAGGGCAGTCACATATTCTGCATATGCATGCCCGCGAGTAAATGAGGTAACAAAATCTCCCACTTTAAACTTAGTGCACTGGGGACCAACTTCGACTACCTGGCCGCTAGCCTCTACTCCGATAATCATCGGCACTTTGCCATCCCCGTCGCCGACGCGATTTCTCACATCCGTGAAGTTGACCCCGATAAACGCCGATTTGATTAATACTTCGTGAGGACCAGGCTTGGGCATTGGAGCTTCGCCAAATTCTAAGCACTCTGGACCACCGTAATTGCTGATCACAACTGCCTTCATGGAGTGCCTCCTATACGACCCTGTAAGAGATTGTTTCACCCAAAACCCTTGTACGCAATCGTTTGCTATGGGAAGATTTACGAAAATGGGAGGGTAGATGGAAGCAGATATTGTCGTCGCCGGTGCTGGTCATAACAGCCTCATTACCGCTTGTTATTTAGCTAAGGCTGGATTTAGCACTGTGTTACTTGATGCACGCGCTATTCCAGGTGGAGGCGCTGCTACCGAAGAATTGCTTGATCCTGGATTCCACATCGACACTTGTTCGACGGGACATACACTGATCCGTTCCAACCCGTTGCTTTTAAACGATGAATTAGGGTTGATTGGAAAATACGGTTTGAAATACTTTGAGCCAGATCCAGTAGCGCATGTAGCTTTTCCTGACGGCAAACAGTTCACCATGTATTTAGATTTTGAAAAGACAATTGAGGAAATTGCTCGGTTTAGCAAAAAAGATGCTGCCGCATATCGGCGTATGTCCAGAGAATACGATGCTGTAAAGAGTTTATTTACTGCAGCAAACTTTACCCCTGTTGGTTTTGGGCCATCTCTAGACCAAAGGTTAGCTGAACACCCAGATGGAAAGATTTGGGCTCGCCGACGCGCGCTAAGTGCGTGGGACATTATCAAACTCGAATTTGAAGATAAGCATATTCAAGCATTTATGCTCTGGATGGCCTTCCAAACTTTCGTCTGGTTTGATCAACCTGGTACCGGAATGTTGGCTTACTCAATATTTGCCCGACAAGCACGAAGTTGGTCTATTCCAGAAGGTGGTTCAGGCAAATTGACGGCCGGGCTGGTCGCCTTCCTGGAAGAGCACGGAGGAAAAATTTTATGCAATAAGGTTGTTTCAAACCTCATCATTGAAGATGGACGTTGCGTCGGTGTGAAAACCGAAGATGGTCAGGAGTATCGGGGCAAGAAAGCGGTTCTTTCAACGGTGCACATAAAGCATCTCGTTAATATGGCGCCGGAAGAGCTCTGGCCGGAAGAATTTAAATTTGGTGTCGAAACCTACAACGTTGGAATCTCTGGATTTGCTGCTTATTTCACCACCAAAGCCCCTCCGGTTTTTGATACGGAACTTGGACCGCGGAGTGCGGTTTCAGCTGGCGCAGTGGGCTGGCCAGAAGATCTCTTGCAATTGAGTCTAGATATCAAGCTTGGTAGAGAGATTAAAAACGTTCCTTGGATCTTGGTTGCAACTCCGACGTTGGTAGACCCAACTCGTGCGCCAGATGGTGGGCACACGGTCAAATTCCTAAGCGCCCAGAGCTATCAACTACCTGCTGGATCACCTGGATGGGATGTGGTTAAACACCAGGTGGTTGAGAGACAATTGGCCTATATGCGTCAGTTCATGCCTTCTTTTACGGACGAGATTATTATTTCTCGCTACGTAAAGTCTCCAGAAGATATCTGGTCCACAAACCGTCATATGATCAATGGAGCTTTTCACGGCGGAGATAGAGGTCCGGCCTTTAGTGGACCGAACCGCCCCGTTCCTGGATGGGCTTCACACAGGATGCCAATTCCTGGTCTCTATCAGACAGGCGGAACAACGCATCCTGGTGGATCTATTACCGGAGCTCCAGGTCGGAACGCGGCGATTGTAATGCTTAAGGATTTAGGTATAGATACCGCAGGTATTCTCTCCTAAATCAGCCCAACTCGTTCTAGATCAGAGCGTAATTCATTTTTTTGATCCTCGCTTAAATCAATAAGTGGGGATCGGACGTGTCCACCTGACATCCCCAGTAAGCCTGACCAATATTTAATTGCAGGAACTGGGTTGATGCGATCGCGCTTCCAACGACCATGTAGCCATTTCTCCGTGAGATCTCTTATTGGTTGAATCTCTTCTGAGATCGCGTGCGCCGTCGCAAAGTCGCCAGAGAGAGCAGCGTTTGTGTACTCCAGCATTGGACGATGTAAAGCGGTTTGAATTAGAAATGGAGTTGAGGCCGACATATATACTTTTTGATCATGCTTCTCCATATTTTCTAACCAATCAGCCTCACTTGGTTCACAAACCATGATTCGATCGCCTACCTTGTTGAGAACTTCTAAATAACGATCGTGCCCGTGTCCCATTTTTATCCCGCATACATTCTCTACGTCTGCTAGTTGATCTACCAGAGTAAGGGGTAAAGAGACTCCAGAATAATTAGTGTCAAAGAGCCAAACTCCAATATCAACTGCCTCCAATACCTCTAAAAACCAGCGTTTTAAGCCCTCTTCTGTAGCCTGTGGGTAGACCGGGTTAATGATCACTACGAAATCTGCCCCAGTTTCTTGTGCGTGCCTGGTCAGCTCAATAGTTTCACGCGCCGAATGCGATCCCGTATGGGCCAAGACCGGAATCCGCCCACGGGTATTTTCTACGATCACTTCTACAGCGCGTTTGCGCTCGTCTAAAGTCAAAGCCCAGAATTCACCCATAACGCCGGTACAAAAAACACCATCAATTTTCAGATCATCAACCAAGATATTTATATCTTGGATTAGTGCGCTTTCATCTAATTGATCGTCTATGGTGAATGGAGTCGTCATGGCTGCCCACAACCCATGAAAAGTTTCTAGGGCGGCAGTCTTGGAGTTTTCTCTGGTGTAGTTCATCTTTTCTCCTTAAAAGGTCGAACTTAACCAGTCCGCAATCGCGGGCCTGGACTTGTACCAAATATTGTTCACAATGTGCACTCCATCATCAAAGAGCAATGTGGTACTTGGTCCTTTAATCTCTTCGGCAATCAATTCTGCCTTTGTAGCAGGTGACCAAGGATCTAATCCACCAAAGACCTGCAGTACAGGCACCGTTACATTTTTGAGTACGCCTTCAAGCGTTATCGATTCCATTACAGCTGCTGGATCCGCACCAAGATATTGATATTGTCCAGTGCTAGTCAAACGTTCCATTCCCGCAAATCTTCCGGCAGGTGAATACCAACTAGAAACCGATACTAAAGCTTTGATCCGTGAATCAATTGATGCTGCTCTAAATGAGAAAAGCCCGCCATAAGAAATACCGCACATAGCAATACGATCTTTATTGAAGTCATTACGGGTTACCAAAGAGTCAATCATCGCAACAATTGCTTTCTCATAATCAGGTCGCATCTTCATACTGAGGCTGACTTCGCCTTGACCAGGACCGTCAAAAGCTGCAATGGCCATTCCGCGACGAAGAACATGTTGGGCTAGGTCATACAGCTCTTCTTTCGTGGAATCCGCGCCAGGAACCAAGACGACAAGTGGTGGATTTTCCACGCCCACTGGCTTTTGAATATAGCCATTTAAGGTGATGCCCTCAAACGGCACTTTCAGAATCTCCATCTTTGGAATCAAGAGCGGTGCGGCCTTCGCCCACACTTCCCCCATTGCCTTTAGACCCGCTTTAAATTGTGGTTGATTGTGGGTAAACATAAAGGTAGCCCAGTGATAAACCAGCCCGGCACGGATATACGCCTCACCGGCGGTAATGGAATGACCTGCTGCCAATGCTGCATCGCCACGCGCTACGTGTTCGGCTGCTAGCGCGCCCCACTTTGTGCACCATTGTTCGTAATCCGTAATATCCTTTTTTAACTTCTCAAATTCCCATGGTGACACCGAATTAGACATGATGCGCCAAGTAAAGCGACGATACATCGATTCTAGACGTTCATCATCAATCGTTGGATCTCCTGTGGTCATCAACTATCTCCTTTTATAAGTTTTTCACCTTCGTGCAAACCAATCTTCATGGTCATCAACTCGCTAGTTCCATTCCCATGCGTCATCGTTAGAGCGTCACGCACCAATTTTTCGATTGGATAATTTTTCATAATACCTCGCCCACCAAAGAGGAAGAGCGCCTTTTGAGTTACCTCGATTGCTGCATCGGCCGCCATGACTCGTATCTGCCAACTTTCCGATTCATGAAATTCTGGATCATGGGAGTACCGCCATGCCACGTTGATCAAATGACTACGAGTTGAATCAACTAAAGTCTTCATACGGCCTAAATCATGGGCCACCAACTGATGCTTATAAATAGCCTGGCCACCCTGAACTCTTTCGGTGCTCCATCTAAGGGCCAAGTCATATGCTTCTCGAGCAATTCCAAGACACATTCCGGCATTTGTTATATTTGCTGCAATAAGCCCGCGCTCACTCGCAGCATATCCTTCACCGACATTTGTCATTGCGTTGGCGGCTGGCACTCGTACATTTTTAAAAGTGATATCAGCCTGGGGAGATCCGCGTTGACCCAGCTTTGGCCACAATGGGCCGCAAGTCAGCCCAGGAGTGCTTGCTGGAACCGCAAACATGGTACAGCCATCAACGACTCCCTTGCTGGGATCCGTACGTGCTAAAACGAAATACAAAGTAGCAATGCCGCCATTTGTAATCATGAATTTTTCGCCATTAAGAATCCAGTCATCGCCATCTTTGACGGCCGACAGCATTGCACCAGCACCTGGGGCATCAAATGGAACAGAATTGTCACTTCCTGCCGCAGATTCGGTACTAGCACTAGCTGGCACAAATTTTTCATCGTGGGAGATTCCATCAACCACCATTGCTCGAATCTCAACCGGCAATCGGGGAATCAATCGAGCGAAGCGCCAGTAATGTCGGAAAAAATAACCGACCGAAACGTCACCAGCCGCTAATTCTGCAACGACCAATGCTTGTGTAACCATGTCGGCGTCGATACCGCCAAGTTCTGTTGGCAACGGCATTGACTTGAGTCCTAATGCACTGCCTTCGCGCATTAGGTCATACGGAAACTCATCAATTTCTTGAAGACTGTCTAGCCGTGATACTGCGGGACGAATAACTCGATCCACGTAAGCTTTAGTTGCATGGATGAGTTCCTTCTGTTGATCAGTTAGGTCAAACATCTTCCTGTTGGGTGCTACCACCCAAGTAAAGAACCTTCATCTGTGGATTTTCCAGAATCTCTTTGCCAGTGCCGGTAAGACGGACTCTTCCTGCTTCTAAGACAACACCATGTGTTGCCATCCCAAGACCTGCACGAACATTCTGTTCGACCAGTAGAACGGTTCGGCCATCTTCTCGCATCTGCCGTACATAGCCATACATAGTCGCTGCAGCTTTTGGCTCCAAACCCATTGAAGGTTCATCCAGTACAACCAGCGCAGGATCCAACATCAAAGCGCGCGCAAATTCAACCGTCCGTTGTTGGCCGCCAGAGAGAGAACCAGCCTTATCTTTTAGTCGATCTTTAACCATCGGAAATTGATCCATAATTTCATCGAAGCGCTTTTGGACAACCTTCTGATCATTAATCAAGAAGGCACCGAGCTCGATATTCTCGCGAACAGTAAGATCGGGAAATAAACTGCGAGCCTGCATAACTTGAACGATTCCACCTTTAAGAATTTCCTGTGGCGATTTCCCCGCGATTGAATCTCCTTGGAACAGAACTTCTCCTAAGCGAGGCTTAAGCAAACCGCTGACAACTTTAAGAAGCGTTGACTTTCCAGCCCCATTTGGGCCGACGACGCAAGTGATTGAACCCTTTTCAACCGTAAGGTCAACTCCGCGCAAGATATCTCCGCCGCCATAACCTGCAAAAACTCCATTAAGGGTAAGCATCCTAATTAGCCTCCGTCATATCTGTACCCAAGTACGCTTCAAGGACTGCCGGATCGTTTCTGACTATGTCTGGCTTACCCTCAAGTAGTGCACTTCCTTGATGCATAACAGAAACTTGGTCGCAAATTCCCATCACGAACTCCATATCGTGTTCCACAATGATGAAAGTTACCCCTGTTTTGTTTAGCTCTTTGATGCGACCACCAAGATGCTTAAGCAAGGTTGGATTTACTCCACCCGCAGGTTCATCGAGCAACATAACTTTTGGCTGCGCCACCATGATGAAGGCGAACTCCAGAAGCTTTTGCTGACCATAAGAGAGGCTTCCAGCTGGCTCTCGAGAGAGTTTGGTTAGCCCCACAAAATCCAAACTTTCGATAGCGCGCGCACGCTCTTCAGGCTCTGACCATTGGCGTATCTGGGCAACGAGGCCTTTGCGTTGTGCAGCGATATGAACATTTTCAATCACAGTCAGTCGCGGAAAAATTCTTGTAAGTTGGAAGGTACGCCCAATACCAGCTGCAAAAACCTCATCCGGTGTTGAATTGGTGATGTTCTTACCCTTAAAGGTTACCGTTCCTGAATCTGGCGTTTCATAACCGGTCATAACATTAAAGAGCGTGGTCTTGCCCGAACCATTTGGTCCAATTAACCCATTAATCGCACCCTCTTGAAAATTCATCGTGCAACCACGTAAAGCTTGGATGCCGCCATAATTTTTAACGATGCCTTCAACTGCTAAGAGAGTCATTTGCTTGCACCTGCCTTCGCTGGACCTTGTAATTCTGCATCAAGAATTCGTTGCTCCTTACGTACTACATGCGATCGCCATTTCTCAGCGATTGCTGGAACAACTCCACCCGGAAGGAATCGAAGGATGAGAATAAATAAGGTGCCGTATACGATGAGGAAGACATTCGCACCACCAAATGAAATCAAGAAATACTGTTGCGCTCCAGAGATGATGAGGGCACCGAGTGATGGTCCCAAGATTGTTCCCAATCCACCCGCAAAGGCCATAATTGAAAGTTCCAGATCAAAGGCAGGGTCAAATGAGAATTGCGGATATACAGAACCCACGAACATGGCATACATGCAACCGGCTGCCCCCAAGAAGATTGCCGAGATGACAAAGGCCGTGAGCTTCGATTTTCTGGTGTTAATTCCCAAACTACGCGCCCGATCTTCATCATCGCGAATAGCTAGAAGGCTGAGGCCAAATTTAGAACGTCGAATTACAAATGAGCTTCCTATGGCGATCATGGCCAGAAGCAGTCCTACGTAATAATAAGGAAGATTGAAAATCGACCCGTCCCAGCTTGGTTGAGCAACTTCTAAACCTTGTGATCCTCCAGTCCAGCTTCGTAAGTTGTAAGCAAAGAGTTGGAAGATAAACATTAAGGCAATCGTAAGAACGATGAAGGTATGTTTGCGAACTCGCAGAATGATGAGCCCAATTGGGATAGCGGCAACTCCCGCCAAAATCATAGAGACTGGTATCAGCAGAAATGTTTCCCATCCGGGTGGTATTTTCCAATAGGAAGCGAGCATTGCGGTGGCATATTGCCCAATTCCAAAGAAGACCGCATGCCCCAAAGCGATATATCCGGTGTAGCCAGAAAAAATATTCCAACCTGTAACAGCCATTAGAAAGATCATTGCGTAAACGCCGATAGTGGAAAGAGTGGGATTATTAAATACCAGAGGGAACACCACTAATGCGAAGAACCCGACAGCTAGGGATCCAAAACGGATTGCTTTTGGCACTTCGTACGAAGGTGGAGTAGGTCGTTGGCTAATCGTCATATCGGTACTCACTGAGCTCGTACTCCCTTTTTACCAAATAGACCTTGAGGTCTGACCAATAGAACAACCATTAAAATCAT
>Ga0007825_1000338_pt1 | contig 13550 bp, 11 predicted proteins | sample CryBogCBE13Jul09_FD_71229 | JGI IMG/M metagenome (GOLD analysis project Ga0007825, IMG submission 71229) | Freshwater microbial communities from Crystal Bog, Wisconsin, USA - CBE13Jul09 | ecosystem: Environmental > Aquatic > Freshwater > Lake | place: Crystal Bog, Wisconsin, USA | collected... | reverse complement strand
CGCAACCCCACCTGCTGCCTTAATAGTTTGAATCGCTACTTCCGGGGTTGGGGAGTAATGCGAGACGTAGAACGGTGAATCATTGTGCAAAATTTCTGCGAATACCTGATCGCGGCTTTTCATGTAACCCTTTGCAACCAGCGCATCCGCTAAGTGAGGTCTACCCAATGTGGCGCCATCACTCAGCTGTGCTTCAACATCGTCCATGGTGATTTCATAGTCAGCAGAATTAAGTCGGGCGATGATCTTGGCCATACGACCAACTCGGTTATCCCGGGTCTCTGCCATCATCGAGGAGAGCTCTGGGTTCTCTGGATCGAAGAGGAGCCCCAGCATGTGAACGCTAATTCCATCCAAAGTCTGACAGGATATTTCTGACCCGAGAATGAGAGATAGACCGGGACGTAGGTGATCTATCGCCTCCTGCCATCCCGCAACCGTGTCGTGATCCGTAAGTGCAATTCCAGTGAGTCCAGCCGCATGAGCCTTATTGATTAACTCTGTGGGAGTATCTGTGCCATCGCTAAAGTTAGAGTGGGTATGAAGATCAATCACTGTCAACCTTGTTTCTTAATACAAAAATCGCGCATCCGATCAATAACCCAATAATTCCTGGGATAGTCCCCGCCGATGGATGTTGGTGCAACCAAATCCAAGCGATGATTGCAGATACAGGAACTTCAAAGAAAACAATGAGTGAGACGACAACTGGTGAAACACGCTTCAAGGTCATATTAAAAAGCGTATGTCCTAAGAACTGCGCCCCAATAATTAAGCCGAGGAGATAGAGCCATTGCACGCCCGGAAAATGAAGGAGCGCGGAACCTGTAACAACGCTTGTAAGTAAAGTTGTGATTGCGCAGGATGCAAAACAGACGGTGGTGTAAGTGGAAGTTGATAAAGACTTTTGAACTCCTGAACCAATGATCATGTAAATCGCGGCCAAGAGTCCACAGAGGATTCCAAAGAGGTCTCCCACAAAGGCTCTGGTTGATACGGCGAAATCCACACCGGTGATGAGAAGTAAAGATGCAAAGGCAAGGAACATTCCACCGATTGATTGGGCGGAGATCTTCGCTCCTCTCAATTTCATGTACAGCGCGGCAAAGATTGGTTGCAGCGCAGCTAACGCAGTTCCCGCGGCAACCGTGGTGAATCGCATGGCAGCAAAGAAGGCTAGAAAGTGGGCCGCTAGAAATACGCCAGCCAAGGCTGAGGAAAAAAGCAATTTCCGATTGGCCTTGACCCGCAACTCCCCTGACTTCAACGCGAAGGGAGCCATGATGAGCGCGCCACCGAGATTTCGCCAGAAAATCAAGGTCGAGATCGGCATCGTGCTCTTGGCAATAAGTGGACCGGATGAGCCAATTCCAACGATTCCAGCTAGCAGGAAGGGAATATCACGACCTTGAGGAAGAGCGGTGTGATCATGAGTTTTATGGCTCATCAATTACTTCATCACAAGTTAAAGATGAACCAGAACTGGGCAAGGACGCAGATCGCAACAATCGCGATGATGACTCCATACAAGGTCAATGAATTTCGCCCTGCTGCGAATTCACCCATAAGTTTTTTATCACGGGCGATGCCAAACATGTAACCGAGCAGCGGAAGGAGAAGAATCGCATTCAAAATCTGTGAGGAGATCAGAATCCAGATAAGTGAGACACCAGGGATCATAATCAAGCCACCCGCGACTACGGTGATGGCCGCAAAGGTGAGATAGAAAAGAGGAGCTTCTTCAAACTTATCATCGAGCGCTGCAGGAGATCCGGTGAGATCACTCACGGAGTATGCAGTTGAGAGCGGCAGGATAGAGGCGGCGAGTAAAGCTGCACCGATAATTCCGATAGCGAAGATATCTTTCGCCAGCGTACCTGCGAGTGGTTGCAATGCGCGTGCGGCCTGTGAGGCATCCGTAATGTTTGTGATGTGCTCGTGATTGAGGGTTGCTGCGCATGTCACGATAACGAAGAAGCCAATAATTCCCGTCAGCGCAGAACCGACCCATACATCGGCTCGCAAAAGCTTGAGGTCTGCGCGGGTTAGGCGCTTATCGACTGCATAGGATTGAATGAAAGCCAAGCCCCATGGAGCCAGAGTGGTACCAAGAGTTGCTGTCGCAATATTTATTGCATCCCGATTAAATGGCATTGATGGCACAACCATGCCGTGTAAAGCGCTGCCCCACTTAGGGTGCGACATAAAACCTGCGATGAGGTAGGAAATGAAGACTGCAGAGAGCACGAAAAATACTCGCTCGGCTTTCTTGAATGTTCCCCGAAGTACGAGCGCCGAGATAAGAATTCCAGTCAGCGGGACGGTGATGTATCTCGAAATTCCAAAGAGCTGACCTGCCGCCGCAACACCTGCAAACTCCGCGGTCATCGTTCCAAGGTTGGCGAGGATCAATGCAACTGCGCTAAAACTTCCGGCACGAGCGCCATATTTTTGACGAACTAATCCGATCAATCCCTGACGAGTGACTACACCAATGCGAGCACCTAAATCTTGAAAGACAATCAGCGCAAAGGTCGAGACAACCAGAACCCAGAGCATTCGATAGCCAAATTGAGCGCCTAGTTGGGAATAGGTTGTGATACCCGCTGGATCATCATCGGAGAGACCAGCGATAACCCCTGGTCCCATCACGGCTAAAAATGCTGCAATCCGCAGTTTGCGGCCGCTTGGGATATTTAACTGTGTCATGAACGATTTACACCGCTCTGTGAGAAGAGACCACGATTTTGTGAGAGGGCGTCAACCAAGTCATCAGCCAGGATGCGACCTATTGGCTTGTTCTTCTCATCGATCACGATAATCGAGGAACCTCGGTTATTGGAGAACTCTTCGACAACCTCATCAATAGGGGTATCAATAGAGACCGCGGTAGGAAATGGTTTCGCCATCAAATCTGAAACGAGGCTATCGGCAGGAGCTGCAATCAATTCAACCGTCTGAATGTGATCCAAGAGTTTGCCCTTGCTATCAACCACAACAACGCCATCCGAGCTCTCGCGCTCTCTATTTTCAACGAGGAGCTGAAGTGCATCTGCAACTGTTGCTGTGTTCTTCACAATAAGAATATGGGTGGTCATGATTCCACCGGCCAGCTCTTCATCGAAAGAGACCAACTGACGCAATTGCTTAGCGGTGGTTGTCTCCATGGCGCTCAAGATGCTCTCGCGGTGTTCATCATCCAAATCGCGAAGTACTTCGGCAGATTCATCCGGTTCCATGCGGGCGAGCAACTCAGCGGAGCGCTCTGCAGACAATCCACGAAGGAGACCTTCGAGCTCGTCATCTTCCATCTCTTCTAAGGCATCCGCTGCGAGATCTGGATCCAACATCTCAATCAGCGCACCTTGCTCACGCCCTGCGAGGTCTTCAATCAAGTCTGCAAGGTCGGCCGGACGCAATTGACTCAGCGCGGAGCGAGTTCCAGAAGTGCGTACAACTCCAGTGGAATCAGTGAGTGAAGCTACCGAGGCCCAGTCAATGACATGATCAGGAGTTGGCCTGCGAGAGAGTGATCCAGGAAAAAGGCGACGCAAGAATGAGACGAAGGAAATGTCCACACCAACGACTCGAACCTCTTTATTAAATGGGGCAAGGTAGAGATCTGAAGTGCGAACTACGCGCAAGCCATCCACATCGACAATCTGGTGGTCGAGAACATCTGCATCCAACAAGGATTCACCGGGGCGACGTGAGTATTGCTCTAGATTAATTTTGGTTGAGGAGAGGGTGATCGAACTAGGTGTCAGCTCTGAGATACGCGCCCCGTTGATAAATGATTTGTGGTTCGCGACTTTGACGATCAAACCCGAAACAGGTGGATATGTCTCTTCACCGTGACGCACGACGACATCCACTAACTTTCCGATCTCGCGACCATCGGGGCCAAGAACTGGTCTACCGATTAACCCAGCTAATGAGACGAGAGAGTCGCGCACACTTTTACGCGAGGTAAGGAGATCTGAACGCCCAACGAGCCGCTTAGCAACGGTGTTGATGGAGGTAACTGGAGGGCGTTTCACCCCGACAGTCTACGGGCTAGCGCAACTCCGATGCCTGAATCCAAGCCGGCCGGGATTAGGTGTGAAGTGAAAGTGGGACGCCTACAAGAGAGCGAGGGCGCACAAGCAATGCCGCTAGCAATTCGTCAAATGAATTCTGAGTGAATCCGCTTGTAGCGCTGAGGTAGGCAGGTGTCCCTTGATCTCCACCATCACGAAGTTGGCTATCGAAGGGGATCTTTGCCAACAGTGGAACCTCGTAATTGGCGAGAGCGCCTAGACGCTTTGAGGTCTCTGCTCCGCCACCGCTTCCAAAGAGGGCAATCGGTTCACCGCAATGCGGGCATGGACTTTCGGACATATTCTCAACTACACCAATGATCCGCTGCTTCATCTGAAAGGCGATACGACCGGCTCGTTCGGCAACTTCTGCTGCAGCGATCTGAGGAGTCGTAACAACCAGAATTTCGGAGCGAGGAATGAGCTGGCCAAGTGAGATAGCGATATCTCCCGTGCCAGGCGGCAGATCTAAGAAGAGGAGATCAAGGGCGCCCCAGTAGGCATCGCTCATCAATTGTTCTAAGACGCGGTGGAGCAATGGTCCGCGGTAGGCAATGGGATCTTCACGATTAGGCTTAAACATCTCCATCGAAACCACTTTTACCCCGTGGTTTTCGACAGGAATGAAGGTTTGATCCAAGGCGGTTGGCCTCTTATCCAAAATTCCCATCAATCGTGGAATCGAGTGGCCGTATACATCCGCGTCCAGAATTCCCACGCTTAATCCCTTGGCCGCAGCTGCAACAGCAAGGTTCGCGGTCACCGAAGATTTACCAACGCCACCTTTACCTGATGCAATACCGATCACGCGGGTGAGCGAATCTTCTTGTGCAAAGGGATTAAATTTTTCACGCCCTCCCCGCAACAATTTCTTTACCGCTTCGCGTTGTTCATCGCTCATGACACCAAAGTTGATCTGAACTGATTCGATGCCGGCAATTGCTTCTAGCGCTGCGGCAATATCTGATCCCAGGCGATCGCGCATTGGGCAGCCGCTAATCGTTAACAAGATACCAACTGTTGCAACGCCGTCAGTCACTGCTACAGATTCGACCATCCCGAGTTCGGTGAGGGGGCGTCGCAACTCTGGATCATTGACGGTGGCCAAGGCTCGTTCAACCTGCGCAACAAGTTCAGTACTCATACGAGGACTCTACGAGCGCTATTTTGAAGCGACAAGCGTAAGTTGAACCGACTTGGTCACACTTCCGCGTTGGTACTTCAGGGTGACGGTATCCCCGATGGAGTGAGAGCGAATCGCAACGATGAGATCGTTTGCGGTTCCAATATCCTCTCCATCAATAGCGAGAATGATGTCACCGGCTTGCAATCCGGTTTTCGCGGCAGGGCCACCAGGCAAGATCGCAGTAGAAAGGTTTGCGATTTTTGCACCAGGTCCAGCAAAGTTAGAGTCGAGGGACATACCCACGATTGGGTAGTGGGATTTTCCAGTTTTAATCAACTGATCAGCTTGCTTCTTCGCTTGGTTGATAGGAATCGCAAAACCTAATCCTATAGAACCAGGTTGACCTGAGATCGAATTACCTAGCGAAGCAATCGCGGAATTAACTCCGATCACCGCGCCAGTTGAATCAACTAATGGGCCACCGGAGTTACCTGGATTAATCGCGGCATCCGTTTGGAGTGCATCGATGAAAGCGTTTTCACCTGCGGTATTCTCTGAACTCGTCGTAACTGGGCGATTCTTTGCGGAAATAATTCCACTCGTCACAGTGCCCTGAAGGCCAAGTGGAGATCCGATTGCAATAACTGGATCGCCCACTTGAACATTGTCGCTATTGCCCAAGACAAGTGCAGGGGCACCGGTTACATCGATTTTGAGAATGGCAAGGTCGTATGAAGTATCGCGGCCGACGACAGTAGCCGTGTACTGCTTACTGTTATTAAGCTTCACGGTGATCTTTGAGTTATCAAGTACTGCAGCTTCAATCACGTGGTTATTTGTCATGATGTAGCCATTAGATTCAATAAAGAAACCAGAACCCGTATCAGTGCCAGAGCTTGTTGTTGAATCAATTTCGACAACAGAGGGAGAGACCTTCGCTGCAATTCCAGCGATCGAACCCGGCGCACGATCAATGACTTTATTAGAGGTTACAAGATGAGGTGAATTATCGAAGGCAACTTTTCCTACAAGCGCACCTACCAACCCTGCGATGAGCGACATCGCCAGAGCCATATACCAAGTTACTTGAGCTACACGCTTAACGGGAACGAGCGGAGAGAGCGTGGAGGACATTGAAGGAACATCTGAAACCCACCAGGGAGTTTGAACGGGTGGTGGTGGCGCAATCTGTTCAGTAGAGGAGGATGTTGCTTGCGCAGAAGTTGATTCTGGACTTACCGATTCAGTATTTGCAGATTGATTAGGTAGTTCTTCATCAGACATTTTCTAATTATAAGTGAGTTAAAGCTTTGTCGCTAGAAGAACTCCGCTTCCCAGTGGCAGGATGCTCGAACTCCAACGTGAATCCTCTTTAACCGCCCTAATGCCATCTCGCCTAGAGATGCTCTCAAAATCACGCTGGGTTGGGTCAGCAACCTTGCCACCACTGAGCGCGTGGTCTACAAAAAGGATTCCACCTGGGCGTAGCAAGCGATAGGCCTCATGAATGAGATCCATTAAATCTGCAGCAGGTCTAATAACGACCAGGTCGTAATTGTTATCTGCAAGTTTTCCGACAACTTCCATAATAATTCCTGTGATTAAACGGAATCGTTGAGTAGAGATTCCGGATTCTTCGAAGATCTGACGGGCGCTTGCTGCGTGTTCTCTCTCGGTGTCTATCGACGTTAAGACTGCATCGGGCGCGGCGCCGGCAAAGAGCCAGAGTCCGCTTACCCCTGAGCCTGTGCCAATTTCAACGATCGAACGAGCCTTGAGGGACTCAACCACGAAGCGAAGTAATCCACCTACCGCTGGACTCGGATCGAGCGTTCCTAACTCTTCGGCGTTATTTCGCGCCTGTTGCATAAAAATATCTTCACGGACATAACTCTCCGCAAATGCCGCCATATCTCCGCGGTTGCCGATCATCGCAGGCTCGCCAACCATTCGATCAGCAATCTTGTTCCAAAACCTGTGCCGCCTTTAACATCTTCACCAGCGTCCACTTCCGAACGTGCCGGTCCAGCGATATCGAGGTGGACCCAATTTTGATTTCCTACAAATTGTTCCAAGAAGAGTGCGGCGGTAACTGATCCAGCGCTAAAACTCTTTGCAGAGGCATCATGATTGAAATCTGCAACGCTGCTTTCGAGAGCTGGGACATAATCGTCAATCAACGGCATTGGCCAGACTCGCTCACCAATACGATCTCCAACCGCTTGCAATTGCGCGGTGAGTGAAGGGTTACGCGAATACATTGCGGCATATTGCTTACCCAAGCCCAGAGTCGCGGCGCCAGTAAGGGTGGCGATATCGAGAAGATAATCAGGATTCAATTCGAGATCGGCATATGCCAAACCGTCAGCCAATACCAACCGGCCTTCGGCATCAGTATTAATAATTTCTACGGTGGTTCCACCATATTGCGTAATGACATCTGATGGACGTTGCGCAGTACCCGAAACCATATTCTCGGCACACATCATCAAGGCGGTAATACGAACTCGCGGTTGAATCTTGGCCATTGCAACGGTTGCTGACAAAATTGCAGCAGCACCTGCCATGTCACTCTTCATAGGAACCATCAAGTCATAAGGTCGCTTGAGAGAAATTCCCCCGGTGTCGTAGGTGATTCCTTTTCCAACAAGAACAACGTGAGGCCAGCGTGAACTTCCTGCAGGGGCATAACTCACCTGAACAAGATGCGGGGCTGAGTTGGGAGATGAATTTCCAACCGCTCGCAATCCCCCGAACTTTTCGAGTTCGCGACCCTTCTTTACAACTACAGATAAATCTGCGGACTTACTCTTCCTCACCAAACTCTTTGCCATCGCCGCAAGCCATGCTGGGTTCTTAATATTTGATGGGGTGTGAATGAGATCGCGTGTAGTCCAGAGAGCTTCTGCCAATATTTCTGCCCGCGTGATCGCCTCAGTAAGCTCTGTAGAAAGAGTCAGGCCAGTTGCGCCCTTCTCTCGAGCTTTCTTATCGGAAGCGGAATGTTCGCTCTTTAAGTTCCAGCCATATTGCGAAACTGAAAATGCAACAAGATGCGAAACCGCATGGTCGTACTCACCCGCATAGGTACTTAGAACGGAGTACCCCGTTGATTTAACTTTTCTTCCAAGTGAAGCACCAGCTTTGCGCGATTCCTCAAGAGATGCACTACCGAGTCCGATCAGATAGAGACGAACTAACTTTTCTCTTCCGGCGATCGGAACTTCGATGATCTCGCCAGCCTTTGCCGCGAAATTCGGCCAGAGCGCCAAAATTCCTTCGAGTGAGAGATCTAACTGTGAGAGATAACTTGTGCTGGGTTCGGGAGTTGCGAGCGCAATCGAATTTTCATCGGCAACCACTGGAAGAACCAGTACATCAAATCCGGCGAGTGAATGTTCCGGCGAAAGGACGGAGGAACGGAAGGTTGGCGCAGGCAATTGCATAGCCTCGACCTTATTTCTTAACGAGTGCGACCGCTGCCTGAAGGGCGTTACCTAAATTAGTGGCCTCTTCGACATTCAGTTCGACCACCAAACGGCCCCCACCCTCAAGCGGAATACGCATGACCAGGCTTCGAGCCTCCTTGGTGACCTCCATGGGACCATCGCCAGTACGTGGTTTCATGGCTGCCATGGTGAAACTCCCTTACTTCAATAAAAGAAAAGAACCTTAAGGACGTAGGGAGAAGTATCTCGCATCAAGGGAAAGGTGGGAAATCCAGAGCGGCTAAAAGGCGCTTTTTACCTATTTCGACCACCGCATTGACCGATTTATGAGGTACCCCGAGGGTCTTTGCTATCTCCTCGGTACTCATGGACTTCAAGTAGTGAAGGGAGAGGATGAAGCGCTCCTCCTCGGGCAGACTCGCCAAGAGTTCTGCGAGAGTCGGCACCGGCTTCATGGATGGGAGATTACTAGTACGAGCATGAAAGTAGTACGGAGTTAAAGAAGCCCATTTGATAGCGTTCGGCACATGAGAAGAGCTTTTGGAAGTGGCGTAGCAACGATCGCAGCAAATGGTGACCTGCTTGATGCATGGTTTATCAAGGTTAGCCTTGAACCAATCACCGCACCGGCTGATCGCACCACCCTTCTAAGCCCTGATCCACTGCGTGGAGTAAGCAAGGAGGCAGTTGACCTCGAGATCGATTTGGATGCAGCCCCCGCCACAGCAACTGATGCCTATCTTCGACTTCACCTCATCTCCCATCGCCTCGTTAAGCCCCACGGCTTAAATCTCGACGGCCTCTTTGGACTTCTAACCAACGTGGTCTGGACATCGGCTGGTCCATGTTCGCTCATCGACTTTGAATTAACCCGTGGCAAGTTGCGGGCAGCCCACGGTCACCTCACTGTCTACGGGGTCGACAAGTTCCCTCGCATGGTTGATTACGTAATTCCAGATGGGGTTCGTATTGCAGATGCTGACCGAGTACGCCTCGGCGCATACCTCGCACCGGGAACAACCATCATGCACGAAGGTTTCGTTAACTTTAACGCCGGCACCATGGGCAAATCGATGGTTGAAGGTCGCATATCTGCCGGAGTCGTCGTTGGCGACGGAAGCGATGTCGGTGGCGGAGCATCCATCATGGGCACACTTAGTGGTGGTGGCAAAGAAGTTATTTCAATCGGAGAACGTTGTTTACTCGGTGCAAACTCTGGCCTCGGCATCTCCCTAGGAAATGATTGCGTCATTGAATCAGGTACGTACATAACCGCTGGCTCAAAAATTACCCTGCCAGATGGAAATATCGTCAAAGCACGTGAACTTTCTGGTGCAAGCAATCTGATCTTCCGCAGAAATTCTCAGAGCGGAAATCTTGAAGTAGTTCCGAAGGTGGGCGGATGGGATGGATTGAATTCCATCTTGCACGCAAATTAACTCGTAATAAGTCAGTATATGTTTGGGGCGATCTCGAACCACGAAGAAGGAATTTTCAATTTCACTTTGAAATCCCCCACCGGTAATTGCGCAGTAGCACCCGTACTTGATGTCGCCGTGATTTGAGTAGCACTATTTGAAACCGTACGAGAAGTGATAGCAAGTGACACTACATCGGGAAGATTGAAAGCCGTTGCGACATCTTTTTGAATTAAAACTCGTTGCCAATGTGAGTATTGCGGATTAAGAAAGATATCAAGGCTCCAAGGATCTTGAACATTGGTGAGATAGGGAAATGCAGTTCCCCAAACATCAAGGCTCTGTTGCGTCTGTCCGCCATCTGAGGAGAAGAAGTAAACGTTAATCGGCTTGCCCTGATACAAAATAGCTTGAGCATTTGCAGGATCGGTTTCAGTTGCAGTAACCGCGGCTACCCAATTGCTTCCGACTCGCGGTTCAGATTCTTTGGCATAGCCAATGTATGCCTGGTCGTACATGGTGTTATAAACATTGCAATCACAGGAGGTGCGAGTGGTCAGATGAGCGAGGGCATACGTGCGCGATGCAATTGCCTGAGCCTGCAGAGCTGCGGCAGGCCAACTTGAGGACATCTCGCTAATCCCCAAGAGGTACTGCTCGATGGTCATCGTTGCAGTTATCTCGATCTTGCTTCCTACGACTTTGAGTTGAATTTGTCCATAGCGCAATTGAATAGAGCCGCTTGGAGTTATTACTTTTACAATCGTAAAGGGCTCTGGCTTGGGTCCAGTCAATCCACCCGCGGGTGCAGGAAATGCTGTAGTACCAGTCCAGTACACGTTCCATAGTGATTGTCCCGGGAACGGAACAGCAGCTACGCCTTTGTTTGTAAGTGATGCAATTATTTTCTTTCCAAAAACTGAGAATCTATAGACACTGGATGCGGTTCCAAGTCCAAGTACATTTATTGAGCCATCGAGATTGGATGAGAGATCGATGTTTCCATGAGAATTTGGATCGGCAAGAGTTATCGTCGCGGAAGTTAGCTGATGGCCAATGTTGATTCGAATCAGTTGGGTATCTGGAACCGACACTACGGATGTGCCCGGAAACCAATAATTAACAATGTATTGCGCGCTCTGACCTTCAAGTGCTTGGCCTTCCGCGCCAATCTGACTCATTCCGACTCCATGTCCGAAGCCAGATCCTGTCAGTACAAAGTGTGGTGGAATGGTCGCGGCGAAAGCCGTTTGTGGAATCAGCACCAGAGCCAGCGCTAAGAGAATGCGCTTCATCGTTAAATCAAACTCTTTGGTGAGGTGATGAAACCAATTCCCCATGAGAAGTGCATTGTTGCAAGGATTGCCGGCAAAATGATTTTCTGCTTTAAATCCTTACCGATCACAAATGAACCTAAGAGATTTCCAACAAGGTAGAGCCCGGCAGGTAGAAATAAAAACGAATTAAGAGTTGTGCCGAGAAGAATTGAGAGTGCGGTGACGGCAACCGTTACGGGAGGTGCCAGGTATCGAAAGTTGATGGTGCCCTTATGGTTGCGGGTAACAGCTCTTCTCCAGCGACCATATTCAAAATATTGTCTGGAGAGGGTGCGAAGATTAGGGCGAGGTCGATAGGTAACAACAAGGTTAGGGTCGAACCAGATCACGCCACCGGCCTGACGGAGTCTAAAGTTCAACTCCCAATCCTGCGCTCGTGTAAATCGTTCGTCATATCCACCCGCGGCGAGCAGAGCATCTTTTTGAAAGACCCCGAGGTAGACGGTGTCAGCTGGTCCCGCTTTTCCGCCGACATGAAAACGTGCGGCCCCCACCCCAAGTGGTGAGCGCATTGCAGTTGCAACGGCCCTTTCAAATGCACCAACTCCCGAGGCCGCCATAATCCCGCCAACATTTACCGCACCGGTCTCCGCCATCACATCAACCGCGTCAGATATATAGGTATCAGAAATTTCGGCGTGACCATCAATACGGCAGATGATCGAATATTGAGAGGCGGCGATGGCACGGTTGAGGGCGGCGGCGGTTCGCCCCGTTGGATTTTCTACCAGGTGGACCCTGGAATCACGGGCGGCAAGTGCTGCGGCAATCTCATTGGTCCTATCTTTCGACGGTCCAAGGGCCAAGATCACCTCGAGCGGGCCGTCATAGCGCTGGGCCAAGATCGCCATAATCGCATCGTGCAGATAACGCTCTTCGTTCAAGATGGGCAAGACAACGGAAACTCCGGGGCGTTGGCCACTTTGCCCGTGGGGAGTTTGCTTTGAATTTACATTGCCACTGCTCATAGACCCCTCACGCTACCGTTTCGGGACGTTACTATCGGCGTAATGACCCTAAAAATCTCTGTGATTGGTACCGGATATCTGGGAGCCACCCACGCAGCGTGTATGTCGCACCTCGGTTATGAGGTCGTCGGCATCGATGTAGACCCCGCGAAAATTGAGAGTTTGGCCTCCGGAGTAATTCCTTTCTACGAGCCAGGGCTGCAAGAGCTCCTTCAGAGCGAATTAGCAACAGGACGGTTGACCTTCTCTTCTGACATCAATGCGATCGCAGATTGCGATGTGCACTTCATCTGCGTTGGAACGCCTCAAGTGGCTGATGGACTCGCTGCAGACCTCACCTATGTCTTTGCATCACTCAACGCCATCGCCTCAGTCATTAAAGCTGGATCACTCGTCGTAGGAAAATCGACAGTGCCGGTGGGAACCGCCGCCAAGATGCGCGAACAACTTCTCGCCATTAACCCGGATGTGGACCTCGCTTGGAACCCTGAGTTTTTACGCGAGGGATTCGCCGTCGAAGATACCCTCTCTCCAAATCGTCTTGTCGTTGGTGTCACGAATAGTAAAGCGGAAGAGATTCTGCGCCAGGTTTATGCAAAGAACTTGGCAGAGAACATCCCTTGGGTCGTTGCCGATCTTCCGACTGCGGAGTTAGTAAAAGTATCCGCCAACGCCTTTCTCGCCACAAAGATCTCCTTCATCAACGCAATGGCAGAGATCTGCGAAGCTGCGGGTGGAGATGTCACCGTCCTTGCGAAGGCAATCGGTTATGACCCACGGATCGGAAATCGCTTCCTGCAAGCAGGTATTGGTTTCGGTGGTGGCTGTCTTCCCAAAGATCTTCGAGGATTCATTGCTCGCTCCAAAGAACTCGGGGCTGATGAGGCTTTGGAATTCCTGCAAGATATTGATTCGATCAATCTGCGCGCGCGCACGAGGATGATTGAACTCGTTCGCAAGGATTTATCAGAGGATTTACGCGGTAAGAAGATTGCAGTACTTGGCGCTGCATTTAAGCCTGACAGCGATGATGTGCGCGACTCCCCTGCATTAGATATTTCTGCGCAGATTCAAGCAGCTGGCGCGACTGTTACCGTGCATGATCCCAAAGCGAATTCCAACGCCCATAAGCGCTTTCCAGCGCTCTCGTATGCAGATTCGATTGAAGAGTGC
>Ga0007825_1000329_pt1 | contig 13658 bp, 13 predicted proteins | sample CryBogCBE13Jul09_FD_71229 | JGI IMG/M metagenome (GOLD analysis project Ga0007825, IMG submission 71229) | Freshwater microbial communities from Crystal Bog, Wisconsin, USA - CBE13Jul09 | ecosystem: Environmental > Aquatic > Freshwater > Lake | place: Crystal Bog, Wisconsin, USA | collected... | reverse complement strand
GCCGGAGCATCAATAATGTTTTCCCTGGCGGGGCGCCGCGCGCTGGTCACTGGCTCCACCCGCGGCATCGGGCGCGCGATTGCCGACGCGATGGCGGCGGCGGGGGCGCGGGTGATCATTTCGAGTGAGAATGCCGAGGATACCGCGCGCGCCGCCGCCGCGCTCGGCCAGACCGGTATCGCTTGCGATGTGTCTGACGACGCCGCGCTGGCCGCGCTGGTGGAGGGCACGGTCGCGGCGCTGGGCGGGCTGGATATTCTGGTGTGCAATGCCGGGATCACCGGCAGGCCCGGGCCGTTCGCCAGCATTGACATGGATGATTACGCGCGGGTGATGGCGATCAACCTGCGCTCGCAGGTGGTGCTGGCCAATCTGGCTGCGCCGCATCTGGTGGAGCGGCGGGGCAATGCCATTTTCATTGCCAGCCTGGCCGGGCTGCGCGGCAATGGCGCGATCAATGCCTATGCGCTGGCCAAGGCCGGAGTGGCGCAGCTGGCCCGCAATCTGGCGGTGGAATGGGGGCCCAAAGGCGTGCGTGCCAATGCGATTTCGCCGGGCTTCATCGCCACGGAATTGTCGCAGCCCCTGCTCGACAACGCCGAATTCATGGCGCGGCGCATGGCGATGACCCCGCTGCGCCGCCCCGGCACGCCGCAGGAGGTGGCTGGCGCGGCGGTGTTTCTGGCTTCATCCGCCGGTGGCTTTGTGACCGGCCACAATCTGGTGGTCGATGGCGGGACATTGATTACCGACGGGAGTTAGAGCGAGGTGCGATGCGTTTGGCTTATCGCACCTTGGTTTAGAGCCTGATGACATGATACCGAATCATGTCATCAGGCGAGAAGCCCGCGCGGCGCTTGAGCGTTGCCGATGACTTTGTTGAAGCTTGCTTCAACCTACAGTCATCACGCTCTAAGCCCCGGCATGCGCGTGGATCATGGTATCAAGCGGTGATCGCCTTTACCCATCGGTGAATTTGGGCATTACGTAATAGTCTGGGGTTTCGCGACCATCGCGTTCCAGCGGCGGCACGCCGGTGGTGGAAATGTAATGCGCCATAAGATTATCGGCCAAACTGTCGCGCACCTTCTTCATTTTAGGGTCCTCGATCAGATTGTGCAGTTCGAGCGGATCGCGCTTGCGGTCATAGAGTTCGGATTGCCCGCCCGGTCGGGCGATAAAGCGATGCGCGGAAGTTGTCACAGCCGCGGCGCGGGTCACCGTGGCGGGTTGACTGTTCTGCAAATCATGCTTGGCGGTGTAGAGATTGGCGGGGCCTTCCATCAACGGCTCGAAGGCTTGCGGTTCAAACGTATCATATCCGGCTTCGGTATAGGCGGCGCGGGTCGGATCGCCTGCCGCGCCCTTGATTTGCGGCATCAGGCTACGAGCAAAATGGGTGTGCCTTGCTTTGACCTGTCCGGCATCGAGCATTGTTGCCATGACATCATACAATTCCACCACTTCTGGCACGACATGGCCTTGTGTCCCCCCCGGCATCCGGATCATGAGCGGAACATGGGTCAGGTTCGCCTCCAAACCGCCGGGCCATTTTTCGACCATGCCATAATCGCCGGCGTAATCGCCATGGTCGGATGCGGCGATGATCATCGTGTCCCTGGAGCGCCCGGTCCGCTCGACCGCCTCCATCAATTGGCCGAACAGCCAGTCGGCATAGGTGACCTGCCCGTAATAGGTGGCTCTGACCTTGCGAAAATCGGCGTCGCTGGCCTGATCGAGATGATAGGCCTTGCGTACCGCCTGGTGAAACAGCGGCTTTTTGTCGAGGCCGGGGGGTGCCAGCGGAGGCAGCGCCTCGGGCTTGTAGAGATCATGAAAGCCCTGCGGGGCAAGATAGGGCGGATGCGGCTGGTTGAGCGCGAGGAACAGGCAGAATGGCCGGTCCTGCTCGCGCCGTTCGAGAACCTTGATGGCACTTTGCAGCAGACGATAATCTGACGTGGCCTTGGGGTCCAGCTTGGCGTCGATCATCATCAGATTGGGCTTGCCCAGATCGAGCGCCGGGCCGCGTATGCCACTAAATGCCGGCGGGCCACCATGCCACTCGGTCAAGCTCAACGGGAAGCTCTCCTCGGCCAGCGCGTCATTCTTGCCATACCAATAGGTGTCGTAGCCTCCGTCCTTGAGATAGCGGAACAGGTTGGGCTCGTTGCGGCGCAGGAAATAGTAAAGACTGCGGTGCCCGGTGTTGGATACCGGCAGCCCGGTCAACAGGCTGCACCGCGACGCGCCACAAACCGGATGCTGCACGTGGCAATCGGCAAACAGCGTACCCTGCCTTGCGAAAGCCGTGAGATTGGGGGTTTTGCAGACCGGATTGCCGTAAGCCTCCAGCGCATCGGCCCGACATTCATCCATGAAGAACAGGATCATGTTGGGGCGGCTGGCCTCGGGGCCGGGGGCGGCCCATGCGGGGGCGACCATCGTGCTGGCAAGACCACCAACAACGCCGCCAAGCACGGTGCGGCGGCCCACCAAGTGTTGCTTATCCATGATTGTTTCTACCCTCCTGAGCTTCAGCGAACTTAGGTGGCTGAAGCGCCACATTCTTAACTTTTTGATCGATAGCGTCAAACGGTTTATGGCCTGCGGAGGTAACCGCTTCCATGCGGATATGGTCGCCGAAGGCCATAAAGGCGGGCGTGACGACATAACCGCCACCCGCAGCTGCCGCGACCGCCGATCGCCAGATCCGCATTATGGCCAGTGATTATTCCACACAGGCCTTGCTCACCGGCGCTTTGGCGGTGCTGGAGCAGGACGCTCCGCATTTGCGCTTCGAGATCCAGCCCATGGGCGATAATCCGGGCGAGGCGCTCGAACGCGGGCAGATCGATCTGCTGCTGACCATAGACTATGTCATTTCTCCCGATCATCCCTGTCAGTTGCTGTTTGAGGATGATTACGTGGTGGTGGGGGATGCCAGCCAATCCCGCGATGCAGGGCGAGATGACCCGCGAGAATATTTTTCGCTCGGTCAAGTCACGTCACGCTATGGCAAAAGCCGGGTTCCCGCCTTTGACGACTGGTTTATGCGTCGTCAAAAGACACAGCGCCGGATCGATGTGGTGGCACCCTCCTTTCTTTCGCAGATCGCGCTGGTGCTGGGCATGAGGCGCATTGCCACCGTGCACCGCCGATTGGCGCAACAGATGATGCTTGGCGGTGGTTTGGTGCTGCGTGAGTTGCCTTTTGAGATCCCCCCATCAGCGAGGCTGTCCAGTGGCATGTTTCAAACACCGATGACCACGCCCTGCGTTGGGTGGTTGAAGGGCTGGCCGCCTTTGCTAGTCAATTCAGCGATGATGAGGCCAACAAGGTGGTTTCGATAGGCGATGCCAGGCGCGATCAGGTTGCCGTGCAATATGGGCACGGTCAGCCGATCTCGCGTAACGGCTCATAAGTTTTGTGCATGCCAAAAGGAGGGCAATCAGGCCCAGACCGGGGCGGGCATGATTTACCGCGGATATTTTCCTCCGAATGTGATTTTAATTCCCTAAAGAATGATAGGGCCCATGGCACAGATGCGCTGACTTCGGTTTTAGCTATTCTGAACGAGCGACCGCTATCGAGAACCATGACAAACCGCGTCAACGGCAGCTTTGTTCGCGGGGTCAGGCTATTTTCACCAAACTCGGATGGTGATTGTTTTTGTCGAAAGGTCACCCGCAAACCTGAGCCGGGTTCCTCTCAGGTCCTTGTCATGCCCTGATTTTGCGTGCCCAACGGAATTCTACGACATCGCGGAGCGCGTCGGGCAACCCATCCTTGAGCTTCAGAATCGCGTTGTAGAAGGCGTCCTCGCCCGCATTGGGGAACATATACTCCGCAGTCCTGAGCGAGATGTCCGAGTAGTCCGGCTCGAGTTCTAGCACGGTGTCGACATCGGTCACTGCGATGTTGCGTTCGTATCGACCAAACTATACTGACCTCTCTTTTCGGCCAGTGTATGCCGTTGAATCGGCCCGATTTGCGCCCGTTCGTAAAGTCCGCGATGGAAAATTCCAGACACCAGAGAATGAAATCGCTTCGACCGTTTCGAGCTCATGCTCGCTTTGGGGGCCATCCTGAACGAGTGACGACTTCCGGATGCAACCACTGCACTATATCCCAAGGGGATGCGCCTTAATCGATGCAGCGCAATTCGTTGCGCACAGGCTCTGCGCCCGATTCGGCATTGAGAGCATCCCCTTTTCAGGCTACGCGTGCATTCTTGGCGCAGCACGGAGAATGGCATGAAAGTCAATTGGCTCGATCACGTCAATATCATTGCCAGGGATTTGCACGGGACTGCGCGATTCTATGCGGATCTGCTCGGCCTCGAAATCCGCAATGCGCCTCCACCTCTCACCCCCGAGAATGCGCAATGGATGTATGACGCGACAGGGCGCGCCATTTTGCATATCAACAGCGTCGATTGCCCGCGCACATATGCACGTGACATTCAACCGGGGCCGACCGGCTCGATCCACCACATCGCGCTGAATTGCTCGGGTTATGACGAGATGATGGCGCGGATTGCGGCGCGCGGGCTGAAATCGCAATGCAACGAGGTGAAGGCTATCGGGCTGCGACAGATTTTCGTGCTCGATCCGAACGACGTGCTCCTCGAGCTTAATTTTTTCGCTGACTAACACGCCCGCGCCAGTGGTTGCGCATTGGGGAGATATTGGGTAACCGGTGTCATGATATTTTACCACGATAATGGGAGCGGTTTGTGACCGAGCACATCCCCCTCATTTTGCTGCATCCGGATGATAATATCCTGATCGCTGCTGTAGAGGTGCCGGCAGGGGCGAACGTGATCATCAACGGTGCTACCAAGCGTGTAAATGGCGCGATCCCCATCGGGCACAAGCTGGCTCGCCGTGCCATGCCCGTTGGCACGAAGATTCTGCGCTATGGGGCGCCAATCGGCTCGCTCACACAGGCCGTCGAGGCGGGTGACCATGTCCATTTACACAACCTTGCGAGCGATTACATCGCGACGCATGACCGCGAAACAGTGACAGGAGGTCAACATGGCTGACATCAACGCCTGGGTGCGCGCAGACGGCCGCAAAGGTATTCGCAACGTCGTGCTGGTCGCCTATTTGGTCGAATGCGCGCATCACGTCGCCCGGCGCATCGTCGATAAAGCTGATGATCCCGATGTGCAGCTCGTGGGCTTTCCCGGCTGTTTCCCCAATGCCTATGCCGACAAGATTATGCGCGCAATCGCCACGCACCCCAATGTTGGTGGCGTCGTCATTGTGTCGCTCGGCTGCGAGAGTTTCAACCGCGCTCATGGCCGCCTGCGCCAGGGTCATATTGGGCGTTGTGCCGAACGATAGCCCAATATCATCAGTGTGCTTGGCGTTCTCGAAATTGAGTTGATAGACGAACGCGGGGTGACCTGATTCAGCGCGTGCTTCCGCCTCAATCACCTGCCCGCGCCAGCTGCGCGCCGCCGTGATGATGCGGTGGAACAGTTCGACTGGTTCCGCCTTGGGGTAGCGTGCGCGAAACTGCGCCACCACCCAATCGGGCTGAATATCAATCCGCATTTCGGGCGCAATGCGCGCGGCCAGATTATCATAGGTCAGCCCTTTGAGCGCCTTGCTATCCAGCCCATAGAAGGCCCGCGTCTCATAGATCGCGTTGCCCAGCATCATCGGGATATGCGCCGATTGCGGCGGCGCATCGGGCCAGAACGGGTGGCGCAACAGGTTCCGCATATCGAGCACCGGCCCCATGTAAACCCCGCCGCCAAGGATCGGGTCCGTCGCCGACAGCGCATCCATGAGCTTGTCGAGCGGGGCCGTTGCCGGATCGACGCCCGCCCCAAGTTTGTCGAGATAGGCGTGGGCCCGCTTGGCCGCATTCATCGGGCCGGAGGCAGTGATCTGCTGCCCGCTCATCGTGATCGCCTTTTGGAACAGGCCTTGCGCCGCAGGCATCGCCATTAGCGTCGCGATCTTTGCGCCCCCGCCCGATTGGCCGAACAGCGTGACATTATGCGGATCACCGCCGAACGCGGCAATATTCCGTTGCACCCATTTGAGCGCGAGGATGAGGTCAAGCTGCCCCGCATTGCCGCTGTCCGGATATTGCGGAAGGTAGAGATACCCGAGTGCATTGAGCCGGTGATTGACGGTGACGACGATCACATCGCCCTTCGCCGCGAGCGTGGCGCCATCATTGATTGGATCGACGACCGAACCGTTCGAATAAGCGCCGCCGTGAATATAGACCAACACCGCGCGCGGATGGGCGGCAGGCTTGAGGGGCGTCCAGACGTTGAGGAACAGGCAATCTTCCGACTGCGGCTGGTAATGCGGGCCGGGTTGCGGACAGGAGGGCGCGAAATTGTGCGCGTCAACGGGTGTCGCGGCCGGCTCATCTGCGGGAGCTGGCGCGGGCTGAAAGCGGTGCGCGTGCGTGTCTTCGCCGTAGCGAATGCCAAGAAAGGCGTCGGATTGCCCATAGACAATTCCGGCATAGGTCGCTGCAGGCGCCCGCACCTGCGGTCGAGCCAGATCCGCATAAGCGACGCGCGGCAGCAACCCGAGCAGCAGCGCAGCAAAGAGACGGAGCAGGCGTGAGTCGAGGGTCATGGATCGACTATTTATCCAAATAGGTTATATTTGTCAACCACATTCATCGCTGCGTGGTGGTTCGGGTTGAACGGTGCTGAGCAAAAGCGCTGCTGTATTCCCGCGAAAGCGGGAATCCATCCCGAAACATCCGCATTATCTGGTGTTTGATGGGCTCCCGCCTGCGCGGGAGCACCAACGGATTTCAAATTGATCCATCATTCAGCGCCGAACATCGAGTTCGCCACTCAGGAAACTATCGATATCGGCTTGCGTAAACAGGCTGGCATCGCCGGGTAGCGTATGCTTGAGGCAGGCGAGCGCCAGACCTTGGTGCGCCGCGTGTTCAAGCCCCTGCCCCGCGTCGAGCCCGTGCAAAATGCCCGCCGCAAAGGCGTCACCCGCGCCAATGCGGTCAACGATGCCCGAGAGCATCACCTCGCGCGTTTGCGCGCTGTCCGTCGGCGTATCGACGCGCGCGGAAAGCTGGTGCTGGTCGGACGTCACGGTGTGCCGCGCGGTCGAGGCGATAACCTTCAGGTTCGGAAAGGCCTTGAACGCTGCTTCTGCCGCTGCCCGCCGCCGTACCTCGCCATCGACCGTGCCAAAATCGATCCCGAGCAGCAATGCCATATCGCGATGATTACCGAAGAAAATATCGGCATGCGCAATCAGTTCGGAGAGGATCGCGCGCGGATCGCTGTCCCAAGCTGCCCAGAGATTAGCGCGATAATTGCCGTCGAACGAAACCGTGAGGCCGTGTGCCTTTGCCGCCTTTACCGCCGCAAGTGCCGTGCGCGCTGGCTCTGGCCCCAGCGCCGGATTGATCCCCGAAATATGTAGGCGATCCATTCCGCTGAACGCAGTGGCCCAGTCAAAATCCTCAGCCCGCGCCTGCGCAAAAACACTGTCCGCGCGGTCATAGATGATGTCCGCCGCGCGCGGCCCGGCACCCGGTGTCAGGAAGTACAGCCCCATGCGCCCCGGCTTTGTCTGCACATTCGCGCAGTCAATCCCGACAGCCTGCAGCGCGCTCAACGCGCGCCGCCCGAGCGCATTGTCAGGCACAATCGAAATCATCCGGCACGACGCGCCCAAGCTCGCCAGCCCCGTCGCCACATTGGCCTCCGCGCCAGCGATGTGGAGATCGAGCGCATCCGCCTGCGCCAACAATTGCTTGCCCGGCACCGCGAGCCGCACGAGCAACTCGCCGAAAAAGGCCGTGCGCACCGCGCTCAACGCGCCAACCAGCCGCCGTCGACGGCGAGGATATGACCATGGACATAGTTCGCGGCGGATGAGGCGAGGAACACCGCGGCGCCCCCGAGATCATCCGCCGCGCCCCAGCGACCCGCCGGAATCCGGTCGAGGATTTGCCGATTGCGTGTTTCGTCCGCCTGCAGCGCGGCAGTGTTGTTGGTCGCGATATAGCCCGGTGCGATGGCGTTGACGTTCACGCCCTTCGCCGCCCACTCGTTCGCCAGCAGCTTCGTCAAGCCCGCGACGCCCGACTTGGACGCGGTATAGCTCGGGACACGCACGCCGCCCTGAAAGCTGAGCATCGAGGCGATGTTGATAATCTTGCCCGATCCTTGCGCGATCATAAGCTTGCCCACTGCTTGGCACAGGAAGAACAACGACTTGAGATTGGTGTCCATCACCGCATCCCAGTCCGCTTCGGTAAAATCTACACTGTCTGCGCGGCGGATGATACCCGCGTTGTTGACGAGAATATCGATATGACCGAAGGCGGCGACCGCTTCGGCGACCACATCCGCGATTGGCGCGGTGGTGGACAAGTCCGCCTTGATATTGATCGCCTTTCGACCGAGCGCCGTCGCCTTCGCCACCGTTTCATCGGCCGCCGAACGCCCGACACAGGCAATATCTGCACCCGCACCGGCCAGCGCCAACGCAATCGCCTGCCCGATGCCGGTGTTTGCGCCGGTGATCAGCGCGACTTTGCCACTTAGATCGAAAGTGTTTCCCATGTCTGTCTTACAGCGATTTCAAATACGTGGCGATAGCGTCATCTTTGGCGTTGGGATAGAAATATTCAGCGAAATGCGCGCCAGCGATGGCCGCCTTGAGCAAATCCTGATCGCATGTTTTGAGCACTGTCAGCATATCGTGACACGACGCCGCCTTCAAATCCTTCAATTTGGTCCGGTTGGCGGCCATGAAATGCGCGCGCTCCTTCGGATAGCCCGCCCCGCCCTCATTCTCAAAGATTTTGCGATAGCAATCTTGCAGATTAAGCTCGGCAGCCCAGCCAAATCCCTTGGCATAGGGCATCGACATCGCATTGCCATCGTTGATTTGGCTGAACAGGAAGGCGTCGGTGGGATCGATCACAAGGCCGCAGAAAACGCCGGGCATTGCATTGCAGGCCAGCATTGATCCCATGCCCGTGCCGCAGCCGGTCACCACAAAGTCCGCCGCACCCGAATTGAGGAGAATACCCGCCAGCAGGCCGTTCATAACATAGGTCAACGACGCTGAATCTTCGGGTGTATACATCCCATAATTGAAGACTTGATGTCCCAGCGGAACGGCTACGGCGGTCAACGCGTCGTGAATAATCGCGTTCTTTGCAGCTTGGCTGTTTTCAATAATCAAAGCGACTTTCATAAATGTCCTTTCCCCGCGAACCCACCGGCCCGCTTAATTGATTCGAGTTTTCGGTAACCGGTGTCAATTTGTCCTCAGCATAGTTGCCCCTGCGCGTGCGTCAAGGCCGTGGCGGCGCAACCGAGGCGCGTTTGACCAAGGTTGATAAAAAAACGGACAGCTCGCTCACCGTCCCCGTATCGTTAGCAACCAGTTTGAGCGCCGCCGCCCGCGCCATCGAGACAATCGGCCAGCGTACGGTCGTTAGCGGTGGCCAGATATGCGCGGCAATCGGCGTGTCATCAAAGCCAAGGATGGAGAGATCATCCGGAATATCCAGCCCGCGTTGCCGCGCGACATGGAGCACACCGGCCGCCATCTCATCGTTGCACGCAAAAATCGCCGTGGGGCGCGGTGCCAAATCAAGGAGGCGCTCGCCCGCCGCGACGCCCGACTCGAATGTATAGTTGCCCTCAGCGATCAGGCTGCGCGGCAGCGAGATCGACGCGGCTTTGAGCGCGTCTTCAAACCCGAGCCGCCGCTCCGCTGCCGAGCGGAAGCCTTGCGGCCCCTGCACCAACCCAATACGGCGATGCCCCTGCTCGATCAGGTATTTCGTCGCATTATGGACCGCCTCGCGATCATTCGAGACAACCATATGGTCTTCGTCATCGAGCATCGCCGAACCCATCCGCACATAACGACATCCAAGATCATCGCAGAGTTTGGCAAGGGCATCATTTTCCGAAATCGGGGGCAGCAGCACGACACCAAACAGCCTCTGGCGTTCAAGGAACAGCCGGACATCTTCGAGCATATGCGGTGAATTGCGGTCGACCGGACGCACAACGAGTTCGAACTCGGTGTCGCGCACGCCCTCCAATATACCCTCCTGCACGTTGAGCACCATTTGGGCATTGGGGTTATCGTGCAGCAAGCCGATCAGGAAGTTGCGGCGCAGCGCGAGCGCGCGCGCCTGTGGGTTAGGTACGTAGCCCAGCTCTGCGATGACCGTCTCAACCTTTTTGCGGGTTTCGATGTTCAACAGTTCGGAGTGGTTGATCACCCGACTGACGGTCTTTTTCGACACGCCGGCAAGTCGCGCGACGTCATTGATTGTGGGTTGCCCGTTCTTCATCATGGTGCGCAGCATAGACCGCCCCGCCCCGCAGGCGCAAATTGATATGCGCGACATGGGCTAGACAATTGACACCGGTTACCGTTAAAGATGGCGCCAGATGAAAAAACGAGAGGCACGCGGTGACGATTGATACGCAAAAAATAGCTGAAACTTTTGCACAGGCGCGCCAAGCCGGCACCGGACTCGCAACCTATCCCGGCACTCAACCCGCCTCGCTTGCGCAGGCTTATGATGTTCAGGACCGGATTGTTACCCTTATCGGTCGTCCCATTGCTGGCTGGAAGGTTGGGCGGATCAATGGCCCGCAGGTCGATCTGCTCGGCGCGAGCCGGTTGGCGGGCCCGATTTTCGTCGATCATGTCTATTACGCAGTGCCCGATCGTCTAACATCGGCACCTGTTTATGCTGACGGGTTCGTTGCCGCAGAAGCTGAATTCATGATGCGCCTCGGGCGCGCACCCGATCCCACGAAGCGCAGCTATAGCCTTGATGAAGCTGCAGCGATGATTGATGATGTTCGGGTCGGTATCGAGATTGCGAGCTCGCCCTTCCCCGGCATTAATGAAAACGGAGATGCCGTCACGGCGTCCGACCTTGGCAATTCAAAAGCACTGGTGATTGGTGCCGCGCTTGATCTCGCGGCAGACAGCGATTTTGCCTCTTGGCCAATTACTGTTACTGTCGACGGCAATCCAGTCGGAGAAGCCAAGGCCTCCGGCCTTCCCGACGGGCCTTATGGCGCGGTGCGGTTCTTGCTTGAACATTTGGCGAGACGCGGAACGCAGCTTATGGCGGGCCAATGGATTTCGACAGGCGCCATCACCGGCGTACATAAAATAACGCCGGGCCAACATGTTGTCGCTCGATTTGGCGCAAATTATTCACTGGACTGCACCACCCACGCTGCTCAAAAGATGTAGTTAAAACCGAGAGGATCAACATGGCCGAGACAAGCGCGCAGAGCGCAGCGACCATAACCACCCAGGGGCGTTATCGCTGGGTCATTGTCGGCCTGCTGTTTGCGGCAACGGCGATCAACTATGTTGACCGGCAGATGATCGGCGTGCTGAAGCCGACGCTCGCCAAGGACTTGCACTGGTCCGAGAGCGATTATGGCAACATCATCTTCTGGTTTCAGGCGGCGTATGCGATTGGCTATCTCGGCTTTGGGCGCATCGTCGATAAGATTGGCGCGCGCTTTGGCTATACCATCGCCTTCATCATCTGGACGATTGCCCATGTCGCGCACAGCGGGGTGCGCACGATCACGCAATTCGCGGCGGTGCGCTTTGGGCTTGGCCTTGGCGAGTCGGGCAATTTTCCGGCGGGTATCAAGGCGGTCACCGAATGGTTCCCGGTCAAAGAGCGCGCGCTGGCGATTGGCATTTTCAATGCGGGTGCCAATGTTGGCGCGATCCTGACACCGCTGATCGTGCCGTGGATCATGCTCGCTTATGGCTGGCGGATGGCCTTCATCGCAACCGGCGCGTTCAGCATTGTCTGGCTGGTGGCATGGTGGCTGGTGTACAAACGCCCAGCGGAGCAACCGCGCCTGTCTGCGGACGAGCTGGCGTATATCCAACAAGACCCCATTGATCCGATCACGCCCATTCCCTGGGTGCATCTGCTCGGCAAACGCGAGACATGGGCCTATGCGCTCGGCAAATTCTTCATCGATCCGATCTGGTGGTTCTATCTGTTCTGGCTGCCGGGGTATCTGGGTGAGCGCTATCATCTCGATCTCAAAAGCTTCGGCCCGCCGCTGATCGCGATTTATGTGTTGTCGGATCTTGGCAGTGTGGTCGGTGGCTGGCTCTCCTCAAGCCTGATCCGGCGCGGGAGGAGCGTGAATGCGGCGCGCAAGATTGCCATGCTGATCTGTGCCATTGGCGTGCTGCCGATCTTCTTCGCCCAAAGCATCAACAATATGTGGCTGGCGGTGGCCATCATCGGCGTGGCAACGGCGGCGCATCAGGCGTTTTCGGCGAACCTCTACACGCTGCCGTCCGATCTCTTCCCGCGCAGTGCGGTCGGCTCGGTGATCGGCATTGGCGGCACCATCGGGGCCATCGGTGGGATGATCTTCGCAAAATATGCGGGCTATATTCTCGATCTGACGGGGAGCTATGCCGCATTATTCGCGCTGGCCGCGAGCGCCTATCTGATCGCGCTCGGGGCGATCCAGTTATTGTCACCCAAACTTGCGAGAGTCGAAACTTTATGACGCGCCCATTACATCTTCACCCTGACCGACTGTTTCCAGCGGACAGCCGAACGCGTGACCTTGCGCGCGCGCTCTATGCGCACGTGAAAGACCTGCCGATCATCAGCCCGCACGGCCATACCGACCCCGAATGGTTCGCGACCGATGCGCCGTTCGGCAATGCCTATGAGCTGCTCCTCAAGCCTGATCATTATGTGTTTCGGATGCTGTATTCGCAGGGCGTGCCCTTGGAAGCGCTGGGGATTGGCGGGCATGAGGTCGATCCGCGCGCGGCATGGGCGATGCTCGCCGAGCGCTATCATCTGTTCCGCGGGACGCCGTCGCGGATGTGGCTCGATTGGGTGTTTGCCGAAGGCTTTGGGCTTGAGGTGCAATTCTCAGCCGAAACCGCAGCGCATTATTACGACGTGATCACCGAAAAGCTCGCCACTGCGGCCTATAAGCCCCGCGCGCTCTTCGACCGCTTCAACATCGAAGTCATCGCGACGACCGAGAACCCGCTCGATGATCTGCGCCACCATGCCGCCGTGAAGGCCGAGAACGCGCGCGCCGGTGGCTGGCAAGGGCGCGTGATCACCGCCTATCGGCCCGATCCGGTTGTTGATCCCGAATTTGAGGGGTTCCACGACAATCTCAAAACCTTCTCGGCGCTCACGGGCGAGGATTGCTTGACATGGCACGGCTATCTTGCGGCACACCGGAAGCGCCGCGCATTCTTTGCCAGCATGGGCGCAACCTCGACCGACCATGGTCACCCGACCGCGCTGACCGCCGACCTGTCACCCGCTGACGCTGAGGCGCTTTTCAAACGTGTGACCTCAGGTGCGGCGACACCCGCCGACGCCGAGCTGTTTCGCGCGCAAATGCTCACTGAAATGGCGGGGATGAGCCTTGAAGATGGCCTCGTGATGCAAATCCACCCCGGCTCATTCCGCAATCATAATGCCCAGCTGTTCGCCAAATTCGGCCGCGACAAGGGCGCCGACATCCCCATGCGCACCGATTATGTCCACGCGTTGCGGCCCTTGCTCAACAAATATGGCAATGAGGCCGCGCTCAGCATCATCGTCTTCACGCTCGATGAGAC
>Ga0007825_1000327_pt1 | contig 13778 bp, 15 predicted proteins | sample CryBogCBE13Jul09_FD_71229 | JGI IMG/M metagenome (GOLD analysis project Ga0007825, IMG submission 71229) | Freshwater microbial communities from Crystal Bog, Wisconsin, USA - CBE13Jul09 | ecosystem: Environmental > Aquatic > Freshwater > Lake | place: Crystal Bog, Wisconsin, USA | collected... | reverse complement strand
CAAGAGTAGCAATACTTAACCTTTTACTAAAGAAGCAGGCTTGTGTATGTGGTGATATAGTGGATGAATTACCATTATCTCAAAGTACAGTTTCGCAACATTTAAAAGAATTAAAAGAAATAGGATTAATTAAAGGAGATATAGAAGGGGCTTCTGTGTGTTATTGTATTGACGAGAAGGTTTGGAACAATGCTAAGAAGCAATTAAATCAACTATTTGATAATGTTAACTTGAGCAGTAAGTGTTGTTGATTTTTTTGAATCTATTCATCGGTATATTACGATATTGTTAATAAATTAAAATAAACGTTATGCAAACAGAAGAACAACTGAAAGAAATTGTAAGAAAAAAGTATAGTGAAATAGCACTACAAGATAAAGAAACCAATATGTCCTCTTGCTGCGGAGCAGGTGGATGCTCTACAGAGATATATAATATTATGAGCGATGACTATACAGTATTAAATGGATATAATCCTGATGCTGACTTGGGTTTGGGATGTGGACTTCCAACACAATTTGCTAAAATTAAAGCAGGAGATGTGGTTGTTGATTTGGGAAGTGGTGCAGGGAATGATTGTTTCATAGCAAGACATGAAACTGGCGAGACTGGTAAAGTAATTGGTGTTGATTTTACTTCGGCCATGATTGATAAAGCAAGAACAAATGCTGAAGTAAGAGGGTTTAATAATGTGGAGTTTAGACAAGGTGACATAGAAAATATGCCTATTACTTCAAATGTGGCTGATGTTATCGTTAGTAATTGTGTTTTGAATTTGGTACCTAATAAGAATGCAGTTATTAAAGACATTTACCGAGTATTAAAACCAGGTGGTCACTTTAGTATCAGTGATGTTGTGTTGGTAGGTGCTTTACCTGAAGGGTTAAGAAAGGATGCTGAAATGTATGCAGGTTGTGTTTCAGGTGCGATTCAAAAAGAAGTATATCTGGAATTAATTCAAGCTAATGGATTTACAAATATTACTATTCAGAAAGAAAAACCAATTATAATACCTGATGATATTTTAGTTAACTATTTAAGTGCAGCAGAAATCCAACAGTTAAAAAGTGGTTCAAATGGTATTTTCAGTATTACTGTTTATGCTGAAAAGCCTTTAGTAGAAAATGCTTGTAAACCAGGCTCAGGCTGTTGTTAAATTTCCAGTTATGAAAAAGAAAATATTAGTCCTTTGTACAGGTAATTCCTGTCGTAGTCAAATTGCACATGGTTATTTGCAACAATTTGGAGGAGATAAAGTAGAAGTTTATAGTGCAGGAGTTGAAACTCATGGGTTAAACCCAAAAGCAATTAAAACGATGAAAGAAGATGGAATTGACATTTCAACTCATACATCCAATAATGTTTTGGAATATCAAGGAATTGATTTTGACTTTGTTATTACTGTTTGTGATAATGCAAAAGAGAGATGTCCTTATTTTCCAAGTAAAGCACAGAAATTTCACCATAATTTTCCTGACCCTTCAAAAAGTATAGGGACTGAAAATGAAATTATGCTTGAATTTTCAAAGGTCAGAGATATTATAAAACTGTATTGCAAGGATTTTATTCAAGAGCATTTGTAATAATCATTGCGTGAGGAAAACACCCCCTGAATTCGAATGAAATCGGTCGTTTTCCGTTTTGTGAAAACGTAACTAACTACAAATCAAAGCTTTCATTTTCTCAAAAAATCTTCATAACCCTGAGGCCATGGGTTCAAGTCCCATTCTCGCTACCCTGACAATCAACCACTTACGTTTTTTCGTAGGTGGTTTTTTATTTTGCGTGAGGTTTTGCGTGAGTTTCTGCGTGAGGTTTGTGTTATTTCTTACCAAAAACACGAACCTAAATGCTGATTTTTCAACAGCAGTTAATACATTTATCATTAGCTTTATGTAATTATAAAGAGAACAAATGAGATTGTACAATAAAATTAAAGGCATCCTCGCTAATACAATGTTAATTGCATTGTACATAGGATTCTTTTTTGTGCAATTGACTGCAAACTTCGATTTACAACAAAAAATTGAGCACAAAGGAGATATTATTAAACATATTGAACCTTTAAACAATTCAATTATTTTTAAATCAAATTCAGATTGTAAAAAACAAGTTTCACATTTATCTCAAAAACACAATATTCGACTCAATAAAAGGTTTTTTCCAGAGTCTGGCCCAATTTTTCTCCCATATCAATTGTCATGTATTATAAGGCATGCATCAATTGAAAATGCTTCTTTTTATTCCAATCCATTTATCAGAAATCTATTCCAGTGCTCTTATACTAAGAGAGGGCCACCTGTTGTTGTATAATTAGTCATTACACAACATTTTTCAACATAATTATACATTTCATGACTACTTTTAAAAAAGTAAGTAGGCTATTAATTTTATTAATATTCTTAGCCAATTCTATTTTTGGGCAACAAACTTATCAATTAGCTCAATTGGTAAATGCTGCTATAAAATTTTACCCAGTTATAAAACAAAAAGAAGCCTTATACAATGCATCAATTGCTTCAACCAAGGAAATTCAACATTCATTTCTTCCGCAAGTCAAATTAAGTGACCAATTAAATTATGGCACAGACAATTCTATTGCAGGGAGCTTTTTCCCACTAGGAATAACGCCATCTACTTCTGGCGGCGTGAGGTCCGTGAACAATAATCAACCTGTATTAGGTACTGCCGGTGTAATTTATGGTGAATATGAGTTTTATAATTTTGGCTTGAATAAGAGTAAGGTTAATACGGCAAAGTCAATTGCTAATCTGCAATTATCTGATTTACAAAAAGACCAATATATACTTTCTTTACAGGTGGCTAAACTTTTTATGAGTCTGATGCAGGTTCAATTTAAATTTCAAGCTGACCAACAAAATGTATATAGATATGATAGCATCTTTAAAGTTATTAGAGCAATTACCCTTAGTGGTTTAAAGCCTGGCGCAGATACATCCTTAGCAAAAGCAGAATTGTCTAAAGCTCAAATTAGCCTTAATAACACTAAAGGAAATTTATTACAGTTGAAGGAGCAATTATTTTTATTGACAGGTATACCAAGTAGTCAAATTGAAATTGAAAGCGATAAATTTTTATCAATAAATATTCCTGAAATTTCCAATAATCAAATCGACAATAATGTTAATCCATTACTTGATTATTATGATAAAAAGAAGACTGTTTTTAAAAATAATGAACAAGTCATTAAAAAGTCATATCTGCCAAAGTTTAATTTAGAAGGAAGCTACTGGGCAAGAGGATCAAGTATTCAATATAATGACGCTTTCAAAAATTTGAATACTGGTTTTGATTTTCAAAGAACAAACTATTTGCTTGGGGTTGCTGTTACTTATAATTTATTTAACACAGTATACAAAAATGATAAGCTAAAAATTAATAAATATCAATTAGAGGCAAGTGACTTTGAATATAAACAACAAGAAAATCAGATCAACTCAGCAATTGTTCAATCGAACAATGCAATCGCTACTTCAAAATTAAATATGCAAGAATTGCCTACTCAGGTAAAATCTGCAAATGATACATATATGCAAAAAATGGCACAATATCGTGCTGGTGTAATTAATTTAATTGATTTAACCAATGCGGCTTTTGTGTTGTACCGCTCCCAAATTGATTGGTTAGAAACAGTCAACCAATATTATAATGCTTTATTAGATCAAGCAACCGCAAAAGGGAACTTAACGGAGTTTATTAAAAATTTTAAATATTAAAAAATATGGTACGCGCAGCATTGAAGAGGCCAATTACCATATTGGTACTTTTTATTGGTTTATTATTATTTTCCGTTTTAGCCATTAGAACAATTCCTATTGACATTTTTCCAAAATTAAATGCACCCACCATTTATGTAATGGAGCAGTATGGTGGGATGAATGCAAAACAAATGGAGGGATTTTTTGCAACAAGAATGCAGGACCAGTTTTTATATGTGAACGGGATAAAAAATATTGAAAGTAAAAACATACAAGGTTTATCATTGGTAAAATTAAGTTTTTACGAAAATACAGATATGGCTGAAGCTACTGCACAGGTAGCACTTCAGTCAAATAGAATGTTGGCATTCTTCCCACCAGGTTCTTTGCCCCCCACCGTTATCAGATTTGATGCATCTTCATTACCGGTGGGGGAGCTTGTTTTTAGTAGTAAAACTAAAACTTTGCAGGAAATGTTTGACTTAGCATTAACTAGAATCCGACCCTTATTTGCAACAGTCCCTGGGCTATCTGCAGCTCCAGCTTTTGGTTCAAATGCTAGAACAGTTTTAATTAATGTAGATCCTCAAAAATTAAGTAATTATAATTTATCTGCAGATGAGATTGTAGATGCTATTGCTAAAAACAATAGTGTTACACCTTCAGGGAATTTGAGAATTGATAGCACTATGTATGTAACCTCTGTAAATACTTTGGAAACTAAAGTGAAGCAATTTGAAGAGATCCCAATCAAATCAAATGGATCAGGTTTGTTACATATAAGTGATATTGCAAAAGTTGCAGATGGAGCTGATTTAACAGTAGATTATGCTTTAGTGAATGGAAAACGTTCTGTCTATATCCCGGTTGTTAAAACTGCAGATGCATCCACTTGGGAAGTAGTACAAACTTTAAGGAAAAAGCTTCCAGAAATGAAGACATTATTACCAGATGATGTTAATATTAGTTATGAATTTGATCAGTCTGTTTTTGTGATGAACTCTGCAAAAAGTTTAATGACAGAAGGAATTCTAGGAGCTATTTTAACAGGCCTAATGGTATTATTGTTTTTACAAGATTGGAGAAGTAGTGTGGTAGTAATAATCACAATTCCAATTGCAATTTTAAGTGCAGTGTTGTTTTTAAAATTATTTGGACAAACCATTAATATTATGACATTAAGTGGTTTAGCTTTGGCCATAGGGGTATTAGTGGATCAGGCAACTGTGACTATTGAAAACATTCATCAACACCTAGAAATGGGTAAGCCTAAGAAACAAGCAATATTAGATGCATGTACAGAAATTTCATTCCCTTTATTGCTTATTTTATTATGTATTCTTGCAGTTTTTGCACCTGCCTTAGTAATGAGTGGTGTGCCCAAAGCTATGTTTTTGCCACTTTCTCTATCAATTGCTTTTGCAATGATTGTTTCTTTTATAGCTGCACAAACTTTAGTTCCCATCATAGCCAATTGGTTATTAGATGAAAAAAAGTTTCAGTATCATCATGCAAAACATCATGCGCATGCAGGTTTAGCACTTGATCATAACGAAGTGGAGGAAATTGATAAACATAATAAAGAAGACCAAATTCATAAAGTAGAAAATGATTTTTTTCAAAAAATAAAAATCAGCTTGTTAAACAAATTAAATGCTTGGATGCCAAAAAGAAAAAAATATGTATTGTATTATCTAATTAGTACAATAACTGCTGCTGCATTATGTTTTGTCTTTATTGGAAAAGATTTATTACCTAAATCAAACAATGGACAATTGCAGTTAAGACTTCGAGAACCTGATGGAACAAGGCTTGAAGTTACAGAGCGAGCCACCAAAAATATTTTAGATATTATAGATTCAACAGTTGACCACCAGGTTGCTATAAGTTCTGCTTATGTGGGATTAGTGCCTAGTAATTTTGGCACCAGTAATTTATACATTTTTAATAGCGGAACACATGAGGCAATTATTCAAATTAATTTAAATGAGGATTATAAAGTTAAAATGGATGACCTTAAAGAAAAAATCCGTAAAAATATAGAGAAAACGTATCCAAATTTAAAATTATCTTTTGAGCCTATTGAATTAACTGAAAAGATAATGGCCCAAGGTGCTTCAACACCTATTGAAGTTAGGGTGTCGGGTAAAAACATGAATGACATTAAATCTTATGCAAACCAGTTAGTTTCTAAAATGAAGTCCATTGAATATTTAAGAGATGTGCAAATTGCACAACCTCTTAATTTCCCATCAATTAATATTCAAATTGATAGAAATAAACTTGCATTAATGGGGCTTAGTATTGATAATGTTACAAGAAGTATTACTGCTGCAACATCATCAAGCAGATATATCAATAAAAACTTCTGGTTAGATGAAAAAACATCCTATACATATCAAACGCAGGTGCAAGTGCCAGAGTATTTGATGAATTCACTACAATCAATGCAATCAACGGCCTTGGTAAAAGGTCAAGCAAGACCTATTTTATCAGATGTAGCCAGTATTTTTATGGATACTGTACCGGGTGAATATGATCGTAGTGGACCAAGAAGATTTGTTACAGTTAGCGCTAATATTTATAAAAAAGATCTCGGTTCAGCAACCAATGCAGTCCAAAAAGCAGTTGATGAATTAGGGACTCCTCCAGTGGGTTTAATTGCTGAATTAAAGGGAATGTCTTCATTATTAACAGAGACATTAAATTCATTACAAACCGGATTATTAGCAGCAATTATTGTAATTTTATTATTATTGTCAGCTAATTATCAGTCTTTTGGACTTGCCCTTTCAGTATTGTCCACTGTCCCAGCAGTTTTATTAGGAGCGATGTTGTTTTTACTTGCAACAGGAGCTACTTTAAACTTACAATCTTATATGGGAATCATTATGGCGGTTGGTGTATCAGTAGCAAATGCAATTTTAATTGTAACGAATGCCGAAACTTTAAGATTAGAATATAAAGATCCATTCAAAGCTGCAACGGTTGCAGCTAGTGTAAGATTACGTCCAATATTAATGACAAGTTTAGCAATGATTGCTGGAATGATACCTATGGCAAGTGGTTTAGGTGAGTCAGGAGATCAATCAGCGCCATTGGGAAGGGCCGTGATTGGAGGACTTGCCGCTTCTACACTTGCATCATTATATATTGTGCCATTAGTGTATGGTTGGATTCAAGAAAAAGCAAAATATCAAACAATATCATTATTACCTGAAAATCAAAACGATTAAAATTAATTCTTTTATGAAATATATTCTACCATTTATAATATTAATAGCGTCTTGTGAAAGCGCTAATAAAGAAAATAAACAAGATAAAAAAAATCCAGTTATTAAGCTAGAAACAATAGTAGTACAAAAAGGAGGACTAGGAATGCAGACCAAATTACCAGCTCAATTTGAAGCATATCAAGAAGTAAATTTGTACCCGAAAATTAACGCCTATGTAAAGTATGTACAAGTTGATATTGGATCGGAAGTTAAAAAAGGAAAAATATTAATGTCTTTGGATGCACCAGAATTAGAACAATCGGTTCAACAAGCTAAAGAAAAATATCTTAAATCTAACACAGAATTGAACATAGATAAAGAGCATTATTTTAGATTATTAGAAGCGGCTAAAACACCCGGCGCGATTTCTCAATTTGATTTATCTACCTATAAATCTAAAGTACAATCAGATAGTGCCTTCGCAAATGCTGAAAAAGCTAATTGGGAAATGCAAAAATCAATGCGCTCTTATTTAAATGTTACAGCACCTTTTGATGGTGTTATTACCGAACGTAATGTTCACCCAGGTGCATTAGTAAGTACATCCTCAAAAGACAAGCCCATGTTACAATTAAAAGATTTGAGCCATTTAAGACTTCAGGTAGAAGTTCCAGAAATGTTTGCAACGCAGTTAAAGTTAAATGATACAATTAAATTTTATACAAGTGCTTATCCTGGTAAAAAAAATATTGCAATTATAAAAAGAAGATCAAATAATATAAATCCTCAATTAAGAACTGAGAAGTTTGAAATAGATGTGCCCAATAATCAAAAAATATTCTCACCAGGAATGTATGCAGATATTTTAGTTGAAGTGAAGGGGAATGAAACTGCATTTATTGTCCCAAAAACAGCCGTGGTATCATCTACTGAGCGTAAATATTTAATTCTTGACAAAAATGGAAAACATGAAAAAATAGATGTAAGCACTGGAAATGAAACTGCCGATAAAATTGAAGTTTTTGGGAAAATATATATTGGCGATAAAGTGGTTATATATGCTAATGATGAGATTAAATAAATTAATTCTTTTTGGTTTTAAATACTTAAATTACAAAAAAATAAAATCATGAAAAATAAAAAATTTATTAAGCCTTTATTTCTGGTACTTACTTTTTTGTGTTTTCTTAATTTAGTTATAGCGCAAACATCAGCTCCATTAAGCCCTGCTTCAAATGCAATTGGTACATTAAAAAGTGGTACAACCATTAAGATTAACTATTCAAGCCCATCAGTTAGAGGAAGAAAAATATGGGGTGAATTGGTTCCTTTTGATAAGATTTGGAGAGCAGGTGCAAATGATGCTACTCAAATTGAAACAGATAACGCTGTTTCAATTGTAGGACATAATCTTCCAAAAGGTAAGTATAGTATCTATGCTATTCCTACTGAGAAAGACTGGTCAATTATTTTCAGTTCTCAAACTGGTCAGCCAGGTATGAATCATGATGGATCTACAACATTTGATTCCAAAAAAGAACTTTTTCGTGTTATGTGTAAGACAATGAAATCAAAAATGTTGAATGAAAAATTAATTTACTCTATAAATGAAAATGGTTTTATTTTAAGTTGGGAGAACTTAGATGTAATTGTTCCTATTAAATAATTGATTCTGCGTGAGGAAAACACCCCCTGAATTCGACCGAAATCGGTTTATTTCCGGTTTACAAAAACATAATGCACTATAAATAACGCTTTCATTTTCTCAAAAAATCTTCATAACCCTGAGGTCCCGGGTTCAAATCCCGGTCTCGCTACATGAAAATCAAGGACTTACGTTAAATCGTGGGTCCTTTTTTGTTTTTGCGTGAGGTTTGCGTGAGGTTTTTCTAAATTCATTTTTAAAAATACTATTTTAGTAAAATGAATCATTCAAAATCTTTTACTCCTTATCATAAATCAGATAATAATTTCTTTTTATTTATACTAGTATTGATATGGGCTGCTATTGCTACTGGATTTGGATATGATATGTTTCAAAAAAGCATGAATGGTAAACTGCATTTTACATTAATAGTTCATATTCATGCAGTGGCCTTTACTGGATGGCTTGTTTTATTTTCTGCTCAAACTATACTTGTTAGGACGAAAAATCTTGATTTACATAAAAAAATGGGTCTAATTAGTTTAGGACTTATACCTATTATGATAATATTCGGAATCCTTACTGTTTTCATAGTAAATAGAAGAGACTATGGAACACCAGATAGTGATTTACATTTTATTTGCGTTCAATTTGGTAATTTAATTATGTTTAGTTTCTTGGCACTTACAGGTCTTTACTTACGAAAAAATTATGTGGTACACAAGCGTCTTATGATTATGTCAACCATAGTTTTAACAGAGCCTGGTTTTTCAAGATTTTTAAGTAAAGAGGGTGGTTTCTTAGGATATGGGAATTTTTGGCTAATAGAGGTATTACCTCAATTTGTCCTATTGCTTATTTTAGGCATGTACGATTATTTAACTAGAAAACAGTTAAACAAGGAATATGTGCTTGGAGTTTTATTTTTTCTTTTGGTAACAACTATTGAAGTGTTTTTATATTATGATAGTAGATGGTACAATTTAATGAAACATATGATTGGTGTCGTTTAATATATTTTTTAATAGAAAACCACTGCGTGAGGAAAACACCCCCTCAAATAGGTCCAAATCGGTTGATTTCGGTTTTGTGAAAACATACACTAACACACAATTATTCAATGAGGGTGAAACATAAAAAAGGCCCCTAGCGATAGGAGCCTTTTTTGTTCTTTTACTAGAAATTTTATTCTCCAGCAGTCATTATTCTTTCTGTAACAAACATTCTTTGGATTTTTCCATTTACAAGATTCACATCAAAGTATTGGTTGTATTTTACTTCTTTACCATCAATTGTTTGAGTCACTTGAGCTCCAGTAGTAACCCATTCGTTCAATTTGCCGCTTTTGTCGGTGTAACTATTTGCGGCAGAAAAATTTATTTTCCATTTTGGGTTATTACTTGCAAACCAAGTTGATAAATTCTTAATATTACTGTCAGCAGATGTAACCACATTCCCTGCAGGGGTATAAATTTTTAAATTTTCAATTGCTTCTAAACTACGAATAGTAGCTGTGTCCCTATCATTATGGGCCTTAAAAAATTTTTCCATTATTTCAACATTAGCAGGATTTCCTCCATACAAGTCTGTTCTCCCAGCACCTCCTGACATATCAAAACCAATAGGTTGTTTTTCAGATTTAGCGCTTTGTGTTGTACAAGCAAATAAAGATGTCGATACAATAATACTTAGTAACAGTTTTTTCATAAGTGTTGGTTTTAGTGAATTATAAATTTACTAAATATGAAATAATAAATAATTAAAATAATTTTCTAATTACTCAATTTTTCGCTGCGTGAGGAAAACACCCCCTAAATTCGATCCAAATCGGTCAATTTCTATTTTATCAAAACATAACTAACTACAAATCAACGCTCAAAATTTCTCAAAAAATCTTCATAACCCTGAGGTCTCGGGTTCAAATCCCGATCTCGCTACACTGAAAATCAAGGACTTACGTTAAATCGTGGGTCCTTTGTTGTTTTTGCGTGAGGTTTGCGTGAGGTTTTGCGTGAGGTTTTTATATAATAAATGGTTATAATTTTTATACTGATAATATATTAACTTTAATAAATTGGCACCTTATTTGGAATTTTTTTTAATCTACAATGAAAGAAGATATTTTAGAGCAGTTAATAGATGGTTACTTTTTAAGAAAACCGTCAACTTTTACAAAACATAATATAAAGTATCGTCCTGATTTAAATTTTATTCCTAAGGGTCAAAAAAACAAATATTCAGTCCATTCGGATATTGATATAATCTCTATTAATACATTCTCAAAAGAAACAAATGTAGTTAGTTGTAAATCTTGGCAGGGAGGGTTTGATATCAAATTTTATTTTAATCAATTATCAAATCCAAATAATCATTCTAATATTCACAGTGGCAAAGAAGTATGGAAGTCGTTTAGAGAAATTACAAACCCAATTTGGGCAAAGGCTTTTCGTGATAAAGTGCTTGAAGAGACAAATTCGAAAAAATTTAATTACTATATAGCGGTAACTAAATTATTAAATCAGCAGGTCAAAGATGATTTTTGTAATTGTAAAAACTTTTTAAAGTTATTAAGTAATGATGGAGAATTTGAAGTTAAAATTGATTTTTTGACTTTTGAAAATATTTTTACTGAAATTCAAAATTCAGAAATGTCAACAACAATTGAGTCAACTGAAATTGGAAGGATTTTACAACTCTTTAAATCATCAGGATTAAAAATCTAGTACTGATTTTAATCTTTCTTTCCAAACACCCTAACTTTCAATGCTGATATTTCTACAGCGGTTAACACCTTTGGATCAAGGTAATATTTTTCTAAAACTTGGGTGGTAGAGTGGGAGCTAATCAGTCCTGTATCGTCACCTAATACTTGATGATGCCATGTCAAATAGGTTTTACGGAGATTACTTAAACTGATGTCCTTCTTGATACCTGCACCTTCTTTGTAATGAGAAAATCCTCTACTTAAATCTGTCATGATCGTCTTGGTGGTGGATGTTCTATTAGGGTACCTTTTGAGTTTCCCCTATACTTGTCAAGCCAGAATAGTATTTTCATAATCGTTTGATTTTAAATTTTTTAGTGCTAAAAAAAGGTAGCACAAATAAATAGCGGGGAAGGAAATTTTGCAAGTTTGACTTTTACATAAAAAACTAGTATCTTAGTAAAAACATGATTAACTATCAATAATGAACTTTCTATGAAAACGATTTTAATAATTTGGTTTGTTTTAACAATAGCTTATACCTTTTTCGTCCCCTTTAAATTCAAGAGTAATGACACATTACTCTTGGTATCAAGTATTTTATTTGTCATAACTGGTATTTTGGAAATAAAACAGGTATACACTTATATGTTATATAATTATTTTATTAGCAAAACTGAAAATGGTAAACTTGTTTATTATTCGAACCCCGAACCCAGAGTAGATTTTTTTAACCCTTACTTTCTATTTTGTTTTTTGTTTTTCCTTACTGGTGTTATTGGATATTGGTTTAGCAAAGAAAGAGACGATGATGATATACATACGTTAACGCATTTAGGCTTTGGGGTTTGTCCTAACTGTAGAAAAGAAGTTTCAAGAAGAGCTTCTAAATGTCCATATTGTAGATCAGCTTTATAATTTATATTAATAACATGTCAACCCCTAGAATTTTAAATATAAAAGAATTTGTAAAAGAAAACTTAGAACAACAGGACAATAATCAAATATTAATAATATCAACATTTGATTATTTAGAAAGAATAATTGACGAATCTTTTACAGCAAATTGGAGATTAAATTATGATAGAGCAAAAAAATGTACTCATGTTGTTGTGATTAGTAAGAGTAATTATAAAAAAATTGTTTATAGTAAAATAATTGGAATAATACCTTCTCCATATAAAAAGAATAGGTATCAAATTCACTTTAGTAAATGTACCCCTCTAAAAGTTAAAACAAGTGGAATTAAGTTGAAATTTGGAGAACAGCCAATAGGATATTTAAATTAAAAAATGTGGGTTGAAAAATTCCCTATCTTTTTGCTCTATTTAGATTACACAATAAAAGACTTCACTACTGGCTTTTGACGCGGATATTGAACTTAGTCAAGTTCATAGGGTGGAAAAAGGGAAAATAAATCCCACTTTAACCACCCTAATTGCTTTAGCAAAAGGATTAGGAATTACTTTGGCTGAACTTGTTAATGATTGTCTAGAATTTAATCGAGATTCTAAAATTTGAATACGGATATAAATTCCCACCAATTAAATAGGATAGTAAATCATCAGGGTCTTTATACAATTGGTCTACAAAAACATTGCTGTTTTCCTCTATATTATATATATTGAGATCCTAAGTTTATACAGAAGTTAGAATTTGCTCAAAAGAGGCATAAAGTGTATAGGCTAGTCTTCTATTGATAATAACAGAAAGCAGAATTTTAAAGTCATTTTCCAGGAATATGGGTGGCAACAGCTTGAGATTTTCAAACCATTCTAAAATTAAAAATATTACTAATATGAGTATAATGTGGTAAATTGTATTCTAAAAATTTAACTATGTCAAACAAGATTATTGTAACCACAACGGACTTAAAAATTGAATACGATGTCCTTGGTCCTGTATATTTTTCAGTAAGTAATAAAGGCATTTGGAGTCAATTAGTGATTTTAGTAAAAAAATATAAAGGGGAGATTGAAAATTTAAAAAAAGAAAGTTTGTTAAATCCTGGAAGACCTGATTGGGGCTTTCTATGGGGGGAATTTAGTGCTGGTCAAAACGATTTTGACAAAGCTTTTTATGTTGCAGTTCAAGAGTTAAAAGAAAGAGCTTCTATTTTGAGTGCAGATGCTATTGTTGGTTTAAGACAGGATATTGATTTAGATACAAATGGGTTTCAATATTTTTATCTACAAATGTATGGTACTGCTGTCAAATTTAAATAAGCTAAATTTTATTTATGATACCAATTATATTTATTTCATTATTATTAATAATTTTTTTTACTGGTTTAGTTACAGTTAATCAAGTGTAAATCGTCAGCATAAAGTGGACTAAAAAAGGTCTAAATTAGTAGAGTGTTTCCATCATTAACCATTAAACCAAAAATGACATGGAACAGAAACAAAAACAATCTACAGAGAACTTCATTAAAGACATCCGTCGTAAGTCAAGGCGGTTATTTTCCTCAGAACAAAAGCTGATTATTGTAATGG
>Ga0007825_1000324_pt1 | contig 13879 bp, 13 predicted proteins | sample CryBogCBE13Jul09_FD_71229 | JGI IMG/M metagenome (GOLD analysis project Ga0007825, IMG submission 71229) | Freshwater microbial communities from Crystal Bog, Wisconsin, USA - CBE13Jul09 | ecosystem: Environmental > Aquatic > Freshwater > Lake | place: Crystal Bog, Wisconsin, USA | collected... | reverse complement strand
TGTTGCACCGAGAAAGACCAAGATATAGAAACCCATCACGCGTCCCCGTAATTCATGAGGCGTCGTCGTCTGTACATAGGTATTTGCAGAGATCATTGTGGTGAGAGCGAAGAAACCACAGAAAGGAAGGACGAAGGCAAAGGTCATATAGGTAGGCATCGAAGCTTGCACAATGAGTAGCAAACCGAAGATCGCGGCGAAGGTCATGATGAAGGTCGGCTTGCGTTTGCGATCTAAACGCGTGGAGACGATTGCAGCCAACAGTGAGCCGATTGCAATAACGCTACCCAGCAAACCAAATGCCCCCGCATCTTTATGAAAAATCTTGGTCGATATCAAGGCATTAAATATTTGAAAATTTAGCCCGAAGGTTGAGGCGAAGAAGACCGTCCCAATAATTGCGATTAAGTCGGTACGCCCGCGGATATATCTCAACCCCTCGACGATCTTTCTATCCTTATCGTCTTTTGGAAGCCGATGTAATTCATCTGGTCGCATTAGTACTAAGGCAACGATAACCAGAAGGAAGGAGCCAGCATTGAGCAAGAAGGATGGCCCGGTGTGAAAGTACTTAATGAGAATTCCAGAGACAGCAGGACCGATAAGTCGGCCCATATTGAAGTTGGCCGAGTTCAGACTCACCGCGTTCGCGATATCGCTCTTGCCAACCAACTCTGAGGTAAAGGATTGGCGGACAGGAGTATCAAGGGCTCCGAAAAGACCCAGGCAAAAAGCAAGCACAAAAACTTCAAGCATGGTCACTTTATGGGCGAGGATCAACCAACCCAAGATTGCCGCGGTCACTCCCCCGCCGGCATTGGTGATGATAAGTAGTTTGCGCTTATCAAGACGGTCAGCCAATGAACCTGCATACAGACTAAAGAGAAGCATGGGCAGGAACTGCAGCCCCGTGACTATTCCAAGCGCCGAGCCACCCTTATGTAAATCGGAGACGACGAGCCAATCTTGTGCAACGCGTTGAGCCCAGGTTCCGATATTCGAAACCATATTTGCGGTAAAGAAAAGTCTGAAATTGCGATGCTTGAAGGAGCGGAGGGATCCTTCCTCGGATGACATGAGGTTAGTCTACAAGCGACCCTTCGCTTCCCACGAAGTATGCTCGCCTAGTGAGACAAACGCTTCCTATCGTGATCGCAGGAACATCTGCTTGGTTTATTGCGCTTGTGATCGAGCTGGCAATAAATGCACAACGCTCATCTATCTGGATTGCACTTGTTGGAATTGGGCTGGGACTTCTTGGAAGCGCATACATCATTCGCGGTATGCGCAAAGGCAGAAAGCAATAAGGGGTTTAACCCTCGATCTGACCCGCAATTCCACGCAAAACTTTGCCCAGACGTTCAGCCTCAGTCGCAGATGGATAGCGACCATGGCGCAAGCCATTTCCAACCTTGTCGAGCAACTTAATACTGTCTTCAATAATCGTTGCGAGGTCATCCGCATTGATACGGGTGTTGGCAACAACAGAAGCTGGCTCATCGATCAGACGAACTGAGAGAGCTTGTGGTCCGCGGCGCCCTTCAGCGACACCAAATTCCAATTTAGTTCCTGGCTTTACTGATGGCACACCAGTTGGGAGAGCTGAGGCTGCCAGATAGACATCCTCGCCCTCTTCAGAGGAGATGAAACCAAATCCCTTTTCGAGGCTAAACCACTTAACGCGACCAATAGGCATTGGCTTCTCCCTTCTTACTCAGACGATTAGTTTATCGGATTGGGTGCAAACGTCGCACCGAGTTAACTTCTAGAGGCTTATTACTCAGGAACGATTAGAGCCTGGGAGTGTGCCCCGCATCCATGATCTACAGAGACCACTCGGGCATCCTCTGGAGAGAGGGCATTTGCACATACCCCAAATGCCGAACGCAACGATCCGGCGATCGGAATGAAGAAGCCACAACTATTACATGGAAGCGGCGCGTACTGCGCAACAGGAGTATTGGGACCGCGATCCCCTTCATACCAACGCTTGCTCGCCGCATCGCGCCCTACAACTGAAAGTACGCGGGCTCGTCCAAAACCAAATTCAAATTGCTCTGCAGGCTCGAGGTCATCCTCACCAGGCAAGGCATCTGCGACCGGAACCAATCGAATGTCATCCGCAGAAGTAGGAACAATATCTCCCACCCCAACATCACCCGGCTCGATCCGCTCTTTGTAAGGAATCCACTCTGGAGCTAGGAGTGCATCTGTTCCAGGAAGAAGAACGACATCGGCGATTGTTGCAGAAGCTCTTTCATCCACCTTGATGATGGTGACAGCCCATCTCCAGCCAGAGTATCCAGGCAAGGCAGATTCAAAGAGATAGGTCGCGATGCGCTCATCTTCTTGATCAATCGAAAAGAGGTCGCCGACGAATTTCGCATCGCCAGAATCTTCGATCGCGGCTTGGCGAGCGATCTCTAGCGCATTGAATGTATCGGTCATGGGGCTAGGGTAATGCGAAACGGCCCCCCGAGAAAATTGGGGGGCCGTTTTAAGCGTTAAAGCGGTACTAGAAGTCCATATCAGCAGCAGGATTGTTGACTCCTACAGCCTTTGGCTCTGGCTTATCGGTGACGACTGCTTCAGTTGTAATGAAGAGAGCCGCAATAGATGCCGCATTTTGAAGAGCTGAACGAGTGACCTTCGCAGGATCAATAATTCCAGCCTTGATCATGTCGACGTATTCACCTGTTGCAGCGTTAAGTCCGAATCCTGATTCAAGATGGCGAACCTTCTCGACAACAACTCCGCCTTCAAGACCCGCGTTGATTGCGATCTGCTTGAGTGGAGCTTCGATACCGAATTCGACGATGCGAGCACCAGTGGCCTCATCACCTTCGAGCTTCAAATTAGCGAGAGCAATCTTTCCAGCTTGCAAGAGAGCAACTCCGCCACCGGCGACAATTCCCTCTTCTACTGCAGCCTTTGCGTTACGCACTGCATCTTCAATGCGGTGCTTGCGCTCCTTGAGTTCTACTTCGGTTGCAGCGCCAGCCTTGATGACGGCTACGCCGCCAGCAAGCTTTGCCAAACGCTCTTGGAGCTTCTCGCGATCATAATCAGAATCGCTCTTCTCGATCTCGGCGCGAATTTGATTAACGCGACCCTTGATCTGCTCAGCATCTCCGAGGCCTTCAACGATCGTGGTCTCTTCCTTAGCAATTACTACCTTGCGTGCGCGTCCAAGAAGTTCGATGGTTGCAGCCTCAAGCTTGAGACCAACTTCTTCTGAGATAACGGTTCCGCCGGTAAGTAGTGCGATGTCTTGCAACATCGCCTTACGACGATCTCCGAAACCTGGCGCCTTTACAGCAGCAGAACGGAATGTTCCACGGATCTTGTTAACGACGAGAGTTGCGAGCGCTTCACCCTCTACATCCTCAGCGAGGATAAGTAGTGGCTTTCCAGATTGCATGACCTTCTCAAGAATTGGAAGGAGGTCTTTGATATTTGAAATCTTGGAGTTTGCAATCAAGATGTATGGATCTTCAAGGACTGCTTCCATGCGATCTGAATCAGTGGTGAAGTAAGGAGAGATATATCCCTTATCAAAGCGCATACCTTCAGTGAGCTCGAGTTCGAGACCGAATGTATTGCTCTCTTCGACGGTGATAACGCCTTCCTTACCGACCTTATCCATCGCTTCAGCGATCATCTCGCCGATGGTGGTGTCAGCAGCAGAGATCGATGCAGTTGCAGCGATCTGCTCCTTGGTATCAACATTCTTTGCCATCTTGCTGAGTTCTGCTGAAATTGCTTCAACAGCCTTTTCAATTCCACGCTTCAGTGCCATTGGATTTGATCCAGCGGCTACGTTGCGAAGTCCTTCACGGACGAGAGCTTGTGCAAGGACGGTAGCGGTGGTAGTTCCATCTCCGGCTACATCGTCAGTCTTCTTGGCAACTTCCTTGACCAGCTCTGCGCCGATCTTCTCCCATGGATCATCGAGATCAATCTCCTTGGCGATTGAAACGCCATCGTTGGTGATTGTTGGAGCGCCCCACTTCTTCTCCAGAACAACGTTACGACCACGAGGTCCAAGGGTTACTTTTACGGCGTCGGCGAGCGCATTCATTCCTCGCTCCAAGCCGCGGCGTGCCTCTTCATTGAAGGCGATCATCTTTGCCATGTCTGTTATCTCCCTTTAAGAATCTTTATCACTCACCCCTGGTGAGTGCTAACCAAACTCTAGCGAAAGGCGGAAAACCCTTCCAATCCAAAGGCTGGGGTGGTGGGTAAGGAGCGGTTATGCCCAGGTTGGCTGGGTCAGGGCCACCGTCGAGAGGGTAGGAAAGCCGGTATGGCTTGGGGCTATCCCCCCGCTTACGGCGAGTGAGGTCATGGCAGCCACCATCGCCCCGTTATCGGTGCAGAGCGAGATCGGAGGGGTGCGAAGTTCTACCCCCGCCGACTGGCACCTCTCGGCGGCCGACTGGCGCAGGCGCGAGTTGGCGGCGACGCCACCAGCGATGATCAGAGCTTCGATCCCGGTCTCCGCACAGGCGCGAAGCGCCTTGGTCAACAGGACATCGACGATAGCTTCTTGGAACGAGGCGGCCACATCCGCCTTATTAGCCGCGGGTACCTCTTTGAGATATCGAGCGACCGCGGTCTTTAATCCGCTAAATGAAAAATTGAAATCGGAGTTAGCCAGGCCTCGCGGAAAATCAATCGAGTTGGCATCTCCCTCCTTCGCCAGGCGATCAATTGCTGGCCCACCTGGGAAATCGAGTTCAAGCACTCGAGCAATCTTGTCGAACGCTTCTCCGGCTGCATCATCGATGGTCTCACCCATCACCCGAACTTGGCGGGCCATATCTCCCACTTCAAGGATCGAACTATGCCCACCACTTACTAATAAACCAATGGCAGGTGAGAGTGTGCGAGATTCATCCAAGGCATCGACAGCGATATGCGAGGAGAGATGATTTACTCCATATAAAGGTTTATCGAGTGCGAGGGCTAAACCATGTGCCGCGCTGGTGCCCACAAGGAGTGCGCCAATTAAACCTGGACCTGCGGTGACGCCGATTGCATCTAAATCGTGAAGTGAAACATTGGCAGTTTTTAGAGCTTGTTCAATTACCGAAGGCATCGCTTCTAAATGTGCGCGGCTGGCGATTTCTGGAACTACTCCCCCGAACCTGGCGTGCTCTTCAACGCTCGATGCAATGACGTTTGCAAGCAGCGTTCGTCCTCGAACAATTCCTACAGCGGTCTCATCACAGGAAGTTTCAATTCCAAGTACTAGAGGTTGGCTACTCATGCGCGTAACTCTTTTCGCATGACAGCTGCATGAATGCCAGGCCCGTAATAATCTTTTCGGAAAGAGATCTGACGAAAACCATGAGCCAGGTAGAGCGGCTCGGCCTCAACATTACCAACGCGCATCTCGAGCATGATTGCCTCAACTTTTTTATTGCGAGACCAATCGATCATCCGCTTAAGCAATTCGCGGGCAATGCCCCTGCGCCTAAATTCGGGAGCGACGGTGAGGGTCAAAATATCGGTTACTTCTCCCACCACCATGATGCCCGCATAGCCAACAACTTTGCCTTCATATTCAGCCACTAAATACTGTCTGCCGCTCCCTGCGAACTCTTCCTTAAATTGATCCATGCTCCACGGATCAATTCGGTAAATCTGCTTCTCCAGCGCATATACATCCACGAGATCCAGGTAAGTCCAAGGACGGAATGTGACGCCTTTAGGGGCGGGGTATGCATCAGGTTTTCTAATATAAATCGGCTCGGTGAGCGAAGTGGAATTCTGGGCCAGTTCCGCGATCGCAGCCACTGTTGGAGGTTCATAGAAGATGGGCAGCGAAAACTCCGCCAACTCTTCGCGTTGCAAGGTACGTGCCCGCGCCACGAGATTTCCGCGTCGGTAGTGCTCACAAAAAAACTCTCGACGTCTGGCATCGATAGCAACGATAAATTCATCCTCTGAATGTGATTTCGCCATCGCTGCAAGGGATGAGGTGCCTACCCAAGGAATATTTCGGGCTTGGGCAAATGCCTGACCGAAGGCAATTCCTACACGCAGTCCAGTGAATGGACCGGGTCCCATCGCAATTGCAACCAAGTCAATTGAAGGTTGATTAGCTAAAACTTGTTCAACTAATTGAGGAAGGACTTCACCATGTGCAAGCGGATCATCGTAAAAGAGATCCAATACAACAACGCCCTCGCTGACCAATCCAACAGAGGTTCGATCGGTTGAGGTATCAATCACCAGAATCGAGCTCATAGATCAATTCCCTCGACTGTCACTACACGAGTGTCGGGTTCCTGGCCGAATTCGATTCCCACCGTAATGTAGGAATCCACCAGACGATCGATGAAATCCCCTCCCCATTCGATCACGGTAACTGAGTGTGGAATGTGCGATTCCAAATCCAGATCGTCAAAGAGCGCGTACTCACTACCAATCAAGCGATAGACGTCTACATGGACAAGCGGAATTTTTCCAGGATAGATCTTGGAAATAACAAAAGTGGGAGATGTAACGCCCTCAATGCCAAGGGCTCTGCCTAACCCTCGGGTAAATGTAGTCTTGCCCGCACCTAACTCTCCACGCAAGAGTAGAAGGCTTCCAGGATGAAGATGTGTACCGATTTCAAAACCTAACTCTTCCATCTGCGCGGCCGTTGTAACTTCGCGCGAAATGGTGGACATAAGCCAAGGTTAATAGAAAAGGGGCCCTGCGATTTCTCGCAAGGCCCCTTTTAATTAATTGCTTATGGTTCAGGCTGAGGTTTTAGTCCTCGGCGTAGAACTTAGGCAGGGCAGGTGCAAATTGCAGATCTCTGGTTGTTCCACCCATCTTGCGTACCACCGTATTGAGCGCACCGCCTGAGAGATCATGACCATTTGCAGATGCAGAGGCCAAGAGGTCAGCTACAGCGATGTACTGCTTCACATTGAAGTTACAGTGATTGGTTCCATTAGCCGCAGGTGTAGTTGTGATTGGAGCTCCTGTGGCCGTGAAGGTGGTGTAGTGAGCCGGGGTCACACCAAAGAGCGCAATCAGGTCATAGGCTGGACGGCCCTTACCCAATGTGGCTTGGCGAGCAGCCTCCCATTGCTTGGCATACTGCTGAGCCAAGTAGGTGAGGTCACCAGCTGGTGTAACAGGATCGGCAACACCTGTCATTGCAACTGTTGGAACACTGACCTTGCCGGTCCATTGAACCAATGAACGCATCTTTGTTAACGCCGCTGGGTTAGCAGTTGCGCGTGGTGCCTGGGCGAGATATCCCAAGAGACCAGCGGTAGCTGTTCCACCACTGAGTGCCGCGTTGTAGATGGTCGACTCTGAAGCAACACGTGCTGAGTAATCAGTCTTCGTATTATCGAAGATTGCTCCGCCAGATTGTTGTTCAACGTCGTAGGTAACAAGGACTGCAAGAGCTGCAGCAGTTGCGCCATTTTCCAAAATTGCTAAAGCTGGGCTAGCAGCTGCAGCAAAGGAGGTGTACGCAGAACTATTTACAGAACCGGGTCCAGTCGTTGAATCGAAGTGAGCACTCTGAGTTGGCAAACCAGCCATCAGGCCAAGGAGAAGAAGCGCGGAACGGCTTGGAACTTGATCTAATCCAGCTGCGTGAATTGCAGCGGGAGTTGTGTCAGGCCATGCACCAGTTGCCATGCTTGCTTGCAACTTACCAAGAACGGTAAAGACCTTTCCAAGATCACCCATCGCTTCGGCATAGCCAGCGGCGCCAGCTGAATAATTTCCAGCCTTGATAGATGGATCAAAGAAGGTCTTGAGTCCCCAGAGAAAATCTCCAGCCATCTGTAACTCGGCTTCAACTGAAGGTGAAGCTACGCAGAGTGGACCGGCTGCTGAAAGTGCAGCACTATCTTTCTCGGCGAGAGTCTGTGTGATAAAACCACCAAGTGAAGCACCCCACGCGATGACGTGCTTGGTCGAAGTGAACTTCGATTCGAATGTGGTGATCAGCTCTTCATCAGTTGCAACACCTGAATCGGCGTTCCAACCTTGACGAGAAAAACCAGATCCCATCACCGCATATCCCTTACCGAGGAGATATTTGATTACCGAGGTATCACCCCCAGGTACTGGGCCAGGCTCAGGTGTATTGGTGATCTTGTATCCACCGATACCAGGAAGCGCAGCGGGAATATCGACGTTATAACGATATCCATGTGACCAGAGATAGACGGTTCCATTGAAGTTCGCTGGAACCTGCATTACGTATGGAGCACCATCACTAGTAGCACCGACGCATGATTGAACTGGGAATTTGCCGTCACACAACGGTGCGGCAGAGGCAGTTGAAGGAATTGCTACCACCGCGGTGAGAGCAAGAACGCTGCTTCCCACCATGGCGATTCTCTTTAGATTACGTAGCTTTTTCATTAGTTGTTTGGCAATCCCTTCTCTGGCATTGCAGGACGCTTGCTTGCTGTTTGAGTTACTGCCCCACTACCGGAATCGGTTGTGTAGAGCGTGTAGGTGCCACCAATTGGCTTGATTGCACCTGTTGGACCATAGGTGCCAAACCAGTAACCGTTGTAACCAACATGACTAGTGGCGCTGTATCCCAGAGATGCAAATCCGGCAGATGCGAATGTTGAACCGCTCTTGGCAATCGCCTTGAGGAGTGAGGCACGGGTCAGATTTGGACCCGCAGCACGAAGTGCTTCAACGGTTAGCATCGCGGTGTTCATGCCTTGGAGCACGTTGTTATCAAAGCTCACTCCAGGGTTGTACTTAGTGTTGATTGCCTGGAACTGGGCGATGTAGGGATCTGAAGTATCTGTTGGCGCTGGCAAGAATGAAGCACCAATCGCTCCGTACAACAATCCAACAGCGGTTGGACCAGCAACGGTTGCGATCGTTGTTCCATCGCCACCAACGGATCCAAGAACCCATTGGGTCTTAAAGCCAGCCTTGTATGCGCCACCGAGCGCGGCGGCAGTTGCAGAGGAGACACCAAACATGATCGTGACATCAGGCTTTGCTTGTGCCAATCCTGAGATCCACTTTCCAACAACTGTTGGATCAGCTTGGGAACCACTTGCATAAGGAATCTTTACTAGGAACTTAGTTCCAGCGGTTGCAAAACCTTTAAGTGCATCGGCACCGAAGTCGTCATCCTGATAGATGATCGCAACGCTCTTTCCAGCGAAATTATCCTTAAGGTATTGACCCATGATCTTGGCTTCCATGACATAGGAAGGAAGAACTGTGTACGTCGTTGGGTACTTCTTTGCATCTGCAAAGCCGCTATATCCGGTATTGATGAAGAGGCGAGGAACGTTGTGATCATTGATGAAGCGAGTAGTTGCCTCATTCTCAGCAGTACCAAGTGAACCGACGATTGCAAGAACCTTGCTCTGCAAAACCAGATCGTTAGTTACTGACTTTGCAAGAACTGGGTTATACGCATCGTCTTTGCTAATAAGTTTGATCTTGCGGCCATTGACTCCACCATTGTCATTTACATAGTTGAAGTAGGCCTGCATAGCGCCAGGAACCTTGTTGTATCCGGGTGCTGCTGCGCCAGTGAGTGGCGAAGTGATTCCCAGGGTGATGGTCGTAGCAGTAACACCATCGGCTTTATAGGTGTTGATTGCATGTGCTGGTAGAGCATTGATAACTAATGCAGCTGTGGCCACAAAAGTAAAAGCTAGTTTTCCGCGCTTCGTGCGACGATGAACGAGCATATTCTTCCTTTCATTGAGGGTATTCCAGGAGATGCCTGCGGTCTTACTTATTGAGTTGTCTTGCCTCGCCTTACATTCCTGATTCGAAGTCCCTGAGGCATAAAGAGAACGACGATGATAAGTAACGCACTTGTCACCAATCCAGGTAAGTTCGACGTTAACTTTTCAGAGCTACCAAGATGCGTTGCTAACGCGCCGGACACTTCTGGAATCGCAACGAGAACTACTGCGCCGACAATGCTACCTGCGAGGTTACCTACCCCCGCAAGGACCGCACCGGTCATAATTGTGAAGGAGAGGGTCAAAGGAAACGCCGTTGGAGTAACAATTCCAAGAAGCATGGCAAACAAGGCTCCTGCAAGGCTTGCTAAGGCTGAACTAACGGTGAAAGCAAAAATTTTGCCACGTGCAACATTTATCCCCGCCAATGAGGCAGCCACTGCGTTATTTCTAGCGGCCCTCCAATTTCTTCCATAACTGCTATGTAACAAATTCGTTATAGCCCAGAGGGTAATGAGGGCTATCACGATCGCAATCCAGAAGAACCACTTGTACTGAGTAAAACTATCGCCTTCAAAATTCCGTAACCAATGTGGCGCATCGCCGATATCGAAGTTGAGCCCTTGCTCTCCACCCAAGACTTTAAATTGATCTGCAACGCTTGGAAGCCCCACCGCGAGTGCAAGAGTTGTTCCAGCAAGGTATGGACCTGAAAGTCTCGCGGCGGCGACTCCCAAAATAAATCCACCACAAGTTCCGACAACCGTACCGAACACAAGTGCGATCACAAGTGGGAAATTCCAGAGCCCATAGGAAAGTGCAGCGCCGTATCCACCGATCGCCATGATCGCCCCGTGTCCGAGTGAGATCTGACCCGAATACCCCGTTAAGAGAATGATGGATGCAATCGCAATCAAATAAACCGCAACTTGTGCACCTTGGTATGTACGTAGTTCATCGACATACCCACTAAGCGCGAGTAGAACCGCGCCAACCACTAGTAATAGAAGGGCTCGAGTCAATGGGGTGAGTTTGCGCTTATGCATTGCGCTTCACCTTCTGTCCGAAGATTCCACGCGGACGTACTAAAAGCACAACCATCAAAATAATAAAACCAGCCAGGAAAGTAAGCGCCGAACTGATGTACTGCAAGATAAATGCGAAACCCACACCCAGCACAAGTCCACCAACGACGGCCCCGATGAGCGAATCCAATCCACCGATCACAGCGGAAATAAATCCAGATACGAAGAGCAGATCAAGGGAGTGAGGTGAGAGGGTCGAGGTAGGAGTGATGACTGCGCCAGCGACTGCGCCGGCTGCACCAGCAAAAGCCCAACCAATATTTCTTACGAGATTGACACGAATTCCCGAGAGCTGGGCAATTTCGGGCTGGAAGGATGCAGCACGAAGCGCCAGACCAAGATTTGTGAATCGAAAAACAAATCCGAAAATTCCGAGGACAATTGCTGCTGCAATAACAATAAAGAGGTTCTGCGGCGAAAATGGAATCGTATGGGTTCCGAAGGTAAATCCTTTTGCCGATAAGGGAGATGCATATTGCAAGAAAGCATTTCCCCAGATTAATCCGATCACACTCTGGATTAATCCAAGCAAACCAAGAGTTGCGATAACTGGTGCTATCTCCGCGATTGGACCTGAGGTGCCGCGTTTTGCAAGCAGACGCATGAAGAGCAGATCAACGAGCGATCCGATAATCGCACCGGCGGCAATGGCGAGTGGGAGTGAAACCCAGTAATTGTGGGTCGAAAGAGAAATCTCGTAACCAATATAGGTAGATAGAACTGCCTGACCCGATTGAGCAAAATTAATGACGCGAGTGGATCGCCACACTAAGACGAGGGCAAGTGCCATGAGCGAGTAAATAGCTCCACTGCTCAAGCCAATAAGTAAGGTATCGATAAACATGATCAGATTCCCAAATAGGCTTCTCGAAGTTGGCCATTGCTAAGTAGCTCCTCTGGAGTACCTGTGGTGACTACTTCCCCAAGGTTTATAACTACGCCACGATCGGCAATCTTTAGCGCGCTCATGGCATTTTGTTCGACAAGAAGCACAGTTAATCCATGGCGCATGCGGAGCTGATTTATCGCTGCAAAAATCTGTTCAATGATAAGCGGGGCTAAGCCAAGTGAGGGTTCATCCAACAGGAGCAGTTGTGGCCTTGAAATGAGAGCGCGGGCAATTGCCAGCATCTGGCGCTCTCCCCCTGAGAGAGTATCTGCACGTTGTTGCAGACGACTGGCAAGGGCAGGGAACAAGGTGAGACTCTCTTGGGTCGCGAGTTTTACATCGCTCTTATCGCCCCGCCAAATCCCACCTAAGGCTAGATTTTCGGCGACGGTTAATTCTGGGATGACCGCTTTACCCTCTGCGATATGGACAATTCCTTCGCGCACTAACTGCTCGGGACGTTTTCCCAAGAGCGAAGATCCCTTCCAGGTTGCGCTACCGCTAGTCGGTGCGACCAAGCCACTCAGCGAACGAATGAGGGTGCTCTTTCCGGCTCCATTCGCTCCGATCACCGCTACCAACTCACCTGGCGTAAGCGTGAGGGAGATATCTTTTACCGCACCGATGGCGCCGTAATTCACTTTCAAGTTCTTAACAACGAGGCCGCTATTCATGAGTGGGACTCGCTACCGAGGTAAGCAGCAATCACTGCTGGATTTTCACGAATCTCTTGCGGGGTTCCATGTGCGATCAGTTCACCAAAATTCAATACATAGATGCGATCGCAGACACTCATAATCACATCCATATGGTGTTCCACTAGCAAAACCGATTTGTCAGCTCTAAATTTGATAACAAATTCTTTTAGCCAATTTATATCTTCAACGCCTAATCCCCCTGCTGGTTCATCGAGCAGTAGTGTCGTTGGTTCCGACATGAGGGCTCGTGCAAGTGCCACCTTTTTTGTTATGGGATAAGGCAGGGCGGATGCCACTACATCGCGATACGTATCAATCTCTAACTCTTTAAGCATTTCATCGGCTCGTTGTGTGAGATGAAGTTCTGAGTTCTTATTTAACCCGAGAAGCGATTTTAGAAAATTGGGTTTACTCACCAGGGTTGCGCCAACAAGAAGATTTTCTAACACCGTGAGCTCTGAAAAAAGTCCGACACCTTGCAAGGTGCGAGCGACGCCATGCGCCGTCAATTGATGAGGTGCTGGCCAAGATCGATGGACCCCACCAGCATAAAAAGTTCCAGATGTTGGGGTGACGATCCCGCTTAGGACATTGAAGAGGGTTGTCTTACCAGCACCATTTGGTCCAATAATTCCGACTACCTCACCTGGATTAATCTCGATGGTCACGTTAGATAAAGCGCGAAGTCCACCGAAATCTACGACAACAGATTCCAGGCGCAGCGAAGCGGGGTCATGCATATAAACCGCTCCTCGCCGTTGAGTCCCTTATAAGTTAGTAGATTCTAGGTACTCGAGAGGCAATTCGTGTCACTATTTCGTAATTAATTGTCCCGGATGCGGCAGCCCACTCATCAATGGAATAACCATCTCCACCGATAACCGTGACGTAATCTCCGGCTTCCGCGCTCGTCTCTGCACCTAAATCCACAACACATTGATCCATCGATATTCTGCCAACGAGAGGAGCCCTGCGTCCATCAAAGTAAACCCCGACGCTGTTATTAGTTGTCCGAGGAAGCCCATCGGAATACCCCATGACAATAACGCCGAGCTTTGTATCTCGTTTTAGCACTTCAGTGCCACCATAACCCACTACATCTCCAGCCTGTGCAGCTTTTACCAAGTGGATCTTTGCTCGAATCGTCATTGCTGGTTTCAGATCGTATTGTGCGGCTGGCCCCATCACTTTTACATCGGGACTTAACCCATACATTCCAATTCCAAGACGGACCATCTGATGGTGAGCGGTTGGTCTCGAGAGAATCGCTGCAGAATTTGAGAGGTGCACTATCTCTGGTTCAAGACCTACCGACTTTAATTCATCCAATTTCTTGGCGAATTCTCTCTCTTGGATTTCGTTAAAAAACTCTCCTGGCTCATCGGCTCTTGCAAAGTGAGACCAGAATCCAATGAGGGCATAGTTTTCACGTTCAGAAACTGCAAAGGCTAAAAAATCATTCCACTCATCTAGAACTCCCCCACGTCGCATTCCGGTATCAACTTC
>Ga0007825_1000321_pt1 | contig 13979 bp, 10 predicted proteins | sample CryBogCBE13Jul09_FD_71229 | JGI IMG/M metagenome (GOLD analysis project Ga0007825, IMG submission 71229) | Freshwater microbial communities from Crystal Bog, Wisconsin, USA - CBE13Jul09 | ecosystem: Environmental > Aquatic > Freshwater > Lake | place: Crystal Bog, Wisconsin, USA | collected... | reverse complement strand
TGAGCGGGCACAGGCCTTCGCATTGGCACAGATCAACTCGCATATGGAAACCGCGATCAAGGCCGTGCAGACCAAGCGTGGCGCGAGTGTTGTCCTCGTTCCGCAGGCGACCGTGTCATATCTGCCATCGATTGACGCGACGACCGACCTGACGAGTGAACTGAACGCGGAAGTGCCGAGCGTGAGTATCAATGCTCCAGCTGGTTGGGCGCCTGGTCAGCCCGTTCCCGGTGCGACTGGCCCAGCTGCAAATCCTGCACCCGCCACAGGTCGTTAATCGTTGAGCGGCGAGGGGGCGCACAACGAGGGAGCCTTGGGGCCGCTCGATATTCGAGCGGTCATGGGGTGTATCCCGCACCGGTACCCGATGTTGCTGGTCGACCGTGTTGAGACGATGGTGCTCAATACGTCGATCAGTGCCATTAAGGCCGTCAGCATCAATGAAGCGTTTTTCGCGGGGCATTTCCCCGAGCGCCCCATTATGCCGGGTGTGTTGATTGTCGAGGCGTTGGCACAGGCCGCCGGAATTCTCGGCATCAAGTCATTTGGTCTCGAGGGAACGGGCAAACTCGTCTATTTTATGGCGATCGAGGGGGCCAAGTTCCGCGCCCCCGTCGAGCCCGGCTGTTTGCTGCGGCTTGATGTTGAGCTGACCACAGCGCGTGGGCGGGTCTGCAAGTTCGTCGGTCGCGCCTCGGTCGAGGGAAAGCTGGTGTGCGAAGCATCGTTCACAGCGATGGTTGCCGATCCACCCGCGAATTGATTTTCGCATTGCGGCTTGATTTCTGCGGGCATTTGGCTTAGCGGCCCACCTTCAATTCCTCAGGCTGGTCGGAACCAGCCACATTTGGAGATTTACAATGAAGTCCGGTACGCACCCCGATTATCACATGATCACCGTTCAGATGACGGATGGCAAGCAGTTTCAAACCCGTTCCACCTGGGGCAAAGAGGGCGATCTTATGACGCTCGATATTGATCCCTTGGCGCATCCGGCATGGACTGGCGGCAACGGCAAGATGCTTGATGCCGGCGGTCAGGTGGCCCGCTTTAACAAGCGCTTTGGCGGACTTAGCCTCTCCAAGAAATAAGCCATTCGGCAATCAAAAAGGGCCATGAAGCAGGTTGCTCCATGGCCCTTTTTGTTGCGCCTGCGCGGTTGTGGCTAGATTTTTGCCGCAGCGATGATTGGCCCGCCAACGCCTTGCTGGACAAGGATGGCCTGCGCTGTGTTGGCACTTGCCGCGGGGATCGCAAAATGCACAGCCCCGCCGCTGAACGTGCCGAGCTTCGTCAGCCCCGTGACGATGTTTTTGTGCGGCAGCGTGGCGCCCGCATTTTCCCCTGCACGCACGGGCTGATTAATGACGCGGGGGTCATAGCTTACCAACTCCACAGTTGCGTCACCGCTGATTTTCGCGCCGCTGACCGTGACGTTGCGACCCGTATGTGACACGTTGATCGCCGCATTCAGCGCGGGCGTGTGGGCAATTGCGTTGTCGACTTGGCTGCGGTTCGAGCCGACCAAGGCATAGCGCCCATTGATCACCATCTGTGGCGTGTAGACGCTGGCGTTGCGCCAGACCCGCGCATATTCCCATTGGCGTGCCGTAAAGGCCGGGCTCGCATAGCGGTCTTTCCAACCGAGTTGATCCCAATAGGTGACCTCAAAGCTGAGCGCGAGAATATCGGGCCGGCCAGCAATCGCGTTCAGATTCGCTTCTGCTGGGGGGCAATCAGAGCAGCCCTCGCTCTGGAAAAGCTCGACAACCGTCAGCGGGCGCGGCGCCGGGCTTTGGGCCGAAGCCATCATTGCGGCGAGACTGGCAGTTAGCGCCATTGCGGCGAGTGCAATTTTAATACGCATCAGATTCGTCCTTATAAATGTGTTGTGCCTGTGTTTCGCGCAAAAGCAGGGATCGGTTGCAGCGACCGTCATAAAAAATTCTGCCACGGACTTTACGAGCAGGATAATCTTCGTGCATAGCCGCAGGCGACCCAATGGTCGGGGAATAGCTCAGCCCGGTAGAGCACTGCCTTCGGGAGGCAGGGGCCGGAGGTTCGAATCCTCTTTCCCCGACCACAGTGATGCCAGCACTTTGTGCGCTAAATTTTCCCGTGGTCGCATTTCACTAGCCAATGCAGCGCTTTCCAATTGTGACTTCTTGCCTGAGCGGCGTTGCGTCGCCGCTATTCGGACTAGATAGGGCTCAAAATAGCATCAAATACGCGATACTAAACCCGCCTGTTTAGGGCGTCATACCCAGAGCCTGACGAATAAAGGCATCACTGGTGGACAACATCTTGATGCGAGCTGCAACATCATAAAGTTGGTGGTCGAGCCCAGGAAACTCCACGAGGTCCACTGATTTTCCGGCAGCGAGCAAACGATCTCGCATCAATATAGACTCTCCAATCCCTACATTCTGATCTTTGTCACCATGAAATAGCAGCACTGGGGCTTTGAAACGCTCGGCATTGTGGGTGGTCTCATCAAACTCGTGTTGCGAAGCTCGACTCATTCATAAAGGTTAGGCCAGTTGCCGGAGCACTATCGCCCCTATCGGTTGGACGCGGACGCGATCTTGGATGCAGCCGCGGAATTGTTCGCGCGCCCGTGAGCATCTCTCATCGGCACGAATCAGTGGATCGGCAATACCGCGAAGTAGCGCGTGACAGCGACCAGCGCGACGCAGGCCGCAAGCGCATAATAGGGGCGCAGTCCTGCGCGTTTGGTATGCGTCTGGGGCTCGACACCCGTATCGGTCGCAAGCGCTTTCGGAAAGACACCCTTATCCTGCCAATAATGCCGAAAGACGAAGACGGGGAGGATGAGCGCCACGGCGAGCAGACCATTTCGCAATGTGTTCGCGCCAAAAACATCCGCTCCCGCTCCAACAAAGGCCATATCAACAAAGCCGCACACTGACCCGAGCGCGAGCAGCCATGTCGGGCAGCGGAAGGGCCGCGCCCAATCGGGTCGATCAATCCGGTGGATCCAACCCGCCTGCAGGTTGAGGAACACGAACACCATGTAGCAGACGTTTGAGATCGTCAGGACGGCAAAATAGTCTGACGCGAGCAGCAGAATGAGGTTGAAGCCCAGATCGGTCCACATCGCCGCTGTCGGCGCGCCATGATTGTTCACACGCGAGAGGTAGCGCGGCAGCCAGCCATCGACCGACGCCTGATACAGCGTGCGCGACGAGCCCAGCATCGACGTCATCACGATGAGCAGCAGCGCGAGGATCAGGGTGGCAATGAAGATGTTTGTGACGATCACGCCGCCTTTGAGGATTTTGGCGAGCGCGAGCGCCACACCCGAGCCGTCCGCAATGGTTGGATCGAGCAAGCCTTCCAGCCCGAAATGCGCTTGGAACGCCAGCGGTACAATCGTGAAAATGAGAATGCAGAGGATGCCCGAACTCAGGATTGCCAGATAGGTGTCGCGCGCCGGATTCTTGAATTCACGCGTGTAGCACACCGCCGTTTCAAAGCCGTAAGTCGACCAGCCAGCAGTGAACATCGCGCCCACCAGCACCGTGAGTCCCGCCATATTCCATGTTCCGAAATGCGCATGGCCTGCCGCATCGCGCAGCATCGGCAGCAGCGGGAAGAGGTGGTTTGACGGCAGATCGCCCGTGAGCAGAGGTACCAACCCCACCAGAATCAGCGGCGAGAGGCAGACGATACCGAGAATTTTCTGCGCGAACGCCGCGCGCGCCGCGCCATGATGCTGCAGCGCGAAGGTCAGCAGCAGGAACCCGGTCGCGATGATCGACACCAGATTGATGCGGAATGTGAGGCCTTGCCGCACAAATCCCAGATCGATCAGGGTGATGTGCCACTGGTTGATCGCCGCAGTCGGCGCGAACAGGCTCGCCATCACATAGCCCGCGCCAAGGCTTGTCCCCAAAGTCAGCACCGGCGACCAAGCGAGCCAGTTGCACCACACCGAAATGGGGGCGATGAATTTGCTATAGGGCAGCCAAGCCGCCGCGCCATAAATTGAAGCACCGCCCGATTTGTGCGGGTAAAGCCCCGCAATCTCGGCATAAACGAACGACTGGACGAACCCCATCAGGATCGACGCCATGAACACGAGCCATGACGGCTGGCCGATCACTGCCGCCACGCCGCCAATCGTCAGCAATACGCCTGCTGGCACGCCGCTCGACGCCCAGAACGCATCTTTCCAATCGAGTTGCCGATGAAGTTCGTGCGCGTGCGCGGCGGCGATGTCATGATCTTCAGCGATCATCGCTGCGCCGTTTCCCAGTTGGGCGCGACATAATAAGGGGCATTCGAGGGGGCGAGCAAAGGCTTGCCGAGGATAAGATCCGCGCCTTTTTCCCCGATCATGATCGTCGGCGCGTTGAGATTGCCGGTGGTGACCGAGGGCATCACCGAGCTGTCGACCACGCGCAGCCCCTCCACCCCGATCACGCGGAGTTCGCTGTCCACCACGGCCATCGGATCATCGAGCGCGCCAATTTTGCAGGTGCATGAGGGGTGATACGCGCTCTCGACATTTGCGGCGACAAAAGCGTCAATGGCTTCGTCGGTGACGCACTCCGCCCCCGGCTGGATCTCGCGGCCACGGAACGGCGCAAAGGCGGCTTGCTGGAAAATCTCGCGCGTCAGCCGCACGCAAGCGCGCATCTCGGCCCAATCATCGGGGTGGCTCATATAATTGAAACGGATGATCGGCTTGTCGTGCGGGTCGGGCGACCGCAGTGTCACCGAACCACGACTTTTTGACCGCATCGGGCCGACATGCGCCTGAAAGCCATGCTCCTGCGCGGGGGAAGCGCCATCATAGCGAATCGCCATCGGGAAGAAATGATATTGAATATCGGGATATTTGATCCCCGCGCGGCTGCGGATGAAGCCGCACGACTCGAAATGGTTGGTCGCGCCGAGCCCGTCGCGCCGCAGCAGCCAACGCGCGCCGATCCACCCCTTGGCGAGCATGTTCATTGCCGAATAGAGCGTGACCGGCTGCGTGCACGCCATCTGGAAATAGAACTCCAGATGATCTTGCAGGTTGGCACCGACACCGGGGCGGTCGGCGATCATGGTGATACCTTGCGCCTTAAGTTCTTCGGCGGGGCCAATCCCAGAGAGCTTGAGCAATTGCGGCGAATTGATCGGGCCACCCGCAAGAATGACCTCGCGATTGGCGCGCACGTCATGGCTTTGCCCGCCGCGCTCATAGGCGATGCCGACCGCGCGTTTGCCCTCGAAGATGATCCGCGTCGCCAGCGCATGTGTCAGCACTGTCACGTTCGGCCGCTTCATCGCGGGGCGGAGATAGGCCTTGGCAGCCGAGCAGCGCGCGCCCTTGCGCACCGTCATGTCCATCCGGCCAAAGCCCTCTTGCCGCTCGCCATTATAGTCTTCGGTGAGCGTGTAGCCCGCCTGTTGGGCGGCATCGAACCATGCCTGATGCAACGGGTTGCGCATCGTCCCGTAACAAGTATCGAGCGGGCCATCGCCGCCGCGATAGTCGTTGCCGCCTTCGTCGCGTTTCTCTGCGCGTTTGAAATAGGGGAGCACATTGGCATAACCCCAGCCGCGCGCGCCTTCGTCCTGCCAGCGCTCGAAATCGAGTGGGTTGCCGCGCACATAGACCATGCCGTTGATCGACGACGAGCCGCCGAGCCCCTTGCCGCGCGGGGTGTGCAACCGCCGCCCGCCGAGCGCGGGTTCGGGCTCGCTCTCATAGTGCCAGTTATATTTCTTCGTATTCATCGGGATCGCGAGGGCGCTTGGCATCTGGATGAAGATCGAGCGGTCTGACCCGCCATATTCGAGCACGAGCACGGTGTTTTTGCCGTCAGCGCTCAGCCGGTCGGCCAGCACGCAGCCCGCCGAACCCGCGCCGACGATGATATAATCATAAGCCTCAATAGGGCGCATCGATCGGCCCCATTCCGACATAGACGCTCTTGACCTGGGTATAATGCTCGATGGCTCCGCGGCCATTCTCGCGGCCAAGCCCCGAGAGCTTATTGCCACCGAAGGGCAGTTCAATCGGACAGACATTATAGCTGTTGATCCAGCATGTGCCCGCCTGAAGCTGCGCAACCACGCGGTGTGCGCGCGTGAGGTCGTTGGTGAACACACCGGCAGACAGGCCGAATTCGGTGGCATTGGCGCGCGCGACAACTTCGGCTTCGTCGGTGAACGTAAGCACCGTCATCACCGGCCCGAAAATCTCTTCGCGCGCGATTGTCATCTCGTCGCGGCAATCGGTGAAGATTGCAGGGCGGACGAAATGGCCTTTCGCGCACGCGCCCGATGTCACATACTCGCCACCGGTCAGCAGTGTCGCGCCCTCGGCCTTGCCGCGCTCAATATAGCCCATCACCTTGGCGAGATGTTCGGCCGAAATGAGCGAGCCGATTTGTGTCTTGGGGTCTTCGGGATCGCCGATGGTCATCGCCTCGGTGCGCGCCTTGAGTTTGGCGAGGAAAGCGTCGCGGATCGCGGCATGGACGAACACGCGCGTGCCGTTCGAGCAGACCTCGCCCGCCGAATAGAAATTGGCGAGCAGCGCACCCGAAACGGCGTTATCCACATCCGCATCGTCAAAGATGATCAGCGGTGATTTGCCACCAAGTTCGAGTGTGACATATTTGAGCGTCTCAGCAGCTGCCGCCATCACGCGCTTGCCCGTCGGCACCGATCCGGTGAGCGAGATTTTGGCGATGCCGGGGTGGCGCGCGAACAATGCGCCGGTCTCACCAAAGCCATTGAGCACCTGAAACACGCCTTCGGGCACACCTGCCTCAAGATAGACTTTCTCTAGTTCTAAGGCAGTTAGCGGTGTCAGTTCAGACGGTTTGAAGATCAGTGCATTTCCGCTGGCGAGCGCAGGGGCGGACTTCCAACCTGCCACCTGAATGGGGTAGTTCCACGCGCCAATCCCCGCGACCACGCCCAAAGGCTCGCGCCGCGTATAACCGAACGCAGCAGGCCCAAGATCAATATGTTCCCCCGCAATCGTCGGCGCGATACCCGCATAATAATCGATGCAATCCGCCGCCGAGACGACATCACAGACCAACGTCTCTTGGATGGGTTTGCCGGTGTCGCGCGTTTCGAGCAACGCGAGCTCATCATTGCGCGCGCGCAGAATATCCGCCGCCCGCCGCATGATCCGCCCGCGCTCGGTGCCCGTCATCGCGCTCCAGATTTTTTGCGCTGCGGTTGCGCGCGCCACGGCGGCATCCACCTCCGCAGCGCCCGCAATCGGAACCTGCGCAAGGGCCTGCCCCGTGGCCGGGTTTATCGTCGCAAAATGACTCGACATATTATTTCCCGAATCGATAGGTCGCGGTCACGCCCCATGTCCGTGGCTTAGCATAGACGCCGAGTGCGTCACCCCAATAGGTTGACCCATCAAAGGCATAAACACGATAAGCGCGGTTGAACACATTATTGACATAGAAGGCGAGATCGACGCGCCCGCCCGCTGGCGAAAAGCCGATGCGCGCATTCTCGACATGATAAGCACCTTCTTGCTCAACGGGCGCGCACATGACCGTGAAGCAGGACTTGCCCGAATAGAGCATGTCGCCCTGGATCGACGCTTTGCCGCCCGCAAGCGCGAATTCGTAGCGCGCCAGCGCATTGGCGGAGAACCCTGGCGCTTGCGGCAGATTGTGCGTCACGACGGTTGCGCCATCGGGCAGCAGCACATTCTTGACCTGGCTGTCCTGCAGCGCGCCTGATGCCTGTAGGGTCAAACCAACAATAGGGTGCGTGGTGATATCCGCTTCGATTCCCTTGATGGTTGCGGGCAAGTTGCGGACAACCTGTGCCGCGAAAACCTGCACGAAGGCCTGATAATTTTGGTAATCATAATAGAACGCCGCCATGTTGAACTGGGTATGCGCCCCGATCTTGGTTTTCAGCCCAAGCTCATAATCGTTGAGCGTCTCGGGCCGGTATGGAATATTGTTGATCGTATCGAACAACTGGTTGGGGAACGGCGTTCCGGTCGAGAAGGTGAAACCGCCCGATTTTGAACCGCGGTTGTAGCTGGCATAAATCAGTGTGTCGCGGGTTGGCTTATAATCCAATTCGGCGCGCGCTGTAACGCCGCTGAAGCTTGGGGATGCAGCGGCAGGAGTGACCGTGATGTTAGGGTTGGCGACTCCGCTTCCTGAACTCCATGACGCTGGCGAATTTGCAGTGCCAGGGCTGGTGTCGTTGTAGGAGATTCCGCTCGGGCCGAAATGCAAGGCCAGCGCATAGGTTGGCAGGGTTTCGACGGCGGTATAGTCACCAACTTTATGGTCGTGCCAATAGCGCAAGCCTCCGATCAGTTTCCATTTATCGGCAAATTTCCACTCGTCTTGCGCGAAGAACGCGAAGCTCTCGGTGCGCTGCGAGAAGGTCACATCGGGATCGTAGCCGTCAAATGGCGTCGCGTACTTCGCCTTGAAACGACCATCGATGATCATGCCGAAGGCACCGACTGTAAGATAATTCTTGCCAATCGTCGTCGCGGCGCGAAGCTCTTGCGTGTATTGATCGGTGTTGGCTTGTTGGAAGAACTCGGTGCCCGAAGCGTAGCAGAGCACGCTTTGAGCGGGCGCAGGGCAGGGCTGTGGCACTGGGTTCGCCGACGAGCCAACGCCTGTGTAGGGCTGTTCGGGCGGGCCATCGCCGATCTCGTTATAAAATTTCGAGAGGTGCGTGTAATCGCTGATCGACGTCACATCGACAGCGCCAATCCGCGCATCAAGGCGCAACGAAGCACCAAAAACGTGACGATCAACATAGGCATCACCCGTTCCAGCCGTCGCCCAAGGATTGCCACCTTGCGAAGGGGTGATCGACGGATTGGTGTATCCACTGCCGGTTTGGCCCGGGCCCGAACCCCAATAGGCGCATGACTGGTTGGCCGCGAGGAACTCACCCTGGAACTGCGCGTTCGGGCAGGCGGGGGCAAGCGTATAGTTGCCCGCCTGGCGCTCATGGTCGGCCTCAGCGTACCGCACGGTCAACTTCGCTTTTAAAGCACTGCTTGGGGTCCACAGTACGATGCCACGCAACGCCCAATGATTGTCCGCGCCGCGATCGGCTTGGCCGGGCGTAATGTTCTTGATGTACCCATCATCGCGGTCATACTGGCCCGAGATGCGCGCTGTCAGATTGTTCGCCAGTTTGCCCGACAAAGCGCCCTCAAGAATGGTCTGATTGTAACGACCATATGTGCCAGTGATGTACCCACTGGTCTCCTCGGTTGGCTGGCTCGAAATAAACTGAACCGCACCGCCGGTCGCATTACGACCAAATAAAGTGCCTTGTGGGCCGCGCAGCGCTTCAACACGCGCAAGATCGAAAACGGGGAAACTCGCCGACGTGATTGAGGCGGAGTAGCTGTCATCTTGATAGACGGCGACCGGAGGCTCTTGCTGATCGCCATAGTCGTTCTGCGAAACACCGCGGATGTTGAACACGACTTGCGAACTGCCATAGGCATTGAACTTCAGGTTGGGTATCGCGCGCACGATGTCGGTGGCATTGCTGATGTTGAGGTTCGTCAGTTCCTTCTTGCTTAGCACCGTAACGGCGATGCCGACATCCTGAAGCTTTTGCTCGCGGCGTTGTGCGGTCACGACAATGTCACCGCCGGTGTCACCCGCCTTTGTCGCCGATTGCGCGAAGCTGGGGGTTGCCGCTCCCGCGATCAACATGGCGGCTAATGCGGTTCCGGCGCCGAGCCGTGCCCAGATTGAGCGGTGCATAACGTGTATGTGTCCAGCCATGGTATTACTCCCTGATCGATCGGTCTTAGCCGAAGCCATTATGGGCAAATGGTGCAGCAACCCTGAGCGATGCACAAGAGCGTGTATTGCTGTGCTGCCGCGACAATCGTTGCCTTCAATCCGCGTAGAACGACAGAAAATAAGACATTTTAGCCGTTTTCTGATCAGGTGTGATCATTAAAAATATTGAACATCAACATTAAAATATTGAATTAAGCTCGCACCCGTTGCCGTTGGTGCAAATGTGCTGGCATAGCAGTGTTGCTGAACGAGGTCGTATCTCCGACCTCTTGAGAGGATTTCAGATGCAGACGACAGCTCGAGTGGTGGTCATTGGTGGCGGCGTGGTCGGCGTGAGCACGCTCTATCATTTGGCGAAAATGGGCTGGTCGGATGTGTGTCTGATCGAGCGCAAGGATCTCACATCGGGTTCGACATGGCATGCTGCGGGTCTGCTGCCCTTGTTCAACCTGAGCTACTCGGTTGGCAAGCTGCACCAATATTCAGTGGGCTTTTACCCGACGCTTGAAGCGGAGACCGAGCTGAGCGTAGGCTTTTCGCGCGTGTCGAATATCCGCCTCGCGGTGACGCGCGACCGGATGGACGAATATGAATATTATGCCGGCGTTGCGCGCACCATCGGGGTCGATGTCAAATTTCTGACGCCGCAGCAGGTCAAGGACATCTGGCCGCTCTGCAACACCGACGGCATTATCGGCGCGATCCAGCATCCTGACGATGGCTATATCCAGCCCGCCGATTTGACGCAGGCGCTGGCCAAAGGCGCGCGGCAGCTCGGGGGTACGATTTACCGCAACACGACTGTCACGGGCATCACGCAACTGCCAAGCGGTGAATGGAAAGTGTCGACCGATCAAGGTGACATTGTCTGTGAGCATGTTGTGTCGGCCTCGGGCAACTTCGCGCGCCAGACGGGTGCGATGGTGGGGCTCGATGTGCCCGTCATCCCCGTTGAACACCAATATATCGTCACCGAGCAGCATCCCGCGATCATGGAGCGCCGCAAACAGGGCCTGCCCGAGATGGGCGTGCTGCGCGAGTCTGACGCAAGCTATTATATGCGCGAGGAAGCGGGCGGCTTGCTGCTCGGGCCTTACGAAATCGGTGCGCCCGCGTGCTACAAGGACGGGCCTGCGGCGAACAGCGAATATGAATTGTTCCCCGACGCGCTCGAACGGCTAGAGCCATACATTCTCGCCGCCATGAACCGTGTGCCCGCTTTTGGTGAAGTCGGGATCAAGAAAGTCTATAACGGTGCCATCGCTTACACGCCTGACGGGTCGCCAATCGTCGGGCCAGCATGGGGTCTCAAAAATTTCTGGCTCAATGAAGGCCATAGTTTTGGGATCACAGCCGCTGGCGGCGCGGGTTGGCAACTCGCCCATTGGATTGTGGATGGTGAACCGACCATCGACATGATGGGTGTCGATCCGCGCCGGTTTGGCGATTATGCCGGTCGTGGCTTTCTCATCGAGAAGAATGAGGAGGCCTATGCCAAGGTCTTCTCGGTCCATTATCCCGATGAGGAGCGCGAGGCCGCGCGCGCGCTGCGCCGTACGCCCTGTTATGACCGGATGAAGGCTTTGGGCGCGGTGTTTGGCAGCGTCTTTGGCTGGGAGCGGCCGAATTGGTTTGCACCTGCAGGCTATGCGCTCACCGAGGCTGACCTTGATAAGCCGGACGTGCTGCTCAACCACAATCACCCGGTGACGGCCGAGGATCCGATCATCCGCGAGAAATGGTCGTTCCGTCGTTCAAATTATTTCGAGCATGTTGGCAATGAATGCAAACATGTCGCTGAAAAGGTTGGCCTTCAGGACATGAGTGCCTTCGCCAAATGCCTGATCAGCGGGCCAGGCGCTGAAGCTTGGCTCGACCAGTTGCTGACGAATGCGGTGCCGAAGAAGACCGGGCGCGTGACGCTCTCGTATCTGCTCACCAACAAGGGCGGCGTTCGCGCGGAATTCACCGTTTATAAGCAGGGCCCGCAGCAATTCTATCTGGTATCGGCGGGGGCTTATGAGCGGCACGATCATGACTATTTGCGCAAAGCGCTGCCGACCGATTGCTCGGTACAGTTCGAGCGGCTGACGACAGCAATGGGTGTGCTCGTCCTTGCGGGGCCGAAGTCGCGCGATGTGCTGGCGAAACTGACCGATGCCGACCTCTCGAATGCCGCCTTCCCGTGGCTAACGGGACAAAAGATCAGCATCGGCGCGGCACCGGTCGACGCGCTTCGCGTCAATTTCATCGGCGAGCTCGGCTGGGAAATCCATCACCCGATTGAAATGCAGAATTACATCTTCGATAAGCTGATGGACGCGGGTGCGGAGTTTGACATCAAGCCGTTCGGCATCCGCGCGATGACATCGATGGCGCTCGAGAAGAGCTACAAACTCATTCCACGCGAACTCTCGATTGAATATTCGGCGCATGAGAGCGGGCTGGACCGGTTCATCAGCCTCAAGAAGCAGACCTTTTTTGGCCGCGACGCCTTGCTGTCGTGGCAAGCAAAGGGGCTGGCGAACAAGCTGGTCACACTCGAAGTTCATGACGTGACGGACGCCGATGCACGCGGCTCTGAGGTCATTTACATCGGCGATAAGATCGTTGGTCGCGCAACATCGGGCGGTTATGGCTGGCGCGTCGGTAAGTCTTTGGCACTCGCGATGCTTGCCCCCGAACATGCCGCGCTCGGTACCGAGGTCGAGATCGTTATTCTCGGCACTCGGCATCGCGCCACTGTGATTGCAGACTCGCCTTATGATCCGGATAACAATGCGCTAAGGAGTTGATCCATGTCAGCTTATGCACCGATTGAGAATTTGCTGCGGCAGAACCGCGCTGGCTACACACTGCCGCAAGCGCTGTATGTGAGCGATGAGGCGTTCGCGTTTGATACGCAGGTGATGCTCAAATCGGTGTGGCTCTATGCGTGCACCGTCGCGCACATCAAAAAGCCCGGTGATTATTTCCTGTTCGAACTTGGGCGTAATTCGGTGATCATCGTGCGCGGGCGCGATGGCGAGGTTCGCGCGTTCTACAACTCCTGCCGCCACCGCGGCGCGCGCCTGTGCGAGAGTCAGCGGGGCAGCAACCCGCGTTTCATGTGCCCCTATCATCAATGGACGTATGGGCTTGACGGCAAATTGCTCGCCGCGCGCAGCATGGGGCCGGACTTTGAAAAGTCCGGCCACGGGCTGACACCTGTCGCGTGCGAGAATATCGGCGGGCTCATTTTTATCTGTATGAGCGATACGCCCCCGCCGATTGATCGTGTGAAAGCGGACATTGAGGATCAGATCAAGATTTACGATGTTGAGCACCTCAAAGTTGCGGTGCAGGACAATTACATCGAAGACGCCAATTGGAAGCTCGTGATGGAGAATAATCGCGAGTGCTATCATTGCGATGTTGGCCATCCCGAACTGATTTCGGTGCTCGGCACTTATGGCTTTGGCAAGGGCTTGCCAGAGGATGGCGAGGCGGATGTCGTTGACGACAAGGCGTTTGACGCGATGGTTGAAGCCAAGCGGGACGAATGGAAGGCTCTTGGCATTTTTCGTGATCTTGTCGAGTTCCCCGATGGCTGGTGGCATCGCATCGCGCGGCTGCCCCTCGCCAATGGGGCCGTCACGCAGTCGATTGATGGCAAGCTCGCGTGCCAAAAGCTCATCGGGCCATTCACCGCGCCAGAGAACTCCAGTCTTTCGGTCTGGACGCAACCGAACTCATGGCATCATTTCTGCTGCGATCATGTTGTGACGTTCTCGCTCACGCCGATTGCGCCCGACAAGACTTTGCTGCGCACAAGCTGGCTGGTGCACGAGGATGCGGTGGAGGGCGTTGATTACGATCCCGAGCATATCGCAAAGCTGTGGCGCACGACGAACACGCAGGACGGCCATTTCTCGATGCTCAACCATCAGGGCATCAGCACCGACGGCTATCGGCAGGGGCCCTATGCGGTCGAGGAGAAGCTGGTCGAGGATTTCAAGGCGTTCTACGTCGACCGCGCCACCGCGGCGCTGGAAGCGGCGCGCGGATGACCCGTTTTTCCGCGTTCAGTCTGTTCGCCAAGGCGCTGCATGGCCATCAAGATTGGCCGGAATTCTGGCCCGATGCTGCGCCCAAACCGGTTTATGATGTCATCATCGTAGGCGCGGGCGGGCA
>Ga0007825_1000318_pt1 | contig 14088 bp, 10 predicted proteins | sample CryBogCBE13Jul09_FD_71229 | JGI IMG/M metagenome (GOLD analysis project Ga0007825, IMG submission 71229) | Freshwater microbial communities from Crystal Bog, Wisconsin, USA - CBE13Jul09 | ecosystem: Environmental > Aquatic > Freshwater > Lake | place: Crystal Bog, Wisconsin, USA | collected... | reverse complement strand
TAAGTCATATTGCAGCAATGCTCAGATCCTACTACCCTAATCTTTCTGCAACAGATGTAAAACAAATATTAATGCAGAGTGTTTGGAAGCCAGAAGATATTAAAAAAACTTATCCAGTACCTCAAAAACAAGAAGAAAAAACTTTACAAGAAATTGCAGCTGCACCTGGTATTGTGAATGCATCAAACGCTTTACAGCTTGCTCAAAATTTTAAACCAAGCAAAAAAACAAAATCGAAATCTAAATAAAATTCAAATAAATCAAATCATCATTTAAACAAAAAATATGCCCAGACCCAGTGCAACAGAATACGGAAAGCCACATCAAACCTATATCAACTATACAAGTGGAAAAGATTATTCCATTTTAGTACAACAATACAATGAAAGAATCATTGAATTTTGGGCAGCCATCCCTTTAGAAAAAATTAATTATGCTTATGGGCCAGATAAATGGACCATTAAACAAATGTTTCAACACGTAATTGATACGGAAAGAATTTTTGCATACCGTGCATTAGCCTTGTCAAGAAAGGAACCAGCTGCTTTATTGGGATTTGACGAAAATGAATATGCAAAAAATGCAACAGCTGCCAATAGAAACTGGAAAGATATGTTAGTAGAATGGAGAGTCGTAAGACAATCTACTAACTTATTATTTGCCTCATTTACTGAAGAGCAAAATAAAGCCTTTGGAACCGCTAGTGGCTTCCCTATTTCAGTAAATGCATTAGGCTTTATTATTTTTGGACATGCTTTACATCATTTACATATCCTAAAAGAGCGATACGATATATAAAAAATAACCCCTAACTAAAAATTAGGGGTTATTTTTTTGCCTTAGGCAATATTTATTTTTCGAAGAAATAATTTTTCTTTCGAAAATAAGGAATTACTTGCTTGCGTATAAGTGTACAGCTAATTGAACATCTGTATCAACCATACCAACACCGTAGTTAATGCCAAATACAGTTCTGTCTAATGGGAAGAAAGCTTCAGCAAAGAATCCTTTTGCTGAATCTGTACTTCTGATATAAGCTGTAAAAGTGATAGGTGCTTTAATGCCATGTAAAGAAAGTTCACCAGCTACAGTTGCTCTATCCGCTTTAGTATAATTTACACTTGTAATTGTGAAAGTTGCTTCACCAAATTTGATTGCATCTAAGAAATCAGCTGAAAATAAATGACCTTGTAATTTTTCACCAGCAGCATCAGTTACTTTTAAACCAGCAACATTAATTACGAAACTACCACCTACTAATTTACCACCATCTACTTTTACTGAACCAGATTTAACTGGGAAATATCCTGTGTGGAAATCACTTGTTTTAGAACCAGTAAAGTCAACTTTACTTTTAGCAGCATCTACTGTAAAAGTTGTTCCTTCCACTTTAGTTGATTTTGGAGCAAATGAAAATAAAGCCACTGATGCAAGCATCACTACTGATAACATGATTTTTTTCATATTGAGTTGTTTTAGTTAATTGTCAATAAATATTATAGACTTCAAAAATACAAATCAATGTTTAAACAACAAAATTTATTTTTCCTGATCCATTTAGCTTGATTTAGAACTCATTTTTAGCATTTTATTGGTATCTTTGCCAAAATTTCATCACAATGAACTTGCACGAATTTCAAGCTAAAGAATTACTGAAAAAGTATAATGTCCCTGTTCAAGAAGGGGTCGCAGTTAATAATGTTCAAGACGCTGTAGCAGCTTATCAAAAAATTGCTACAGAAACCAACAATAAATTTGCTGTTGTTAAAGCACAAATTCATGCTGGTGGTCGTGGTAAAGGTACGATTGTAGGTACCGACCAACGTGGTGTTGCTGTAGGTAAATCAGCTGAAGACATTGAAAAATTTGCTAAGAATATATTAGGTGGAACTTTGGTAACTATTCAAACTGGACCTGCTGGTAAAGTAGTAAATCAAATTTTAGTTGCTCAGGACGTTTATTATGATGGTCCTAATCCTACTAAAGAATTTTACTTATCCATCTTATTAGATCGTACAAAAGGAATGAATGTAATCATGTATTCTACCGAAGGTGGTATGAACATTGAAGATGTTGCACATGATACTCCTGAAAAAATATTTAAAGAGTGGGTACACCCAGGTGGTGGCTTACAAGGTTTCCAAGCAAGAAAAATTGCTTTCAACTTAGGATTAAGCGGTGAAGCATTAAAAAGCTGTGTGAAATTCGTAACTAATTTATACAATGCATATGTTGGTTTAGACTGTGCAATGTTAGAGATCAACCCATTATTCAAAACTTCTGACGACAAAATGATCGCCGTGGATTGTAAAATGAATTTAGATGATAACGCTTTAATGCGCCATCCTGATTTATTAGCAATGCGTGATGTAACTGAAGAAGATCCAACCGAAGTAGAAGCTGGTGAGTTTAACTTGAACTTTGTTAAGTTAGATGGTAACGTGGGTTGTATGGTAAATGGTGCTGGTTTAGCAATGGCTACTATGGATATGATTAAGTTAAGCGGTGGTGAGCCAGCTAACTTCTTAGACGTAGGTGGTACTGCGAACGCACAAACAGTTGAAGCTGGTTTTAGAATTATCATGAAAGACCCTAATGTAAAAGCAATCTTAATTAACATCTTTGGCGGTATCGTTCGTTGCGATCGTGTTGCTGCTGGTGTTATTGAAGCTTTCAACAAATTAGGCAATATCAATATTCCTATCATTATTCGTTTACAAGGAACGAATGCTGTGGAAGCTAAAAAATTAATTGATGAGAGTGGATTGAAAGTTCAATCTGCTATCTTATTAAGCGAAGCAGCTGACTTAGTGAAGCAAGCTGTTGCATAGGATACCAAATCATCAGACACTTTCGTGTCTTCTTAACTTTAATAACGCCCCTTTTTAGGGGCATTATTGTTTCTGTGAATTTAAGCTTTTATCACTTTTACTTCGGTGAGGGCGCTAAAGGAATACACATGACCAGTAGCCACTTCGACACACTCAATTCGGATACGACGTTTTTTACCACGTCTAAAAATGCGTCCTTTTAAAGATTCAAACAAAGTGCCTTCAGCTAAATGTGCCACAAAAGAATGGCCTTCTTTTTTCACCACATCATACTTCCTCAAAACCAATAATAGCGCGGTTTCCCCGTTAGCCGTTGCTGCAGGATTCATTAATGTTTTTTGTAAACTCTTTTGAATATCATTTGGGAAAATGCCTAATTGTATAAAAGATGCTAGCAAAGCACTATAAATATTTTTCCATTCTTTTCCATGTGCTTCAACCCTATTTCGATATTGTTCAAAACAAAGTAAATGTGCAAGCTCATGTAATAAAGTAATTAAAAATTCATACTTATTCAAATTACCATTCACTGTAATTTTATGATTAGCACCAAGCACTGCCTGTCGATAATCACCCAAAACGGATTTGCGCGCGCGCGTTACCGTTAAATGCACTTTATATTGATTAATGAGTTGAACAACAGGTTCAAATGTTCCTTCAGGTAAATAAGCATTAAGGGCTGCTAATGGATGTTCAACTTTAGCCATACAATTAAAATGTACTTACTTTTTTATGGTTTGTGTCCATTTAATTTCCAACCATGTATATATCAAATATAAAACCATACTTGCTAATAAAGTTGGAATACCTACAGGTGCTTTTTTTTGTGTTGCATAAAAAAATGCAGCACCTGCAAAAACAAGCATTTTTAATAAAGATCCTACCATAACTGAATTGATCATTGCACGTGGATTATTCATATCTACTTTTCTGATTCTATTAAAATTGAATATGGCCATCATTAATAACATCAAATTAACTGCCATTACGAATTCATACTTTACATGCTGTTCCGCCAATAAAATATGTGCTGATAATAAAATAGCATTCACAATTACAAAGACAAAAAGAACAGGTAATAAATGTTTAATTTTCATAAAAGTTTAAAAATTATTTAGACTTATTTTTATTGTTGGTTTCTTTTACAATATTTATCAATGAAAAAAGGATAAATGCAAAAGGAAGTAACCAAATAAATAATGGTTTTTTAAAATCAACTAAATGCTTCTGATCCAGGAACTTCCCTAAAAACATTAAGCATACCAAGGCAACCGCCCACTGAGATGCCAAACCTGCAAATTTTGACCATTGAAACCCAATATTTTCATTATTGTCTTTCAACTAAATAAATTTAATCATTTGACTGTTTACTCTCTGGAAGTTGTAAAGGCAGGGTATCTAATTGTTTGGGGTCATTGTCATTTAAAACTTTCTTTAGTCCCTCTAAATATAAATCCTTGTAATGAATGGATTGCTCTAAAGAGTCAGTTTTAATTTTAAGCAATTGAATGGTAGACCTACTTTCTTTTGACCCATAACCTGGGATATAAAATTTAAGCGGGGTAAAAGCAATCAATGCAATTGTTAAACCTACTAAAAGGATAAAACTTATACTTACCCCAATATATACCGATCTTCTAGAGAATCGGACAGCAACCACCTCTTCGTAAGTGTCATCATTTGACACAACAAGTCTGTAAGTATTGCTACTTCTTGTAAAAGTGTTATTGATGTCTAAATTTGCCATAGAATTAAATACCTGTTAAAGATACGACTGGATTGCAATTTTTGACAAAATAATGCAGATAAATTGTACTTTTAAGGAGTTTTTGAAAGCTGTATGTCACTAATCAAATATCCTATAAAATTCGGCAAGTTAACTTGTTGGGCAATTCCCCTTTTTGCCCTTATGCCTCTATTTTCAAATGCACAGGATACGAGTAGTTCATTACTTAATTTTAACAAATTAAAAATTGTAAAATCTGCCAAAAGTTTAGTGGATTCAACCAGGAAAAAACTAAACGATAATGTCTACAATAAAATTAATGACGCTACAAAAGACATTAATAATAAAGTAAACGCTGAAATAAAAACGGTTACACCTAAAGAAGCGTTTGACGAAAGACCACTCCCCTACGAAAGATTGCTGAATACAAAATACACCCTTCCAAGACGTGCTTACCAAAATACCGTTTCTCAATTCAATTATTTATTCAACGCCGAAGAAGAATTTAAAGAGATCATTCTAAAATCAAGAAATTCATATAAAGAGGAATACGGCAACCTTTTAAGTTTTTACGATTATGATTTAGCAACTACTTCAAAATATAGTTTTGATTCCATTATATATCGATGTAATGCAAATATCGTTTTACATGACTTAAGAAGTAATTGGGTAGATGACGCCTATTTATTATTAGGCAAAGCTTATTTATTTCACAGAAATTTTGATACGGCAGCAAGTATTCTTCAGTTTATCAATTACTCATTTGATGAAAATGCAAATGGTGCCGATTTACCAATTGGAAGTAGTTTAAGAAATACATCCGGGAGATTCAGTGTCTCAAATAAGGATGATAATAGCTTTTTTAAAAATGGGAATGTCAGAAATGAAAGCATGCTTTGGCAGGCTCGAAATTATATTGAATCTAACCAAACAAACGAAGCACTAAGTTTATTACAAATATTAAAATCAGATGCGGACTTCCCTAAACGTCTTCATCCATTTTTAAATGAACAATTTGCTTACGCTTATTATTCAATGGAGTCTTATGAATCGGCTGCCAATAGTTTAATAGAAGCGCTCCCCAACGCAATTGATGATAATGCAAAAAGTAGATGGTATTATTTAATTGCTCAGTTATGGCAAAAAGTAAATAATACTGAAAAAGCTTACAGTTGGTATAAAAAAGCAAGTGAATTTTCTCCTAATCCAATTATTGGAGTGTATGCCACTATCAATATGATTCGAATTGAATCTGAAAAATCAAATAGGCCATGGCAATCACTAGCAAATGATTTAGAAAAAATCACTAAAAAAGAAAAGTACAAACCCTACAAGGATATCATCTATTATGAAATGGCAAAACTTGCTATTCAACATAAAGCTTTTGACAAAGCCAATGAATGGTTAATAACTGCCATCAAAAATAATTACGAGAACCCTAAGCAAAAACAAATTGCTTTTGAACTTTTAGGCGAAATAAATTACAATGAAAACAAATTTGCCATTGCTAAAATTGCGTACGATAGCATCAGCAATATATTAAAGACAAATCCTCAATTTGAACAATTAACCCTCCGAAAAAAGTGGATGGGAACCATCGTTCAAGAATTAACTACTTTACAAAACGAAGACACACTTCAATATATTTACAAACTTCCCTTAGAGCAACAAAGCCAATTCGCCAAAAAATGGCAAAAAAGAAAAGCAGAAAATACAATTGCCCTAAAAGAATTGTTTTCAGATCGCACAAAAAATCAAGACAAAACTGTTCAATCCATTCAATTTGCCAATAGCTCCCCTACTAATAATTTAGGAAATAACTATAGCAATAATAGCAGTAGCTTTTATTTTGAAAATACAAATGCAGTTAATCAAGGGAAACAAAGTTTCATACAAAAGTGGGGTGAAAGACCTAACGTAGATAACTGGAGAAGAAAAACAAGTGCCGCTATTGTCAATATAAATAATAGCAGTAATGCACAAATTATTGATACAGTCAAAAAAACACTTAGTATTAAGGCTGAAAAAGCAGATAGTACTGTAATTAAATTAATTTCCAACGATTCTGAATTTATTAAATCCAATATCAATTGGAATAAAGCTGCTTTGGCTACTGCTCAAACCTTTTTATTAAAGTTAAACGACTTCGCAAAAGCGAGATCTATTTACAAAGTAATCATTGAAAGAAATATTGACTCAACTATTACCGAACGCGCTTTACTAGATTTAGCAAGCGAATATCTTCATAACGGAGACAAGGAAACATCTGATGATATTATAAAGAAAGTAATTGCTAATTATCCAAACGGCGCTTATATGCAAAAAAAGACTGCATCAGACGCAGCCAAATTAAAGACGGATAATATTGATCAATTATACAAAGAAGCATTTTTCTTTAGCCAAATTGGCAACTGGCCTGAATTTGAAAATATAGTTAATTCCAATTATGCTAGTTTCTACAAATCAAAATGGTATTTACCTGTTCAATTTTTAAAGGCAAAAATGTATGCCCAACAAAAATTTGATACTAAAGCAATTAACGTACTTGATACCATCATACGCTTTAGCAAGAATGAAGTGTTAAAAGAAAAGGCAAATAATATCATCACCGATATAAAAAATAGAAAAGATACGGAAGCTTATTTGGCAAGTTTGCATTTTGAAGAAATTCATTTAGATAGCAGCCTTAACAAAGACTCAAGCGTTTCCAATTTAGCATCTACCAATAATATTCCTAAACTTGCTGATTCTTCTATCAGCAAGACAAAAGAAATTGCAAAAAAAATTGATAATACTAAAGCAAATCCAATTATAAAAATAGCACCTATCGTAAATAGTAAGTTCGTATACGATAGTGCCGAAATTCATTATATAGCATTAGTAACCAATAATACAAATGCTTTTATTGTAAATCGAATAAAAGATTCTTTATTAAAAAATTATAGGTTTGATTTTATCACTCGAAAAATAAGCTCCACACTGTCCGAGCTTCAAGAAAAATCTTATATCCTTTGGATTGGACCTTTTGAAAACGGAATAGCAGCAAATAATTATTTCACTAGTTTCGCCCCTACTTTCCAAAAAGGATTAAATGATTATATCGCTGCAGATAAATACGAACTGATAACCATTGGCAAATCAAATATTTTGAAAATTAAATCGCTAAACGATTTTAAAGATTACAAAATAATGATGTCAAACAATATTAATAAACGCTAAATAGAAAAAAAGTGAACCAAGAAGTTAAGAAAAGTAAAAACTGGGTACGCATTTTCTGGAAATATTATTTTATTTCAATTGGAGTATTTCTTGTATTCCTATTAATGTTAAACTTTGGATGGATTGGAGATATGCCCGATTTAAATGATATTGAAAATCCAACCGCTTCTTTGGCTAGCCAAGTATATGCACAGGATGGAACGCCCATGGGTAAATACTATCTTGAAGACAGGATTAGCGTAAAATATAGAGACATAAGCCCTTATTTATCTCAGGCCTTGGTTGCTACAGAGGATAAACGATTTTATGAACACGCAGGAGTAGATGGTGAAGGATTATTAAGAGCCATTACTTTTTTAGGTAGCAAAGGGGGTGCATCTACCATCACTATGCAAACTGCTAAAAACTTATTTACAGACAACTGGAGTACGCAGAATAAATTATTGCGCATCATTCAAAAGATTAAAGAAAGTATCATTGCTATTAAACTAGAAAGAAAATTCACCAAACAAGAAATTCTCACGCTCTATCTTAACACAGTTCCCTTTAGTGAAAACTTGTTTGGTGTGAGTAATGCATCTAGAAGCTTTTTTCAAAAAGAACCTGATAGATTAACCATTGAAGAAGCAGCATTGTTAATTGGTATGGTGAACGCACCTACTAAATACAATCCGAATCGCAATCCTAAGCTTGCATTAGAGCGACGAAACTTAGTATTAAATAGAATGGCAGGGTCGAAATTTATTACTACAGATCAAGCCACACAATTAAAGCAATTACCTGTTGTAACTAATTTTAAAAAGTTAGATGAGAACAATGGTCTTGGCCCCTACTTTAGAATGAACTTGGGGGAGTTTATGAAAAAATGGTGTAAGGAACATAAAAAGAACAATGGCGAATCTTACAATTTATACAAAGACGGATTAAAGATTTATACAACCATTAATCCAAGAATGCAATACTATGCCGAGGAAGCCGTTGCAAAGCATATGGCTTATTTACAGAAAGAATTTAGCAAACAGCCCAAAATAAAATCAGGTGAAATTTGGAAAGAGTTTAATACTCAAATTGAAGCTGCTGTTAAACAAACAGATCGCTGGAGAAATTTAAAGAAGGAAGATTTAAGTGATGAGGCAGTAAGAAAAACTTTTAACCAACCTATTTCCATGCGCGTTTTTGCTTGGAATAAAAATAGATACATTGATACAATCATGTCCCCGCTGGATTCATTAAAATACCATAAACAAATTTTACAAACTGGTTTTTTAGCAGTGGACCCTTTTACTGGCGAAGTAAAAGCTTGGGTGGGTGGTGTTGATTTTAAAACCTTTAAGTATGACCACGTAAATATCAATACCAGAAGACAGGTGGGTAGTACGATGAAGCCTTTATTATACTCTTTGGCTATCGAAAAAGCAGGCTTTACGCCAAATACTATTGTACAAGACCAACAACAAATGTTTGATGGTTATGGAATGGTGCCAAATACTGGCAAAACATGTACCGGTGCATCGATGCCAATGGCACAAGCATTGGCCGAATCCAGAAACTGTGCTTCTGCTTATATTATGAAGCAGATTAATGGAAAAGGCAATGAAGCTGCAAAAGAATTAGTTGACTACTTGAAAAAATGTAATGTACAAGCCGAAATTCAACCTTACCCTGCTATTGCTTTAGGTTCATGTGAAATTTCATTGTATGAAATGGTGCAAGCTTATACCATGTTCCCTGGTGCTGGTTATAATGCACAACCATTCTTTATCAATCGTATTGAAGATAAAAACGGGAATGTACTTGAAAGTTTTTCTCCAAAAAGAAAGAAAGTAATTGATGAAGTAACTGCCTACTCTGTAGTAAGTATGATGCAAGGGGTGATTTCAAAAGGTACTGGACAATCCATGTATTCTTATGATGTTAAAGCACAATCCATTGCTGGTAAAACAGGTACTACCAATGACAATAGCGATTTATGGTTTATGGGTTATACTCCTCAATTATTAGCAGGTGCATGGGTAGGTTGTGACGATAGATACATTCGATTTACAGATAATTATTTTGGTCAGGGAGCGCATGCATCCTTACCTATTTGGGCTTATTTTATGGAAAAAGTAAGCAATGACCCTGCTTGTAAATTAGACCAAAATGCAAATTTTGAAAGACCTTCTAATTTATTGAATGACTTTAATGTATCCTTTATTTCCAAAGATACTGTTGCATTAGAAAAATCGCTTCCTGCTATTGAAAAAGCAGAAGATGTTTCTGCAGAATCTGATTATACTTTGCCAAATTCTAGTAAGCCAGTATCAAAAACAACAGCAACAAATAAACCAGTGCCAGCGACTTCTGTGCCTGCAAATGCAAATACAAAACCAAATAAGGAAGCAGTAAAACCCAAAGCTTTATTTCCTCCTAAAAAGAATTAGCAGAAAAAATTATAATACTGAAATATAAAAATAGTCCCTTCAACTCGATAGGACTATTTTTTTAATTGATAGATTAAGGAGAAATGATGGTATAAATTACTTTGGAAAAATGAACCTCCATATTGCAAATTCATTCTCTCTAATTTTAGTCCCATACCAGCCGAAAATCCATTTAATCCATTGGACTGATCTTGAATATTTAAATCATAACGTCTAATAATATTGTAGCCTAAATCAATGTTCACTTGTTGCCCTATAAAAATCTCTGAGCCGATCGTTAAATGATTAAAAACATTTTGTAATTGACTGGGCGCTGAAGCTGTTTGAGCTTGCGCATAAACAGGGTCGTAATAAGAATTATTCCAAACAGAAAGTCGATCAGCAGTTAAGGAAAACTGAAGGGGTGCATATTCCATTTTTTTAGTCCAGCCCAGGATCAAATTAAAAGGCAAGTCTTGCTTATGCGTTTCACTTCCAATTTGCATCCCAACATTCTTAACTAATAAACTTACTTGTGACAATTTATTGCTAGATAAATATTTTAGACCAATATCCATGGCAACTGCACTTGACTTGTACAATCCATAATTTGAGTGAATATATTTTAGACTACTTCCAATTCTAATATTTGGAATGTAATCACTAGAAGCTGAAAACTGCACTGCATAATCACTAGGATGCATTTGGCCAATATCATTACCAGCGACATCGGTCATATTGATATTGCCATAATCTAAATAATGAACGCCTAGGCCCCAACTAATTTTCTTTTGCTCCCAATATTGAGCACTCATTACATCGTATTGCTGAATACCTGCAAAATAGGGCTTGATGCCAATATAAAGTTGATGTTCCATTTCCTCATTTAATAAAGATGGATTGTACATAGCAAGCCCTAAATCATTACCAATGGAACTTATATTTAAACCACCCAAAGCTGTAATTTTTGGACTATTAGGTAGCTCTAAAAAATTGTATACAGCATTGCCTGCTGTTGTTTGCGCAATGGAAATATTCAATAACACCAACAATGAAAACAGGGTCATAAAAAACCCTAGCTTTTGTTTGTGATGAATAGATTGTATCATATAACAAAGCTAGGGTTTACTAGTAGAATATCAAATAAATTGCAATGGCTAAATTACACCAGGGCCAAGTCTAAAACCTGTTGCATATTTTTCACATAATGGAATTGAACTCCTTTAATGAAAGTTTGGTCAATTTCATTTACATCTTTTTCATTTTGCCAACATAAAATTATCTCTTTCATACCAGCTCTCTTAGCAGCTAATATTTTTTCTTTAATACCTCCTACCGGCAACACCTGACCTCTTAAAGTTATTTCCCCTGTCATTGCTAAATAAGGCTTTACTTTCCTTCCAGTAAAAGCAGAAGTTAACGCAGTCAACATAGTGATACCTGCACTTGGTCCATCTTTTGGAACCGCACCTTCCGGCACATGCACATGAATTGACTTAGTAGTGAATAATACAGGATCCACTCCAATCTTTTTTGCATTTGCTTGCAAATAAGTTAATGCAGTAGAAGCACTTTCCTTCATTACATTACCTAAATTACCTGTCAATTTCATTTCACCTTTTCCGTCAGATAATAAAGCTTCGATAAATAAAATATCACCTCCCACATAAGTCCATGCCAATCCAACAGCCACTCCTGGCATGTTTACGGTTTTGTATAATTCATTACTATACCTCGCCTGGCCTAGAATTTTATGTAAGTCCAACTTGCTTACTGTTGGTTTTACTTTGTGTTTATAAGCCAACTCTTTTGCTTGGTAACGCATAATGGATGCTAATTGACGATCCAATTCTCTTACCCCACTTTCTCTTGTATAATCTTCAATAATTTTTTCAAGTACATTGTCTTGCACTTTAAAATTTACTTTATTTAATCCATGCGCTTCTTTTTGCTTTGGCAATAAATGTCTTTTAGCAATTTCTACTTTCTCTTCAACTGCATATCCGCTTAAATCAATAATTTCTAAACGGTCTCTTAATGCTGGTTGAATATTACTAATATCGTTAGCTGTTGCTATAAATAGTGTTTTACTTAAATCATATTCTGATTCTAAATAATTATCATAAAAACTATTGTTTTGCTCAGGATCCAACACTTCCAACAATGCACTTGAAGGATCTCCACGATGGTCACTTCCAATTTTATCAATCTCATCCAAAATCATTACAGGATTAGAGGTCTTAACTTTTCTTAAACTTTGAATGATTCTTCCCGGCATAGCACCAATATAGGTTTTACGGTGCCCTCTTATTTCACTTTCATCATGCAATCCACCCAAACTTACTCTCACATATTTTCGACCAATCGCATGTGCGATTGATTTACCCAATGAAGTTTTACCAATACCAGGAGGACCTAGAAAACATAAAATAGGGCTTTTCATATCCCCTTTTATTTTTAGTACCGCTAGGTATTCTAAGATTCTATTTTTAATCTTCCCCATTCCATAATGGTCAGTATCCAATACTTTTTTAGCATTCTTTAAATCATAATTATCGTCGGTATACTCTCCCCAAGGAAGGTCTAACAATAAATCAAGATGATTGTATACCACCGAATAATCTGGAGTACTTGGATGCATACGCTCCAATTTCTCCAAGCCTGTTTGGAATAATTTTTTTGCAGCTTCGGGCCATTTTTTTCCTTCGGCCTTCTTTTTCATATCCGCTACTTCACGTTCATTAGGATCTCCGCCTAATTCATCCTTAATGCTTTTAAGTTGCTGTTGTAAAAAATAATCTCTTTGCTGTTTGTCAATTTCAGTACGCGTCTTATTTGTTACTTTATTTTTTAATTCAACAAACTGTAATTCTTGTTGTAAAAACTGAATTAATTTCTCTGCTCTTAAAGTAATATCATTGGCCGCCAATAAACCTTGCTTCTCAGGCAATTCTACATTTAAGTTGGAACTTACAAAATTGATAAGGAATAAAGGGCTTTCAATATTCTTTAAAATCAGCGCCGCCTCGGATGGGAAATTAGGGGACAACTGAATAATTTGAGTCGCTAAATCTTTGATGGTAGAAAGGTGTGCTTGGAAATTTTGATCCTCAGGACTTACTTTCTCTTCTTCTAGCACTTTTATTTCTGCTTTAAAGAAAGGCTCTAATTCCTTCATCTCTAATAACTCAAAACGCTTTTTACCTTGAATGATAATGGTCGTGCCGCCGTCTTGCATTTTAATCATTTTCATGATTTTTGCAACGGTACCTATTTGACATAAATCTGCAGGGGTCGGATCTTCCACATTGCCATCCTTTTGCGCAACCACTCCAATTAATTTGTCATTATTATAGGCCGCTTTTACCGCCTGTATACTTTTATCCCTGCCAACTGTAATTGGAATGACTACTCCAGGAAATAAAACGGTGTTCCTTAAAGGCAAAATAGGAATTAAAGAATCTATCGTTAATGCAGGTTCATTTTCAATATCCTGTTCGTTAAAAGAGAAAAGAGGTATAAACTCATTCTCTTCTTCTGGTTTTAATAAAAATTTATTCACGATGCTACTTTTATAAATTAGTCAAAATGTCACAACTCAATATCCCATTGATACATCTATGGACAAAGCCGTATAATGCAATATTAATGCCAAACACCATGAAAAATTGATAATTAATGCCTTATGGGCAAAAAAAATCCCTCCGTTTTCGGAGGGACCTTCTTGCAAGAAGTTTATATACTTCTAATTACTTTTTTGCAGCAGAATCAACTTTAACTGCAGAAGAATCAACTTTAGTTGAATCCATTTTAGCAGCAGCTGTGTCAGCTTTAGCAGCAGTAGAATCAGCTTTAACTTCAGTTGAAGCACCACCACAAGCAGCTAATGCAGCGATAGCGAAAATTGCGA
>Ga0007825_1000308_pt1 | contig 14412 bp, 18 predicted proteins | sample CryBogCBE13Jul09_FD_71229 | JGI IMG/M metagenome (GOLD analysis project Ga0007825, IMG submission 71229) | Freshwater microbial communities from Crystal Bog, Wisconsin, USA - CBE13Jul09 | ecosystem: Environmental > Aquatic > Freshwater > Lake | place: Crystal Bog, Wisconsin, USA | collected... | reverse complement strand
TTTTTGGCTGCTGCCACGGCTGTGTCCACGTCGCTGGTGTGTCCGAGAACCACTTCTTTGGTGATGGCGCCAGAGGCGGGGTGGTAGATGGGCTGAACGCGAGAGGCGTTGGCGCGGGTGGTTTGGCCGCTGATGAAGTGTTCAACCAAAGGCAGGTGTTGGGAGCTGGCCATTTGAGAAATTCCTGTGAGAGTGAATGGACAAAGGGAGGAGGGCTCAAAGGCCATTCAAGCCTTGAGCAAAGAAATCTTCTGCGTCAAATTGCGCATGTCCAAAGCTTAATCGATCTTGAGAGTTCCTTCCATGCAGGAAGTCCCCATGTTTGAGCCGAAAGATTTAAAAAACAACGAGCGCAAAGGACCAAAAGGGGCTTTGAAGAGACAAGGACGGGTGAGACAAAATTCACCTGGCGCCAGAGACGTCCAAAATCGTTCCAGAGCAGTAGCTGGCGTTTTCGCTGAGGAGCCAACATATGGCTTGAGCCACCTCTTGTGCGCTGCCTGCACGGCCAAAGGGCAGTTGGGGGGAGAGGTCGCGCACTCGGTTGGGCAGTCCGCCACTGGCATGAATGTCGGTGTCGATGAGGCCAGGCGAGACCGAGTTCACGCGAATGCTCTCTTTGGCCACCTCCTTCGACAAGCCAATGGTGAGCGCATCCAAAGCGGCTTTGCTGGCGGCGTAATCCACATATTGAGTGGCGCCGCCCAGGCGCGCAGCCACCGAGCTCACGTTCACGATCACGCCGCCTTTGCCCCCGTGCAAGGTGCTCATGCGTTTGACGGCCTCTTTGGCGCACAAAAAAGGCGCCACCACATTCATGCCCATCATGCGCGTGAGGCGAGAGGGGCTGTATTCGTCCACCCTTTGGGTTTGGTCAACGATGCCCGCGTTGTTGACCAAACCACTCAAAGTCCCCAGTTCGCGATCGACTGCAGCAAACAAGTTCTCAATTTGTGCAGGGTCCATCAAGTCGGCCTTTAAGGCGACGGCTTGTCCCTTTTGAGCCAAGATTTGATCCACGATGGACTGAGCCGCTTGAGCGTTGTGTGCGTAGTTGACAGCAACGCTCCAGCCTTGCGAGGCAGCAAGAAGCGCGGTTTGGGCTCCAATGCCCCTGGAGCCACCGGTGACCAAAAGAACTTTTTGCATCTCTTTGGTGTCTCTCCTAGAGCGTGGACTGGGCCAAAGTGTTGTGGGCTTGTTGATCGGCGTGGTAGCTCGAGCGCACCATCGCTCCGACGGCCGCGTGCTTAAAGCCCATGGCGTAGGCCTCTTGTTCAAACATCTTGAACGTGTCGGGATGCACGTAGCGCAGGACGGGGAGGTGGTGGGTGCTGGGGGCCAGGTATTGGCCAATGGTGAGCATGTCAATGTTGTGCTCACGCATGTCTCTCATGGTTTGCAAAATCTCCTCATCGCTTTCTCCCAACCCCACCATCAAGCCACTCTTGGTGGGTACGTGTGGCATGAGGGCTTTGAATTTTTTGAGCAACTGCAAGCTGAAGTGGTAGTCGCTTCCAGGGCGAGCTTGTGCATACAAGCGAGGCACAGTTTCCAAGTTGTGGTTCATGACATCGGGTGGGGACTGGAGCAAGATGTTGAGTGCTCTGTCGTCGCGTCCGCGAAAGTCGGGCACCAAAATTTCAATTTGAGTTTGAGGAGAGAGTGCTCGCACGCTCTCAATGCAGCTCACAAAATGACCGCTTCCACCGTCCCTCAAATCGTCTCTGTCAACGCTTGTGATCACCACGTATTTCAACTTCAGCTGCGCCACCGTTTGCCCAAGGTTTTGTGGCTCATTGGGATCCAAGGGGTCAGGTCTGCCGTGTCCAACGTCGCAAAACGGGCACCTTCTGGTGCATTTGTCCCCCATGATCATGAAGGTTGCGGTGCCAGCGCCAAAGCACTCTCCAATGTTGGGGCATGACGCTTCTTCGCAAACCGTGACGAGATTGTTTTTGCGCAAGATGTCCTTGATTTCGTAAAAGCGCGTGTTGGCTGAGGCCGCTTTGACTCGAATCCAGTCGGGTTTTTTAAGGGCCTCTTGGGGCTGGACCTTGATGGGGATCTTGGAGAGTTTGTCCTTGGCCTTTTGTTTGGCACTGGGGTCGTAGCTTTGTGGGCTTGAATCGGTCACGGAGGTTGGTTCAGACATGGTGTTGAGCTGCTTAAAGCCAAAGGGTATTCAAAGAGGGGTCTGCATCAAAGTGCAAAAAGGTGAACGCTTGGCCTTCAAGGAGAAAGATAGGTTTGCAGTTTTTCAGCCAAAACGGGTTGCACATCTGCGCAATTTAACACGAGCCCCAAGGAGCGCAAATCGGTGGTGTTTAAACCCTCGTATCCACAGGGATGGATGGAGGAAAAGGGCGAGAGGTCCATGGCCACGTTCAAAGCCAAGCCGTGGTAGGTGAAATGCCGGCTCACCTTCACGCCCAAAGCAGCAATTTTTGACAAGCCCATGAAGTTGGGCTCTGAGGCGCTGCCCTTGGGGCCTGAGTTTTGAGCTCGCAAGACGCCATGGCCATGGGGGTCTTGGGAGTTGACGTAGACACCGGGTGCGCTGGGGACCCGGTGGGCGGTCACGTCAAAGTGGTTCAGCGTCTTGATGATGGCCTCTTCAAGCCTGAAGACGTATTCGCGCACGAAAAAATTCAATCTCGAGAGGTTCACCAAGGGGTAGGCCACAATTTGTCCAGGCCCGTGGTAGGTGATTTGCCCCCCACGATTGGTTTTGACGCATGGAATGTCTGCTCTCAATGGCGTCAAAGTGGACTGCTCAGACAAGCCCAGGGTGTAGACGCTTGGGTGCTCACAAAGCCAAAGCTCGTCAGGATCAGTGTTCGAGCGCTCTCGAGTGAATTGCTGCATCGCTTCATAAGTTTGTGAATACTCGGTGAGGCCTAAATGCTTAACGATCATGGCGGGATGAGACACGTCGGATGTGCCTCAAAGCACCACTTTGACCATGGGGTGGCTGGTCAATGCGAGGTAAATTTGGTCCAGTTGCTCGCGGGAGGTGGCGTTGATCATGAGGGTGACTCCCAGATACTTGCCGCCACTGCTCTCACGCATCTCGATGGTGGAGGCGTCAAAGAAAGGATCGTGAGATTTGGCGATCTGGCTCAATGTGTGCACAAAGTGATCGGCTTTGGGGCCCATCACCTTGATGGGAAAAACGCTGGGGTACTCAATGAGAGAGGTGCGCGCGTTGCCCTCATCCAAGCGGGTTGCAGGGGTTGAGGGTGTTTCTGGTGTTTTGGCTGTCATTGTGTAAGGGTATTTGAAGGTCACAACCCCGAAATACAAGGGTGATGGCGTGATTATCGCTTGGGGGACACAAGAAAAATTTACAACAGCGGATTCAAGTCTTGGGTTTTCCCTTACAATGGTGAGCTTTACAAAATTTCATGGGCCCAAAAACTGGGCTCCAATTCGGCCAGCGCCCAAGGGAAGCAGGCCTTTTTGGGGTCGGTTTTGATCGTTGAAAATGACCAAAAATGGGCCCTGATTCACTGGTGAGAGAAAAGCAACAAAAAACAGAGACATGGGACGGTTCGGATGAACTGCCCGTAGCGCCTTGGACCCGAGAGCAAGTGTTAGACTTCAGGGCCAAACACCCCGAGCTCTCCATGTGGAGGGTGGTGTTCATTCAAGGTGGCGTCGGCTTGGCCTTGTGTGTTTTGGTTTGGGGCCTAGGCCAGCCAATGCAAAACGCACTCTCTTGCGCTTATGGCGTATTTTGTGTGGTCTTTCCGGGGTTGGTTTTTGTAAGAGGCTTGCGACGAGTCAGAGCGCTGTCCAATGTGCAGTGGTCGGTCGGTGGGTTTTTTCTCTGGGAGTTTGTGAAAGTGTTGCTCACGATTGCAATGCTGGCACTGGCTCCCAAGGTGGTAGAAGATTTGAGTTGGGCTTGGATGATTTTGGGCCTGATTGTGACCTTGAAGTCGTATTGGCTGGCTTGGTTTTGGTTGAAATAGGGTTGGCTTTTAGGAGCGGCCAGGTGTCTAGAGTGACGCTTGGGGCGCTGAAAGCCTAAAGTGTCCATTAATTGGTTTGTTGGAAAAAGATTTTTTACAAATGTCTGCTGAAAATTCAACTCAAGAAGCAATGACAGCGGGTGACTACATTGGTCACCACCTGACCCATTTGCAAAACCAGCCCATGCACGGGATCATCGACTTTTCCGTGTACAACTTGGATTCGATTTTTTGGGCGTTGCTCTTGGGTGTGCTTGGGTGCTTCTTCATGCGAAGAGCTGCTCGCCACGTGACACCTGGTGTGCCTGGAAGGTTCCAAGCTGCTGTTGAGCTTTTGATCGAAATGGTTGAGGGTCAAGCCAAGGGCATCATTCACAACGCGCAAAGCAGAAAGCTGGTCTCTCCTTTGGCGCTCACCGTTTTTGTGTGGATTTTCATGATGAACGCCATGGACTTGTTGCCCGTGGATTTGTTGCCCGTGCTCTGGGAGAGCTACTACGAAGCAAACGGCATGGATGCGCACCATGCCTTTTTGAGAATTGTGCCCACTGCAGACTTGTCAACCACTTTGGGTTTGTCCACTTCTGTGTTTTTGGTTTGTATTTTCTACAACATCAAGATCAAGGGCTTTGGCGGCTGGTTGCACGAGCTCTTCACCGCTCCTTTTGGCTCGCACCCTGTGCTTTGGCCCATCAATTTTGTGATGCAAATGATTGAGTTTGCAGCCAAAACGGTTTCTCACGGTATGCGGTTGTTTGGCAACATGTACGCTGGCGAATTGGTTTTCATGTTGATTGCCTTGATGGGCAGTGCAGCATCCTTTTCATTGCCAGGAGTGTTGTTGCCACTTGGACACATTGTGGCGGGTTCAATTTGGGCCATCTTTCACATATTGATCATTACGCTTCAGGCGTTCATCTTCATGATGCTCACCTTGGTGTATGTGGGTCAAGCGCATGACGCTCATTGATTGAGCGTTGGATTTAGGTTTCTTTAACTTTTTTTATTTCATCCATAGGAGCATCACATGGAACACGTTCTTGGTTTTGTAGCACTGGCAGCTGGTTTGATCATTGGCCTTGGTGCCATCGGCGCATGTATCGGTATCGGTATCATGGGAAGCAAGTATTTAGAGTCAGCTGCACGCCAGCCTGAGCTCATGAATGAATTGCAAACCAAAATGTTCTTGTTGGCTGGTTTGATCGATGCGGCTTTCTTGATTGGCGTGGGTATTGCCATGATGTTCGCATTTGCAAATCCATTCGTCTTGAAATAAGACATTGACGCAAACCCTCTTACTAGAAAGGTGTTGCCGTGAGTATTAATGCAACCCTGTTCGTGCAGGCGATCGTATTTGCGATCTTGGTTTGGTTCACGATGAAATTCGTGTGGCCACCCATTGTTCACGCCTTGGACGAACGAGCTAAAAAAATCTCAGAAGGCTTGGCTGCTGCAGAGAAGGCGAAGTTTGAGCTCTCCGCTGCCACACGCCACGTCGAGGTCGAATTGGCCAAGTCACGCAACGAAAACGCCAACCGCGTGGCCGATGCAGAGCGTCGTGCACTTCAGATCATTGAAGACGCGAAGTTGAGTGCGGCCGAGGAAGCTCAAAAAATCATCGCTCAAGCTCGCCACGAGGCAGAGCAAGAGGTGCTCAAAGCCAAACAAGCTTTGCGTGAAGAGGTCGCTCACTTGGCTGTCAAAGGCGCTGAGCAAATCCTTCGCAAAGAGGTCAATGTGGGCGTTCACCAAGAGTTGTTGAACCAACTCAAAGCTGAGCTCTAAGCGGAGTAGTCATGGCTGAAATTGCAACCATCGCACGTCCCTACGCTGAGGCCCTCTTTAAGTCACACATGACCCAGGCCAATTTGCCCCAAGCCGAACAGTGGCTGGCAGAGATGGCGTTGGTTGCGCATGACGAGCGCTTGCTCGAATGGGCTGGCAATCCTGGCGTGGTCGCCTCTGAGGTTTTTGAGTTGATCAAAAGCTTGATCAAGGCGACATTGACCGATGAGGCGCTCAATTTTTTGCGCATCATCATCGATCAAGATCGTTTGAGTGCTTTGCCTGAAATTCACCACCAATTCAAAGTGTTGGTGAATGAGAAAAATGGACAACAAGATGCAGTGGTGCAAAGTCCGTTTGATTTGGATGCGCAAACCCTGAGTGGTCTCAGTGGTTTGCTGGAGAAAAAATTTGCTCGCAAATTAAACCTCACCGTTGAACTCAAGCCTGAGTTGATCGGTGGGATTCGTGTCGTGGTGGGTGATGAGGTGCTCGATACATCTGTCAAAGCCCGCTTGGAACAAATGAAAGTCGCGTTAACGCACTGAGTCGAAAGACCTCAGCGCATTGACCCCAATTAAAGGAAAAGGAAAGAGTCATGCAACTCAATCCCGCAGAAATTTCTGAATTGATCAAATCCCGCATTGAGGGCATGTCCGCTCACGCAGACATTCGCAATCAAGGCACAGTGGTCTCCGTTACCGACGGTATCTGTCGCATTCATGGTCTCTCAGACGCCATGCAAGGCGAGATGCTGGAGTTTCCCAACAACACATTCGGCTTGGCGCTCAATTTGGAGCGCGATTCCGTGGGTGCGGTGATTTTGGGTGAATACGAGCACATCAGCGAAGGCGATGTGGTCAAGTGCACGGGCCGCATTCTTGAGGTTCCCGTGGGTCCCGAATTGATTGGTCGCGTGGTCAACGCATTGGGTCAGCCCATTGACGGCAAAGGCCCCATCAACGCCAAGATGACCGACGTGATCGAAAAAGTGGCTCCTGGCGTGATTGCACGTCAATCTGTGAGTCAGCCGATGCAAACTGGATTGAAGTCCATCGACTCCATGGTGCCCATTGGCCGTGGTCAGCGTGAGTTGATCATTGGAGACCGTCAAACCGGTAAAACGGCCGTTGCGATTGATGCCATCATCAATCAAAAGGGTCAGAACATGACCTGTATTTATGTGGCGATTGGTCAAAAGGCCTCCTCCATCAAGAACGTCGTTCGTTCTTTGGAGCAAGCCGGTGCCATGGACTACACCATTGTGGTGGCCGCGAGTGCCTCTGAGTCAGCTGCAATGCAGTACGTCTCGGCTTACTCAGGTTGCACAATGGGTGAGTACTTCAGAGACCGTGGACAAGACGCGTTGATTGTGTATGACGATTTGTCCAAGCAAGCGGTTGCATACCGTCAGGTTTCATTGCTGTTGCGCCGTCCCCCAGGCCGTGAGGCCTTCCCTGGCGACGTGTTCTATTTGCACAGCCGTTTGCTCGAGCGTGCAGCTCGCGTGAATGCCGACTACGTTGAAGCGTTCACCAAAGGTGAAGTCAAGGGTCGCACGGGTTCATTGACTGCGTTGCCAGTCATTGAAACCCAAGCGGGTGACGTGTCAGCTTTCGTTCCAACCAACGTGATTTCAATCACCGATGGTCAGATCTTCCTTGAGACCAGCCTCTTTAACGCTGGTATTCGTCCTGCGATCAATGCCGGTATTTCAGTTTCTCGCGTGGGTGGTGCTGCTCAGACCAAATTGGTCAAGAACCTCTCAGGCGGTATCCGTACCGACTTGGCCCAGTACCGTGAATTGGCCGCTTTTGCTCAATTTGCGTCAGACTTGGATGAGGCCACTCGCAAGCAATTGGACCGTGGTGCACGCGTGACCGAGCTCTTGAAACAAGCTCAGTACAGCCCCTTGTCCATCAGTTTGATGGGTGCCACATTGTTTGCCGTCAACAAGGGCTATTTGGACGACATCGAAGTCAAGCAAGTGCTTCACTTTGAGTCTGAATTGCACCACCACTTGAAAGACAAGCACGCATCACTGCTTGCCAAGCTCGAGGCCGACAAGGCCATGGACAAAGAGGCCGAGGCCGAATTGACCCAGATCTTGGATGCTTTCAAGAAGACGTTTGGCTGATCTGGACACACCTAAAGGGAGCCATTGATGGCAGCAGGCAAGGAAATTCGCGGCAAGATCAAATCGGTGGAAAACACCAAAAAGATCACGAAAGCCATGGAAATGGTGGCCGCCTCCAAAATGCGCAAGGCGCAGGAGCGCATGCGCGCTGCTCGCCCCTACAGCAACAAAGTCAGGGACATTGCGACCCATTTGGGACAAGCCAATCCAGAGTATTTTCATCCTTTCATGAAAAAACACCCCCATGTCAAAGCGCACGGCTTCATCGTCGTGACGACCGACAAGGGCTTGTGTGGCGGCATGAACACCAACATTTTGCGTTTGCTCACCGCTCGCTTGAAGGATCTTCAATCTCAAGGTGAAACCGCGCAAACGGTGGCCATTGGCAACAAGGGTTTGGGATTTTTGAACCGCGTTGGCGCCAAAGTGTTGGCCCAAGTTGTACAACTTGGCGACACCCCTCACTTGGAGCGTTTGATCGGGCCTGTGAAGGTCATGCTTGACGCCTACAGCAAGGGTGAGTTGGCGAGTGTGAGCATTTGCTTCACTCGTTTCATCAACACCATGAAGCAAGAAGCGGTGATCGAGCAGTTGCTGCCCTTGTCTGCGGACAAGATGGCGCAAGAGACTTTGGCGAGTGGCCCCACACACAGTTGGGATTACTTGTATGAGCCTGAGCCACAAGCGGTGATCGATGATTTGCTTGTGCGCTATGTGGAAGCTTTGGTTTACCAAGCGGTGGCAGAGAACATGGCCTCTGAGCAATCTGCTCGCATGGTGGCCATGAAGTCCGCCACCGACAATGCGGGCAATGTGATTGGTGAGTTAAAACTCGTCTACAACAAAACCCGTCAAGCGGCCATCACCAAAGAGCTCTCAGAGATCGTGGCGGGTGCGGCAGCGGTGTAAGCAAGACCCCAAATTTTTAAACAAACGAATTTCAGTACATTCATTTAATGGAGCAAAAAATGGCTCAGCAGCAAGGAAAAATTGTTCAATGTATCGGTGCCGTGGTGGACGTCGAGTTCCCACGTGACCAAATGCCTCACATTTATGATGCATTGAAACTGGAAGGCACCAATTTGACGCTCGAGGTGCAGCAGCAACTCGGCGACGGCATTGTGAGAACCATTGCCTTGGGCAGTTCAGATGGATTGCGCCGCGGCTTGATGGTGACCAACACCAATGCAGCCATCACCGTGCCCGTTGGCAAAGCCACTCTGGGTCGAATCATGGACGTGTTGGGCTCTCCCATCGATGAGCGTGGTCCCGTGGACCAGGCTCACACGGCCTCCATTCACAGAAAAGCGCCTGCTTATGATGAGTTGAGCCCTTCACAAGAACTCTTAGAGACCGGCATCAAGGTGATTGACTTGGTTTGTCCCTTTGCCAAAGGCGGTAAAGTCGGTCTCTTCGGTGGTGCCGGTGTGGGTAAGACCGTGAACATGATGGAGTTGATCAACAACATCGCCAAGGCTCACTCTGGTTTGTCCGTGTTTGCGGGTGTGGGTGAGAGAACGCGTGAAGGTAACGACTTTTATCACGAGATGATGGAGTCTGGCGTGGTGAACTCAGAGAACCTGAGCGAATCCAAAGTGGCCATGGTCTACGGTCAGATGAATGAGCCTCCTGGCAACCGTTTGCGCGTTGCCTTGACCGGTTTGACCATTGCCGAGTCCTTCCGTGACGAAGGCCGTGACGTGCTTTTCTTTGTGGACAACATTTACCGCTACACATTGGCCGGTACTGAGGTGTCTGCTCTCTTGGGTCGTATGCCTTCTGCTGTGGGTTATCAGCCTACACTGGCCGAGGAGATGGGCCGCTTGCAAGAGCGTATCACGTCCACCAAAGTGGGCTCCATCACATCCATTCAGGCCGTTTACGTGCCTGCCGATGACTTGACCGATCCTTCTCCTGCAACCACGTTTGCTCACCTTGACTCCACCGTGGTGTTGTCTCGTGACATCGCAGCTTTGGGTATCTACCCAGCGGTTGATCCTTTGGATTCAACCTCACGTCAGTTGGACCCCAACGTCGTGGGCGAAGACCACTATGCAACTGCTCGTGCGGTTCAAGGTACGTTGCAGCGTTACAAAGAATTGCGTGACATCATTGCGATTTTGGGCATGGATGAGTTGGCTCCCGACGACAAGTTGGTGGTGGCTCGTGCTCGTAAGATTCAGCGTTTCCTCTCACAGCCTTTCCACGTGGCCGAGGTGTTCACAGGCACCGCTGGTAAGTACGTGTCATTGGCCGAGACCATTCGCGGCTTCAAGATGATTGTGGCTGGCGAGTGCGATCATTTGCCCGAGCAGGCTTTCTACATGGTGGGAACCATTGACGAGGCCATTGAGAAAGCCAAGAAAATTTAATTGAGTCGTCCACGCGAAGGAGATCCCAAGCGAGTTTTGCACAAACAATGGGTGCAAGCACAAGAGATCTCTTTCAGTGGTGCTCAACATGAGTGAAGCGTAAAGTCTAGGACATTCAATGAATACCCTCCAAGTCGATGTAGTGAGTGCTGAGGAGTCCCTCTTTTCTGGAAAAGCACGTTTTGTGGCCTTGCCTGGTGAGAGCGGTGAACTGGGCATTTACCCACGCCACACCCCATTGATCACGCGCATCAAGGCGGGCAGCGTTCGCATTCAAGATGAAGCCGGACAAGAGACCTTCATCTTCGTGGCCGGTGGCATCATTGAGGTTCAACCTGGTGCTGTGACCGTGCTCTCTGACACGGCCGTGCGTGGTGAGGACATGGATGAAGAGAAAGCGCTTGAAGCCAAGAAGTTGGCCGAAGAAGCGCTCAGCCAAGCCAAGAACGAGATCGACATGGCCAAGGCTCAAGCCGAGTTGTCTGTGATGATTGCAGAGTTGGCTGCGGTCAGACGTTTCCGCCACAAAAAGTAACATCGCCTTGCTCTAAAGCAGCACCTCTCAGGCCTCCTAAGAGGGTGATTGACTCCAAGAGTCCAACCTTCACCGTTTGCAGACATGCCCAAAGTCAAAGCCAAAGTTGCGTCTCTCGGAGGAACAGCCCAAGAAATTGAAGCGGCGTTCTACGAGGCTTTGCAAAACGCAGACTTGGACAAACTGATGGCGTGCTGGTCCGATGAGGATGAGGTCGTTTGTATCCATCCAGGCGGCATGAGACGCGTTGGCATTCACGCCATTCGAGACTCCTTTGAAAACATCTTCTCTGGTGGTGCATTGCGAGTGAACGTGCTCAGTGTCAAGCGCGTGGACTCTTTGACCAGTGCCATGCACAACGTGCTCGAGCAACTCGAGGTCATGCTCCCCAACGGTCCACAGATGGCCTATGTGTATGCCACCAACGTCTACCAAAGAACGCCTCAGGGCTGGAGAATGGTGTTGCACCACGCCTCTCCAGGCAACCCAGACGAAGTCCAACAAGATTTAGAGTTGCCGGCAGTCTTGCACTGAAAGGCTGACTTGCAGGCATTTGGGTGAGGGTTGATGGGGACCCACAAAAGCTCAATTGAGATGCTTAGCTCCATTTTGATTGGAGAACCCAGGCCCCAATTCACTGAGCACAAAGGTCACTGATACACATGGACGACATTGTCAAACGCGCGATGGCCAAGTGGCCCAATGTGCCCGATTGTTTCAATTGGTTGGGCCTGGATCGACGGGGCAATTGGTGCCTTCGCGATGATGCCACGCAAGCCTTGGGGCCCTTTCCGATGAGCCGAGGCGATGTCCTTGAGCACACTGGGTTGATCGATTTCATCGGGCGAAATTACGGCAAAGATGACTCAGGCAGGTGGTTTTTTCAGAATGGACCGCAACGCGTTTTCATTGAACTTGAATGCACACCCTTCATTTGGCGAGTTCAAATCGAGGAGGGAAAAAATATAAGTGTGCACTCACACACGCAATTAACCGCACAAGTGTTGAACACTTATTTGGATGAAAGCGGTTTGGTTTATTTGGAGACGGATTTGGGCTTTGGCTTGGTCCACAGCATGGACATGTGGGGGGTGGGTGAAGTGATCGATCAGGGCATTTGGTCTCCCATCGAATTGATGGCCAAAGAAATGCCAGAGCGCTTTGGATTCATTCAAAGTCCAGCTTCAAACTCCCAAGAAAAAACCACCTGAATGGATCAACATTCGAGGTGGTTCTTTGGGGTTTCAAAGGCTTAGAGCCCTTGAAGGAATCTGCGGGGCTGAACCCCACCTGATCAGGGATTATTTTGCAGCGGGCACTGGATCAGTGAATTTGGCGCCACCTGCGTTGGCCATGTAGACCACTGCACGACCAACTTCCAAGTCATCGTAGTCGCCACCACCTTGGGCTCCCATGGCGCCTTTGCCGTGCAATGCTGAATTGAGCAGTGCAGCATAGCCTTTTTGGATGCGAGGGCCCCAAGCGGCAGCATCGCCAAATTTTGGAGAACCTGCTGCTCCAATGCTGTGGCATGTGGTGCATTGTCCTTTGAAGACTTCTTCACCGGTCTTGAGAACTCGGTTGGCATCGCGCACTTCGGCAAAGCCAACTTTTTCAATACGAGACTGAACGCTTGAGTCGTTCAAGTCAGAGCCAGCCGCTGTTTTGTTGTCAGAGGAGACGTAGTACACCAAGCCAATGATCACAAAAATTGGCAATACAAACGACAACAAAACCGTGTACATGAACTGTGTAGGGGTTTTGATGGGGTTGTGATCTTCTGAATGCTCTTCACTCATATTGGCCTCAAAGGTGGTTAACTTATGAAAGATGAGATTATAGCTTTCATACAAGTGTCTTTCATACAAGAGAGGCGCAGAGAAGGGCAAAAAGCCAAGGGAATTTGGAGTGCTTTTGGATTTGGCACACTACAATTGAGCGTATCCGGAGATAGAACGAATGCGGCTGTAGCTCAGTGGATAGAGTATTGGCCTCCGAAGCCAAGGGTCGTGGGTTCGATCCCCGCCAGCCGCACCATTGCAAAGGGGTCCATACCGGACACATGGTTTACAGATCGTACCGATCACATACTTAACAGTTTAGGCCCAAAGGGATTCTCGACGGGTTCTACTCTACGGAAACAGAGGCCAAATTTTTCTGAATGGCAATTCGTAAAGCTGATTTGCCATGGGGGCGCCACTTTAGGGAATTAAGCTGTCACTGGGTTTAGGCTGCAATTCTAGATTTGGTTGAAATGATCCTTCCATTGATGATCTTTTTCTAAGCGACTTTGATCGATTTATATTCTTCTTTGATTTCACCAGCAATGAATCATCAAAAGTTTAACCATTTTGTCTAAGACTTATTAAAAGCCAAGATAACACTGCAACAAGCCAAAGCCAGTGCCAATTTCTGTATGACAAAAGTTACTAAAGACAAAAAATAAGTCTTGCACACTCCTGCGTACAAATTTCATCAAACTCATGCCCAAAATTCGTTCAGATGCTTAAGTAGCAAGTAATGTGCAAAAAAGAGAAACTCAAAAGTTTTGGTTAAGTTATTAAAAAACAACTTATAGGTGTTTAATTAATTGAAATAATATAATCTATAGGTTATTATTTAAATAGTAAAACGTTACCTATAGGTACCTATGGACAAGCAATTCCGTGATCTTCAGCTCCAGCAAATGGACGCTCTTCTTGAGGCTTGGAGAGGGTCGCAATTGAGCGCGCGTCCCAGGTCTGGATGGGTACGAGCCATTCGTGAGGCCATGGGCATGTCTGCTGCAGCCTTTGCGCGACGCCTAGGAATGACGCCTGTTGGTGTTCGAAAACTGGAAAGCTCAGAAGCGTCAGACACCATCACTTTGGCAAGCCTACGTAAGTTGGCACAGGCCTTGGATTGTGAGCTGCGATATGCATTGGTACCTCGAACGAGCTTGCTGCAGCAGGTGAAAGACAGAGCGGAAAGGGTTGCACGTGAGCGTTTAAGCCCAATCGCACATTCAATGGCGCTGGAGGACCAAGCAGTCCAAGTGCTACAGAATAAGGTTCAGCTTGAGTTGGCCATCAAAGATTTGATCGAAGGTTCGCGTCGCGAGCTCTGGTGATGTGTTGTACATGAAATTTCAATACGCACCTGGAGCAACTCCTCTCGACCCCGATGAAGCGGCAGGCCTGGTGCCGACGCACATTACTACCCAAGGTGATCTAAATGCCTGGGAGCAGGCCAACATCACTCAGGGGGACCGCTGGGCTATGCGTCAAAAAAAAAGAGACCTACTGGACGAGGCATTCATTCGCGAATTGCATCTCCAGATGTTTGATAAGACCTGGCAGTGGGCGGGAACATTTCGCCACAGCAATAAAAACATTGGAGTGGATTGGACGCAGGTGGCGGTGAGATTGCGAAACTTGCTGGACAATTCAAAATATCAAATCGAGAAACAAGTTTTCGATTTCGATGAGTTGGCAGTGAGGTTTCACCATCAGCTGGTGTGGATTCATGCCTTCCCTAACGGGAACGGACGCCATGCACGCTTGATGGCAGATTTGTTGGCGATGCGTCTTGGCCGACCGCGACTGACATGGGGCGCAGGTGAGGCCA
>Ga0007825_1000298_pt1 | contig 14639 bp, 13 predicted proteins | sample CryBogCBE13Jul09_FD_71229 | JGI IMG/M metagenome (GOLD analysis project Ga0007825, IMG submission 71229) | Freshwater microbial communities from Crystal Bog, Wisconsin, USA - CBE13Jul09 | ecosystem: Environmental > Aquatic > Freshwater > Lake | place: Crystal Bog, Wisconsin, USA | collected... | reverse complement strand
AAGGTCCCTCGCGTCATCTACGTGGGCGCTGAGTACTGCCCCTACTGCGCCGCCGAACGCTGGTCCGTCATTACGGCCCTCAGCCGTTTCGGTACGTGGTCGGGCTTGAGCAACACCGAGTCCGCTACTGGTGACGTCTACGGCGGTACCCAGACGTTCTCCTTCGTCAACGCCAAGTACTCGTCGCCCTACATCGCCTTTGACGGTGTCGAGATGTACTCGAACCAGGTCGACCCTGCCACCAACTACTACTACAAGCTCCAAAATCTGACGGGCGTCGACAAGACCACGTTTGCGACCTACGACACGCCGACGTACATCCCTGGCATGTCCGCCAACGACAAGTACGCCTTCCCCTTCATGTCGATTGGCAACAAGTACCTGCTGTCGGGTGCGCAGTTCAGCCCCGCCCTGTTGCACGGTGTGACACGTGACAACATCGCTTCGGGACTCTCGACCGCGTCGAGTCCCTTCACCGCAGCCATTTTGTCGGCGGCGAACTACCTCACTGCTTCGATCTGCCAGACGACGGGGAACATGCCCGCAGATGTCTGCACCTCACCCGCCGTCAAGACCGCCGTTCACAAGGGTCTCTAGTTGACGCGCGAGGCCCAGCCCGTCGCCCTCTGGGCGCGCGTGGTCACGTTGTGCCTCAGTCTCGTTGGCCTCGGCCTGTCGATCTACCTCACCATTGAGCACTTTGGTCATTCCAGCTTGCTGGTGTGCCCATCGAACTCGGTCTTCAACTGCGGACAGGTAACGACTTCGGCCCAGTCATATGTTTTGGGCATTCCCGTGGCCGTCTTGGGACTCATTGGCTACTGCGTGCTCACCGCGCTCAACACGCCGTGGGCGTGGCGCGCGAAGAACTACTACGTTCACGTGGCGCGCTTCGTGCTCACTATTGGATCGATGGCCTTCGTGCTGTGGCTGATCTGCGCGGAGCTAGTCATCATCGGCTATCTCTGCCTCTACTGCACCGCGGTGCACGCCGTCACCTTCGCGCTCTTCGTCGTGATGATGCGCGTGGGCCCTACCCAACTGGGCAAGGCTCGATTAACGACGACGGAGTGAGCGGCGCTCCTGTTCGGTGAGCCCGCCCCAGATCCCGTAGGACTCATTCATCGCGAGGGCCGTGTCCAGGCATTCTTCGCGGACCGGGCACTGCCCACACAGCCGCTTCGCCTGACGCTCACGGCGGAGTCGGTGCTCCTTACGCTCGTGCAGTTCGGGAGAGAAAAATAGGACACGCTCGGGTCCGCGACAGCTCGCATCATCGGCCCAACTGGGTTGCACTAACGCCATTACGCTCCTTCGCCTCAGTCGTCAGAATAGCGAGCAGCTGTAGGGTCACGCCAAAGCGCGACGCGAGGCAAAACACCGCTGTCTTGCTACGCTGGAGGGCGTGTCAACTATCTTGATTGCGAGCGACCTCGCCGCCCTGCGCGCCGACCTCGTCTCGATGCTTGCTGCACCCGACCGCACCCTCGTGGAGGTCGCCAGCGGCCCCGAGGTACTGGCCGCAACGCGTGCTGGTGGTATTGACCTGGTCATCTTGGACGCACAAATTGGTGCGATGGGTTTCATGGCAATCACGATGGAACTTCGCCACGACGAATCCTACGGTTTGGCCGGACCCGTGCCCGTCTTGAACCTGCTCGACCGCCGCGCCGACGTCTTCTTGTCGCGCCGTAGTGGCGCCGAGGGATTTGTCCTCAAGCCGCTCGAGCCCCTTACGGTGCGCGCCGCTGTTCGTGCGCTCTTGCGTGGCGAAGCTTTCGAAGACACCTCACTCACGCCGGCCACCGTTCGTGCCGGTAGCCCTGCATGAAAGAGCCTTCGCATCCCCCGGCGGGACTCTCCCTCTTCCGCTCTCGTACCGCCAAGAAGGACGAGCCCACAACGCGCGACCCGGAAGCCCAGGCCATCCACGACCGCGTTGATCAGCTGAGCCAGCTGGAATTACGCGACGTCATGACGCCACGCGTCGACGTGGCGTTCTTGAACGTCCCGGTCACGCCCGAAGCAGTCGCCGAAGCTGTCCGTGACACGGGTCACTCGTGTTTCCCCGTCGTCGTCGATGACGATCTCGACGAAGTGCAGGGTGTTCTCTACGTCAACGACCTGTTTCGCTCGACTACGGCCAAGCGCGCCATCGGGGTTTCACTCCCCGACGAACGTGAAATCGCCCGGAAGCTGCGCACACCACTGATGCTGCCCGAGACGCTCAACTTGCTCGAAGGACTGCACGAAATGCGCGAGCAGAGCCGCACGTTCGCAATTGTGCTCGATGAACACGGAGGCGTGGCGGGCGTCATCTCGATTCGCGACATCCTGGAACAGCTCGTTGGTGACCTCTCCGATGAGTTCGATGAACAAGACGCCGTCACCATCGTGAAGATTCGAGCGAATCGCTGGCTTATTGACGGGCAGACCCACGTCGATAAGGTTGCCGCCGATCTCGGTGTCCCCATTCCCGAAGGCGACTACGTGACACTGGCCGGTTACGTCCTCGAGCTCGCCGACGCATTCCCCGAAGAGGGAGAAACCTTTTGGGAAGGGCACTGGAGTTTCCGCGTGCAGTCGCTAGTCAAGCAGCGCATCAGCGAGGTCGTGGTCGAATTCCACGAGGAGCTACCGGCGCATCGCCCCGAAGAATAACGCTTTGTGTCAGAAGTTCACGGGCGGCTAAGATTGTCAAGTTGTGAGTTTGCTCGCTACGGGCTGTAGCGCAGCTTGGTAGCGCGCTTCGTTCGGGACGAAGAGGTCCCGGGTTCAAATCCCGGCAGCCCGACTCGGCCGACGAAGCGCACGTATTCACAACTGCTGTACATCCTGGCTCCCATCGTCTAGAGGCCTAGGACACCGCCCTTTCACGGCGGCGACGCGGGTTCGAATCCCGCTGGGAGTGCCATACGTTTCTTAAGTGCGATTTGATTCGCTCTTTCCGCTATTCCGCTCGATTCCCCTGGAGCGTCCATCCCACCAGCGCGTTCCCATGTCCGTACCCCATACCGTGTTCCGCTTTCAAGAACTGCACTAGTTCCATGTGTTTCACGAGGCCAGATTGACTGATACGCCTTTGCCACTCGGCGAATGACATTCCGTACTTCTCTTGATCGATGGGAAATACGACGCCGGTCCTTCTTTCGGCCACTCGGCCTCTCCCATACGACATCCCTTCACGCTCGCTCCGAATGGGAACGAACGTAGGTTGCGCGGCATCGGCCACTCGGCCTCTCCAGTTACGAAAACCCTCTACTAAGGTTGGGACGCAGTCTCGTCGAGAGGAACACATGTCATTCGTTGCTACCTACCTCAACTACATGGGTCAAACCGAAGAGGCATTCAACTTTTACGCGTCAGTCTTTGGAGTGGAAGCAACACCCCGCATTATGCGATTCTCTGACATGCCCGCCATGCCTGGTGCGCCGGAGATTCCTGAAAACGAACGAAATATGGTCATGCACGCCGAGCTCAAAATCATCGGCGATCACACCTTGATGGCCACCGACATGCTGTCATCCATGGGTCACCAAACCAAGATTGGCAACAACACCACCATTAGCCTCAACCTCGACTCACGCGACGAGGCCGATCGTCTGTTCGGAATGCTGAGCGAAGGTGCCACCGAAAAGGCCGGCATGATGGACATGCCCTACGGCTACTGGGGTGTTGCACTCGACCGGTACGGCATCCGCTGGATGTTCAACGTCGCCCCCTCCCAGGCGTAAGGAGAAATTGCCACAACGTGTGGCGCGTTGGTCCGCTACCGCTCAATAGTGCGTGCCAATAACCGGAGGTTCTTCTTCCAGATTGCCGTGAGGATCGGTCGGGCGCACCAGCCGCCCAGCGGGCCACCAGCCCACCATGGGAAGACGAGGCTCTCGCGCCACGTGACGAGCGTGGCGCTCCCGTGCGGGCGTAAGGTGAAGACACCGCTGCCCTTGATCAGCCCAACGTGTTCGACGCCCATGGCGCTCACTGGCTCCCATTGGGTGATAGTCATCACGTCACGAGTGGCGAGCGGCCCTACTTTCGTCAGACACGTGAAGGACGTTCCGACACCTTCACGTTGCTCGGACATAAAGTCAATCGCCACGGCGTCGGCCATCCAGTTGACGTGCCGGTCAATATGACGCATCTCCTCCCAGACGACGCTCGGAGTGGCGTTAATCGTGATGGAGATTGAAATTGTGGCCATACCTCGCAGGTTACGGGCATACGACCACGGTCTGCCCGCTGGCTGGCCTGGGGATAGTCGGCTAGTGCGCAGTGACAGCTTCGAAAACCTCGAGGTCAATCTTGGTCATACCCAGCATGGCGGTCATGGCGGCTTGTGCCTTAGTGGGGTCGGCGTGGCCCAGGTAGTGCCCCATTTCCTCCGGCGTCACCTGCCAGGCAACACCGAACTGGTCAGTGAGCCACCCGCACTGACCAGGTTGTCCGCCGGCCGTCAAGGCATCCCAGTAGTGATCCACTTCGGCCTGACCGTGACAGACGACACGAAACGAGACTACGTTCGACGAGGGCACATCTTGGCCGCAGTTAATCGCCTGAAACGGCACGCCGTCGAGGACGAATTCAACCGACAGTGGGGTTCCCGCGATCATCGGCGCACCTTCGCCGTAGTGGCTGACTGAGGTGATGGATGAGTTCGGAAAGAGGCCCACGTAGTATTCGGCAGCTGCCAGCGCTTGGGTATTGAAGAGAAAGTTGGGAATGATGGCTGGCACAACGGCTCACTTTCGGTTGATGCCCGCGCGGCATCGACGACAACCGTAGTCGCAACGACGGCCGCCGAGGGCACCCATTTCGTTCGCCTTTGCTACCTTGGCGCTATGCCTATTACCGCACACCAGTCACTGCAGCACATGGCGTGGGCCAACGCCCGCATCTTTACCGCCATCCAGGCCTTACCCGAGAGTGTTCTTACGGTGTACATTGCGAACCCTGAGTGGACGGTCGCCAAGCTCCTCCAGCACATCGTTGATGGAGCCGAGTGGTACCAGTACTGCCTGACCGACCGGCACGACGGCTGGAACAAAGTTCTACCCACCACCATGGCAGACGTAGCAATCCTGCAGGCCCAACTCGCTTCCTACGACGCCGCCATCCTGGCCCAAGCCGATCTTGACGACGAACTGCTGTCGGTCACGATGGACGATGGCTCGACGATGCCCGTGCTGCGATCAATCCTGATTGCCCAGTCGCCGCACCACGCCACCGAGCACCGCGCCCAGCTGGCCGACGCCCTCGAGGCACACGCGATTGCGGGCATTGACCTCGACCGCAACGACCTGTGGGCCTTCACCACGACGCTTTCCTAGCGTTCACCTGCACCACCCCGAGCCGATTATTCGGCGTTGGTATGCTGACCTGATGCGCATCCCCGAACGCTTTCGGCCGTATGTTGCGGTACTCCTCATCGTCGGGCTCGCGGAGATCTACTTCTTCTGGAACATCCTGCGGTACGGCTTCGCCACCACGACCGTGGCCACCCAGTACGACGCCTCACTGTTCATCTGGGCCAACGGGTGGGTAGCCCACGCACTCGCCACCTTTCAGAATCCTTTCTTCTCACACGCCGTGTTGCCGCCCCATGGCTACAACCTCCTCTCGAACGCGTGCAACGTGGGGATGGACATTCTCTTCGCCCCCGTGACGTGGATTTGGGGGCCCATCGCGGCGCTGAATGCCCAAATGATGTGCATCCTCTTGGCGAACGCCATCGCCATGACCCTGTGTGTTCGGGCGTGGGTTGGTCGGCCGTGGATTGCAGTCGCGGCCGGCGTGATGTGGGGGCTGTGCCCCTTCATGGTCGGCCTTCTGGGCTCGGGCTGGACGAACTGGGCGGCCCAGTGGACGTTGCCGCTGGGGGTCTTCATGATCACCCGAACGTTTCGCGACAAGGCCTGGTCGCTCACCCGGGCCGGGGTCTACCTATCATTGCTCACGATTGCCCAGTTCTTCATCTGCCAAGAAGGCTTCCTCGACAACAGTGTCGGTATTGCCGTCTTCGGCCTCGTCTTTCTCATGCAGCAGCGCCGCAGCATCTTTGGCGTCATGCGCGGCTGGGTACGGGGCTCGGTCGCCTTCGTGGCTCCTCTGGCCGTCGTGGTGGGACCCGCGATTTACTTCGCTCTGGACGGACCGTCGCACTTTGCCCAGGTGGACATGTACGCGCCGATTTTCTACTACCAGAAAGTCGTCGGCATCAAAGACGTACTCTTCAACTCCTACTCCTGGATTGACGCACTGTTCCTCAATGTGCCCGGTTACCAGTACCTCGGAATTGGCATTCCACTCGCCTGCATCGCCGGATTCTGGTTCGTCCGACGCCACCCCCTCGCCATGCCCTCACTGGTGCTGGCACTGGCGGGAATCTGGATCTGCCGCGGCATCAAATTCCCACTGTCCCCCGACGGTTTTCTCCACTCCTTCGCCGATCTTAAGAACCTCATCTGGACCCGACTCTTCCTCTGGGTCTGGTTTGGGTGCGTGCTACTCCTCGCCATCATTGGTGAACACGCCGAGCAATGGATCACGGCCCGCATTGACCCTCGCGACGCGCTGGTCCGACGCGTGGCAACGCCGCTCCTTGCACTCCTCGTCCTCGCCTCACCGCTCGTCGCAGACGCGTGCGCTCTGCCGTATTGGGAAGTGCCTGCCCCCGTTGATCACGCCCTCAACGACGTACTCGCCTTGCCCGGTCATCACGTGGTCATGACCTATCCATCACCCGACAATGGTCGCGGCATGGTCATCCAGAGCATGCGCGGCGGCTTCACCTACACCCTGTCCAATAGTTACGCCCCCCAGTACTGGTTGGGCACCCGTCGCATGGAGATCGCCGAGGACCTGCTCATTCAGCTCTCCAACGACTTCCTCTGGTACGGACCGACCGAAGCCAATCTCCAGTCCATTGCCGTTGGCATGCGGGCCTGGGGCGTGACCGACATCATTGTTCCTCAAGTCACCGTCTACGGTGACATGGCCAAGTACTCCTGGCCGCGCGAGTTCCCCGCCGCCATGGTCGAACTCTTGGGCACACCCCAGGTGATTAAGGGCGAGTGGGTCTGGGAACACGTCCACCTGCCCAAGAACGTCACCTACCCACTGCTCACGAAACAACAGTGGCGCAAGTGCACCCGTCAGGTCCTCACGCCGCTCACCACAACGTGTGCGGCCAACTACTTGGCCAGTAACTCGTAGCGCCGTCGAAGACGCGTACGGCGGTCGTCGGTGAGTACGACGCCACCAACACAGACGAGCAGGCCGACCAGCGCGGCCTCCCACGACATATTTTCGTAGGGTGGTGTGAAGGAGAAGGTCACGACCGAACGCCCCGCCGGAAGTCGCACAGACTCGAACACCTGTTGTGCTTGGTGGATTGAGACCGGCTGTCCATTTCTGGTTGCCGACCAGCCGGGCATGAACTGCTCGCGGCGCAGCAGCGTGCTCGGTGCCGTGCATCGGGCGACCACTCGGTTCACCGAGGTAATAGTGACGTGACAACCGTGGGCACTGAAGAGTGGGCCGAAGGTTGGAAGCTTCGAAATCGTGAGTAGGGCGTCGTGGTAGACCACTCGCACGCCCACGACTTGGTCTTGGCGCCGAGCAGCGGGGGTGAGATTTGACGAAATCAGGTACTTCACGTCAGCATTCTCAAAGTTCTGTAAGTGACCCAGGAACTCAGTGCGCGCACCCGCCCCGCGTGGGTTAATGCGCCAGACGCCAGTGAATCGGTGGGCCAGCGTATTGGTGTCGAGGGCGGTGCTCACGTAGGTCGTAAAGAGGTCCGAGACGGGGAGGTCGTCGAGGTTGATCTGTGGCACCTTGAAGTAGGTGCCGAAGTTTGCCTGGAGTGGTCCGCCGATGGCGTAAACCCGCCCGTAGCCGAGGTGCGTGTGCAGGTAGTTCAGGGCGGGAGTATCGACGTGATAAGTCCGCGGCCCCGTCATGGTCGGCACCATGTAGTTACCGACGACTTCCAACGTCATCACGACGCAGAGTGCCAGGACTCGCACGCGGCCGCGCAGCTGCAACAGAGCGAGACTGGTCAACGCGGCCACCACTACGGGAATCCAGAACGCGACCGCCAACGTCCGGTCGGAGACAAACCCGTGCAGGAGTGACTGGTGGAGAGGCAGGGCCGCAGAGACCGTCCAGACCACGAGGGCTAGTACCGCCACAGTCGAGTACTGCACAACCCGTCGCGGCATATCACCACGCAGGAGGTCATCGAGACCGAAGGCCGCTAACACGATTAGCGCGAACTCAACCGAGGGAACGAGGTAGCGGTTGAGTTCCATGTCGCTTACGCCAGGGATGAGATTAAACAACTGGTGGGCCCAGAGCAGCCCCCACATGGCACAAATCGACACGAAGATCCACGCCCCCAGTGCCGCTCGAAGGACTCGATCACGACGCCCCCACAGTCCGACCGCGGCCAAGAGGATCACGCCAATGGTTACGTACCCCGACAGCGCCAGCGAGTGGGTGTAGATCGGAACACCGAACAGTTTCGGGTGCTGCCAATACAGTCCAAAGGCGTAGGGGTCCAGGAAAATCGTGTGCATACCCGACAACAGGGCCACGTGACCCTGCGACGACGTGTTGTTGGGTCCGTTATTGGATACGCGGAGAAAGTCAACGAAGGCCACGAGAACGGGCGCCGCGAGTAAGAGCGCCGTGATACTCGCCCCACCCAGCTTGGTCAGGAGCGCCACTCGACGCGTTGGTGCCGTGGCCCAGAGGCGCACGCCAATCCACACCGCCACCAACAAACAGTTAAAGAGCACAACCTCCGGGAAACCTGCCGCCACTGAAAGGGCGAGAACCGCCGCCAGAAGGACCCAGCCACCACGACGGTGTTCTCGGGTCGCTCGTACCGCCATTTCCGCCGCCAGCAGCGTCAGCGGCAAGAGGCAGATGGGGTTAGCCGCCGCATTGGTGAGCCACGCGAAGGTTCCGTTCAACCCGAAGGCGAGACCTGCGACGACGCTGGCACTCTTTGCCAGTCCGAGGTAGCGAAGGAGTGCGTAGGTGGCGAGAGCGGTGCAGAGCTCCATGGCGAGGTGCTCGTAGAGTGCTCCGTTCGAGAAGATTTGTAGCAACGTCAAAGGGAACAGCGCCGCAGACTGCATCTCGCCCAGCAGAGGCGTCCCGAGGGCCTCAAAAGAGTTCCAATACGGCAGGTGTCCGTGGAACAAGAGCGAGGCGGCGTAGTGACCAAGCGACTGGGTGGTGTAGCCCACGTTGCGATCAATATTCGAGTTGCCCTGCAGCAGACTCCACTGCGTGACGTTCTGCAGTCCCGAGTCCGAGGCGATGGGGTTATAGGCCGTCCACCCAACAAGGAACCAGACGTTGGCGAGAAGCACGCCCAGGACAACGGCTATGGGCCCGACGAATCGCCAGGCGGGTGAACGCATCACCGTAGCGAAATACCGGTCTACGACGCTCGGCGCGTCAACGCCCACCTCAGAGCCCGCAAAGGTGTCCATGGTGCGATTCTACCGAGGGTCTCGTATTACTTTTCGGCGACGACGAAGTGCCACGAACCCGCTACCCAGAACTGCGAGAACTCCAAGGAGTGCCCCGCCCCAGGCGAACCCCTCGTGGGGTGGTGTGAAGGTGAAGGTGGTGGTCGACCGACCGGCGGGCACCCGAACGGACTGGTAGAGGTGGTCGACTTCCTTCACTGCGATGCTGTGGCCGTGACGGGTGGCGACCCAACCCGGCATAAAGAGCTCGCGTCGCACCAACGTCGATGCTCGCGAACACGTCGTCGTCACTCTGGTAACGGAAGTGGTCGTCACCGTGCAGTGCGCGGCCTCGACATACGGCGCCGGTGACGCCAGTCGCATGACCACGTAGAAGGCGTCTTCGTACACGACCGGTAACCCGAGGGCCGCGTCGGTCGCACGCGGTGCTAGTACGAACACAGTGCCGGTGGCGGCGTAGGCGCGTAGGTGTGCCAACAACTCGGCGCGAGCACTCGGACCGTTCGCGCGCAATCGCTCAAGTGCGGTGCCGTTGAACTGATTCAGCACGGAGTTGCTGTCTAATTCTGCCGACTCAAAGTCGACGAAGAGCTGAGGTACCGGCACGTCGTTCACGTCCAGTTGGGCCACGTTGAAGTACGTGCCGTAGTTGGCGGCCAGGGCGCCATCAATGGCGTACACCCGTCCGAGTCCCACGTGGTGCTGGAGATACGTCAGCACCGCAGTGTCGACCGTGTAGTGACGGGGGCCCGACATGGTGGGAACCCCCGCGTTGATCAGCACTTCGAGCACGACCACGGCGCATAGGGCCATGCGGAGGGCACGACCCCGCACCCGCCAGAGCAGCCACGCCACCGTGGCGCCACTGAGCAGGGGTAGCCAGAACAGCCACGCCAGGTCGCGGTGGGCCGATCCTAACGCCATGAGGGCGCCGTGCGCACCCCATGCTTCCCACATCGACCACAACAACAAGGCACCGACAGCGCCACACGACGCACTGCGTCGGCGACGCGACACCGTTGCCACAATCAACTCATCGAGGCCGAAGGCGGCCAGTACAACGGTGGCGAACTCCAACGATGGTGTGAGATACCTCGTAACGTCGATGTTCGACATGCCCGGCAGGACGTCGAGCGCCTGGTGGAGACCGGCGATACCCCACACCACGCACAGCGAGAACAGCACCCATCCACCCAAGGCCCGCTGGAGCGAGCGGTATCGCGTGCCCGTAGCGCCAACAACCGCGAGGATGGCCACCGCCACGCATACGTATGACACCTTCATACCCGGATGGCCGAGAATCGAGTGGTACCAACGCGAGGTGTGTCGGGCGAATAACCCGTAGGCGTAGGGGATCAATTCGGTAGGGCGAAGGAGCGTCGACAGCGACGTGTGCGCGTAACTGCCCGTCGCGTGGTGTCGCGTGTAGCCAACGCGAAGGTAGTCAACGAACGCCACGAGCGCTGGTGCTGCCAGCGCCGTGCCCACCGCCACGGCGGCAATCGCCTTGGTCACCTGTCGGCGAAGCGCGACACCACGCAGGGCACTACTACGAAGTACCCACCAGAAGCCGAGGAACAGCGTGTTGAGATACGCGACTTCGGGTGCGCCCGACACCCAGGTGAGTGCAATCGCAACGGCCAGCAGCGCCCAGCCACCAGAACGTTCTCGCTGCGTCGATCGCCACAAGACTTCAACACCCAGCGCGCCAAGCGGCAAGACCGCCACGGCATTAGCGGGCGCGTTGGTCAAAAGGACGAATGTGCCGCACAGGCCAAAGGCGAGACCAGCGGTCACGCTCGCCGTACGTGAGGTCCCCATGTAGCGAAGCAGGGCGTAGGTGCTGCACGCCGCCACCAGTTCGAGTGCGAGGTGGACGAGCAGGGCCCCGTTCGGCGCTGCTTGGAACAGCGTGAGTGGGAAGAGAGCGGCCGACTGCATTTCACCCAACAGTGGTGACCCGAGTCCCTCGAAGGGATTCCAGTAGGGCATGTGCCCGTGGAGGAGTTGCTGCGCCGCGTACCGACCGAGTGCCTGTGTTGTGTAGCCCACGTTGTAGTCGGCGGTGGCGGGAACGTTGAAAAAACTCCACTGACGCACCTGGGCCATACCCGAGAACTGGGCCACCGGCGTATACATCGTGACGCCGAGCAGATACAGTGCGTTACCGACGACCACGCCGCACAACAGGAGCATGAGGTCGCGCCACCACAGGAGTGATGTCGAGACCGTCGCCACGTCGAGCGACGCCCTACCACGTGGTTCGGCGTTCACCGCCCGAGTTTAACAATGGCACTCGGATTTTCACCGTAAACCTACCGTGACATTCTGAACGCCCCGTAGGCTTCACGTCATGACTTCGTACGACTCCGACACTCGCCCCACCGGTCACCCGCTTCGCTGGTGGATTCTGGCCATCATGATGATGGCAGAAGTAATGGACCTCCTCGACGGCACCATCGTGAATGTGGCGGGGCCCTCACTCAAGCGCGACCTTGGTGCGGCCCCCTCGTCGCTCCAGTGGATTATCGGTGGCTACACCCTGGCGCTCGGAGCCGGCCTCATCCTTGGCGGGCGCCTCGGCGACCGATTTGGTCGACGCAACACCTTTTTACTGGGCATGGCGGGATTCACCGCAGCCTCGGTCCTGTGTGCCATCGCGCAGAACCCGAACGAACTCATCGTGGCCCGCGTCCTTGAGGGCCTCGCCGGTGCCCTCCTCCTGCCTCAGGGCCTTGGGCTCATTCGCGAAGCCTTCCCACCCCAGGAGCTCGGCCAAGCCTTTTCCGTTTCTGGCCCCATCTACGGGCTCGGCGGTATCCTCGGCCCAATTATTGGTGGCTTCATTATCCAAGCCAACATTGCCCATTGGTCCTGGCGTGCCGTTTTTCTCGTCAACGTGCCGATTGGCATCATCGGCGTGGTGGCGGCCTACCGCGTGCTTCCTCGAACCACGGGCGACCGGACGGTTGGTATCGACCTCCTCGGCGTCGGCGTCATGGCAGCCTCGTCACTCCTGTTGATCTTGCCCCTTATTCAGGGACGAGTCGACAACTGGGCGCCCTGGACCTGGGTCTCGCTCGCGGGCTCCCCCGTTGGGTACTACCTCTTCTACCTACGAGATCGCCACGTCGAGCGTGCCGGACGAACACCCTTGGTCAAGCCGTCAATCTTTCAAAAGCGCCAGTACGTCATTGGCGTCATTGCCTTGAGTATCTTCTTTGCTGAATTCACTGGCGTCTACTTAGTTGTCACACTTTTCTTGCAACTCGGTGAGCACTACAGCGCCAGCCAAGCGGCGGTGGCGAACATTCCCATCGCCGTAGGCACCGCCATTGGTGGCATGCTCTCGGGCGCCGTACTCCACGACAAGCTCGGACGCGTGACGCTCCACATCGGGGCGTTGGCCCAACTGGTGGGTGCAGCCTTGCTATGGCTCGCACTGGGTCACGTCACCAATTTCTCGATCTGGTCACTCGTCCCCGGTATGGCGGCATCTGGCATCGGCACCGGCTTGATCATCGCGGCCCTCTTTCAAACCATCCTGTCGGCCATCGACAACGACGAAATTGGTTCAGGCTCCGGTTTCCTCGCGGCAGTACAGGCCATCGGTGCCAGTGCGGGTGTCGCGTTGTCGGGAACCCTCTTTTTCAATGACGTCAGCCACGGACTCTATGCAAACGGTTTCAGGCATGTCATTGTTGCGTCCGTCGCACTCATCGTCCTCTACTCGGCCGCAATCTTCGGTCTGAATCGCTCGACATCTCGTTAACGCACTAGTCACACGGCGATTTCGTAACGTATGCTTAGGACATGCGTAAACAACTAAACATAATTATGGCCACTGCGGTTCTTGCCGTAGCGGGAACCGTAATTTCCGGGGGGATTAGTTCGGCGTCGTCCAGCATTAAGGGCGGAGCCTGCTTCCCTAAGGGAATTACCACTGCGTACATGGGTGACAAGTACACCTGCGTACTGGTCGGCAAGAAGCTCGAGTGGAACGCCGGTGTTCCAATTCCGACGACTACCACGACGACGTTGCCTGGTCTCAACACCACGGCCAACTTTGACAACACGCCCGCTGGCCCACTGATCTGGTCCGAAGACTTCGGCAACGCCAGTGACACTGGTGCCAACACGACGCCATTCTTCAGCGACAGTGACACCTACTACACCGGCACGGTCCAGTCGACCACGCCCGTGACCAAATACTGGTCCGCAGTAACGGGTTACGGTACCTACGGCACCGGTGAAATCGAGAACAACGTCACCTCCGCCGCGACCGAAGACGGCCTCGGCAACCTGGTGATCACCGCGACCTGTGTCTCCGTCTGCACCTCGGCCAACCAGTCGATGGGTCAGACCTGGACCAGTGCTCGTATCTGGACCGAAGGCAAGGCCACGTTCCAGTACGGCCAGCTCGAAGCCAAGATCTGGATGCCCGCTGGTTCCTACAACTGGCCCGCCTTCTGGATGATGGGTGAGAATTACTACTCCGCCAACGGTAAGAACGCGACGCCGTGGCCAAACTGTGGTGAACTCGACATCGCCGAAGGCCTGCAGAACAACACGCAGGACCAGATGACGATCCACGCCAACATCCCTGGCTTCTCCCAGGACTGGGACAACGGTTCCGGTCTGAGTGCCATCGTGCCCCAGACCCGTCTGAGCACCGCTCAGATGACTGGCGCTTTCCACACCTACGGCATCCTCTGGAAGCCAAACTCGATTACCTTTACCCTCGACGGTAAGGAATGGGCGAGCGACACCTATGTCACCAAGGCGCAGGGCAACTTGCGGGTTGGCGACGTGGTGCAGACCGTCGGTGCGAGCCACTTCGTCGTGGGACCAGGACAGCCCAACGCTTCCGCCGGTGGTGACTGGCCGTTCAACGCAGCCTTCTTCTTGATCTTCAACAACGCTATCGGTGGTGTGTCAAGCCCCATCGTGCACTCGGGTGACGCCTCGACGTCGCAGATGAAGATCCAGTGGATCAAGTACTACAAGTACGACGGATACGGAACATTCACCTCGATTCCACAGGCCTAGTTCCAACAACAAAAAACCCCCTCGGCCCTAGGGCCGAGGGGGTTTTTTCACACCCGACTACTCGCAGTTCTGACCAGGGTT
>Ga0007825_1000291_pt1 | contig 14884 bp, 17 predicted proteins | sample CryBogCBE13Jul09_FD_71229 | JGI IMG/M metagenome (GOLD analysis project Ga0007825, IMG submission 71229) | Freshwater microbial communities from Crystal Bog, Wisconsin, USA - CBE13Jul09 | ecosystem: Environmental > Aquatic > Freshwater > Lake | place: Crystal Bog, Wisconsin, USA | collected... | reverse complement strand
AGGTGTCAAAAAAGATGAAATATGAATTATATGTAACTAATGAAGATTTTTAAGATTTGGGGTTAAAATTTCCCTGACATCCCGTGCAAATTCATCCAAACTGGCTCCTAAGGTGGCTACAAAGCCTCTCATGCAAATGAGAGGCTTTTTTAATGCGACACAACGAAGAAAGCTCGCTTTCGAGAGTTGGGGAGCGTTAAAAAAGCCAAACGAACGCAAAGCGTTTGTTTGAAAGGCTTTGGGTAAGGAGCCCTTTTGGGAAGACGTTCGAGCTTTGCGAGAACGACAGTCCCGTCACATAAAACAAAGGCAAGCCAAGCTTGCTCAAACAATTTATTTTATTATTCCAATTAGGTTTAAATTTGAGTAAACATTGTTGAATGCCTAAAATAGCGATTTATAAGTTTTTGACTTTTTTTATCTTTGCGTTTGATGCAATAAATGAGCCACCTCACTTACATATTGCAAAAGAAAAAGGAAATAGACAACGTTCTGCTAAAATATGGTTAGAAACATTGAAGGTAGCTGAAAAAGGGAGTCTTACAGATACAGATCTAAAACAAGCGATTAAAGTGATTAAAGAAAATCAAGCGATATTAATTGAATCATTTAATAATGTTAAAGCAGGTAAAAAAATTACTACAATAAAAATAAAATAATCATGGCTTCTACTTTAAGAAATAAAACAATGTGCATCGAGAAAGTATTATTTGATTTGCCCGGAAAAATTACACTCAAAATGGAGGATGGCAGAATGATCATTTCTCCATTAAAGTATTTTCCTGATTTACAAAAATTGAGCGTTGACAAAAGAAAGAAACACACTATTGTAGATGACAGAACTATCTTGTTCACGTATTCTGATGCAGTATATCATTTAGAGGATTTTATAGGTTTAGAAGCTAATTGGAGAAAGCGATAGTAATAACTTAATATCGCCCTAACATCTTCAGCAAATTCTTCCAAACTAGCTCCTATTGAGGCTACAAAGCCTCTCATGCAAATGAGAGGCTTTTTTAATGCGAAGCCGCGAAACAAGCTTGCTTGATTGAGCGGATGAGCGTTAAAAAAGCCAAACAAACGCAAAGCGTTTGTTTGAAAGGCTTTGGGTAAGGAGCCCTTTTGGGGAAGACGTTTTGAACGAAGTGAAAAAAGGGCAGTCCCAAGGTTCATAATCAAGGAAGTTGGCGCAACGAAGTGAAGCCGACAGTCCCGAGGCTTAATGCTTTACCCCTTCTTTAACACGAAATACATGTAGAATATACGGAAAAATCGCCTGCATACTTTCTTCAGCTCCTTTTGGCGAACCCGGTAAAGTAATAATTAAACTATCCCCTGCAAAGCCTGCAATACCTCTACTTAACATAGCGTAAGGGGTGCGTTGTTGACCATAATCACGAGCAGCTTCCATAACACCAGGTACTTCTTTATCTATCAATGGTCTTATTGCATCAGGACTAACATCTCGTTTTGAAAGTCCAGTGCCCCCCGTAAATAAAATTAATTGGAAACCATTAGTTATTAATTGCTTTGCTTCATTTTGAATGGTATCAAAATCATCAGCAATTACTTTTTTATACTCAACATCTAAATGGTGCTTTTTCAAATGTGCCACTACTATATCTCCGCTTTTATCAATCCCCAATCCATTACTAATACTATCGCTACAAGTAATTACCGCCACTTTCAACGTTTCAGGATATGCGTATTTAATATCCGACTTGCCACCTTTTTTTTCTTCTAATTTAATATTTGAAATTTCTACTTCTTTATCAATTGGCTTTAACATATCATAGATAGTTAATGCAGTAATCATTACGCCATGCATTGCCTCCACTTCCACCCCTGTTTTATATACCGTATGCACTTCCACAACAATTTTTATTTCTAATCCGTTTATCTCATGTTTGATAGAAGTATATTCAATGGGCAAGGGATGGCAATCTGGCACAACTTCGTATGTTTTTTTACATGCCAATAAACCTGCAGCCCTGCTAAATTCAAATACATCACCTTTGGGTACCAGTTTATTTTGGATAGCTTCAATAGTTGCTTTTGAAGATACTTTTACAATACCAGTAGCTATTGCAATTCTAAGCGTTGAAGATTTTTGTGTAATATTTACCATTATAATTATTTATTTATTTATTTTCCATTGATAACCTGCTCCTTCAAATATTTCTTTACCCCAAATTGGCAATTCGGATTTGATTCTTTCAACACATTCTGTACAAGCATCAATTGCCACTTTTCTATGCTTTGAAGAGGTAAAAACAAATAAACAAATCTCTCCAGCATTAACATTTCCTAAACTATGATGTACATGCATGCAAGTAATTGCATATTTCTCAAAAATTGACTCCCTAATCTCATGCATTTTTTCCAAAGCCATTTCAACATTGCTACTATATTCAATTGAGGCAACTATCTTCCCCTCAATATCATCTGCCCTTACCTGGCCAAGGAAAATATTATGACCACCAATATTGGTTTTAGTAGCATGCTTTGCAATACTTTCAGCAATAAACTGCGGCTGTATCGCGCCTTCTGTAAAAATATTCTTTAACTGCATAGCCATTCATAATTTAATGCTGAAAAAGCAGATACGGTTTTAGGAACTTCTATTTCAGCAGTTGGATTCTTAATTAATTCAATTTTATAAATTTCTTGCGATAACGCATTATAAGTCAATATTTGATTAGCCAATAATTCACCTACGCCTGATATTAATTTAATTACTTCAGTTGCTTGCATGACTCCAATAATTCCAGGTAAAACTCCTAACACACCGCCTTCTGCACAACTCATTACCTCGTCATTTTTCGGGGGCGTTGGAAATAGATCTCTATAACTTAATTTCAAACCATTTTTTTGAACATTAAAAACTGCCACCTGGCCTTCAAATTGAGCAACTGCCCCAAATACTAATGGTTTATTAAAGAGCAAACATGCGTCATTAATTAAATACCTGCTTGCAAAGTTATCTGTAGCATCTACAATAATTTCATAATTTGGAAAATGTTCAATTGCAAAAGCTTGGTCGCATTTTTGTTGGTAGGTTGAAATGCAAACTAAATTATTTAATGAACTTAATTTTGCAGAAGCAACATCTACTTTATATTTTCCTACATCTTCCTGGCCAAATAATACCTGTCTATTTAAATTAGGAAGTGAAATAATATCTTGATCCACTATTCCTATATGTCCTAGACCTGCAGCAACTAAGTATTGTAATATAGGGCAACCCAATCCACCAACTCCAATCACCAATACATTTGCCTTAGAAAGCTTTTCTTGAGCTTCTATACCAAATCCCTGTAAGATGATTTGTCGTTGATATCGTAATATAAATTCTTTCATTGTTATGTTCTTCCACAATTTAACCTCCTGAAAAGGGAGGCATCAAAGCAATTTTATCACCTTCATGAATAATTGAATCTTCCAATGCTAATTTATTATTAATTGCGATGGTAAATTTTGCCTTTTCTAAAGCAGGAAATTTTTCAAATAATTGCGTTTTCAACAAACTAATATTGCCAGGATTTTCCATCACAAAATGATTGCATCCAACCTTTTCCGTTAATTGTCCAAAAAATAAAATTTCTACTCCCATAACGCTAAGTTAAAATTAATTTAACCGATGCCATTAATAAAACCACTGCTAAAGTATATTTTAAAACCTGCTGATTGAATCTTAAAGATCCTAGCCAAGCACCAACCAGCCCTCCCACAAAAGCAATTAAAACAAAACTGATCATTTGAGGCTCAATTTTAATTCCATGTGACAATTGTCCGGCCAATCCCGCAATTGAATTTACAAAGATAAAAAGTGCACTAATGGCAGCTGTTTGTTTTTGATTGGTCCAATCTAATAAAAGCAAAATGGGTGACAATAAAATACCGCCTCCAATACCAATTAATCCGGATAAAAATCCAATCACTCCGCCAATTAAAATGGAAAGAAAAACATTTGAATCTTTTAAGTCCTTATCAGCCGTATTTGGGAATGCAAAAAAACGTAACACTGGAAATAATAATAAAATGCCAAGTACTTTTTTATAAATATGTGCATCCAAAGTAATTGTTCCTCCTAAAAAAGACATGGGTATGGAAGCAAGTGCAAATGGTAAAAATAATTTCCACTTAAAATGTCCTCCTTTTAAAAATAATAGAAAAGAAGTAAGAGAAACGAATAGATTTAAAATAAGTGCAGTTGGCTTCATTACTTCAGGTGCAAAAGCATACAAAGCCATTAAAGCTAAGTACCCACTAGCACCACCATGTCCTACTGATGCATACAATAATGCAACAATAAAAAGTAAAATTAAAAATGTTGAAATCATAATTTTATATTAAAATAATAATGATACTTATCTTGGAAATAATGTTAAGAATACTTCATCACCAGCATTTATCATAGTAGTATCCTCGGGAAATTCTACAAAACAATTAGCCAATGCAAATGAATTCATTTTAAAAGACTCTTGTCCATCTAAAATGGTTACTTTGTAATCGGAATTAGTATTATTATCCCTAGTCAATTCAAATTTGCCTTTTAAAAAATGAGTGAGTCCCACTGGCTTTTTATAGGCATTAGTTACGATCGCTTTTACTTGTGGCAAAACCAATTTAGTCCCTGATAATTGATCTAAAACCAAAAGCACATAATTATAAAAACAACTTAACACAGATGCTGGATTCCCAGGCAAACCACATATTACTTTATCTCCTTTACTGCCTATAAATAATGGCTTACCTGGTTTCTGTTTTATTTTATGAAATAGCTGATCTATATTATTAGCCTTTGTTGCTTCTAATACAAAATCAAAGTCGCCAACACTAACCCCACCTGTCAATAATATTAAATCAAATTTTTCTAAAGCTTTTCCTACGGCATTAGAAATTCTATTTAAATCATCTTCGACGCTTATAATTTCAATATCATAAATACCTACTTGGTGCAAAGCAGCTTTTAACGTATGTGAATTGGATTCATAAATTTGGCCAAAACTTAACTCATTACCTATTGGCTTTAATTCATTTCCTGTTAAAATAATTTGAACAGCCGGTTTATTAATAACTGCTACCTCGACAATTCCAATACTAGCTAAAAAACCAATGGATGCTGGAGTAAGCAATGTTCCTTTTTGCAAAGCAAGTGCGCCCTCTTGAATATCTGCACCAATGGGCCTTGCATTAAGTCCTTTTTCAATTTCCAAGCCTGAAACAACTAAGGCTCCATTTTCAATCCTAGCTTTTTCTTGCATCAAAACAGTATCAGCACCATCCGGCAATGGAGCTCCAGTGAAAATTCTTACGGCACTATTTTTTGAAATTACACTTTGCTTACTTGTGCCCGCCTGAATTATTTCTGTAATTTCTAAAACGCTAAAATTCTGTTTTGATTCAAAAGCAAATGCATATCCATCCATTGATGATTGAACAAATGAAGGCACATTTATTGGTGAAAATACATCTTGATCTAAAACAAAATCCACAGCTTCATCGATAGGCTTTATGATTGATGGCAACCTACCAACCTTACTTTTAATAATCTCTTTTGCTTCAGTTACACTTATCATTTTACTTCTCCTTTGCTCCTATCGCTTTTAAATATGAATGTCTAAAATATTACTTAAATGAAATAAAATCTATCCCCCAATACTTATCATGGTTCTATTATGCAAGTTGCCAATTTCAATTTTTGATAAGTCGGTTGTGAACTGTCCACCTAATGCTTCTTTTTTATCTAGTACATTTTGATAAATTAAGGGTGTAATATCTTCTCCATTTCTCAAAGCGGTTAATAAATCAGTTTCTGATAAAGAGAATAGACAATTTTTCATTTTGCCATCGGCTGTTAATCTCATTCTATTGCAATCTCCACAAAAAGGTGCACTCATTGTACTAATTACTGCAAATGTACCTTTATGACCAGGCACCCTATATTGCTTTGCAGTATCATGCGGCAATCGGTCAATTGATTCAATATTAAAAGAATTAGTGACTGTATCCAATATTTCATTTAACGTAATTACTTTATCACTATTCCATTTATTTCTATCAAAAGGCATGAATTCAATGAATCGAACATGAATTAGCGTATCCTTTGTCCATTTTACGAAATCAATAATCTCCTCGTCATTAACGCCTTTCATTGCTACCACATTCACTTTAACACCAATGCCATTATCCAACATCAATTGGATATTGCGCATTACTTGCGCTTGCTTATCGCGCTTTGTCATTAATATATAACGATCAGGCTGTAAAGTGTCCAAGCTAATATTTAATGACTTGATTCCAGCAGCTTTTATAACATCAACAAATTCATGCAACCTTGTTCCATTGGTTGTCATAGTAAGTTCAATCCCTAAGTTTCCTAAACTTTGTAAAATGACATCAAAGTCTTTCCTCACTAAAGGTTCTCCTCCTGTTAATCTAATTTTTTTAACGCCCTCTTTTACAAATGTTTTTGCGATTGCTTCAATTTCTTGCGCTTGCATTAATTTATTGGCAGCAGTAAATTGATAATCCTCCTCGGGCATACAATAAAAGCATCTTAAATCACAATTATCCGTCAACGAAATACGGAGGTAATCATGTACTCTATTATAATTATCTTTAATCATTATTGCTAGCCTCCTCTTGTTGAATAAATTGTTCGTAATCTTCTAATGTATCAATATCTATAACTCCATTTTCAAAATGTAATTTAGCTACTTCTTTCTCGTTGGCATTAATTATTTTTTTAGCCCCAATATCCCCTTTTAATGCTAATAAATCTTTGAAAATAGATTTATGAAATAAGGCAGGAGTACCCAATATTTGAGCATAATAACATGCTGCGATAGGCAACTGTGTAGATTGTTGTAATTTTAAAAGGGAACTAATATGCTCAGTATTAATAAAGGGTTGATCACAAACCAGTATCATTACACCATCTAATTTAGTTTCACCAATATTTGACTGTTCATGCTTTTGAATCAAATGTGCCAAACCAATTCTAATAGAACTCGCCATCCCCTCTTCCCAGTCTTTATTTATAACAATGTCTAAAGTGGTATTCTCTAACTGTTTTTCAATTATTTCTGCATTTGCACCCAATACTAAAGTAATTGGAAAATGAACAGCATCATTCACAGTATCAATTAAACGATTAATTAATGACTGACCTTTATATTGTAATAGTTGCTTTGGTTCTCCAAGCCTTTTGCTTTGGCCTGCCGCAATGATTAATATTTCACAATGGTTTATTTTACTGCTCATGAATTTAACTTAACTATGTATTAAATCTTGCTTCCATTTGAGCATTTTACCTTCTTTTTGATTAAATACGGCTTGTATTTCTGCAATAATACTTGTTGCAATTTCGGCAGCGGTTTCGGCGCCAATTTCTAAACCTGTTGGGCCATAAATTTTTGAAAGCATTTGATCCGTAATCACCATTCCGCCAGCTTTGAGTTCGTCTAACATTTTTTGCAACTTCTTTTTAGGCCCTAATACGCCAATATAAGGAACGACCGTGCTTAATAATAATTTCAACATCGATAAATCGTATTTATAATTGTGCGTCATTAACACAAAACAAGTACGATGATCAATTTCAATTTGTTCTAATACTTTTTCAGGCTTACTTACCAATACCTGACAAGCATTTATAAATCTATCTTGTTTCGCATGGGTGTTTCTTCCATCCACAATTTTAACTTCCCATCCCAGCGTATTTCCTATATCCAACATTGGGATTGCATCATTTCCAGCTCCTACCACAACCATAGAAATTGGAGGTTGTACAAATTCAATAAAAGCATTTACAATTCTATTTGATATCAAAATGCTTGTGAATAGAGTTTGGGCATTTTCAAACGCGGCCTCAATTTGTGATTTAATTTGCATTTCCATTTCAATAGAAGATGCTACTGTTCCATCAAGTCCTTGATAGATACTAGTTCCTAATTGATGGTTTTTCTTGTCACTTAAATCAAACAAAGTCACCACAACTGATGTTTGTCTTTTTGAAATTGTTTTTCTTAAAATTTCAATTGGATTATTAGACAATTCAAAATGGATATACTCAAATAATACTTGAATAATCCCTTCACATCCTAATTGAACACCAATACTAGCATCATCTTCATCACTAGTATCATAAGTAACTGGTCTTGATTTTTTTTCAGTGAAAGTAAGTAGGGCTTTTTTTAGAGCGTCCCCTTCCAAGCAGCCTCCACTAATGGCCCCTATCATTAATCCATCATCCAAAACCAACATTCTTGCGCCAGGTCTTCGATACGAAGATCCTTCCAAATGAACAACCGTTGCCAAAACACAAGCCTTTCCTGATAACTTTGCAGCATCATAGGCTTTTATTATTTCAACAAGTTCTATCATGTATATTTTAAAGTTAGCTTTTTAAAATTATAATAATTAATATGCTTGATAGCCTTTCACCTCGGCCTTTTTAGCAGCCGCAACTTCACTCGCCTGAATTAAAGGCGCTTTATTTCCCCAACTATTTCTAATAAAATTTAACACGTCAGCCACTTCTTTGTCTGATAAGTCAAAACCAGCCATTTCTGCATTATACTTTGCACCTTTCACTACGATGGAACCACGTATTCCTTTAGTAACTATTTTCACTAATCTGTTTTTATCCCCCAAATTGCCTGTTTTGACTAATGAAGGAAATGCACTTTCCAAGCCATTACCATTTTCCATATGACATGAAATACAATAAGTATCATATACATTTTTACCATTTTGAATACTTGCATTTGTTCCTTGGTAAAAAGACTGAGAAATAATAGCAATAGTAATGATAAATAAAGAGAAAAATATTTTTTTCATATACTTGTTATTTCGACACTAATAAAAAAGACTGCCATTCAGCAATCTTTTTTATTTAGATTATGATTTTAAAAAATTAACTTTTAGTTGAATTATTTAATTCAGTTAAATAGGGTTGATTGTATAAACGCTTACCGGTTGCCTTATACAATGCATTAGCCAATGCTCCAAATACAGGAGGGAATGGAGGCTCACCTAATCCAGTTGGATCAATTGTATTTTGTACAAAATGAACATCAATTTTTTTAGGCGCTTCTCTATGACGAATAATTCTATATTGAATTAAATTCTTTTGAACAGGAACTCCTTTTTCAAAACGCATACCACCGAATAATGCATTACCAATTCCATCCACAACAGCACCTTCAACCATATTTTTAGCACCTTCTGGGTTTACTACAAATCCACAGTCCATTGCAGTTACTACTTTATCAACAACAGGTTGACCATCTTTCATTCTTACATCAATAACATGAGCAGCGTAAGAACTGTGACAGAAGTAGGCTGCAACCCCGCGCTTCACATTTTTATCTGTGTTGCCCCAATTTGATTTTTGTTTTACTAATTCAAGTACTCCAATATAGCGATCCGCATCATATTCATTATTTTTTCCAACTGGGTTTGCTTTTGCTTTTTTTAGTAACTCAATTCTATAATCCAAAGGATCTTTACCAATGGTCTCTGCTAACTCATCTAAGAATGTTTGTTCTGCAGAGGCAATAAAGTTGGAACCTGGCGCTCTAAAAGCTCCAATGGTAATATTAGAAGGAATATCCCAGCCTTCCGCTATATAATTTTCAAAAGCTCCTGCAGGGAAACGATTTTCATGTACAGCTCCCTCAGGAATTCCTCCCCCCTTTATTGCAATGGCAGTAACATTATTATTTTCATCAATAGCCGCTTTGTAAGATACCATGTAAGAAGGGCGATAAATACCATTGGTCATATCATCTTCACGCGTATAAATTAATTTAATAGGCGCTTTTACTTTTTTAGAAATATGACCGGCTTCTACAATATAGTGGCCATAGGCACGACGGCCAAAACCACCACCCATTCTTGTTAATTTCATTTCTATCTTATCTGCAGGCAAATCCAAATTGGCCATGATGTTTTGTTTCATCATCTCTGGGATTTGAATGGGTGCTACAAAATATGCTTTCTCATCCGTGATGTGTGCGAAACAACTTATTGGCTCCATTGGATTATGGGATAAAAAAGGTGCAGAGTAAGTGCGCTCCAACACTTTTTTTGCTTTTGAAAAAGCAGTTTCCGGATCACCATCTTTACGCAATACCTTTGCTGGATTTTTTTGCATTGCTAGCATTTGCTTCATATGCTCATCTGTGCTTTCTAATCCACCAGGCACTGTTTCTTCTTTTTTACTTCCCCATGCAGCCACCATTTCTTTGGTAGTTTGAATAGGCTCCCAATTAGCAACTACTTTTTTTCTTGCATTCATTACTTCCCATGTAGAATTTCCAACTACAGCAATTAATTTATTAAATGCTCTTGTATCAAATCCTGCACGTGTGTAACCATCTTTGTAAACTTGAATATCAAATACATCCTTAATTCCAGGCATTTTTTTAGCTTCAGTGGCATCAAATGATTTCAATTGCATACCAAAAGCAGGCGGATGAATAACCATCGCAATCAACATGCCCTCATGTTTATAATCCATTGTAAATAATGAATCTCCAGCAACAATATTCTTACCAACTTTATTTTTTTGAGGAGTACCAATTAAAGAAAATTCTGAAATCTTCTTTAATTCTACATTAGTTGGTGCCGTTAATTTAGAAGCAGCTGTAGCTAAAGCCCCGTAGTTGGCAGTTTTGTTAGTTGCCTTATGCGAAACAACACCATTTGCTACAGTCAATTCACTTACCGGCACATTCCATTCGTTGGCTGCAGCTTGCATTAACATAAGTCTTGCAGTAGCTCCGGCTTTTCTTAATGGTTTCCAAGCTTGTGCCATACCACGACTTCCTCCTGTAAACTGACTTTTAAAACGCGGGGTATCGAAGTCACCCATTTCCACTATCACTTTACTCCAATCAGCCTGTAACTCTTCATTCACCATCATAGGCAAGGAAGTCATTACATTGGTTCCAAATTCAGGATTAGGGTTAAATATTTTTACTTTATTATCTGGTGTAATTTGAATAAAACCTGTAAGCTTAACCCATTCATTCGTAGTATTTGCAGCAGCTAATGCTTCATTTGGAATTAAATTTGCTAACCAGCTAAATCCAATCATCATTCCACCTCCTGTTAAAGAACTTACTTTTAGGAATGAACGTCGGCTTTGATTATTTGTTGACTTTTCCATTTTTAAAGTTTATTATTTATGTGATGATTTAGCAGCTTGTTGAATAGCAGCCTTGATTCTAATATAAGTACCGCAACGACAAATATTACCAGTCATTGCAGATTCAATTTCTTCTTCAGTTGGATTTGGCTTTGATTTTAACAATGCAACAGCTGCCATTATTTGTCCAGTTTGACAATAACCACATTGGGCAACATCTAATTCTAGCCAAGCTTTTTGCACCGGATGTAATTCACCAGCAGCTGGGACAATTCCTTCAATCGTAGTTATTTCTTGAATTCCTACTGCAGAAACGGGCAACTGACATGATTTTAACGCACGACCATTTAAATGAATAGTACATGCGCCGCATGCCCCTACGCCACAACCAAATTTGGTTCCAATTAAATTAAGTTGGTCGCGTAAAACCCATAACACGGGTGTACTTGGATCTACATCCACATCATATTTTTTGCCGTTTACTTTAAGATTCATTTTTGCCATAACTAACTATATTAAGGACTACATTAATCAATTAAAATCCATCACTAAAATAACTTATTTTAAAGTTAAATACCTTACAAAATTCAAACAATTTGATGGGTGGTTCAAATTAAATTTTTAAACTTCTGTAAAGTTACATTCTCTGAAATAATAATGGTTTTAGAAAATAATAAAAAACCGACCCATTTGGGTCGGTTTTTGTTTTTACAAGCTCTTAATCCTTGCTTCTAAAATTGCCCTGACATCTTCAGCAAATTCTTCCAAAGTCATTCCTATTGTGGCTACAAAGCCTCTCATGCAAATGAGAGGCTTTTTTGTTTCGAGGCTGTGTCGAAAGCTCGTTTTCGTAAACAGACTAGGAGCAAAAAAGCCAAACAAACACTGCGTGTTTGTTTGAAAGGCTTTGGGTAAGGAGCCCTCTTGGGGAAGACGTTCGAACGAAGTGAGAACGGCAGTCCAAAGGATCATAACCGAGGAAGACCTTCGAGCTTTGCGAGAACGGCAATCCCAAACAATCTAAAAGTATAAATACCCTTTATTCAAGTTTACAAATCAGTTAATATACTCTTTGAAATATAAACAAAAATCAAAGTTGCACTTTTGGACAACTTTGATTAGTTTTAAACATGGATTCAAATAAAACTAGATTATGAAAATGAAAAATAATACCATTTCACTAGATCAATTTATACAGCATCAATATGGAGCAGTAGGAATAAAGAAAAGAGATTCTTTTGAAAAGGGATATGAAAATTTTAAGCTTGGAGCTATGCTACAAGAAGCTCGAATAAAAAAGGGATTGACACAAGAAGCACTTGCGTTAAAACTAGGTACAACTAAATCCTATATTTCAAAAATTGAAAACGATGTTAAAGAAATACGACTATCTAATTTACAGCGATTGGTTGAAATAGGACTTGATGCAAAACTTGAAGTTAAAATTCAATTTTGAACTGTCAAGGATTCCTTGACAGTTGACTTATTAACCCACACTACCCCTTTAATTTAAGCTTGGTAAATACCTGCAAATGAGGTAAGGCTAAAACAGAAAGGCTAATAAATAATAAGGTAAAAATTCCCGAACTGTCTTTGCTATTTAAAGTAAGAAAGGTAATGTATGCAAATCCAAACCAGGCCATTACCGAAAAGGGTGCTGACTTAAACAACAATCCACCCCATCCTTTTAAAGTATTCGGAATTTCAAAAGAGAGGCGTATTTTATCAAAGGATAATAATGAATGCCAAAAGCCAAAATAAAATGCAAAGCTTATCCATAGTGGCATGTACAATACAAATATGATTAATATAGCTACCTGAGCTAAAGAATAGTAATAATATTTTGGACTGGTAAAAAAGTAATTCTTTGTAAAAAATAGTACTAAATGTGTAAGGAGTAATGCAACTAAAGTAAAAGGATAAATCTCAGCGGCTAATTGTATTAATGGCTCTTTATGAATGGAAGATCTGCCCATGGTAAGAAATACGTCTAAAGCAAAATGGATATTCTTAGTTAATAAAAATAAAATCCATGCAAAACCTAAAAGCGTATAAACAAATTTATGAAGCCAAGTATTTGACTTCCCCATCCAATCTATCTCTCCAAAATGATAGGAAGTAATTAAGATAAAAATAATGAGCGCGGCTATTGGTAAAAAGTACCATACTAAAGCATATAATAAAATATTGCCAATGTACTTTAATAAAAATATATTTTGATTGGATTTATTTTGTGTCAAATGCTGATCAATATATAAATCCAATGCACCATGGGGAACACCAAATAGAATCAAGATAAAAATTAGAAAAGAAATTTGTGTACCCGTATTAAAATGAAACACTAATTCAACAAGATATAGAACGATTGCAAACAACAACAAGTACCCTCTTAATTTTATTTGCATAATTATAAATTAAAAAAAAGGGGCAAGAAAAATCTTGCCCCTAACTTAAACCAATTGTATTAAGCAGTTTTTCTACTTAAACTATAAATCACTAAACCGAAACCAATTTTGTTTACAGCATCTCCAATATTGTAAATAACATTCATGTCAAGTCCAATATTTTTGAAGCTAGCATACCATTGTCCGTCAGCTGTACCAATTAAATATCCTAATGGATAAATTGCCCAACCAACTAATACAAACCATCCAAGTGCTGCGTTCGCAGAAGCAACAGCAGAACCTGCATTAGTAGCTAATTTTTTAACATCACCCATCCATACTTCATATACAATATAGAAGTAAGCGATAGCACTTACAGTACCCCAAACAGTTGGGTTACCTAAACCTGCTTCGCCCATGTAACCAGTAACAAGCATTACAACTGATCCTAAGATCATTTTCCATAATAAACTTGATTTACCACCTGCTTTTTTTGTGATTAAATAAAATTCAACACACATCAAAGGAACGGTTAACAACCAATCTACATAACGGAAAAATGTTGGAGAATCATGCGTTTCAGCATAATAACCACGCATGTAGTAATAGTGTACTGCTGCAATGAAAGTAATTAAACCAGATACAAGAACAGAAGTTCTCCATTCTTTACTAGTGTTACCTACTTCCATGAAGAAGAATACGGCAGCAGCCATCATAGCCATTGTGCCTACGAAGAATGTAAAAGAAACATAGTCAGTTTTCGCAATAGCAACTGACAAAAGCGTCAAATGATCCATATTGTTGAGTTTTGGTGAACATATTCATTCACAACACTCTACATTTTCATTACGGCTGTCATTAGTGTTTTCTTATACAGTAATGCAAAGCAATAGCAAGCCAATCGTTGTACATATAATAACATAAATTTAGAATAAATGTTCGTTAGTACAATGAATATTTTGTTAAACGATTTTAGTCGTAGGGTAAACAAAAACCAGGCCTTAGGCTTGTTTATCTGAAAAAATGACCAAGAGCAATAAAATGTCTAAATATAAGGCGTTCATTAATAAGCACTTATCCATTTTGTTTAATAAATTATATTATTTGTTAAACAAAATAAGATTGCTTTATGTTATATAATAGTAAAAATCAAAAAGTATGAACGACTGGGAAACATTTACCAATGAGCTAGAGTTTGAATAACTAGCATCAATAATTTATTATGAATACTCCAAATGGGTCAAGCTCATTAGTTAATGACTTGTGCTGCTCTAAATGCAATACAAAGTATAATTATAATTGTATGTTGTCAAAGAAAGTGGACAGTTTAGTTGTAGAG
>Ga0007825_1000280_pt1 | contig 15322 bp, 13 predicted proteins | sample CryBogCBE13Jul09_FD_71229 | JGI IMG/M metagenome (GOLD analysis project Ga0007825, IMG submission 71229) | Freshwater microbial communities from Crystal Bog, Wisconsin, USA - CBE13Jul09 | ecosystem: Environmental > Aquatic > Freshwater > Lake | place: Crystal Bog, Wisconsin, USA | collected... | reverse complement strand
TGGGTAAATCTAGTGGAATACCCTAAAAACAAATAAACATACTCGATATATGATTAATCAAGTTTTCGCAAAAGAAGATGTTTTCTGATGTGGAAATGGTGTCTGGCTCATACGAAGCACAACTGAACTTGTGCCTAAGGGTGATCCAATTCGGCGGCAATGCCAAACAATGTGCTTTGACTAATTGGAAATAGGGGGCAAAAATGAAAAAATTATTCCGATCAACTGTTGTATCGGCGATGGGGCTTGGAATTGGAGCTGCAGTACTAGCTCAATCGCAGTCGAACCCAAACATGGGAGATGTCAAAAAAGAAGATGCATCTGATGCAGGCGAAATCATCGTATCTGCTCAACGAAGAAATGAAATTCTTTCTCAGACACCACTTGCTGCAAGTGTTATTTCTGGCGCTGCTTTGACGGAGAAAAATGTCGTGACCGTCGATGGACTGCAGTTCATTAGTCCATCGGTTGTTGTGAATAACTACGGTCAAGGGTTGAACTTCAACATTCGCGGAATTGGTAAAGCTGAATCAAGCGCGATGACTACAACTGGTGTAATTACATACAGAGACGGCATACCTAGTTTTCCCGGTTATTTCCAGGGGGAGCCTTACTTCGATATTTCCAACATTCAAATTCTTCGTGGCCCTCAAGGAACAGTTGTTGGCCAGAATTCCACAGGCGGCGCTGTATTCGTTAACTCAAAAAACCCCGTAATTGGAGGCGAAAAAAGTGGTTACATCAGTGGAAGCGTGGGTAACTACAGTGACGCAGGATTGCAAGGTGCGATCAATTTGCCAGTCAGTGAAACATTTGCGGCTCGTGTGGCCTTTTATGAGGACCAGCGAAAAAGCTTTTACAAAGTGACTGGTCCAAACGGATCAGAGTTCAATGGTAATCCAGGTGATTTCAAAAACCAAGCTGCAAGAATTAGCTTTTTATGGGCACCCACTGACGAATTCAGTGTTGTCTGGAAAACTGACTCAATTGATACTGACAACGGATCGTTTTTAGCATCTAAACCCCAAAGTACTTTTAGTACTATTCCGGGTACGAATACTCCAAATCCTTACTTTAGCAATAGCTTATTTAACGTATCGGCAAACGCACCGGGTGCGGCACGTGACAAATTCACGCGCCACAATTTGAAAGCCGAATATGAGACAGAAAATGGCACAAAATTTCGCTCAATCAGTGGCTATTCGAAAGGCAACACAAAATGGATTGGTGACTTTGACGGAACTGCAAATGGCATTCCAGCCATTGGCCCATGGGTTGCCGTGCCTGGTAATGAAACAGTAACCGTCAACGCAAATGAGACTCAGCTAAGTCAAGAGTTCAATATCATCTCCCCTGATAACCAGCAATTGAGTTGGGTGTTAGGTGCCTTTGCTGTGAAGAATCATTACGATTTTCCTGCAACAGATGGAGGCGTTGAAATCAACTATAACACGGCACTAGCAGTTGGACCGTATGCGCCATATTACAAATACCAATTTAACGGTAGGATAGCGCAAGAATCCAATGCCTTATTTGGACAAGTCGGTTACGCCCTCTCTCCAAATTTGAAAATTGATTTGGGCGCACGCTCGACTTCCAGCAGTACAAACAACAATCTTAAAACTAATCAGCTTGGTACATTGTTCGACCAAAATCAAACTTCAGAAGAGCGGGATACTTCTTACAAAGTGTCGCTAGGTTGGAAACTAAATAGTAATAACTATGTCTATGGGACTCATTCAACTGGGTTTAAGCCAGGAGGCATGAATCTCATGGTTGCTCCAGGCTTACCTGCCTCACCTTTTGCTAAGGAAGAAATCAAGTCCTTTGAACTAGGATGGAAATCAACATTTGATGAAGGCAAGGGTCATTTAAATTTAACAGGCTATCTGAATGACTATAAGGGTTTCCAAGTCACGATTGGTAACCCAGCAGGTCCAATATTTCCGATCATTGGAAATGCAACAGGAACTACAAAAGTTTCTGGAATTGAAGCTGAAGCTGATTACAAAATTGGTGCTTTGACCTTAGATGGTGGTGTTGGTATTGTGAATAGCTCCTTGGGGCAATTCTTCGCTGTAGATCAACGCTTTTTGTCAACAATAGCCTGTGATTCAAAAAGTGGTCCGGTAAGTTCAACGTGTATTGATCTGACGGGACGTCAACTGACCTACGCCCCTTCACTGACATACAACTTATCGGCTAAATATGACATGTCTATTTGGGATGGTAAGTTAACAGCTGCTGTCAATCTAGGCCATGTATCTTCGCAATGGGCTTCATTGTTCCAAAACGTCATTTATGGTGACCGCTTGAGTGCTCGGAATATTCTAGGTGGTCAATTAACTTATCAATCTGGTAAATCGACTGTCACCATTTATGGCACCAATCTAACCAATCAGCAATACGTTGCGGCTCATTGGTTGGCCAGCGGTGGCAATCTTGATTTTGCAGGACCTCCTCGTCAATTCGGGGTAAGACTTGCACAGACTTTTTAATCTGGATTGATCAAGGGTGCTGGTGAAACGCCAGCACCCATATGAATCAAATTCAGTGGAAATTAATTTTGCGCTCATCTGGAGATATCAATTGACCGAATCAGTCACAAAAAAAAGTTTTGGAATTGGAACAAAGTTGTCATATGGCTTTGGTTCGGTTGCTTATGGTGTTAAAGATAATGGATTTGGTGCATTACTACTACTTTTTTACAACCAAGCGTTAGGTCTTGATGCAAGATTGGCAGGCTTTGCAATCGCAATTGCCTTGCTGGTAGATGCATTCATTGACCCGTTAATTGGTTACGCATCAGACCGATTCCAATCACGTTGGGGACGGCGGCATCCTTTCATGTATGCAGCTGCAATACCTGCAGCTTTGAGTTATGCATTTTTATTTTCGCCTCCACTGGGCCTAAGTCAAACAGAATTATTTGTTTATCTTTTGGTAGGCGCTATTTTGGTCAGGGTATTTATTGCCATTTTTGAAATTCCAAATGCATCTCTCATTTCAGAATTTACACAAAACTATGATGAACGAACAAGCTATTTAAATTGGCGACTTTTCTTTTCTTGGATGTCTGGATTGACAATGTCGGTCCTCGCATTTGGGATTTTTTTAAGCAAAGGGCAGGGACCAATCCCGGGAACACAGGTCATAGAAAACTACAAGTCATATGGAATGGCAGCCGGATCAATCATGTTGCTAGCGATGCTAACTTCCTCTGCTGGTACGCATCACACTATCCCGAGCTTAAAAGCATTGTCACTTCAAAAAAATTCTGACATTACTTCTGGATTCTTTAAAAATTTACGTGAATCGTTATCGTCGCGTTCTGCGCTGATTAATTTAGCCATTGGTATGTCCATTATGTTGTCAATGGGCTTACTGGGGGGCATTACACCCTATGTTTACGGTTATCTATTTGTTCTATCTCCGCAAGAAATTTCAATCTTGTACGGCTCTGGATTTATCTCAGCATTTTTTGCTCTAATTTTTACACCTTACATTTCTCGTTACTGGGAAAAAAGACAAGCTTTTATCGTCATTACTGTTGCTGCACTTGTTACCACACCAATTGCTGCTCTTCTTCAACTATCCGGGGTACTACCAAAATCAGGATCAGTTTGGTTGATCCCAATTTTGTTCTCTCTGAGTGCTTTGGGGTCAACTTTCTTGATTGTTCAATCTACGCTTTATTTTTCAATGTCTGCCGATGTCATTGAAGAAAACGAAGTAAGAACCGGACGACGGAATGAGGGCGTATTTTTTGCTGCAAATATTTTTGTCAGAAAGTGTGCAACTGGGCTGGGTGTATTACTAACTTCAACTTTGATCACGCTAGTAGGTTTTCCTGAGAAAGCAATTCCAGGTACCGTTCCTGAAAATGTTATCAATCAACTGATTCAATTTTTTATCATTTCATTTTTGATACTGAATTTAGTCAGCATTGCTTGTGTACTTGCTTTCAAAATCACAAGATTTCGACATGCAGAAAATCTTGCGATTATTGCAAGCAGGCGAAACGAAATTTAATGTGATGAACTATGAGGTTAATAGCATTTACTCATTTAAGGATTCGCGATATTTCGCTGATTAACGTATGAACCATTCGTCTGAAATAACTGAATTCAGGGCAGGTGTCAGGGCCTGGCTAGAAAAAAATTGCCCACCTGAAATGCGACTGCCGATATTTAAGGAAAGTGAAATTTGCTGGGGTGGGCGAAATTTTAAATTTGAGTCTGAGGCACAAAAATTATGGTTGCAGCAGATGGCAGATAAAGGATGGACTGTACCAACGTGGCCAAAGGAGTTTGGCGGAGGTGGTCTTTCGAACTTAGAGGCAAATACGCTGATTGAAGAAATGGAATCTCTTGGTTGCCGAGTACCACTGTCAAACTTTGGAATACACATGCTAGGACCAACTCTTTTAAAGTTCGGAACGTTCGAACAAAAATTAGAACATCTACCGGCAATTGCACGAGGCAAAATTAGATGGTGTCAAGGCTATTCAGAACCGAATTCAGGATCAGACCTTGCGTCTCTGAATACAAGCGCCGTAGTACAAGGTGAGCATCTCATTGTTAATGGCCAAAAAATATGGACCTCATATGCAAATGAATCTGATTGGATTTTTTGTTTAGTCAGAACAGACGTCTCAAAAAAGCAATCTGGTATTAGTTTTGTTTTGTTTGATATGCAATCACCTGGCGTCAGTACAAGACCTATCCGGCTTATTTCGGGGAATTCTCCGTTTTGTGAAACATTTTTCGAAAACGTTAAAGTAGATCAGAAAAATCTTGTTGGTTCATACAACGGTGGCTGGGAGGTTGCGAAATATCTCTTGGCTCAAGAGCGTCACATGATTAGTTCGGATGCGGAAACTACAGGTTCGCCATCTGTTTCTAAGATAGCGATATCTGCAGTGGGCCTGGATGAATTGGGTCGATTATCTGAACCACTATTGCGCTCAAATATTTCTTTGTTTGAGACAGACGAAGCGGCTTACAGGCTGACATTGCAACGTCTGGGTGAAATGAGTGCGAACAAACAAGTAAGTCCCTCGATGTCATCGGTACTCAAATACTATGGTGCAGAAATCAATAAACGTCGTTGGGAGTTGATTGTTTCTTGCCATGGAAGTGATGCGCTCGAAATGGAAAGCGAGCGATCTAATCTTGGAATTATTCCTCGTACTTGGTTACGTTCAAAAGCTAATTCGATTGAGGGTGGAACGAATGAAGTTCAGTTGAATGTAATTTCTAAACGTATCTTAGATTTACCGGGGGTCTGATTTTGTCGTTAATTTATTCAAACGAGCAATTAATGCTAAAAGACAGTGCGCAGAAGTTCTTTAAGGAAAAATCACCTATTAGTCAAATACGATATCTGCGCGATTCAAATGACTCCAAAGGTTTTGCAGCCAGTGTGTGGAATGATTTGACTGAAATGGGTTTTGCAAGTGTTCTTGTGCCTGAACATTTCGGAGGCATGGGAATGGGCTATGTGGAGGCGGGAATCATTTCTGAACAAATTGGACATCAACTGACTGCAGTTCCATTTTTGTCTACTAGCATCGCCGCAGTTTCGGCTATTTGCCATTCAGGAACTGATTTCCAGAAAACAAAGTGGCTACCAAAATTAATGAGTGCCAAAGCAATAGCAACCCTTGCGGTCGATGAGCAACCTAAACATAAACCGGAATTCATTTCTCTTAAAGCAAATGCAAATGAGTTCGGTTTTGTTCTGAATGGTTCAAAGACTTTTGTTCTTGATGGACATGTTGCAGATTTATTAGTTGTTGCCGCTAGACGAGCTGGTAAACCAGGTGACAAGGAGGGCATCACTTTATTTCTTGTCAGCAGTGACACACCTGGCATTACTGTAGAACGAACACATATGGTGGATTACCACAATGCTGCAAGAGTTACGTTCAAAGATGTCAAAGTTGCAACCGACAGTGTTTTAGGGCAAGTTGATGAAGGTTGGATCCCTCTGACTTTTGCCCTCAATGCAGCCCGTATATGCGCTGCATCTGAACTCCTTGGACTGGCAGATGAAGCTTTTGCACGAACCATTGAGCACCTCAAAACCCGCAAGCAATTTGGTCGTCTGATTGGCGAATTCCAAGCATTACAACATCGAATGTCGCAACTTTACTGTGAACTTGAAATTACACGCTCAGCAATTATTTTTGCACAAAAGCAAATGGATTTTTTCCCGGAAGCCTCAAGTTGGGACGTTTCAGTTGCAAAAGCTCGCGCTGGGTTAACAGCCAATTTGGCTGTTCAAGAAGCCATACAAATGCACGGAGGTATTGGCATGACAGATGAATTCGACATTGGTTTTTTTATGAAAAGAGCCCGTGTTTTGCAGGAAATTTTTGGCGACTCTAATTTTCATCTAAATCAAATTGCACTTTTAAAAAACTATTAATCACATGACTAACTTAATTTACGAAAAATTTAAGAGTACTGCCGTATTGCGAATTAACAATGGGACTGACTACAGTTTGAGTTTTCATGTCCGAAAAAATTTATTCGATGGACTTTGTCAAGCTGAAGCGGACAAGACTATTACGGCAATTGTGATTATTGGATCAGAGGAAAATTTTTCATTTGGATTTGAAATTGAAGAAATACACAACAGCCGGTTTATATCGGATCCAGATTTGAGCTCTATCATTGATGTCATAGAAACTTCCACAAAACCGGTGATTGCAGCCATCAGTGGGAATTGTTTTGGGGGAGGTTTAGAGTTAGCCTTAGGATGCCATTTTCGAATAGCTACACCTTCGGTAAAGTTGGCTTTACCCGAAGTGAAAATGGATCTACTCCCAAGCGCAGGCGGAACTCAGCGTCTGCCAAGAGTCTTGGGGGTTGAAGCAGCGTTAAGCATGATCATTTCAGGCCAAAAAGTAAGTCTCGATTCTGTAAAAGATTCTTCACTATTTGATGACATTGTGGATTGCGATTTATTTGAGGGTGCCATTAATTTCGCCTCTAAAGTGGTTGCGGAAAAACGTTCACTTAAACGTGTTCGAGATTTAAGTATTAGCCACCCTAAACCGGATGCTTATTTCATGTTTGCACGTAACAGTGTGGGGGCTATATCGAAAAATAATCCAGCACCCCTGAAATGTGTCGAAGCTTTGAATGCCTCTATCACGCATTCATTTGATGATGGGCTGAAAATTGAGTCAAGACTGTTTGATCAACTTTATTTGAGTAGTCAGTCGCAAGCAAAGCGACATTTAGTTTTGGCAGAGAAAAATGTTGTCAATGTTGCTGAAATTAGCCATGACACACAGCCTCGAATTATCAAAAGCGTCGCTGTCATTGGCGCAGGGACGATGGGAAGCGGTATTGCTATTAACTTTTTAATTGCTGGCATTCCAGTTACGCTGCTTGACACAGAACAGGAAGCCTTAGATCGAGGTTCTAACCATATTTCGAAATTTTTTGCAGATATGATTTCTAAGAGATCAATGACTCTTGAGAATGCCGAGTCTTTGATGAAATTACTCAAACAGACACTTATCTATGACGATCTAAAAGAATGTGATCTGATTATTGAGGCTGTATTTGAAAATATGCAAATCAAACAGACTGTTTTTGAGAAATTAGACAGTGTTTGCAAACCCGGAGCGATTCTCGCATCCAATACTTCAACCTTAGATTTAAATCAAATCGCCAATTTTACAAAGCGACCGCAGGATGTCGTAGGAACTCATTTTTTCAGTCCAGCAAATGTGATGAAATTGTTAGAGGTTGTTCGAGGAGATAAGACGGCTGATGACGTGTTAATCACAATTTTGCAGTTATCAATGAAAATTAAAAAAATTCCAGTTGTATCTGGTGTTTGCTATGGGTTTATCGGAAACCGCATGATTGGAAAATACTGTGCTGAGGCTAACAAAATGTTAGAGGAGGGCGCGACTGTTCAGCAAATTGATACTGCTTTAGAAAAATTCGGAATGGCCATGGGACCTTTTCGTATGTCAGATCTTGCAGGAAATGACATTGGTTGGTCTATTCGCAAAGGTATTTCGCAACAGTATCCTGATTTTGTTTGGCCTACCTCCGATATTCTTGCTGACAAGCTTTGTGAACTGGGTCGTTTTGGTCAGAAGTCAGGCTTGGGTTGGTATAGCTATGCTAAAGGTAAGCGTGAGGCAGTGCCTGATCCTGCAGTAGAAAAGTTGGTTGACGATCATAGAAAAGAGCTTGGTTTCTCTACTCGAGACATTAGCGATAGAGAAATAGTCCAGCGTTGCATATTTGCACTTGTCAACGAGGGTGCAAAAATCCTTGAGGAGGGTATTGCGCAACGTGCTTCCGACATCGACATTGTTTATATCTATGGCTACGGTTTTCCCGTACACACCGGTGGCCCTATGTTCTATGCAGATCAGATCGGATTGCTCACCGTCGAGAGAACCATACAAGGATTTGCGATGAACAATCAATCGAATACCGCAACATTGCCCGCGGCCCTTTTGCTTTCAAACCTGGCTTCGAGCGGCAAAACATTTAACTAATTTTTAAGAGCAATACTATGAGTGAAGCTGTAATCTTATCAACTTCTCGTACGCCATTGGCTAAATCTTGGCGAGGGAGTTTTAACATGACCCATGGCGCAACTCTTGCCGGGCATGCCATTTCTCATGCAGTCAAAAGGGCGAACATTGATCCTGCGGAGGTTGAAGATGTTGTGATGGGATGTGCGCTTCAACAAGGGGCTACTGGTTTAAACATTGGGCGATATGGTGCTTTACGAGCTGGGCTCCCGGTAACTGCTGGCGGAACTACCATTGATCGCCAGTGTGCATCAGGTTTACAGGCTATTGCATTGGCAGCGCAACGAATTGTGGTTGATAAAGTCCCAATCATTGTCGCCGGGGGTGTTGAATCAATTTCTTGTGTACAAGGTTCGTTAAATTCTCAGTATTTAGTCGATGAATGGGTTAAAGAAAATCGACCCAGTTATTTTTTGTCCATGCTTGAGACTGCTGAAATTGTTGCGAAAAGGTATGGTATCGCAAAGGATGTGCAAGATGAATACGGCGTTCGAAGCCAGCTCCGAGCTGCTGCAGCTCGTACACAAGGACTTTTTAATCTAGAGATTGCACCAATTTCTGTGACCATGGGGGTTGCATCTGACAGGGGCATAGTTACTAAGGACGTCACTATCAGTGAGGACGAAGGTATACGGACTGACACAACCCTTGAAGGCGTAGCCAAAATTCGTTCAGCCCTACCGGGTGGTGTGATCACAGCGGGCAATGCCAGTCAGTTTGCCGATGGTGCTTCTGCTGTGGTGGTCATGAACAGCAAATTGGCGGAGCAACGTGGGTTGGCACCTTTGGGCATCTTCCGGGGCTTTGCCACAGCGGGGTGTGAGCCGGACGAGATGGGTATTGGCCCCGTATTTGCTATTCCTCGATTGCTTGAGCGCGCGGGCCTCAATGTTGATGACATTGGCTTATGGGAACTTAACGAAGCCTTTGCCGTACAAGTCATTTATTGCCGCGACAAGCTGGGCATTCCGGATGAGCATTTGAATGTTAACGGAGGGGCAATCGCCATTGGACACCCTTACGGCATGTCAGGCGCTCGCATGGTGGGTCACGCGCTGATTGAAGGAAAGCGTCGGGGCGTCAAATATGTTGTTGTCACGATGTGTGTGGGCGGTGGTATGGGTGCAGCAGGTTTGTTTGAGGTTGTATGAGTAATCAAATGCCGTTCGAAATCGATCAAATCGCTAGCATCGCTCAGGTTCTTCCATCTACCATTTCATTCTGTGACTTGCCCTCACTGATTGCTCAAAGTGCGTCCAAGCGCCCTGAGGCATTCGCTATTGTTGACGGCGATCGAAGGATCAACTACACCACGTTAGACCGAATGGCTGATCGTATTGCAGCCTCATTACAAAGAGACGGGGTAAAGCCACGACAAGTAGTTGCAATTTGTGCATCAACAAGTGCTGAGTACGTGGCAGTTTTTCTTGGTGTGCTCAAAGCTGGAGCCGTAGTCGCTCCTCTCTCGCCAAGTGCAACGCCAAATCAGTTGATTGCAATGCTGCAAGATGCAAATGCTCAGAAATTTTTCGTAGATCAATTTGTTTTTGAAACATTGAACGATTCGGTGAAGAGGCTACCTAACAGAATTCACATGATTCAAATAGATGGTCATCAAGAGTTGTCACTGAAACAATGGCTCGCATCTGACTCCAATCAGTTTTTACAAGTCAAGATTGAACCCGATTGGACATTCAATCTCATTTATTCATCAGGTACAACTGGCATACCGAAGGGTATCGTTCAGTCACATCAAATGAGGTGGTTGCAGTTGCAATATTCTCCCTTGTCTGGGTTTTGTCCTTCGACGATTACGCTGATTGCGACACCCATGTACAGTAATACAACAATGACGACGTTGTTACCAACGTTGGCATTTGGTGGCTGTCTTGTCTTGATGTCAAAATTTGATACAGCTTCATTTTTAAAGTTGGCTCAAAGTGAAAAGGTAACGCACACAATGCTGGTTCCAGTTCAATACCAGCGACTACTCGCTTTCAAAAACTTTGATAAATTCAATCTCAACTCATTTCTAGTGAAGTTTTGCACCAGTGCGCCACTCAGCGCTGCCTGTAAAGCAGAGATTGTGTCTAGATGGCCGGGCACATTGATTGAATATTACGGTATGACTGAAGGCGGCGGCACTTGTATGTTGATTTCAAATTTATACCCCAAAAAACTGCATACCGTGGGGCAGCCGGTCCCTGGGCACGATATTCGTCTGATTGATGAGTATGGCCTGGAAGTAAACCCCGGCGAAGTTGGTGAAGTTGTGGGGCGGTCTTCAACCATGATGGATGGCTATCGAAATCAAGCCTCAAAAACTTCTGAGAGTTATTGGGTCGACTCAGAAGGCAATCGCTTTATAAAAACTGGTGATATTGGTCGTTTTGATAAAGACGGATTTCTAATTCTTTTGGATCGCCGAAAAGACATGATCATTAGCGGCGGTTTCAATATTTACCCCAGTGATCTTGAAAATGTGATCCTAAATCATCCGGCTGTTTTTGACACTGCAGTTGTGGGTGTGCCCTCAGAGGAATGGGGCGAGACACCTATGGCATTTGTGGTACGTCGCAAAAACTTTGTGATCTCTGAAGCCGAAATATTGAATTGGGCAAATCGCCAATTAGGCAAAACTCAACGCATAAAAGCAGTTAAGTTTATTGATGAATTGCCGCGAAGTGCAATTGGGAAAATTCTCAAGAGAGAACTACGAGATTCATGGACGGCAACATTCAGTTGATGCTACCAAATTATTTATAAAAAGTTGACTTATGCTAAATCAAATACCTATCAGTTTTGCGAATCGTGTAGCCATAGTGACTGGTGCAGGCGGTGGTCTGGGACGGCAGCATGCACTGGCGTTAGCTGCAAGAGGTGCCAAAGTTGTCGTCAACGATTTTGGTAAAAAAAATGAAAATTCAGATGAATTGACTGCAGCCGAAATGGTTGCAAAAGAAATTTTAGATGCGGGTGGAACTGCAATAGCAAACAATTCTTCTGTTACAGATGAAGTGGCTATGAATGAAATGGCAAAACAGGCTTTGGAAAAATGGGGTCGTATTGATGTTCTGATTAACAATGCCGGCATATTGCGCGATAAAAGTTTTTCAAAAATATCTCTCGAGGATTTCAGGCTGGTTTTTGATGTTCATGTGATGGGGGCTGTGATTTGTACTAAAGCAGTTTGGGACATCATGCGAGATCAGAAATATGGTCGAATTTTGATGACAACTTCATCTTCTGGATTATTTGGAAACTTCGGTCAATCAAACTATGGTGCAGCAAAGATGGCCCTTGTAGGGTTGATGCAGACACTTTCGCTTGAAGGGATGAAATTTGATATCAGGGTAAATTGTCTTGCACCCACTGCAGCGACGCAGATGACTGAGGGTCTTTGGAGTGAAGAGATATTGCAGTCATTCAGACCTGAATATGTGACGCCAGCTGCTCTTGTACTGGTCTCTGAGGACGCTCCAAACAGGAAAATTATTTGTGGTGGGGCAGGTACGTTCAGTTCATCTAACATCACCCTAACTGGCGGTGAATTCATTGGGCGGGGGTACGAAGCTGCCGAACTGTTGAGAGAGAATTTGTCTCAAGTTTGTAGCAGAAGTGAAGAGTCAGTACCAAAGAGTGCTGAAGCCCAAGGAATTAACGAAGCCACAAAAGCGGTTAAATCATTATCTGTAGCGTTACCTTAGGGAGGCTAATTTAATTGGCGTGGCAATTATGGGTGATTGTTCGACTTGCTCAAAACTGGGCCAACTTGAATACTGTCAAATCCGTATTGAGCACATAGCAACCGACGCGCATCTTGCGCGTTTAAGGCTCTGACTTCGGTTTTGACCACTTGGCTACCGCCATTGAACTTGACTCTTGCTGATGCTTCGTGGTTGTGCATCATGTACTTATCACTAGCGTGAAAGTAATGTACGTAAAAAAGCCAGCGCTAAGCTGGCTAGTGTTTGAGTGTCTTACATCCTCAGTGATGAGGCTGCTTTCGTTTGATGCTCCAAGTGAAATTCAGTTCATTCGTGATCTTGAAGCCTTCTATCAATCTGAACTTGGCTTAGCATTGTGGAGGAAAAAATGGCGAACACCTACGTTATCCAAAGAACACGAGTTGTCCGAATACATGAATGGTTTCGTGTGAGTGCTGACTCCTCTGAAGATGCACTTTATTGTGTAGCTGAGGGCGAGTGTGAGCAAGACGATTGGGCTGAAATTGACGAGCTTCTGGTTGGGGAAGAGTCAGAGGGATCGGTCATTATCGATGTTGAAGAGATTAAGGCTGACTACTGATATGTCTAAACTAATTCAACTACAGCTCTCAATTGGCTTGGGCTGCTGTACAAATAAGTAGCAGTAGTTTGGATGCTGCGGTGTCCTGCTAAGGTTTTTAGCAAGTGAATAGCTGTGCCCTTATTAGCAAGGTTGGTTAAAAACGTCCTGCGTCCGCTGTGGCTGCTGGCGCCTTCAAGCCCAGCGCCCTCGTAAAGCAGGGCAAATGTTTGAGACAAACTGTTCGCACTAAATCCACCTTTAACACTTTTTTGGCTTGCAAAGAATGGATAGTTGCGCTCAATACACTTTGCTTCATCAGCGTAGGCTTGCAACTCTGCTTTGAGCTTTGCGCTCACGAACACAGTACGAGCATGACGGCCTTTAGTCATGTCGGGGAGCAAGCGGATCTCATCTTTCACTTTCCCGTCGCTGTTTGTTACATCGCTCCAGCGTAAACATGCAACTTCTCCAATGCGCAAGCCTGCCCAATGTGTGAGCAGCATCATTGAGCGGTTACGCGCTGCATACTTGCGCTTACTGATGTAGTTGAGCAGCTGTTCGATATCAGCGGCTGTGAGTGTTTTTGCTTGTGCCATTTCGTCTCTCCCAAATCATGTGTTTGCGTTAATTGCATTGTGTTTTCAGATATTTATCTGGACAACCTGAGTCCGTCCAAAGCGGCGGGTTTCTGCGGGGAGAGCAGGGCGAAATGAACTGGCTGTGGATAACTTTTGAGCGGTTTTTTTCTTCAATGATTTCAAAGCTCAAACTTTGAAATCTATTAAAAGCACAATTTTTCGTGATTCTTGCCTCCGCATGCACCCTTTTAGTGCGGATGCATCCTCCAAGCGTTTAAAAGCCCTACAAGCGTTGATCTGGAGGGTCAGCACCCAGTGCCTTAAGTCCAGCCGAAAATGGTGCTTTGACGCTATTAAGTGTGGGCTGCTTGTGTGGTATTGAAGCGCTTTTGAGTCATTTATACCTCTCCAAAATAATAACCTTTAGGACCCGCAATGGTATAAGGCGTATAATTGATTTTTAATTATTAATAAAATAGGTAAAAGCAAATGACCACTCTCAACGAATTGATGAAACAAAAAATGGCTTTGGAGATTCAGATCGCCCAAGCCCTCAGTGAGGGAAAAAGCAAAGCCATTGCAGAGGCTTCTGCTCTGATCCGTGACTTCGAACTCACCGAGCAAGATGTTTTTGGCGGCGCAAAACGTGCCCGCGCTGCAAACGCCAAAAAGGGAACTGTTGCCCCCAAGTACAAAGATCCCATGACCGGTGCCACCTGGACAGGGCGGGGTAAAACACCTAAGTGGCTTGACGGCAAGGACCGCAGCCAATTCGCGATCTAATCTTTTAAACATAACAAAAAAGCCAGTCTTGTAATGGCTTTTTTATTTTTATAGGCGAATTTAATCGCATTGATTTTTTAAGTAAAAAAATTATGGCTGATATTAATTCCATACCCTGCCATTACTAAGTTCTTTGAGATTGGTCTAAATAATTTTAGTTATCGATAGATAATCTACCAGTAAACTCCCCTGTTTGGGGAATAAGTTAAAAATAGAAACTTCCGATCCTTTTTGGGGATGAGCGATGAGGAATTCAAAGTTCAGTGAGCTGCAGATTTTGGCTGAGCTGGATTTCAGCATCCCCCGATGTGGCTGAGGGACTCAACAACATATGCCCCATGTCATGAAGTGTCGGTTGAACCGACACTTCGTGATGTACCCCTCGTTAAAAAGTGTCGGTTATTTTGCTCTGGCCTGATCAATACAAGGGGTTCATGCACCTACTTGAGTGATCAACGAGTGCTGGCTAATGATTCCCCTGCAGCCATCCTCCACCAAATCCAAGACGTACTCAAAACCCGCATTGCCCCCGTAATAGGGATCAGGCACCTCAACAGCTTGGTGTTCAGTCAAATAGCTGGCAAATGACTTGAGTTTTGATTTTTGGGGAGAGGGGCACTTGGCATTGAGTTCCATAAGATTGTTTAGATCCATGGCAACGATGAGATCGAACAGCTCAAAGTCTTTGTCCTGAACCTGTCGGGCTCGTTGCTTTGAAAGGTCATAACCCCGTTGGAGAGCGTATTTTTGGCTACGAGGATCAGGCGGCCGATTAGGGTGGTAGTTGTGGGTGCCTGCTGAATCTACTACTACCCGCTTGGCGAGGTTGTGCTTCTTGAGCAGGTGTTCCATGACACCCTGAGCAGTAGGACTGCGGCAAATATTGCCCATACATACAAATAGAACTCGGTAAGCCATGATCATGCTCCTTGCTCAAATTGCCGGTATTGCCTAACCACCTAGTAACCATCTAGTAGCCACCTTGATAGCGAACTCGCGTTCGCTTGTGACATCGCCTTCATCTTCGCTCTTCGAGCTCGAGTCAGGCTCATCACAATTGTTATTTGTTTTTTGATAGAACTCAACTCTATCGATT
>Ga0007825_1000274_pt1 | contig 15664 bp, 12 predicted proteins | sample CryBogCBE13Jul09_FD_71229 | JGI IMG/M metagenome (GOLD analysis project Ga0007825, IMG submission 71229) | Freshwater microbial communities from Crystal Bog, Wisconsin, USA - CBE13Jul09 | ecosystem: Environmental > Aquatic > Freshwater > Lake | place: Crystal Bog, Wisconsin, USA | collected... | reverse complement strand
CCGGCAGCCAATCATCGACTGGTTGAACGCCAAGTTCGCCAAGAACCAAGTGCTGGCCGATGCCAACATCGCCGCGCTCAACGCGGGTCATGCCTATGGCGAAACGGCGGAGCTTGGCAATTTGGTGATGCAGCGCCATGTGGCGCCTGCTGAGGCCACACCCGGTCTTTACCGCACCATTACGGGTGCCGACGCGATTGCCTATGGTCTCGTTGCGGGTGCGCAGCTTGCGGGGCTGAAGATGTTCTTTGGCGGCTATCCGATCACGCCCGCCTCGGCGATCCTGCACGCGCTGTCGCGGCTCAAAGAGTTTGGTATCACGACGTTTCAGGCGGAGGACGAGATTGCGGCGATCTGCTCGGCAATTGGCGCGTCCTATGCAGGGCAGCTTGGCGTCACCTCCTCGTCGGGCCCCGGTATCGCGCTCAAGACCGAGGCGATGGGCCTCGCGATCATGACCGAACTGCCGCTGGTCATTGTCAATTCGCAGCGCGGCGGCCCATCGACAGGCCTCCCCACCAAGACCGAGCAATCCGATCTGTATCAGGCGGTTTATGGCCGCAATGGCGATGCGCCGATGCCCGTCATCGCGTCGCGCTCGCCCGCCGATTGCTTTGAATGCGCGATTGAGGCGGTGCGGCTCGCCGTGCAGTTCATGACCCCCGTCATGCTGCTGACGGATGGCTATATCGCCAACGCCGCCGAGCCTTGGAAGGTGCCGGATAGCGCCACGCTCACGCCGTTCCCCGTCAGCTTCCTTGAAACGGTGCCGGAAGACGGCTTCAAGCCCTATGGCCGCGATGCCAACCTCAAGCGCCCTTGGGTCAAGCCCGGTACGCCGGGGCTTTTGCATCGCATCGGCGGCATCGAAAAGAAGCTGGACTCCGGCAATCTCGATTACTCGCCTGCCAACCATCAGGCGATGACCGACATCCGCCAGAACAAGATCCTCGGGATCGCAGACCATATCCCGAACCAGAATGTGTGCTTGGGTGAGGAGGGCGGCAAGCTCGCCATCGTCGGTTGGGGCAGCACCTATGGCCCGATTCACCAAGCCGTGCGCCGTGCGCGGGCCAAGGGCTTGGACGTGAGCCATATCCATATCCGCCATATCTGGCCGCTGCCGAAGAACCTCGGCGCGCTGCTGCACAGCTATGATAAGGTCATCGTTCCCGAGATGAACACCGGCCAGCTGAAGACGCTGCTGCGCGATCAGTTCCTTGTCGATGCCAAGCCGCTCAACAAGGTGAGCGGTCAACCGTTCCGCATTGCCGAGATCGAGGCGGTGATACAGGGGGCGTTGGGGTGAGAGCATCAATAGCAGCATTGATCGCTTGCATGATTTCTTCGCCAACGTTGGCCGGGAGTCCTTCTGCGCCTACCAATGCCATGTCACTAATTTGTTCTGGTGCAAATTGGCCAAAAGACGTTCACGTTGTTCTCGACAAGACCAAAGGGACAGTCATTTCCTTTCAAGAACGGACTGACATCGTCACAAGTGAGACGAGTGATCAGTCTATCAAGTTCCATTTTGGCGACGGAAAGGACCGAGTGTATGTCCGTCTTGATCGTTACACTGGGCGCATCCAGATTGCGACGCTCAGCTTTACAATGCTTTTTCAAGGTAGCTGCAAGTTCGCCGAGCGCCAATTCTGACCGTGAGAGAAACAAAATGAACGCAATTACCCCTATCGCAAAATCATCGCCCAAGGATTGGGAGACCGATCAGGAAGTCCGCTGGTGCCCCGGCTGCGGCGATTACGCCATTCTGAAGGCCGTGCAGCGCACCATGCCCGAACTCGGTGTGAAGCCGGAGAATACGGTGTTCGTCAGCGGCATCGGCTGCTCGTCGCGCTTCCCCTATTATATGGAAACCTATGGCTTCCACACCATCCATGGTCGCGCGCCTGCGGTGGCGACGGGGATCAAGCTCGCCAATCCCGAGCTCGATGTGTGGATCATCACCGGCGATGGCGATGCGCTGAGCATCGGCGGCAATCATACGATGCACCTGCTGCGCCGCAATCTCGATTGCCAGATTTTGCTGTTCAACAACGAGATTTACGGCCTGACCAAGGGCCAATATTCACCGACGTCGCGCGAGGGGACGAAATCGCCATCAACGCCGTTCGGCTCGGTCGATCATCCTGCCAAGCCCTGCGCGTTTGCGCTGGGTTCAGGCGCGCGGTTCGTCGCGCGTGGGTTCGATGTTAGTAAGAATCTCGTCGATGTGCTGAAGGCGGCGCATCGGCACAAGGGTGCGGCGTTCATCGAGATTTTCCAGAACTGCATCGTCTATAACAAAGACGTGTTCGAGGATTTCACCGAGAAGAAGAACGCCGCCACCGGCCAGCTCTGGCTGGAGGAGGGCAAGCCGATGCTGTTCCATAACGGCACCAAGGGCATCGCGCTAGACGTGGCGGCGCTCGCGCTCAAGGTGGTTGATGTCGTCGACGGCGACTGGCAGGCGGCGGGCGTGCTGGTGCACAATGTTACCAATCGTGCGGTGGCGCATATGCTCGTCGAGATGCCCTTCGGCGAATTCCCGATGGCATTGGGCGTGATTTACGACGATCCCAAGCCGACGTTTGAAAGTGCCGTGGTCGAGCAGAACGCCATGCTCAGCAAGGGCAAAACGCCCAACCTGCAGCAACTCATTGCCAAGGGCCAGAACTGGACGGTCAGTTAGGCAACTTAGTCCTTGCATAACCCAGTGCTGTGCCGCTAAGGGCAGCGCTCGCGTCGGGGAGTGGCGCAGTCCGGTAGCGCGCCTGCTTTGGGAGCAGGATGTCGTAGGTTCGAATCCTATCTCCCCGACCACTCCTTCATGGGCTATTTCGGACAGGCAATATGCCAGCCAGCGCACACATATGCGCGCAAGGGGTTCGCCGGATCGAGCAAAATCTTGATCGTCAGGCCAATCGAAACCAGCACCAGCAGCGGCCGAATAATCGCCGCCCCGTGACGCAGCACGAAATGGCTGCCAATCCATGATCCCGCAATGTTCGAGAGCCCCATCACCAGCGCGACCGTCCACAAGACGCGACCCGCGAAGATGAAGAGCAGGCAGGAGACGATATTGCTCGTCAGGTTGAGCGCCTTGGTGTGGCCGGTTGCGCGCGAGAGGCCGAGCCCAACGAGCGCCACCAAACTCGCGGCGAGGAAGCTCCCGGTGCCGGGCCCGAAAAAGCCATCATAAAAGCCGATCGTGCCCGCGATAGGGGCATAGGCGGTCAACGAAAGCCGCTGATGCGCATCGTCATCGGTCATGCGCGGTGAAACAATGAAGTAGATGATCGCGCCGAGCATCAGCAGCGGGATGATGAGCTTCAACGTTGCAATCGTGATGATCTGGACGAGCCATGTGCCGAGCGCGGCCCCCAGTATCGTCAGTAGAATTGACGGCGCGAGGCCACGCCAGTTGATGAGACCGGCGCGGCTGTAGCGCCACGTGGCGATGGCGGTGCCGACGCTGCTCTGCGCCTTGTTGGTGCCCAAAGCGAGGAGGGGCGGCATCCCCGTCGCCAGCAGCGCAGGCACGGTGAGCAGGCCACCGCCGCCCGCTATGGCGTCCACAAGCCCTGCGCCAAATCCGGCGAGCGCGAGAATGATGAGAAAGCCGAGATCAGGCGTCATGCAGCATGGCCGAGCGGTTCGTTACGCAGCAACACGCTCCGCACCGCAGCGATGGCGCGCTCGACATCGCTTGCGTTCGTTTGCCAGCCACAGACCGATACGCGCATGCAGCGCTGCCCGCGCCAGGTTGTGCCGCGAAACAGCGCCTCGCCGGTCGCGTTTACAGCCGCGATGACAGCATCGGTGTGGCGGTCATGATCCTCCTCGGTCGCATCTGGCGCAGGATCGAGGAATCGCACCAATCCCTGATTGATCGTCGGTTCCCAGATGAGCTTGGCACCGGGCAATGCACCAATGCCGGTCACCAGCGCATGCGCCATGTCACAACAGCGATCGATGAGTTCGGCGATCCCATCGCGCCCCAGTTCGCGCATTGCCGCGTAGAGCGCGAAACCACGTGCACGGCGCGACCAATCCGGCCCCCAATCCATTTGGTCACGCACACCATCGGCAACCAGCATATAGCTCGCACGATACGTCATCGCCGCTGCGTGCGCCTCGTGGTCTGCAATCATCGCAATGCCGCTGTCATACGGCGTGTTGAGCCATTTATGGCCATCGGTTGACCAGGAGTCGGCCAGTTCGAGCCCGCGCGTTTTGGCGCGATGTTTCGGGCTCGCCGCCGCCCATAGCCCGAACGCGCCATCGACATGCACCCACGCGCCAGCAGCGTGGGCGATGGGGACGAGGCTCGCGAAATCGTCAAAGGCTCCGATGTTCAGATCGCCCGCATTGAGCGCGACGATAATTGCGGCGTCGCTGTGCTGGCTGAGCGCGTCACGCAGCACCTCTGGCGCCAGCGTGCCATCAGCCTGACAGCGGAGGGGGTGGATATTGTCGCGCCCGATCCCGACGAGCCGCGCCGCCCGATCAATCGAGCCGTGGCGCTCGCTCGAGGTGAGGATGCGCAGTGGCGGTGCGCCGTTCAGTCCCTTCGCCTCAACATCCCAGCCACGGTTCTGCAGCAACCGATGCCGCGCGGCGGCGAGACAGGTGACGTGTGCGATTTGCGTGCCCGTCACCAGCGCAAAACTCGTCTGCGCGGGCAAATTGAAGATCGCCTTCAGCCAGTCACCGACGACCTCTTCCACAATTGCCGCTGCCGGACTCACGGCATAATTCGCCGCATTCTGATCCCATGCCGAGGTCAGCCAGTCTGCCGCCAGCGAAGCCGGAAGCACGCCGCCATTAACCCAACCATAAAACCGACCCGTGTTCATGTTGTGCAAGCCACCGGCAACGTCCGCGACGAGTTCCTCAATCACGCGCTCTGGCGCGGTCCGTTCCGCGACCAGCGGCTTCATCAGCCGCGCGCGCAACCCTTCCGCCGTCGCCTGTGCACCGATGGGCTGAGCATCGCGGTTATGGAGATGGTTGAGCGCGAGCTGCGTCGTGCGCGCAAGGATCGTGTCGAAGTAAGCGGGGTCCTTGGGCGACATGATCAGCTCCTAAAGGCTTTTACCCATCCGGATCAGCGGCACCGTGACGCCGTTGATCGGGCGGGAGTGGATATATTCAATCGGCGTATAGCCACAGGCGCGATACAGTGGCTCGCCGGAAAGCGTGGCCATCATCTCTACCTTGTGGAAGCCATAGTCGCGCGCGGCGGCCTCACACAGATCGAGGATCATGCGGCCAATGCCACGGCGGGCAAAATCGGGGTTGGTGTACATCGCGCGGATGCGGGCCGCATCGGTCGCGGGATCAAGCGCATATGGTTCTCTCGCAACGATGCTCGCGTCGCCGCCATAAAGTGTCGAGCGCCAGCTCCAGCCACCGCATCCGGCGATCACGCCCTCGCTCTCGATGATCATATAGGTGCCATCGCGCACCAATTGGCTGTCGAGCCCCATAACATGATGGCTGGCGGCCACTTGTTCGGGTGTCAGAAAATCGGACTGGAGATGGGCAATCGCGCGATTCATAAGCGCGTGCAGCGCCTCGAGATCAGCCTCAGTCGCCAAGCGGTGCTGGTACATTGTCATTGCGGTGGCGTAATCAATTCGTGGTTAGCTGACTATCCGAAAATCGCGTGTCGGCGTTAATAGCCTTCGACATCGCCAAGGTTCAGCCGTGGGTCAATGGCACCGTACAGCGTATTTTTGCCAAGCGGGGGGCGTCCGATCGCGGGTGCACCCACCAAAATCGCGGCGATCTGATTGCCATAACCAATTTCTTTGAGCGCTTGCCCCTTATCGGCCAACACCTTCATCGTATCTGCGCTGAGCGCATCATGCTCGTAATAGGTGACATCGGGCATCCATTGCTGATGAATGCGCGGCGCATCGACCGCTTCTTGCAGCGTCATTTTATAATCGATGACGTTCATGATCACCTGCAACACCGCGCTCGGAATACGACTGCCACCCGGCGTGCCGACGACCATGACGAGCTTGTCGTCCTTTGTCACAATCGTCGGGGTCATCGAACTCAGCGGGCGTTTGCCGGGCGCGATGGCATTGTTGCTGCCTTCCACCAGTCCGAACATGTTGGGCGCGCCGGGCTTGGCCGAGAAATCGTCCATCTCATCGTTGAGCAGAATGCCGGTGCCAGCGGGCGTAACGCGCGCGCCGAACCAATCATTGAGCGTGTAGGTGAGTGACACCGCATTGCCCTGCGCATCGACAATCGAAAAATGGGTGGTGTTATGGCCTTCATTAGCTGCGCTTGGCGCAGGCAGGCTTGCCGACGATGTCGCTTTGTCTGCCGATATCCCCGCGCGGAGTTGGGCTGCATAGGCCTTATCGGTGAAGTGGTTGACGTCGACCTTCACAAAGCTTGGATCACCCAGGTTGAGATTGCGGTCGTGATACGCACGCCGCAACGCCTCGATCAGGTAATGCGTCCCTTGCGCCGAATGATAGCCGAGGGCCGCCATGTCATAGCCCTCGTCAATATTGAGCGTTTGGCAAATCACCGTGCCACCCGAGCTCGGCGGGGGCGCAGAGATGATATGATAGCCGCGGTAATCGCACTCCAGCGGCGCCATCTCGCGCGCCTTGTAATTGGCGAAATCCGCCAGTGTGAAAATGCCGTCATGCGCGCGGCTGGCAGCAACCATGCGGCGCGCAATATCGCCCTCATAGAAGGCGCGCGGGCCATCACGTGCGATTAGCGCGAGTGCGCGACCGAGATCAGCCTGAACGAGGCGATCGCCTGGAAGCTTTGGCTGCCCCTTGCTGAGGAAAATTGCGGCACTGGCAGCATCTTTGCGGAAATCGTCCGCGCCCTCGGCGAGCATATCGGCATCGCCCTGATCGAGCACAAAGCCATTTTGCGCGAGGTGGATTGCGTCGGCCATCAAGGCGGCACGCGATTGTGTCCCGTATTTCGTCCGCGCTAATTCAAGCCCCGCGACTGTGCCGGGAATGCCTGCAGCGAGAAACCCGCGACGGCTGAGCGCCGGAATCGGATCGCCGTGTGCATCCTGATACATTGTGGCTGTGGCGGCGCCGGGGGCGGTCTCGCGGAAATCGATGAACGTCTTGCGACCATCATGGAAGCGGATCGTCATAAAGCCGCCACCACCGAGATTCCCCGCTTCGGGGAAAGTCACGGCCAGCGCATAAGCCACCGCGACCGCTGCATCGACGGCATTGCCGCCGCGCTTGAGGACATTAACGCCTGCTTTGGACGCGAGATGGTGCGCCGAAACGACCATGCCATGTTGCGCCGCTATCGGGAGTGGGGATGCCGCCGACAGCATTGCCGTAGCCTGCCCGAAAAATGTGAGTACGATCAGGTGCAGGGTCAGGCGGCGCATATCTCTCTCCAAAAAAAAGGGGGAGCCGAAGCTCCCCCAATAACACGGTTTTGGAATTATCAGAACTTCACGCCAACACGTGCGTACCAGAAGCCACCATTGAGGCCGAACGGTCCGCCGTTACGCGGATAAACCTGGCCATCGCCACCGCCACCGGTGACGGGGTAGATCGTCTGCGAGTTGCTGTTGAGTTTGTCTGGGAAGGTGTTGAACACGTTGTTCGCACCCACCGTCAGCGAAAACTGCTTGGCAATGTTGTAAGTCACATCAAGGTCGGTCGTTGCCTTGGCACCGAACACCTGTACTGGGCCGCCATTGGCACCGGCCGTACCCGCCGAGTTGCCGTAATCAAGCGCATTGATCCATGAACCGTAATAATTTTCGCGGGCCGTGATCGACCACTTACCACTGGTGTAGTTGGCCGAGAAGTGGGCAACATCATGCGGTGCCAGATTGCCGATATCGGCAATTTGCGCACCGTTGATCACGTTCGGGTTCGCCGAGCTGACCTTGTTGTTGTTGTGGTTATAGGCCAGTGACAGGTTGAAGTTACCACCCAGCGACTTGAACGAGTAAGTTGCGACAACGTCGACACCGGTCGTCAAAGTCGAGAGGCCGTTCGTGAAGTAGCTCACGTTGCCGCCCGCTTGGCCACCGAAGATCGTATTCAGAGCAGGGCTGTTGATGAGATCTTGCGCCGTTACAGTGAAGGATTGGGTGATGAAGATGCGGTTCTTCACCTTGATGTTGTAATAGTCAACCGTCAGCAAAAGACCCTTTGTCGGCTTGGCTGTGAAGCCGATGCCGAAGTTGGTCGCCTTTTCAGGTGTCAGTGCCTTCGCGCCATAATATTGCGAAGCCGCGCTGTCGACCGGGAAGGTACCGGTCTGGATCGAATTGCCACCAATGAAGTTGGTCGTCAGCGTCGAGTTATGCTGCTGACCAGGCGACGGTGCGTGGAAGCCGGTACCAACCGTACCACGGATCGCAAAGCCAGGAATAAATTCATAGCGTGTATTGATCTTGCCAACCGTCGCATCACCAAAGGTGTTGTAATGCTCGTAGCGACCGGCAGCACCGATAGTCCAGTTCGACGTAATATCGGTTTCTGCACCACCAAAGACTGCGACGTTGCTCTGGCTCCAGCTGCCAGCTTGGCTTGGGCTGACGCCACCGTAGCCAGAGGCTCCACCCTGCGCATAAGCTTGGAAGTCAGACGCCGTGAGCGAGTAGGTTTCCTTGCGATATTCCAATCCGGCCGAAAGCGTGATCGGCTTAGCGAACCCGACACTGACCGGATAAGTCAGGTCAAGGTTGGCATTGGTTTCACGCTGCGCCTGCCGACCGAAATTGAAGCTGGTTTGCGAGTTGGTGTTATAGGGCGCGCTCGACGCAACGATCAAACGCGCAGGCGCACTTGGCGCGACCAAGCTGTATCTGCTGACCAACGCGAAATGTGCCGCGGCGATCCATCTCTATGAAAAGCTCGGGTTCCGGCACGATGCCGAGATTATGGCCGAATATGGGGCGCGCTATGAGCGCTGCAACGTGGCCATGCGCTATGTTGGCTAGTCGTCGGATCGCCTAAAACAGCCGCCCGCCGAGCGGCACATCCTTGTCGGGCGCGAACAAGACGACAGCACCCGCCGCATCGGGGAAGCCGAGCGTTAGCACTTCAGACATGAAGGGGCCGATCTGGCGCGGCGGGAAATTCACGACCGCTGCCACTATGCGCCCTACCAAAGCGTCAAGCGAGTAGTGTTCGGTGATTTGCGCCGATGATTTGCGGATGCCGATCGCGGGGCCAAAATCGATCGTCAGCTTAAAGGCCGGTTTGCGCGCTTCGGGGAAATCTTCTGCCGAGACGATGCGGCCAACGCGAATATCCACCGCGAGAAACTGGTCGAAGCTGATGGTTGCAGCAGGTGGCGAAGCGGGATCGTGCGATATGTGCATTGGCTGGCCGTTGCGCCTCAAGCTGATCGATTGCGTGGGCACCGCTCTGACCAAGGGCCTCGGGCGATGATGGTGCGGGCGGTCGGAATCGAACCGACACTCCTTTCGGAACCGGATTTTGAGTCCGGCGCGTCTACCAGTTCCACCACGCCCGCAACGCTGTGGCCGTTAGCCGAGCCGTATGGATTGTGCAAGAGGAGCGATTCTCGCAGCCTTGTCTCGGAAACAGCCTATGCAGGGCTCCCATCATGCGCAGCCACCCACCATAGCTAGCGCTAAGTTGACAGCGAAGCGCGCAGATGATCCGGGGGATCACCGAGCCAAAGACTTGCGTCGGCACGCAGCCAGACACCATAGCTAGCGCTAAGTTGACAAACTTGACACCCAAACAGGGGGAGCGATTCTACATCTTGTGGCGACGACGCGACCCACTTCTTCAACAACACGCCCTCTGCATTTCGCACAGCCAGACCTCCAAACTGACACCTCAATATCACCAAATGGGTAAATTGTCAATGTCCCACGCCTCGTCATCCTGAACGTGATTCAGGATCCAGCCGATATTGGACGCGGCAGCGTCCACGCCATCTTGCAACTATGCCTTGCGACATGATGCACCCGCATCGGTCAAATGCTGGATCCCAAATCAAGCCTGCCCCGGCGAAGGCTGGGGTTTGGGATGACGGGGAAGGCGAATCTGTTTTCAGACCGATCAAACCCGGCAGAGATAAGGGGTTAAGTAAAGTGTCACCGTTATCCTAAGTGTCACCGTTATCCTAAGTGTCACCGTTATCCTAAGTGTCACCGTTATCCTCACTAATCCTATTCGGGGTTATTGCACCTGTCGCTATTATTTGTGATCATTGATAATATGAATTTGAAACTACTTCTTGCACTTTGCAATTATTATCAAATATCATATTACACTCAATTCCATCTAAATCGTTACCAATTCGGTAGTATCCATGATGTCCCTTGCCCAAAGATGGCAAATCATAATACATTACCTGATCATCGAATGAGTAATTTGATACCCTACAACTAAGTGATATATCGTCACCGTTTTTGTATATTTTCGGTCTGCAACCATTCGCCCACACATAAGAGGCCGCCTTGATGTGCGGCAATTTGGGCGGCTTTTGTGATTTGTGAGCGATTCCCAAAATGGCAGGGATAAGCGCCATCAAAGCAATGATAGGTGTTAAAAACCTAATAGCCATCCCTCCCCATTTACGCTGTTGTTCGTTCATTCGGGCACTCCTTAGAAGTAAGACTTGTGGTCAACATCCCTCAACTCCTTGGTGCCTGCCGACGATAGCTCAGTGCCTCCGCCACGTGCAGGCGTGTGATGCCCTCGCTCCCCGCCAGATCGGCGATGGTGCGGGCGACGCGGAGCACGCGGGTGTAGCCGCGCGCGGTCAGCTTCATCGCCTCGGCGGCTTGGGCGAGCAGGGCGCGGCCTGCCGCATCGGGCGTCGCGAACTGATCGAGCAATTTGCCTTCGCATTCGGCATTGGTGCGCGGCCCGCCTTCGCCATAGCGCGCCGATTGTCTGGCGCGGGCGGACTCGACGCGCGCGCGCACCTCAGCGGTGCCCTCTGCGGGCGGGGGGAGGACAAGATCGGCGGCGGTGACTGGCTGCACCTCAACATGGAGATCGATCCGGTCAAGCAACGGCCCCGAGACTTTCGCCTGATAATCGGCGGCACAACGCGGCGCGCGCGAGCAGGCGAGGGCGGCATCACCGAGATGCCCGCAGCGGCACGGGTTCATCGCCGCGATCAGCTGCACACGCGCGGGGAAGGTGACGTGGGCGTTGGCGCGCGCGACGCTGACGGTTCCTGTTTCGAGCGGCTGGCGCAGCGAGTCGAGCACCTCACGCCGGAACTCGGGCAGTTCATCGAGGAACAGCACGCCAAGATGCGCAAGGCTGACCTCGCCCGGCTTGACCTTGAGCCCGCCCCCCACGAGTGCGGCCATCGAGGCGCTGTGGTGCGGCGCACGAAATGGGCGCGTCCGCGTCATGCGGCCACCGGTAAGCTCGCCCGAGACACTGGCGACCATCGACACTTCGAGCGCCTCGGCAGCGGTCAGCTCGGGCAATATGCCGGGCACGCAGGATGCGAGCAGTGATTTTCCCGCACCCGGCGGCCCGATCATGACGAGGTTGTGCCCGCCTGCCGCCGCAATTTCGATGGCGCGCTTGGCGGTTTCTTGGCCCTTGACCTGGGCGAGATCGGGGCCGTGGGTGCGCTTCTCCGCCTCACCCTGCGTTGGCGGCGCGAGCAGCACCGCGCCCTTGAAATGGTTGAGCAGCGCGAGGAGGTCCGTCGCGGCGAGCACCTCAATCTGCCCCGCCCAAGCGGCCTCCGAGCCCTGCGAAGCGGGGCACACGAGCCCGAGGTCATGCGCCGACGCATGAAGCGCCGCGAGCAACACCCCAGGCGATGTCGCCACGCGCCCGTCGAGCCCGAGTTCGCCGACAACCAGATAGCCGCTCAGCGTCTCGTTATCGACAATGCCCATCGCACCGAGCAGCGCGAGCGCAATCGGCAGGTCGTAATGCGAGCCCTCTTTGGGTAGATCAGCGGGGGAGAGGTTGATGGTGATGCGCTTGGGCGGCAATGCCAGCCCCATTGCGGTAATGGCGGCGCGGACGCGCTCACGGCTTTCGCCCACCGCCTTGTCGGGCAGGCCAACGACGATGAAGGCGGGCACGCCGGGGGCGATTTGGCATTGCACCTCAACGCTGCGCGCTTCGAGCCCAAGATACGCGACAGTCTGAACAGTGGTGACCACGTTCCTGTTACTCCCCCAAGATTTATTTAATGACTGCCTTAGTTGAGGGACAATCTCAAGAAAGAATAAAGAGAAATAGCGTTGGGACGCACACAATAATTATACATGAAATGAGAAGCGCGGAACATTTCTCATGCTTACAGCCTCGCCGTGCGTCTGGGTGCGTGCAGAATTTGGTACTGCTGCCAAGGTGTGGCATAGAAAGTGCAGCGCTGCTGAAATTGGCGATCGGAGCGAATTGACATTTGAGCGTTTCGCGCATAATGCCCCTCCCAACAGCCGCCTGTTGTGGGCGGCTTTTCTTGTTTTGATGAATTTGAGGATATGAGCGATGAAGCGCACCTTTCAGCCGAGCAATCTCGTTCGGGCACGGCGTCACGGCTTTCGTCTGCGGTCGGCAACGGCGGCGGGGCGCAACATTCTGCGGGCCCGTCGGGCGCGCGGTCGCAAGAAGCTGAGCGCCTAACAACGATTCGCAAGCGCCGCGATTTTCTTGCGGCAAACAGCGCCAAGCGGGCAACGACGACAGGATTTATCCTTCAGGTGCGCCCGCGATTGGATGATTCGACCACAAAGCGGGTCGGGTTTACGGTCACCAAAAAAGTCGGCAACGCCGTTGCACGGAATCGGATGAAGCGCCGGTTGCGCGCGCTCGCACGCGACGTGCTCCCCGAAGCGGGTGTGCGTGGCGCGGACCATATTCTGATCGGTCGCGCGGGCCAAATCGAGCGCGACTTTGCCAAGCTGAAATCCGATTTGCAAAGCGCGCTGGCCAAAGTGCAAAAATGATCGCACGGGGTCTCATTTTGCTCGCCCGCCTCTGGCAAATCGGCCCCTCACGAATTCTCCCACCGAGTTGCCGCTACACGCCGTCATGTTCGGCCTATGCAATCACAGCACTTCGACGCTATGGCGCTGTGCGTGGTGGGTGGCTTGCACTCTTGCGGATTTTGCGTTGCAACCCATTTGGGGGCTGTGGGCATGATCCAGTACCGTGATCGATTGAATAAAAGGACGCGCAGTGACGGACAATAATCGCAACATGATCTTGGCGTTTGCCCTGTCGATGCTCGTCGTGACGGGATGGCTGTTCGTGCAAGAGCGCTATTTCCCGCAGCCGAAGCAGGCTGCAACTGTTGCGCAGACAACAACGACTGCTGTCGCCGGGAATTTGCCATCGGCTGATGGCGCTGCCGTCAAGCCGCGCGATCTAGCCGTCGCGCTCGCCGAAAGCCCACGGATTGCGATTGAGACGCCAACGCTTAAGGGTTCAATCAATCTCAAGGGTGCACGCATCGATGATCTGGTGCTCACGCAGTTCCGTCAGACCGTGGATAAGAAGGCGCCTCCCGTCGTGCTATATGCCCCTGAGGGAACCGCGCAGAGCGCCTTCGCCGGTTATGGCTGGGCGGGGCTGGCCGTTGCGCTTCCGGCGGGCGACACTGTGTGGCAGGCCGATGGTGCGAAGTTGACGCCCGCGACGCCCGTCACGCTGCATTGGGACAATGGGCAGGGGCAGACGTTTATCCTCAAGCTCGCGGTCGATAGCGATTATATGTTCAGCGTCACCCAAAGCGTGACGAACCACGGCGCAGCCCCGATCAGCGTATCGCCTTATGCCTATGTGAGCCGCAACATGGGGTCGAATGACCACACTTCATCCGCACATGTTGGCCCTGTCGGCGTGTTCGATGGCAAGGTGAATTACGATATCGATTACACCAATCTTGACGGCCAGGAGGCCAGCTTCTTCGGCAAGATGTTTGGCACGACCGCCAAGCCCGGTGAGAATAACTTTGCCAGCAAGGGCGGCTGGGTCGGCTTTGGTGACAAATACTGGCTCTCGGCGGTCATCCCTTCGCAAGATGCCGAGCTCAATGCGGGCTTCCGCAAAGATGGTCCAAATTATCGCGCAGGCTATGTCGCTGCGCCGATGATCGTTGGTGCAGGCCAGACCCAGTCGAGCGCGCAACTGCTGTTCGCGGGCGCGAAAGAGGTCAATCTGCTCGATTCGTATGTTGACCGCTACCATGTGCCGCATCTCAACAAGGCGATTGACTGGGGCTGGTTTGAGGTGCTGTGTAAGCCCCTGTTCCACCTGATCCATTGGTTGTTCACGCTGACCGGCAATTTCGGCGTCGCCATTATCCTGACGACCTTCGTGATCCGTGGCTTGATGTTCCCTGTGGCGCAGCGTCAATTCGCGTCAATGGCGAAAATGCGTGTCGTTCAGCCGAAAATGAAGGCGCTCCAGGAGCGCTTCAAAGAGGATAAGCCTGCGCTGCAGCAGGAGATGATGAAGCTCTACAAGGAAGAGAAGATCAATCCTGCGGCGGGTTGTCTGCCGGTTTTCTTGCAGATACCTGTGTTCTTCTCGCTTTATAAAGTGCTGTCGATCTCGCTTGAGATGCGCCATCAGCCGTTTGTGCTCTGGCTGCATGATTTGTCGGTTCCCGATCCCGTGCTCTTTGGGCTGTTCCCGTCGCTGCAAGCCTATCTGCCCGGATTCCTTGCTCTCGGGATTCTGCCCGTCCTGCTCGGTGTTTCCATGTGGCTGATGCAGCGCGCCAATCCGATGCCAACGAGCGACCCCGCACAGGCGCAGATGATGGCGCTGATGCCTTGGTTCATGATGTTCATCTTCGCGCCGCTCGCGGCAGGGCTGCAGCTCTATTATGTCGTTTCGAACACGATCACGATTGCGCAGCAGCAATGGTTTTTCCACAAGCATCCGGTGTTGCGGCAGGCACCGCAACTTGCTGCGGCGAAATGAGCTGGGACGAGGCGCTGCTTGAGGAAGCCCGCCGAACTTTTGCCGGGCCGATAGCCTTTCTCAAATCGGCACCGAAACTGGAGCACATCCCCGATCCGGATGTGAACGAGGTGGCGTTCGCCGGACGGTCAAACGTCGGCAAGTCGTCGTTGCTTAACGCGCTCACGAACCGCAACGGTCTGGCGCGCACGTCAAACACGCCGGGCCGCACGCAGGAGCTCAACTTCTTCGATGTCGGCGAACCGCCCAAGTTTCGCTTGGTCGATATGCCGGGTTATGGCTTTGCCGAGGCCCCAAAGGACGTCGTCAAGAAATGGCGTTTCCTCATCAACGATTATCTGCGCGGGCGGCAGGTGCTGACGCGTACCTTGGTGCTCATTGACAGCCGCCACGGCGTCAAACCGGTTGATATCGAGGTGATGGAAATGCTCGACGCGGCTGCGGTCAGCTATCGCCTCGTGCTGACGAAGGTGGACAAGATAAAGGCCAGCGCGCTTGAAGACGTGGCAGCGGCGACGAGCGTGGAGGCGCGCAAGCACCCCGCTGCGCACCCCGATATCATCGCTACATCAAGTGAGAAGGGCATGGGCATTGCCGAACTTCGCGCAGCGGTGTTAGAGGCCATCCAGAGCTGATAGGAGACGGGGTGTGACCAGAGCGGGCGAGTGGCAGGATGCAGTCGGTCGGAGCTGGGCACGCGAATGGCGGCGGACCGATCGGTCGTTCGCGCCATTGAC
>Ga0007825_1000272_pt1 | contig 15736 bp, 13 predicted proteins | sample CryBogCBE13Jul09_FD_71229 | JGI IMG/M metagenome (GOLD analysis project Ga0007825, IMG submission 71229) | Freshwater microbial communities from Crystal Bog, Wisconsin, USA - CBE13Jul09 | ecosystem: Environmental > Aquatic > Freshwater > Lake | place: Crystal Bog, Wisconsin, USA | collected... | reverse complement strand
GTCGGCCTGCTCATCACACCTGCTGTGGTCAGCTTGGCGCTCGGTGGCCATAACGCGATCAACAAGGCGATTAGCGCAGCAGCCGTTCTTGTGATTATCTTTGCGATCGTGCGATCACGTCGAGGTTCGACCGCAATCGCTTAATTCGCCGAATAATCACTAGAAAGAAGTAATGACTAAGTTAGTAATCGTCGAGAGCCCGGCCAAAGCACGCAAAATTGGCGGGTTTCTCGGCGATGACTATGTTGTAGAGGCATCGGTCGGCCATATCCGCGACCTACCCCAGCGTGCAGCTGATATCCCCGCCGAATATAAGAAACTCGCCTGGGCCAAAGAAGGCGTCAATATCGAAGAAGATTTCGCGCCGCTCTATGTCATCAATCCAGATAAGAAGAAGAAGGTCTCAGAGCTCAAAGCTCTGATGAAAGATGCCGACGAACTCATCCTCGCAACCGATGAGGACCGCGAAGGCGAAGCGATCGCCTGGCACTTAATCGAAGTATTACGCCCCAAGATCCCGGTACGCCGCATGGTCTTCCACGAGATCACTGAAGATGCGATCAAAGCCGCTGCCCACAACACCCGCGATCTTGATTACCGACTCGTCGATGCCCAAGAAACACGGAGAGTCCTCGACAGACTCTACGGATATCGCCTCTCTCCAGTGCTCTGGAAGAAAGTCATGCCGCGCATATCGGCCGGCCGTGTCCAATCTGTCGCAACCCGATTGATCGTCGAACGCGAACGCGAACGTATGGCATTCGTCTCATCTTCATGGTGGGATCTCAAAGCAACCACCGATCAAAACTTCACCGCACGCTTAATCTCTCTCGATGGCAAGAAAGTCGCCACCACCAATGACTTCACCGACAACGGAGAGATAAAGAACAAAAACGCAGAGATCCTTCTACTCACAGAAGAAACTGCAAAGGCACTCACCGAAGAACTTAAAGGTGAACAACTCACTGTTATCAGCACTGAAGAATCACCACGTACCGAAAGACCTAAAGCACCATTCACAACTTCGACCATGCAACAAGATGCCGGTAGCCGACTCGGTTGGGGTGCGCAGATCACGATGCGTATTGCACAACGCCTCTACGAAAATGGGTACATCACCTATATGCGTACCGACTCAGTCACACTGAGTGCATCGGCAATCCAGGCAGCGCGTCAAAGCGCGCAAGCGCTCTATGGAAAAGAATATGTACCTGCTTCACCACGTATCTACGAAGGTAAATCAAAGAACGCCCAAGAAGCGCACGAAGCTATTCGCCCCGCTGGTGATCACTTCAAGACCCCAGGCGAACTCGCCCCAGAACTATCTCGAGATGAATTTGCGCTCTATGACCTGATCTGGAAGCGCACCATCGCATCCCAGATGGCCGATGCCAAAAAACTCCAAGCACGCGTTGATTTCGAAGCAAAGACGCTGGATGACAAGACCGCGATCTTCCGTGCCAATGGCTCAATCATCACCTTCCCAGGGTTTCTTGCGGCCTATGAAGATATCGATACAGAAGACTCCAAAAAAGATGAAGACGACGCCAAAACAAAACTCCCACCACTGAAGAAAGATCAGAAAGTCAACGTCACCGACTTCACCTGCGAAGGCCACGACACCAAGCCACCAGCTCGCTATACCGAGCCAACACTCGTAAAGAAACTCGAAGAACTCGGTATCGGTCGCCCATCAACCTTCGCATCGATTATGCAGACCATCCAAGATCGCGGCTATGTCACCAAGCGCGGCCGCGCACTTGTCCCAACCTTCCTCGCTTTCTCTGTCACGGGATTACTCGAACAACACTTCGGCAAACTCGTTGATTACGAGTTCACAGCATCGATGGAAGAAGATCTCGACAAGATCGCTAACGGTGAAGAAGAGCGCACCAAGTGGCTCACCACATTCTTCTACGGCCACGATGATGTCCCTGGTCTTGAATTCTTAGCCCAAGATTTGGGCAATATCGATGCCCAGCAGATCAACACCATGAAACTCTCAGACGATATCGAGATCCGTGTTGGTCGCTTCGGCGCCTATATCCAACAAGGCGAAGGCGACAACAGAAAGTTCGCCAACATTCCCGAGAACATCGCACCCGATGAGATGACACTCAAGCTCGCTGAAGAACTACTCGCCAAACCATCAGGTGAACGTGAGCTCGGTATCGACCCACAAACCAATCTTCCAATCATCGCCAAATCCGGTCGTTACGGCCCATATGTCACCGAAGTTCTCCCAGAACCAGAATTAGTCCCCGATAAAAAAACCGGCGAACTCAAGAAACCCCGCAAGAAGAAAGATGCACCCAAGCCAAAGACCGCGTCACTCTTATCAACCATGGATCTCGACACGATCACCTTCGATGATGCACTCAAGCTTCTCTCATTGCCACGAAACATCGGCCAATACGAAGGCGTCGACATCACCGTACAAAATGGTCGCTACGGCCCATACATGACCCACGGCACCGATAGCCGCACACTCACATCTGAAGATCAGCTATTCACGATCACACTCGAAGAAGCGATCGAGATCTACAAGCAACCAAAGGTCCGCCGTCGCGGCGTTGCCAAACCACCACTGAAAGAACTAGGGGCCGACCCAGCCACAGGCCGCAACATCATCATCAAAGATGGGCGCTTCGGCATGTACATCACCGACGGCGAGACCAATGCAACTCTGCGCCGTGGCGACACCGTCGAATTCATGACCCTCGAGCGCGGCCTCGAATTACTTGCAGGCCGTCGTGCCTGGGAAGCCGAGAATGGTGGTGCCCCAAAGAAGGCGAAGAAGAGTGCGGTGAAGAAGTCTGCTGCAACTAAAAAAGCTGAAGCTAAATCAGTAATGCCTAAGAATGTGATCAAGAAGGGGACGCGGACGAAGACCACGAAGAAAATAATTGCGTAAAAACGACCTTTTGCTTCACATGCACTATCCGGAATTACAACACCAATAGACTCCGACCCTAAAAATCTCGATGATTTATCATAAAATTTGAGTGTCAAGAAGTGGATAAAATGCTATCGGGAAGTGAATCAAGTTTCATGGCGTATACATCCTATGCGCAAAGTAAAACACGAAAAATTTAAGTAAATAATGAGTTGAAAACATGGTAGAAGTTCTAGTAACTCTCAATTTTTTGAGGTTTTAATTATGTTTATTGATTCTATAATAATATTTTTACTCAACAAAAAGTTCAATTCGAGATTAGTTTAACCTTGATTCTATTAAAAGGGACTGGTTAGGTCTATCGAACCTATATAAGTTGAAGATCAATATTTAAAAGTGGACTTGAATTCCTTATCCAATTTCTTTCTTACTGACCAGGGTAAGAAATCTACGTTTCTAGCAATCATTTCATTTTGAATTTTTGCCGTAGAAAGGAGATCCTGCGGTCCAAAAAGCACCAAATTTTTTAGGAGGTACCTATATCCCGCAACTCGAACCTGCGATAACAAATCTGATAGGGAAGTAACCTTTGAGACTGTAAAAGGTACCCACGAAACAATTGGTCCTTTATCTAAACCAGGTGTAACGAGGTGGACGGTGAAGCCAACATCTTCCAGCCGGTGAGCTAATAGTGCGTGAGCGGGTTCCGCGTACCCTCTATATTCAGGAAGTTTTGCCGGGTGGATGTTGATTATCCGGTTGCCACTCGCGTTGATCACATCACTTTTGACGATCCCGGATGGTCCTAAAATCACGCAGTCGAAATTTTGTTGTTGCAAGAAACGGCATAATTCGGCTGAGTTTTGGAGGAAATTTACTTCATCACAAAAGAAGGCTTTTGATATGTTTCTAGCGTTTAATCGGAAATAGCGATTCTCTCTCGATTTTTCAATAAAATAGTATGCAAGTCCCAAGAGTCCCAACTTGCGATACAAATGACTGATCAACTTGAATTTTTCAAAATTCGTCATCCGGATAGAAATTTTAGTAAACCTAACCAGATTTTGCTCGATAGCTAGGCATTGGAATAAATCATCGAAGTCACTATCTTCTCGAAGCATTAAGGCTATCTTCATTACAATATTATAATCAATAACTAACTAACTCATTAATACAATTTGCCTAGTTAATATAATATGATTTATTCATGGCAAAATCAGCATTTATTACAGGTATAACCGGTCAAGACGGTTCCTATCTTGCCGAATTTCTCTTAAAAAAAGGATATGAAGTTCATGGGTTGGTTCGACGGTCTTCCAGTCTTCGCAGAGATCGAATAGACCACATTTCAAAAAGATATTCTGAAAATCAATTTAAGTTGCATTACGGAGACATGTCCGACGACTCAAGTATTTCTCGAATTGTCTATGGGGTAAAACCTGATGAAATTTACAATCTGGCCGCTCAATCTCACGTAAAAGTTAGTTTTGAAACCCCCCTAGGAACTTCGGACGTTGATGCCCTCGGAACCGTAAGATTGTTAGAAGCAATAAGAATGCATTCCCCCGAATCGAAAGTTTATCAAGCATCAACAAGTGAAATGTATGGCTCAACTAAACCGCCTCAATCTGAGAAAACTACATTTGCGCCGCAGTCCCCATATGCAAACGCTAAATTATTTTCTCATGGATTAATTCGGAATTATCGCGAAGGTTATGATCTTTTTGCAGTGAGTGGAATTTTATTTAATCACGAAAGCCCCAGAAGAGGAGAAAATTTCGTTACAAGTAAAATTGCGGCGGCGGCAGTTGCAATTGCTGAAGGAAGACAAAGTCAACTAACTCTCGGAAATATAAATGCGGTGCGTGACTGGGGTTACGCACCGGAATATGTAACTGGAATGTGGATGATGCTTCAGAATGATGAGCCTCAAGATTATGTATTGGGAACCGGAGTGGGTTTTACAGTCCGCGAATTTTTGAATGAATCCTTCAACCAAGTGGGGCTTAATTGGGAAGATTTTGTGACATATAGTGATGAATTCATCAGGCCCACTGAAGTAGACTCGCTTATCGCAGATAATCAAAAAGCGGCAGATCAATTAAATTGGAAACCTAGTATTTTTGGAAAAACTTTAGTAAGTGTTCTTATCGAAGCAGAAAAAAAGAGATCTAAGACCGGCGAGTATATGGTCGATCCGTGGGTTTTCGAATGAAATACGAGGATGAACGCAAGAGGAGTCTAAGTGTCATACTCCCAGTAATAAATGAGAAAGAAAATCTCAAGTATTTAATACCTCAAATATTTGAGATATTTGAAGGCATGAGAGATCTAATTGAAATTATCGTGGTCGATGATGGTTCTACAGACGGCACTAACGAATTTATTAACCAGGTGTATCAAGCTGAATCAAGGCTTAAGTACTTTGAGAGGCTTGAACCCAAGAGCCTTCCAGAGTCTATTAATTTGGGTATTAAATTTGCAAAGCATGATTCAGTGGCATGGCTGGATGCAGACGGATCTATGCCCATCCTTGATTTGTATAAAATGGCGACGACCTTTCAAACAACAAGCACGAACTGTGTTATCGGCTCGAGATTTGTAACGGGTGGTGGGTTTAAAGGTTTGAAAATTGATTCCAATAACAGTATTTTCGCTGTGGTTAGAAGATTACATGAATCGCAAGATAGTTTAATTGCTGTGGTCTTGAGCAGAATTCTCAATATGTACTTAAGATTTTGTTTAAATGCAAATATTAAAGATTTGACAAGCGGGTTTATTGTTATTGATAAAACAATTATGCTGAGAAATAGGTTATTGGGCGGTTATGGAGACTATTTCCCTAGGCTTGTATTTAATCTCAAACGGGAAAATGTAAACATTACGGAAATTGGATATTACTGTGAACCTAGAATTTTTGGAAAGTCAAAAACAGGGACGAATCTCTTTCAACTTATAAAAACAGGCGTCCCATATGCTGTTTTGGGAACCAAAATTCTTCTAAGTAGAATTTTTCGCAGGGGGTCAAATTGAATATGAGAGAATTGATAGATAAGCAAAATGTGCACTATGGTTTTGTATTAGGTCTAAGTCAAATTGAAGAAGGAGTTCATTTTTTAACTTCAGTTGATAAGGAATTGCAATGCGCAACAATGGTGCACCCAAGAAATCACGAAATCAAACGGCATTTCCATCCTAAACAGAACAGAAAGCTGACAAGGACCACGGAATGTCTCCTATTGATGTCCGGAATTTTAGAAGTGAAAATATACAATGACTCGCAAGAAGAGATCGCGTTCTCTGAAGTAGAAGGTCCCGCACTAATCATATTATTTGAAGGGGGCCATGGATTTGTTGCGAAAACTGACATTTCAATGATTGAGATAAAACAGGGACCATTCACACCTGAATTAGATAAGGTTCACTTTTAATGAAAAAAATAAGTGTTTTCAATCCGAGTATTTCTCTAATTGATGCGTATTCAGTTTTTCGCTCTACTTATAAGGGTGAAATTTCAGGAACTGCACCCATAGTTAATACTTTCGAAAAAAATTTTGCTCGGTTTTGCTCACGAAAATATGGAATTGCTCTTTCAAATGGAAGTGTTGCTTTGGACTTAGTTTTCGCTTCACTAGGTTTGAATGAGGGTGACGAAGTCATTCTCCCTAGTTTCACAATCATATCTTGTCTGGCAGCAATTTTAAGGTGCAAAGCCGTCCCAGTTTTTGTAGATGTAAATGAATCCAGTTGGAACTTAACGGCTGCTTCAATTGAAAAAGCAATATCTCCTAAAACTAAAGCCGTATTAATTGTCCACCTTTACGGCCTTCCAGCTGAGGCAAAAGCTATCGAGGAGCTTTGTGTGAGAAGGGGTCTTGCCCTAATTGAGGATGCTGCTGAGGCGCATGGAATGAGAATTGGCTCTAGGATCGCTGGCTCATTCGGAGATGCTTCTACTTTCAGTTTCTATGCTAATAAGCATGTGACCTCTGGCGAAGGGGGGATGGTGGTAACAAATAACAAGGAACTCTTCCAAAAAATTGGGAATATGAGGAATTTGGGATTTGATCCGAAAAAACGATTTGTTCATAATGAATTATTTTGGAACTATCGAATAGGTGGATTGGCAGCCGCACTGGGAAATAGTCAATTAAAGAAAATTAGCAAAACAATAAGTAAGAAGAAGAACCAGGCGCATTATTATAAGCAACTCCTCAAGCCACTAATGCATGAACTTTCTATTCAAGCAGAAAAATGGAAAGAGGTCGAAAATAATTACTGGGTTTTTGGAATTGTTCTAAATGACAGCTACAGTCGTGATCAAGTCATGGAGCGTTTGGCTCAAGTAAATATTGAAACCCGCCCATTTTTTTGGCCACTTCATCTTCAGCCAGTTCTCTCGAAATATGAATACCGATGTGTGGGATCACTCAGCGTCAGCGAAAAACTAGGGAAATTGGGGATGTATTTACCTATGGGCCAAGGGATATCAAAATCTATGCAGCGGGTAGTTGTTAAGGAACTAACAAAAATCTTGATTGAAAGTCAAGGAAAATGAGGAAAAAAAAGGATCACAGAATTGAAAAACAACTAACCAATCATTTTGGAAATTATAGTCTTTATTCATTTTTTTCTGTTTTGCTTGCTTTTCTTTCAATGGCTTATATCTACTTTTTCTTTTTGGGTTTTTCACGGAACAAAACAAATGTCCCCTACTGGGATGAGTGGGATGTCAGAATTAATTGGTCAACTCACTTTAATAAGCTAGGAATTTCTCAGTTATTGGAACTGCACAACGAGCACAGGCCACTTTTAAGCTATATCACATTTATAATTGACAATAGATTCTTTCAAGGCAATACAGGATTTTTGTACATTTTCAACTTCGCTCTCATTGCTCTCATTGCAGTTCTTCTAATTTTAAACTTTAGTAGGTATAGAACTAAAGAAATGAATGAAAACTTTCTAATTTACGGAATCTCAGTTTGCGTTTTTCTATTTTCTCTTGTTGGAAATGAAAACCTATATTGGGGGCTGGAAAGTGTCTTCTATACCACCTTACTCATTCCAATGATTTCATTTTCCCTCCTAGAAACTTGGAAGCATAAATTAAGTAACCAGCGTATTATTTTAATAACCAGTATTGCAGCTCTATCAAGTTTGACAACAGCAGCAGGTCAGATGGCATCGTTCGTAGTAGGCTTCTACTTTCTACTCATTATAAAAAATTATAAGGCGGGGATATTAAATCTCGCCATTAGTGCAGTTGTGTACATCCTTTACCATTTAAATTACCCATCTGAAAATAATTCAATTTTATTCGCCGCAAAGCACGCAAGTTTGGTAATAATTTATCTTTTAAAATTTTACTTATCTCCCGTTTACACGGGTTCAAAGGGAAATTATTTATTAAGCACGTTGTGGGGGATTATTTTCTCATATTGTTTTTACAAATACGTGCAAAATATAAAGAAAAAAACAGAATTCAACTCATTCGCATTCTTAACCATTATTTACATCGCGGTAAGCTCGGTGCTCATAAGCATAGGTCGATTACAGTTTGGAACGAATCAAGCCTTCTCTTCCAGATATACCATATATCCATTAGTTATGTTTCTAACACTTATAGCCGAAATATCACGAGTTCCACAAAAGAAAAAAGCAAAAAGGAAATTCCTCGAAATCAGTTATCTAAAAATTTCTCTTTTATTGTTTTTGGTTTCTACCTTCCCGTTGCAAATAAGTAGCAGTCAACGCCAAATGCAAATACAAGAACAAAGACAATTTGCTCAATTATTAATTAAGTATAGAATTCCTGACTCTGCAATAAGCGCAGTGTACCCAGATCCTCTTCGCGCTATATTGGTATCAAAGCCATACCTTCAAACGGAATCATTTAATTTTGGAAATTCGGAATTTTCATACAACCAAAATAACATTGATGTTAAAAAAGAGAGTGTCACCAAGAAATGCCTCTCCCATTTGGACTCAATAAGGCAATCGAACGGCGACCAGAAAAGTGAGATTCTGAGGGGTTGGATCTCTGATGGAAAGCAGAAGCAAAAACCAGGAAGGATATTAATCTTGGATGAGGTCAATAGAATTATTGGCTTGGGTTTTGTAGGGACAGAGAGGAAAGATGTGGCACAAGCCTTGAAAATTCAAGATCAGTATTCTGGATACGATGCGGTTATTTTTGACAGAACTAACATAGGGAAAAATTTGAACATTATTTTCGAGGATGGCTTATGTAATGCGACTTCACCGGTCATTTAATAGGATGGAAGACGCGTCAATTAACTAAAATTCTTGCTCTGGTTTTTTTGAACTCCAGATCAAGAACGTCAATTTCTGTCGTCGTTAAGCCATCCATCTCCAGTAATTGCCTGATAGCTAGATCGGTCACGGCGCCCGTTGCCAAGATGTCCAATTTAAGTGGAGCGCCAAGCAATCTGGAGGCTAACAGACCAGCAGAATGGGTAGTATTCGTCTCGATGAAAGCCCTTCTCAGCCTATGTAAAATAATCTCGTCTTGTTGCTTAGCGGGAAGTTCACATATTCTGTAATACTCATCCCTGAGCAAGGCGAATTTGTCCTCGGGCCAAAGGCCATCAACTTGAGTTTTGGCTTCAATAGTTTTGGAATTTACAAGTGCGATAGGGAAGTACCCATTGGATATGAGCAACTGAGATAGCTTAACTTCCCCTTTATTAATCGCGTGAATTCTTCGTCCAGAGGGGTAATAGCTTTTCCAGAAGTCAATAAAATCCGAGTTCGTGAAAATATCAGAATCGAATTTCTGCAAAAAACTTTGGGCGTGGGTATGCATTTCGAAATTTAAAAACGCGCACACCCATGGACCATCAATTTCCTCAAATCGGTCAAAGAAAAGGTCCGTGCTATTAAGATAGAGCATACTATCGTTAGCGAAAAGCAACTCATCAATGTTTTCCAAACCTATAACATTAGAAACATAATCAAAGCCCAGTTTAAACGCACCAAAATCCCGCCCGATATTTTCACGAGATATAATTGATATGGGAAGCAATGAAACTCGATGAATCCAATCTTGGGGGGCAAATCCATTTACAACCAACACAACTTTGTAATTTTTTCGGATTAGGTTTTCAAGTAATCTCAAAGTTGAGTTGAGCAATGGCATTCGTGGGTAGGCCATAATAAGAGCCAATTTTTTTGAAGATTGGTTAATATTTGAAGAGGAAATCACTTTATAGGTTTTGTGATCTTTCCTGATATTTATTTTCATGACGTCATTGATCATTATTGGAATTTCATTCAAAATTAAGTTTTTTGCCTTGCCAGCAAGACGCCTAAATCGACGATATAATAAAATAAGAGCGGCAACATTTGACTTTTCCCCCGACACAATGAGAAGTCTAATTAATATTTCATCGAATCCTGTGCTCCTAAATCGATGACTAGTCAGAATTAACTTGACTCTTCTTATGGGGAAAGCCGCCACAAGTGATTTTAGGAATAACTCTAAACTTGGCAATCTTTCGGGGCTTATGAATTGACCATAATTTAAATATATATCTCTGAGCTGAACTAACGGTGGCCAATCGTTACTAAGCGAACCAAACTTTTTGAACCTGCGGTATCGCTCTATCAATCGCGGATTTGGTCCTACATAATTATTTCGGTGAACTCTATAAAGAACCTCTGGGTAAGCACCTGAAGATATTTCTCCAGTCAGGCTCAGTAAAGTGCCTAACCACCAATCATGCATCACTGCTGCAGGATTTAATGTCAAATTTGCCAACTCAACGGCTTTGCGATTCATCACAATCGTGCATCCTCGAACGACGTTTTCTGTGAACAAGAAAAATCGGGAGTTAAAATTGACCCGTTTCGGCCATTTTCTGAGGTGTCTAGAAGTCAAAGTATCAAATTCAAAGACAGGACAAAAGGTTAGTGATGGTTTCGCGTCGGTTTTGCTCAATCTTTTAATTGAATCGATCAGGTGATTTTGTAACCAAATGTCGTCTTGGTCCGCCAGAGCAACAAAGTCTCTTGTCGAATTTTGTAACAGAAAAAAATAGTTTTTGGATGGACCATTTTGAGGTCCTTTCAAAAATCTAACTGAGGCGAAAAGATGAGAATACTCTTCAACAATCTTGATTGAGTTATCTACTGAACCATCATCGCTAACAACTAGATGAACATTGACTCCAGATTGCATGGAAAGGGAGTCTAAAAATTCCCGAAGGTATAGCTCGCCATTAAAGAGTCCCAAAAGGACTTCGACGTCTGGGCGTACTTCAGTCATCAGTGTATTCCAAGAAGATAAGAGCCATACGAATTACCTCTGTAATTAATTGCTAATTGCGATAATTCTTGTTTTGTTATCCAGCCGTTGCGATAAGAAATTTCCTCTAGGCAGCCAATTTTTAAACCGGTTCGCTTTTCGATCACACCGATATATGTGGCTGCGTCTTGGAGAGATTGTGGACTACCCGTATCGAGCCATGCAGTACCCCGAGAGAGTCGAGTGAAGGTTAATAGCCCCTGATTTAAGTAATTTGTGATAAGCGAGGTTATTTCAAGTTCGCCGCGAGCACTTGGTTTTACACTTTTAGCATATTCACAGACTTGGTGATCAAAATAATATAATCCTGTGATTGCAAGGCGCGATTTTGCAACAAGTGGCTTTTCTTCGACGCTTACCGGAATGCCACTGGCGGATAGTTCCAATATTCCATATTGGCTGGGATCTGAAACTTCGTAAGTAAATATGTGCGCGCCCGTCTCAGGAAGTATTTTGCTCAGGTTATGACCAAGCCCTTCGCCATGAAAAATATTGTCGCCAAGGATCATCATGCACGAGTTCCCCTGAAGGAAATTCTCAGCAATGATAAAGGCTTGAGCCAAGCCTTCTGGTTTAGGTTGTATTTCATAATAAAGATGGACACCGAAATGGGAACCATCACCCAAAAGCTCTTGAAATGCTGACTGATCATGAGGTGTAGTAATGATGAGAATGTCACGTATGCCGGCAAGCATTAGCGTAGACAAAGGGTAGTAGATCATAGGTTTGTCATAAACAGGTAACAATTGTTTGCTTGTTACCTTTGTAATTGGCCACAAGCGTGATCCTGTTCCACCTGCCAAAACAATACCTTTCATGAGTGAATCTTAACGGTACTATTTCCATCTGCACTATATTCGGGGGAATTCATGCGCGTAATGGTTACTGGTGGAGCTGGATTTATCGGTTCAAATTTTGTTCGTATGGTTTTTGATTCTGACCTGGCAGGGATTACATCTGTTGTGGTGCTCGATAAGTTGACTTATGCGGGAGTCCCGTCAAATCTGAATTCCGTGACCGGTCAGGGTGCTTACAAATTTGTAAAGGGGGACATTGGTAATTTTGAACTGGTTTCCTCTTTGTTGGATGAAGTTGATGCCGTAATTAATTTCGCCGCTGAATCACATGTCGATCGTTCAATCGGCAGCGCCGAAGAGTTCGTTGAAACCAATGTTGCGGGAGTCCAGGTTTTGCTGGACGCAATTAAAGCCTCTGGAAGAAAAATTCGGTTTGTTCAGGTTTCGACTGATGAAGTTTATGGATCAATTGAATCGGGCTCGTGGGACGAGGATTGCCCACTGCTTCCGAACTCTCCATATTCAGCGACGAAGGCTGGCGGTGAGTTACTGGCTCGTGCGTATCACCGTACACATGGGCTGGATGTTGTGATCACTCGTTGCAGTAATAACTATGGAACCCATCATTTCCCTGAGAAACTCATTCCTTTATTTATTACAAACTTGCTTGAAGGTAAGAAGGTTCCTGTTTATGGAAATGGTAAGAATGTTCGCGACTGGTTGCATGTTGATGATCATTGTCGAGGAATTCATGCGGCGTTGATGAAGGGCAAGTCGGGTGAGGTCTACAACATCGGTGGTGGACGGGAACTTACTAATCTAGAAATTACTTATATGATTTTGGAAGCCATGGGTGCAGATGAGTCATCCATCGAGTATGTGGAAGATCGAAAAGGTCATGATCTTCGATATAGCGTTGATTGGACCAAGATCAATCGTGAGCTTGGGTATAAGCCTCAAGTGAAATTTGAAGATGGATTGCGAGACACTATTGAGTGGTATCGCAATAATCGTTCATGGTGGGAGCCTTTGAAGCAACGTGCAGGACTCTAGGTAGAAATGACCTGGTTAGTTGTTGGTGGAAATGGGCAATTAGGCAAGGCGTTGTCCGTTGTGCTTGGTTCACGCGGCGTTGATTTTCGAGCGTGGGGATCAGGGGATTTAGATATTCGGTCTTCTAGTCGGACCTTGGAACTAATTGGGGCTTTAAAGCCATCGGTAGTGATTAATGCAGCGGCGTGGACTGATGTTGATGGGGCTGAGAGTGATCCTGAAGGCGCACACGCGGTAAATGCAGAGGGAGCGCTTAATCTCGCCGTGGCGGCGAAGGCTGTTGGTTCGGTATTTGTCCATGTTTCTACTGATTATGTTTTTTCTGGAATTGGGTCAGTGCCGTGGAAAGAATCTGATTTGCGGGCGCCGGTATCGGTTTATGGAACTACCAAAGCTGCGGGAGAAGTCGCAGTTTTAGCAGAGTACCCAGAGCAGTCATATGTATTCCGAACTGCTTGGTTGTATAGCGAGTGGGGTAAGAACTTTACGAAGACCATGGTTCGGTTGGCATTGAATGGCGATGGTGAAGTCAAGGTTGTTGATGATCAGATTGGTCAACCGACTTCGGCTTTAGATTTGGCAGAGCAGATTGTTTCGGCGATTGAGGGAAAGCTTCCATTCGGGATCTATCACGGGACTAATAGTGGGCAGGCGTCGTGGTTTGAGTTTGCGCAGGAGATATTTAGGTTGTGTGGCGAAGGAGTTTCAGTTAATCGAGTAGTTCGGACGGATTCCTCTTCGTTTGTGCGAGCAGCGAAGCGGCCGGCGTATTCTGTGTTGGGGCATGATGCGTGGAACGCTGTTGGTGAGGGTGGAGTTTCCGTGGGGCCGATGCGTGATTGGAAAATTGCGCTGAGTGAAGTCATGCCTTCGATCATTTCTGCGGTAAAGGCGGAAGGATAGGTATATGGAATTAACTCCCCTTGGTATTGAAGATGCATGGGTAGCGACATCGCCTGTGTGGAGTGATGATCGTGGGTTTTTCCGTGAATGGTTTAAGAGTGCGGATGTATTGGCTGCGACGGGGATTGATTTTGGAGTGCAGCAGGCGAATATTTCATCGTCGGCACGGGGAGTTGTGCGGGGAATTCATTACAGCTTGGCAGCGGTAGGCCAGGCGAAGTGGGTGACGTGTGTGAGTGGTGCGATCAAGGATGTGATTGTTGATATTCGCCCGGGGTCGCCTACATATGGGAAGTATGAGGTTGTGGAGCTTTCTGGGGTGGCGGGGAATGCAGTGTTGATTGGTGCGGGGCTGGGGCATGGGTTTGTTTCTCTTGCCGATGCATCGACTGTGGCGTATTTAGTTTCGTCGCCGTTTTCACCGACAGAAGAGTTTGAGATTAATCCACTGGATCCTGCGATAGGGATTGAGTGGGGGCTGCCTGTGGGTGAGTTGCTGTTGTCGCCGAAGGATAAGGCTGCGCCGACTTTGGCGGAGCGGGCGGGTGAGGGGAAGTTACCCCGATACAACTAGGCACGCATCAATACAGCTCTGCATCAAAATCAAACCACCGAACTTCCGTAAAATCGGGAAGTATGTGTCCTCCCCTTTGATATTTCAGTTTAAATTTTGCACGAACCCCTAAGTAAGGATCTTTGGCAAGGTCACACTCATCAACCCAAACCACCTTTTTCACGCCCATTGCTCCCAACCTTGGGCGAGCTCGCATTCCCGCAGGGAAAATAACCTCGAAGACTTGATTTGTCCTTGGGATAAACACGGGGCCCTTTTTAAGATCATGTAGATGTTGATCCTGATCTGGTTTAGGAAGCCGAAGGAATTCTGGGTCGTTCAAGGTGTGATTGATTCGACTTAGGCGCTGAGACTCTACGTATCGCTCTATTTGGTCTATCTCTTGCCGCGCCCTACTGATTGGGGGCGCCAGCAAAACTCCAGTTGCGAATCTGTAATAACCAAATTGTGTTAAATCTCGAACGTCAACTGGTACAAAAAGGATCTCATAGAGGGTGTCTATTGGAAAATATTTAGCTGGCGCCTGAGAAGAAAAAGTACCCATTCGTGAAATAAACACCATGTAGCTTTGAATGGAATCAGAAATGAGAGCCTTTGGGAGTTTTATGGCTGCAATTAATTGAGCGCCATCGAATATATACGGATCGTGGATGTAATGGGTATTTGAATATTCGTGCCCCGAGGAATAGAACTTGAAGTTAATGCGTCCCGTTGGATGGACGTGAATTGATTCTTTTGCAAAACCGAACTTTATGTACGCGGAGAAGTCATCTCCTAATGCAACGTTCACAGAATTGTACGGAATGGTTGCCTTGGATTTCTTTCCCATCCGCCAAAAGTATTAATCATGAGGATTTTTTAGAAGTACTAAGTTCGTACGTCTTGTTAGACGCAAAGTAGTCAGGTTTTTATATTGAGAATGCTCCATCTGCGTGCTTTAATTAAGACAAGGCGGGAGATTAACTCCCCCGCCTTGAATACTTCAGGTTACGAAGTTGGCTCGCCGTTGCCGCGGCGAGCTTTTCGTTTCTCAACGAAGTCCAAAATGATCTTGGACATGGCCGCGATGAACCAGAGCCAACCATCGGAACTGTTCATACCTACCTCCTTTCATTTTCCGCATCCCTTGGCGGCTGCCAAGGAAGATCAAGGCACCAACCAACTGCGTACTTCTGAAAGGAGGA
>Ga0007825_1000271_pt1 | contig 15788 bp, 12 predicted proteins | sample CryBogCBE13Jul09_FD_71229 | JGI IMG/M metagenome (GOLD analysis project Ga0007825, IMG submission 71229) | Freshwater microbial communities from Crystal Bog, Wisconsin, USA - CBE13Jul09 | ecosystem: Environmental > Aquatic > Freshwater > Lake | place: Crystal Bog, Wisconsin, USA | collected... | reverse complement strand
TCGCCTATGAATACCCGCATGAGCCCGTTCCACCCGGCTACACGCCGCAGGAATGGCTTGAGGCGCTCGTGACCACCAAGGCGCGCGACCGCTGGCCTGAGGGCATCCCAGCCAAGGTGCAGGCGTTGCTCGACGAGGAGTTCAGCCTGATCGGCAAGATGGGCTATGCGGCCTATTTCCTGACCGTGCATGATGTCGTCCAGTTTGCGCAGGGGCGCGGGATTTTGTGCCAAGGGCGCGGCTCGGCGGCGAATTCGACGGTCTGTTATGTGCTCGGGATTACCGCCGTTGACCCCTCAAAATATAATTTGCTCTTTTCGCGTTTTATTTCGGAGGAACGGCAAGAGCCGCCCGATATCGATGTTGATTTCGAGCATGAGCGGCGCGAGGAGGTGATGCAATATGTTTATGAACGCTATGGCCGCGCGCGCGCCGGGATCGTCGCCACCGTTATCCATTATCGCCCCCGCAGCGCGGTGCGCGAAGTGGGCAAAGCGCTGGGGCTGAGCGAGGACATCACGTCGCGGCTCGCCAGCACCGTCTGGGGGCATTATGCCCGCAAGGTTGAACCGAAACGCTATGCCGATGCGGGGTTTGATCTCGAGGCACCCGAAATCGCGCGGCTCGATGCGCTGGTGCAGCAGATTTTGCGCTTCCCGCGCCACCTCTCGCAGCATGTCGGTGGCTTTGTGCTGTCAGAAGAACTGCTCGACCGCATCGTGCCGATCAGCAATGCTGCGATGGCGGACCGCACCTTCATCGAATGGGACAAGGACGATATTGACGCGCTTGGACTGATGAAGGTCGATGTGCTGGCACTCGGGATGCTCACCTGCATCCGTAAGGCGTTCGATCTTATCGCGGAGAGCGGCGGCCCGCGCTACACGCTCGCCTCGGTGCCTGATGATGCGCCCGATGTCTATGACATGCTGTGCGCGGGTGACAGCGTGGGCGTGTTTCAGGTCGAGAGCCGTGCGCAGATGAACATGCTGCCACGATTGCGGCCGCGCGAGTTCTACGATCTCGCAATTCAGGTCGCGATTGTCCGCCCCGGCCCGATTCAGGGTGACATGGTGCACCCCTATCTGCGGCGGCGGCAAAAGCGTGAGGCAGTCGAGTACCCCGCGCCCGCGCCCGAACATGGTCCTGCCGACGAGCTCCACGGCGTGCTGGGCAAGACGCTCGGCGTGCCGCTGTTTCAGGAACAGGCGATGCGGCTGGCGATGGTGGCTGCGAAATTCACAGGCAGCGAGTCAAACCATCTCCGCCGCGCGATGGCGACCTTCCGCAACATCGGCACCATCAACCAATTTCGCGAGAAGATGGTCGGCGGAATGATCGCGCGTGGCTATGAACCCGCCTTCGCCGAGCGCTGCTTCAAGCAGATCGAGGGCTTTGGCTCGTATGGCTTCCCCGAGAGCCATGCGATTGCGTTTGCGCGGCTCGTTTGGGTGTCGTCCTACCTCAAATGTCGATATCCTGCGGCATTCGCGGCTGCCTTGCTCAATAGCCAGCCCATGGGTTTTTATGCCCCGGCGCAAATCGTGCGCGATGCGCAGGAGCATGGCATCGAGGTGCGTGGCGTGGATGTGAACCATAGCGATTGGGACAATGCGCTTGAAGACGGCGCGGTGCGGCTTGGCTTTCGGCAGGTTGATGGCTTTCGTGAAGATTGGGCGGATGCGATCCGCGCGGCGCGGCCTTTCAGTTCGGTTGAGCAGCTCGCGCGGGCCGCGCATCTCCCGCAACGCGCCTTGCGGCTGCTCGCGGATGCCGATGCGCTGCGCTCGATCGCGCTCGACCGGCGGCAGGCGCTGTGGGAAGTGCGCCGCACGCCGACCGATGAATTGCCATTGTTTGCGGCCGCTCGTGCGCGCGAATTGGCCGCCGAGCCCGAGGTGAATCTTCCCGAAATGGCGCTGGGTGAACATGTCGCCGCCGATTATCAAACGCTCCGGCTGTCGCTTAAGGCGCATCCGATGGCGCTGCTCCGCCCGATCTTTACAGCCGACCGAATCAAAACCGCGCTCGACGTTGCCCAAGCACGCAATGGCGCGCGGCTGACGATGGCGGGCGTGGTGCTGGTGCGGCAGCGCCCCGGCAAAGGGAATGCCATCTTCATTACGCTGGAGGATGAGACGGGTATCGTCAATGTCGTGCTCTGGGCGCGGCTGTTCGAGATCTATCGCCGTGAGGTGATGGCGGCGCGGCTGCTCAGCGTGACCGGCGAGGTGCAGCGGAGCCCCGAAGGGGTAATCCATTTGATGGCGAGCCGCGTGGCGAACCGCACGGCGGTGCTCGCACAACTCTCCGAGACGGATGACCCCAACCTCACGCCATCACGCGCCGACGCATTCCTGCACCCGATTTACCCGCGCACGCCCGAGCATCAGCATCAAGCCGCGGCCTATCATGGTGAGACTGACGGCACCCCCAGCGCCGCCTATCCGCGCGCTGGCCACCCGCGCGACGTCCGTGTGCTGCCCAAGTCTCGCGACTTTCACTGACTCGGCGCGCGTCACCACCAACGAGCAATACTTGCGCTGAGCGGCGTGACCATCCATAGATCGTTTAATGGCTTGTGAAACCTGTGTTGTGCGCAATCGTGCGATTTGTGCGGTGTTAAACACCGAAGAATTATCGATGCTGAATCGTATCGGGCGTCAGCGCAACGTCGCGGCGGGTCAGTCGCTCATTTGGGAGGGTGATGATTCGCTCATGGTGGCGAACGTCATCGAGGGCGTGTTCAAACTCGCCACCAGCACAAATGCGGGCCGCGAGCAGATTGTCGGCATCGTCAGCCAATCGGACTTTATCGGGCGGCCGTTCGGCGCACACAGCCAAAGCACCGTCACCGCGCTCACCGATGCACGCGTATGCGTTTTTATGCGCAGCGATTTCGACGCGTTCGCGCGTGAGCATCCGGAGTTGGAGCACAAGCTGTTGCAGCGAACGCTCGCCGAGCTCGATCACGCACGTCGCTGGATGCTGCTGCTCGGCCAGAAGTCCGCAACCGAGCGGATCGCTTCATTTCTGCTCGAAATGTCGGTCAAATTTGCTGACCAGTCCTGCGCCACGTCCGCCAAAGCGGCGGACACCTTCACGCTGCCGTTTGGACGCCAGCAGGTTGGCGAAATTCTCGGTCTCACGATTGAAACAGTCAGCCGTCAACTCGCGCAACTCAAGGCAGATCAGGTCATTGATTTACCAACGCGGCGCGAGATTAAAATCCTCGACCGACCTCGGCTGGTTTCGCTCGCCGGATAAAAAATGGCGGGGTCAGGGCGCCCCGCCAGTCAGGGAGGAGCGATGATTAAAAGCGGTAGGCAAGCCCGCTGCTGAGCACCCAAGGGTCAATCGCGTGTTGGGTGCGCAAAACCTCGGTCCCGCCAGCGAACCAATGCGCATGGGTGCTCAAGAAATAGCGTTTGGCATCAAGCGTGAAGCTGAGTCCGCGTTTGCTGACAGGAATATCAACGCCAGCTTGAACCGCCGCACCGATGTGATTGTCAACGCGGGTATAGGTCGCGCCCAATGTTTTGGTCGTGCTCCCGGGGCTGGCATCGAAAAAGTAAAAATAGGTCGGCCCGGCACCCAAATAGGGTTTGAAACCCTTCATCGGGAAATGATATTTCAGCGTGAGCGTCGCCGGGATGATCTTCACATCAGAAATAAGGCCCGCACCGTTGATCGGCCCGCGACCGTTGACATTATGGCTCGTGACGCAACAAATTGTCTCAGCCGAAAGATTGGGCGTAAAGAAATATTCAATCGCAATCGTCGGCACGACGAACGAATCTGCTTTGGCCTGCGAAGCCGCCGGAACGCCGACGGCATTGATATCCACCGATGTGATTTTACCATCCGGAATGACAACTGTGCCCAGCAACTTAACCTGGATTTTTCCGTCAGGCGAACCGGCATGGGCGACACCACTAACGAACGCAAGCGCACTCAGCATGAGCGCTGGTTTCATAAACTTCATTTTCACTGCATCAATTTCCCTGTTGTGACCGGATAGGCAGCGTGACCCGCTCATCCGATGTTCAAAGTTGGTGACGCGGTGAATGCGACCGTTATCGAGTCGCATCATTGATTTGGCACAATCAATTTATTGATCTGGCGCAAAGACGGAGATGTCCGCCTGACGCATGAACGTCTTATGTGGCCATATTATCCCGAATTGCTTGCGCGCCCGGTGCCAAGATACACCAGCTTCCCAACGGCTGCTGAGTTTAACGAAACCATTGGCGCCGAGAGGCAAGCAGAGTGCCTGTCTGCCGCGAGCGGCGATGTCTCGCTCTATGTCCACATCCCGTATTGCTCACAACTCTGCTGGTATTGCGGCTGCAACACCGGCGCTGTCGGCAAGGTGAGTCGGCTGACCTCTTACCTCACGGCATTGGCGCGCGAGATTGACTGCGTGGCCGCCGCGACTCCGACGGAGCTCCGCACGACGCGGATCGCCTTTGGTGGTGGAAGTCCGAACGCAATATCGCCCATCGATTTTGTGCGGATCGTCACAATGCTGACCACACAGTTTCGCACCACCGCGCCGCTCATGAGTATCGAGATTGATCCACGCGATTTCTCTAATGACTGGGCTGACACGTTACGCGCTGTAAAAATCGCCAATGTCAGCCTCGGTGTGCAGACCTTCGCACCAGCCATTCAAGCGGCGATTGGCAGGATACAACCGGCAGCATTGGTTGAGCGCGTGGTGGGCGCGCTGCGGACTGCAGGTGTCACATCGCTCAACTTTGATCTGATGTATGGTTTGCCGGGGCAGACGCTGGCTGATCTTGATGACAGCCTCGCCCGCACGATTGCGCTGGGTGTCGACCGTATCGCGCTGTTCGGCTATGCACATGTGCCACACATGATCGCGCGGCAACGACGGATTGACGCGACCACCCTTCCCGATCAGGCGACCCGATTTGCGATGGCAGCGTTCGGCTATCAACGCTTGACCGAAGCAGGCTACGTACCGGTTGGGTTTGACCATTTTGCGTTGCCGCACGATCCGCTGACGCACGCCGTCCGCAACGGCACGCTGCGGCGTAATTTTCAGGGTTTTACCGATGATCAGGCCGAGACGCTCTTCGGCCTCGGCGCGAGTGCGATTAGTCAATTTCCCAATGCGATCATTCAGAATGAGAAAAATGCGGGCCGTTACCGCATGCGATTGTCGCAAGATCGGCTCGCAGGCGCGTTGGGCGTCCGCAGATCAGCCGATGATATTGCGCGTGGCCGCGCGATAGTCGACATTTTATCCGGACGCTCAACCAACATCGAGCGTTGGAAAACAATAGAACTGCGCAATCAGCTCGCCCCGTTCATTTATCACGGTCTCGTTAATCTCGATGGGGGCACGTTGCGCCCCACGCCCGCCACCCTGCCATATGCCCGAAGCATTGCCGCCCTGATCGATCCGTATCGCGCGCATGCGCCGCAACGCTTTTCGAATGCCGTATAATTTTGAGTTGGTCGCGAAATTTGATCTGGATCAACACGCGTCAGTTTTGGGTGTCCTAGGGGACTCTACGTATCATCATTCCACTGCATCCACGCCTAACGTCGATCCAGTGTGTTGGCCATAAGGGGAAGTTCATGAACCAAATACTCATCCGTGCGGGGACATGGTTCTTCATTCTGCTGCTCGCCCTCGCTGGGTATGCGATGGCAGCCGATTGGGGTTTTGCCGCTCATATGGCGATTATCGGCTTGGCCGCGCTGGTCGGGGTCTGGGTCACGGTCAGCAAGGCCGATTATGGCGCGATTGCGCGCGGCATATTGAAGTCGCCGCCCGATGACGGCCGCTATTATGATGATGTGATCCGCTGGGGCGTGATCGCAACAGTGTTCTGGGGCTTGGTGGGGATGCTCGCGGGCCTCTACATCGCGCTGGAGCTCGTTTATCCCGCGCTCAATTTCAGCGAGTATATCAATTTCGGGCGCCTGCGCCCCGTGCACACGTCGGGCGTCATTTTCGCCTTTGGTGGCAATGCGCTGATCGCGACGAGCTTCTATGTGGTCCAGCGCACGTGTCGCGCGCGACTGTTCATGCCCGCACTCGCGCGCTTCGTGTTCTGGGGCTACCAGATGTTCATCGTGCTTGCCGCGTCCGGCTATCTGATGGGGATCACCGAAAGCCGCGAATATGCCGAGCCCGAATGGTATGTCGATATCTGGCTGACGATCGTTTGGGTGGCCTATGCCGCAGTCTTCATCGGTACGATTGTGAAGCGCAACGAGCCACATATCTATGTTGCGAACTGGTTCTACCTCTCGTTCATCATCACGATTTCCGTGCTGCATATCGTCAACAATATCTCGATCCCACCATCGATCTTCGGTTCGAAGAGCTACTCAGCTTTCTCGGGTGTGCAGGATGCGCTGGTGCAATGGTGGTATGGGCACAACGCGGTCGGCTTCTTCCTCACCGCTGGCTTCCTCGGCATGATGTATTATTTCGTGCCGAAGCAGGCCGAGCGGCCGGTGTACAGCTACCGCCTGTCTATCATCCACTTCTGGGCGCTGATCTTCCTCTACATCTGGGCGGGACCACACCATCTGCATTACACTGCCCTGCCCGATTGGGCGCAGACGCTGGGCATGGTGTTCTCGATCATGCTGTGGATGCCAAGCTGGGGCGGCATGATCAACGGGCTGATGACGCTCAACGGCGCGTGGGACAAAGTCCGCACCGATCCGATCATCCGGATGATGGTCGCGGCCCTCGCCTTCTACGGTATGAGCACGTTCGAGGGTCCAATGCTGTCGGTCAAATCGGTCAACAGCCTGTCGCATTATACTGACTGGACGATTGGCCATGTCCACTCAGGCGCTTTGGGCTGGAACGGCATGATCACCTTCTCGGCGCTCTATTACCTCACGCCGCGTTTGTGGAAGCGGGAGCGGCTTTACAGCCTCCGTCTGGTGAACTGGCACTTCTGGCTCGCGACGATTGGCATCGTGTTCTACGCGGCCTCTATGTGGGTTGCGGGCATCATGCAGGGGCTGATGTGGCGCGAATATGGCGCGGACGGTTACCTCGTCTATTCGTTCGCGGACAGCATCGCCGCCGTCAAGCCGATGTACATGATGCGCGCCTTTGGTGGTCTGCTTTATCTGAGCGGCATGGTAGTGCTGGCTTACAACATCACCATGACGATCCGCGGCAAACTGCGCATCGAAGCGCCGCTACGTGATGCTGCCTATGATCCCGCCAAGGATCACCCCATCCTCCCGACCCCACAGCCAGCGGAATAGGATCGCCCGATGACCACAATCGTTGAACGCCACAAAAAAATCGAGCGCAACATCACACTGCTGGCGGCGCTTGCCCTCGTCACCGTCCTCATCGGTGGTATCGTCGAGATCGCGCCACTCTTCTGGCTCGACTCGACGGTCGAGAAGGTGGAGGGGATACGCCCCTACACGCCGCTCGAGCAGTTGGGGCGGAACATTTATGTGCGCGAGGGGTGCTACCTTTGCCACAGCCAAATGATCCGCCCGTTCCGTGACGAGGTAGAGCGCTACGGGCATTATTCGCTCGCGGCGGAATCGATGTACGACCACCCGTTCCAATGGGGCTCAAAACGCATCGGGCCGGATCTGGCGCGCGTCGGCAACCGCTATTCGGATGAGTGGCACGTCCAGCATCTCAAGGACCCACGCTCGGTGGTGCCCGAGTCGATCATGCCGTCATACGCTTTCCTTGCCGACCGCGAGGTGAAGACGAGCGACATTGGCGACCATCTACGCGCCCTGTCCGCTGTTGGTGTGCCCTACAGCAAAGAGGCAATTGATAATGCCGCTGCCGACTTGAAGGCGCAGGCCGATCCTGACGCCGATCATGCCGGGCTGCTCAAGCGCTATCCCAAGACGCAGACGCGCGACTTTGATGGCAACCCCAAGCGCCTGACCGAGATGGATGCATTGATCGCTTATCTTCAGGTGCTCGGCACGATGGTCGATTTCGAGAGCGCGAAAGCACAGGAGCAGGAAGGCAAGTTTGACCGATGAACAGCACCGCGACATATGAAAATCTGCGCCAATTGGCCGATAGTTGGGGATTGGTGCTCACAGGGGTGATGTTCCTCGCGCTCGTGCTCTGGCCCTTCCGCCCCGGCGCCCGCCACTTCAGCGATAAAGCCGCCCACTCGATTTTTGAGGATGACAGTGATGACTGAAGGCAAACGTCTTGATGAACCCACCAACACCGAAACCGTTGGCCATGAGTGGGACGGGATCGAGGAACTCAACACCCCACTGCCGCGCTGGTGGCTCTACACCTTCTATGCGTGCATCGTCTTCGCGCTCGGCTACACGGTGTTTTATCCGGCCTGGCCGGGGCTGCACAGCGCGACCCCCGGCATTCTCCACTGGTCGAGCCGCGAAGATCTCAACGCCGAGATGAAAGCGCAGCAAGTCCACAATGCGCCGGTTCTCGCCGCTATTGCCGCCACGCCGATCGAAGCCCTTCCCGATCACCCGCAATTGCTCAAAGCGGCGATTGAGGGTGGGCGCGCGCAATTTCGCATCCATTGCATCCAGTGCCACGGCACGGGCGCAGCGGGCATTCAGGGGCTTTACCCGAACCTCAATGATGATGACTGGCTCTGGGGTGGCGATCTGAAGGCCATCCAATACACGCTGACCAATGGTATCCGAAACCCCGATGTGCCGACCACGCGCACCTCGCAAATGCCATCGTTCGGGCGCGATGGTATCCTCAAGCCCGAGCAGATTGATGATGTTGTGTCGTATGTTCGCGCCATCAGCGGGCAGGATGCGGCCAATGCGTCATCGACGCGCGGCGCCGCATTGTTCGCCGCCAATTGCGTTGTGTGTCACGGGCCCGCTGGCAAGGGCAATTGGTTGGTGGGCGCGCCCAATCTCACCGACAAAATATGGCTCTATGGTGGTAGCCGCGAGGCGATCACCAATTCAGTCACCAATGCGCATGCCGGCGTGATGCCGGCTTGGGGGAAGAAGCTTGATCCCGTCACGATCAAGATGCTCGCCGCCTATGTGCATTCACTCGGCGGTGGCGAGCCCAATCCGCCTGCGGTTGCGCCGACCCCACAATGAACGCGCCTGTTGACATTACCGACGCACCGCTGGGCGTCTACGCCAAGCGCAAGGGCGTTTATCCCAAAGCCGTCGATGGCTTTTATCGGCGGCTGAAATGGGCAGCGATGATCGTCACACTCACGATCTACTACGTCACGCCGTGGCTGCGCTGGGAACGCGGGGCCTATGCACCCAATCAGGCCGTGCTCGTCGATATGGCGCACCGGCGCTTCTTTATGTTTGCGATCGAGATTTGGCCGCAGGAATTTTATTATGTGGCGGGCCTGCTCATCATGGCGGGGATGGGGCTGTTTTTGGTGACGAGCGCGGTCGGACGCGCGTGGTGCGGCTATGCTTGCCCACAAACGGTCTGGACGGACCTCTACCAGCATATCGAGCGGTTCATTGATGGTGACCGCAACGCGCAGGTGCGGCTGGCGCGCGCGCCTTGGGGGCCGGCGAAGCTGGCGCGCCGCCTGTTCAAATGGACGATCTGGCTGCTGATCGCAGTTGCAACCGGCGGTGCCTGGATTTTCTACTTCGCCGATGCGCCTACGCTGGCGAGCCAGTTCCTGCACGGGACGGCACCATTCGTCGCTTATGCGGCGGTCGGGATCTTGACGGCAACGACCTTCATCTTCGGCGGCTTTATGCGCGAGCAAGTGTGCATTTATATGTGCCCTTGGCCGCGCATTCAAACGGCGATGATGGACGAAAAGTCGCTGCTCGTCACCTATCGCGACTGGCGGGGTGAGCCGCGCGGCAGCGTCAAAGCAAACGGCCATGCCGAAGCAAAATTTGGCGATTGCATCGACTGCAACCAGTGCGCGGCGGTGTGCCCGACGGGCATCGATATCCGCAACGGCCCAGACATTGGCTGCATCACCTGTGGCCTGTGCATTGATGCGTGCGACAAGGTAATGGCGCAGATTGGCCGCCCACTCGGATTGATCGATTATCTGACGCTGGAGGACGCCGACACCGAACGCGCGGGGCACCCGCCGATCTCGGCACTCAAGACTCTGCTGCGCCCGCGCACCTTCATTTACCTTGGCGTCTGGTGTTCAGTCGGGCTGGCGATGCTGTTCACGCTCGAGAGCCGCACGCGGCTCGCGATTGCCGCCGGGCAGGAGCGCAACCCGCTCTATGTGCAACTCTCGGGAGGCGCAATCCGCAACAGTTTCATCCTGAAGCTACGCAATATGGAGGATCGCCCGCGCGTGATGAGCGTACAACTGAGCGGCCTCAACGGCGCGACCATGTGGCAGCGCGATGTGCCGACGGCGGCCCCAACCGCGCAGATCAGCGTCACCGTTCCCGCGGACAGCGTGTCCAATTTGCCGGTGTTTGTTGAAGCGCCGAGCGGTGGCAGCGCGCACACGCCCTTCACCTTCCGCCTAACCGCGCGCGACAACGAAGGCGGGACTGGCCAAGCGAACGCCATCTTTGAAAAGCCGGAGCCCACGTCATGAACGCTCATGTCAAACCCATGACCGGTTATCACATGCTGATGATCTTGCTCGGTTTCTTCGCCGTCGTTTTCGTGGTCAATTTTTATATGGCCTATCTCGCGGTGTCGACGTTCACGGGCACGGTGGTCGATAATTCTTATGTCGCCAGTCAACAATTCAACGGTTGGCTCGTCGAAGCGCGGGCCGAAAAAGCGCTCGGCTGGCAAGCCTCTGTCGCGCTTGATCCATCGCGGCATTTGATGGTGCACGTCACCGACAAAGCTGGGCGCGAGCTGGCCCCGCTCGACGGCAAAGGGTTTGCCGGTCGAGCACTCGTCAATGAAAAGCCGCGCGGCGTGCATTTCGTTCCGGTTGGTGCGGGGCAACTCCGGTCAGTCGACCCGTTGCCAGCGGGGCGTTGGTTGCTCAAGCTCGAAATCGTCTCGGGCACGCATCATTTGCGTTTGGCGCAGGAGCTGAGGTGACTCGGGTGAGCCCGGTCGCGCAGAGCGTCACCGCCTGCAGCGAAACGCGCCTCGCGGTGCCTGGGATGCATTGCGCCGGCTGTATTGCGAAGATCGAGCATGGCTTGGCCGCCGTTCCGGGGATCGCGAGCGCGCGCGTCGACTTTGGTGCGAAGCAGGTGCGCGTCGCGCATGTGCCCGAACTTATGCAAACCGATCTGGTCGCCGCGCTGGCCCAACTCGGCTTTGCCGCGCATCCGTTGGTTGATACGCTCAGCACAAATGACGAAACCCGCAAGTTGCTGCGCGCGCTGGGTGTCGCTGGGTTCGGGGCGATGAACATCATGCTGCTCTCGGTGAGCATCTGGTCGGGGGCAGCGGGTGCCAGCCGCGAGATGTTCCATTGGCTTTCGGCGCTCATCGCGCTGCCGACAATTGCTTATGCGGGGCGTCCATTCTTCACATCCGCTTGGCAAGCGTTGCGCGTCCGCCAGACCAACATGGACGTGCCCATTTCGGTCGGCGTGCTGCTGACAACCGCGATGTCTCTTTACGAGACCATCATGCGTGGCCCGCATGTCTGGTTTGACAGCGCAACGATGCTCCTGTTTTTCCTACTGGCCGGTCGCACATTGGACGCGACGATGCGCGCCCGCGCGCTGCAAAACGCGCTCTCGCTGACACACGCGAGTGCGGCCGAAGGATCGATCATTGATGCGAACGGCGTCATGCGACGAATTGCGGCTGCCGAAATGCAACCCGGCATGTCGCTCCTCATCGCCACGGGCGAGCGATTTGCGGCGGACGGGGCAATTACCAGCGGCACCAGCCAGCTCGATACCTCAATCATAACCGGCGAGAGCGCCCCCCGACCGGCATCGGTCGGCGACAAAGTCGTGGCGGGAATGCTCAATCTCGAAGCACCCCTCACCATTGTGATTACGGCGGCGGGGGAGGATCGCACGATTGCGCAACTCGCCCACATTATGACCGATGCGAGCCAATCGCGGGCCAAATTTGTGCGGATCGCCGACCGCGTATCCCGAATTTATGCGCCCGTCGTCCACATTCTCGCCGCGCTCAGCTTTGCAGGCTGGATGATGGCTGGCGCTGGGTGGCACGAGGCTCTGCTCATAGCCGTCGCGGTGCTGATCATCACCTGCCCATGCGCACTGGGGCTGGCCGTGCCCGTGGCACAAGTGGTGGCCGCGGGGCGGCTGATGAAGAATGGCATCCTGCTCAAAGACGGCAGCGCGCTTGAACGGCTCGCGAAAGTCGATCGTGCGCTGTTTGACAAGACAGGTACGCTGACCATGGGACAGCCGCAGCCCGTAAACATTGACGCGCTTGAGCCAGAGATTGCGGCGATTGCGCTCGCACTGGCGCAGGCGAGCCGTCATCCGCTCAGTCGCGGCATTGCGAAGGCCCTCGCCGAAACTGGCGTGCAGCCAGCCGAAGTGACCGAGATCAACGAAGTCGCGGGAACGGGTGTTGCGGGCAAATGCGGAGATTCCGTCGTCGCCCTTGCGCGGCCGCAGACCCTAGCAGAAATCTCGTCGGTCGATGTGCTGATCGATCAGGTTGCGCTCGCCCATCTGACGTTCAATGACCCCATTCGCGCGGACGCGGGGCGGGCATTGGCGGACTTGCGCGCCCTTGGGATTACATCGAGCATCATTTCGGGCGACAATGCGCTGGCCGTCGCCAAAGTTGCGGGAGCACTCAACATTCCAGCACAGGCGGATGTCCAACCACAGGACAAAATTGCAGCGGTTCGGCAGCTTCAGGCCGAAGGAGCGCACGTGCTGATGGTGGGCGATGGGCTCAACGATGGCCCTGCCCTCGCCGCCGCCAATGTGTCGATGGTGCCATCGAGCGCCAGCGATATCGGGCAGCAAGCGGCCGACCTTGTGTTTCTGGGCGATGGCCTGGCTGCCGTGCCGTTCGCTGTGCAGCTCGCGCGGCGCACGCAAGAGATTGTGAAGCAAAATGTGGCGTTGGCGATTGGCTATAATATTCTCGCGGTGCCGCTGGCGATGGCGGGGTTTGTCACGCCGCTTGTCGCCGCTATTGCAATGTCTTGCTCGTCGCTCGTTGTGGTTGGCAACTCGTTGCGGTTGCTGGGCGGACGCCGGTGACCGGGCTCGCCTTCCTCATTCCAATTGCGCTTGCCTTGGGTTTGGGAGGGCTGGCAACATTCCTCTGGGCGCTTGATCACGGCCAGTTCGATGATCCCGACGGCGCTGCGTTGCGTATTTTAATTGATGATGACGACGAGAAGGCATGAAGACGCACCTGCATATCCTCATTACGCTAAGCTTTATGGCGATGCCGGTGATCGCCGAAGCAACGCCGGCGCCGAGCGCACTCGTCATCGAGATGTGCGGCGATCACCATATTCTTGCGCAGATCCCGTTGCCGCAGTCACCACAGCCAATCAACCAGAACCATTGCAACAAAGCGTGCCACGCTGGCTGCTTCCGCAAGCGCAAGCCCAACCAAGAGGATGCATAAAGCGCCACATGCTTGTTGACTTTAGACTCGCCCGTCCCGTCGATCGTCGCAGGCATTCGGCGCACCGTTAAGCACCTCAGGCGTTGCAGTACGTGCCGGCCCGCTATTACCTAACAGAGCTTGGTGAGCCTTGGCGTCACACCGAACCATCGCATGAAGAGAGTGCGCACGGCATCGCGTTTGTGCTCGGTCACCTGCGCCAGCAGCGCACTTGCCGCAATGACGGCGATCAACACCCCGATGAATGCGGGCAGGTTTCCGCCACAAGTCCAACCCGTTGCGCGCATGAAGCAGAAGAGCGGCCAGTGGAACAAATACAGCGTGAACGAAAATCCCGCCAGCGCACGAATGGGCCGTTCAGCGCGCTGCAGCATTGGATACAGCTTGGCCGCCATGGGGCGCAACGCGATAAACCCGAGCGCAATCATGACGCCAAGTGCGTAGTCCGTGAGGAAAAATTGCGACTGTCCCATGTTTTCGACTGAGCGGCCCATCCGCGCCAGCGCGTGCGCCGAGCCGTGCCACGCATAATGCGTGATGAGTGGCAAGCTCGCGCAAACTAGCGCCAGACATGCAATACCCGAGCGCAGCGACAGGCGAACGCGCGCGCCATAATATGTCAGCGCGACGCCAAGCAGCCAAACCGGTGCCAGCAACAGGATTTTGAGACCGGCAATAAACGCGATGATAAGGCACGACAGAATGCGGCGCGGGCCGCGCAGCAGCATGGCGCAGCCGAACAAAGCATAATAGCTCTCTTCATAGCAGAGCGACCAATAGGGCCGATCCCAGACCGTACCAACGCCCCATTCGGATTCGCTCAGAAAGAAGAACGGCATCACAAAACTGCGCGCGTTGAGCACCGGATAGCCCGAGGCATCAAAATTGGAATAGCCTAGCCGCAGCACGGTCACAAAACATGCAGCAGCGAAGAACAAGGCGGGCACCGAAACGGGCAAAATGCGCGCCGCCCGCGCAACAACATATTCAGACAAACTGTAGCGATTGCGCCGCAGCGACGAACTGATCACCAAACCCGACAGCACAAAAAACACCATCACGGCATTATGCTGCAGCATTTCGCTCAAGGGGAACGGCTCTGTGTAGATTTTGAGCGCGATCGCATGGCCGACAAGCACCGCGATTGCGGCACAACCACGCACCAGATCGAGCATAATCGACATGGGCGGGGTGATGAACGGCGCTGCGGGGGAGACGTCATCGCGTACAAGTTGATCCGTAGGCGCGCGAATACGCGCGACGGTATATCGCAAAAAATCTGTGGCCTGCAGGTGGTTGGTTTCCGATGCCATGGCGAGGGCGTAACGCTGTTCCGCCGCGAAGTTGAGGCTAATAGAGCGTTAACGCTAAGCATCTCAGTAGCTGGCGGCAACGGGTGACATCAGCCTGAGCAAGATCAACAATGTGCTCGCCAATGAGGGCGTCGGTGGCTGCACATACAATCCGTTCGGCATTCAGCCCGTCAGCTCCGCCTGCCTTAATTATGCGGGACTGACCGACAATACGACCAACGTGTTGACCTCTAAGGACGTCGAGTTCTCAGTTCAGGGGCCGTTGTTCCGTTTGCCCGGTGGCGAGGCGAAGATCGCGTTGGGTGCCGATTATCGCGCGTCCAATTACAATTACAGCCCTGCCTCGGCGTTTACGTCATCTGACACGCTGGCTTATGGCAGTGATACCGCGTCGAGTGGCACGCAAGATGCCAAGGAGTTGTTCGCCGAGTTGCTGTTGCCGCTGCTCAAGGATCAGTCGCTTGCAAAGGATCTGACGCTCGATCTCGGCTATCGTTATTCGAAGTACAACACCTTCTCGGGCAAGAGCACGTGGAAGGCCGACCTGAGCTGGACACCGACGAAGGGCGTCTTGTTCCGGGGCGGTTATTCGGTGGCGATCCGCGCGCCGAGCTTGTCCGATCTCTATCTGGGTCAATCGGTAAGCAACACCGCGATCAATGGCGGCGACCCCTGCGATCATACCAGCAGCTATCGTACGGGGGCAAACGCGACCCAAGTCCAGGCGCTTTGCGCGGCGCAAACGGCTGCGGCTGGAACCGCGACATACACTTACGCTGGGACGTCTGTGCCGGTGCAATCAGGCGGAAACAGTTTGCTTGAGCCTGAGAATGCCAAAACCTGGTCGATCGGCGGTGTGGTCACACCGGTGCATGGGCTCAACCTGTCGGTCGATTATTACAACATCAACATCAGCGGCGCAATCTCGAGCCTATCATCTGGCCAAATCTTGGCCGATTGCTACGGTG